>ERZ827528.88-NODE-88-length-118635-cov-13.308686_pt1 | contig 118635 bp, 134 predicted proteins | sample MGYA00519768_ERZ827528 | MGnify/ENA primary metagenome ERZ827528 (study PRJEB31778, sample SAMEA3449343) | human gut metagenome | biome: human gut; feature: human-associated habitat; material: faeces | place: United Kingdom | collected 2010/2012 ...
ACTTTCCTTTTCATAACCAACCTCCTCATCATATTACTATTCATTTGTTTCATCTTTTCTATTTCAAATTGTTATAAATTTTTTCACTCGTTAGTAATTTTCACATAACTGATGCTCTTAAATACACATATTATAAAGGTATTATATCATGATTTTGTAAGTTAATAAAGCCTTTTACAATTAAAAAATCTCCTAGTCATTGAAGATTCAATAACTAGGAATTTATTATACATACTCATATTTTTTCTTTTTTTACAATACATATTATACTAACAACTGCAGATAATATTTCTTATCATTTTTATCTTTTAATTTTAGAGCATATCTAAAAGCATTTCCAACAACTTCGCCTAAAACTCTATATGTGTTTCTTTATTCATTGATAAACACGCATGATTAATTGTCCCTGTAACAAGATTACTTACCTTTGAAACAATCTCCTCTGGATTTTCATTCATTCCATTATCAATCCAATTTAAAACAATTGAAACAAAAGCATATTTATAAAAATCAGTTATAAATTTTTTATCCTCTTCTCTCAGATTTCTTCCTTTAGATTTTTCAACTATCTCATCATATATAATTGGATATACTAACCTATACAAATTATTTCTTAGTATTTCGCTCGAAACTGAATGATAAATATTTTTTACAAATACTTTTTCATCTTTCATTATCTCAAATATAAGCAGAAATTTGTCTTCCCATCTTTCGCACTCATCTTTCTTCTTTAAAATATTATCAACTTCGTCTAAACACGTCCATTCAACAAGGTCTCTTATATCTTGAAAATGATAGTAAAATGTCTGTCTGTTTATATCACATTCTTTTGCTATATCATTAACAGTTATTTTATTAAATGCTTTTTCTTTTAATAAATCTTTAAATGCGTATGCTATCGCTCTTTTAGTTGTTAAACTACTCATATTATCACCTATAAAGTATTATACATTAAAAAAAATATGAAATAAATATAATTAAATAAATATTTCATATTTTTTTCTATTATTTAAATAATCCACTCTCTTTTAAAAGTATTTCTAAATCAGTTCCTTCAACTTTTTTCTCTAAAAGTTTTACAGCCTGTTTTTCTGGAAATGTTAGAGGAAGTTCATCAAGTGACTTTTTATCTACTGCATAATAGCATGCTCTTAGCAATTCTCTAACATCATACTTACTACCCCAAACTTCTGGTACAGCTCTATCTATATTTAAAAGAGTATATACCGCTTCCATTCCTGTACGAATAGAATATTCTGTAGTAAATATTGTATCTCTTGGAGTTTCTGCAAACTGTCCAATAAATGCAAAGTTAATTGATTCCTTTGGTACTACAAGAGGTCTATCTTTCTCTTCTCTTGGTTGGAAAAAGGCATTAATATATGGCATATAGCATGTTGTTGTGTTACATTTTTCCGCACATTCCTCAATTTCATTATTTGGAATTCCAATATGGTATAACCATTCTTCGCATACTTCCTTACCCGTACATAATTTTATTGGTTTATTTATGAAATTACCTGGCTTATTTGTATTTAAAGCATATACCCATGCTAATACACTGTTTTTCTTTTGAGATTTAAATTGAGGTTGTCTATTAATTGTCCATGACAAGTACCAATTATCTGTACTGTCTTTTACTGTTACAATTCCACCAGTAGTAACTTTTCCTTTTCTAGGATCTCTCTTGCATATATCTATGATATGATTGATTATATTTTCATCACTAACTTCAACAGTAGCACTCATCCAGTTAGTTTCATCAACATTTCCACAGAACTTATCTGGATTTCCAAATTCGCCATTTGTAGCTTGTGCAGCTATATTTTTCCATAAATCCCATGATTCACCTTCACCATTCTTTATCTTTGATAAATCAGGTGCATGGTCTTGATCACCATAACAAGATGTATCTGTACAACATCCATTTGTAATAAACACTAAATCGTCTTCTATTAAATCAATAGTTTTTTCTTCTCCATTGTTTTCATACACAATCTGAGTTGCTACTTTTTTATTTTGTTTAGACGCAAATGTAACGTTCTTTACATCTACTCCATATTCTATCTTTACACCATGGCTTTCTAAGTATTTTGTAAGTGGTAAAATCATTGATTCGTATTGATTATATTTTGTAAATCTTAATGCTGAGAAATCAGGTAATCCGTCTATGTGATGAACATATCTGCATAAATATCTCTTCATTTCAAGTGCAGATGACCATCTCTGAAATGCAAACATTGTCTGCCAATATAACCAGAAATTAGTTTCCCAGAATGAATCAGGCAATACTTCTGAAATCTTTTTATTCTCCAATTCTTTCTCTGGAGTAATAAATAATTTAGATAAAGCCATAGCTGATTTTTTATCAAGTTTAAATAATTTATCAGTATGAGCATCTTCTCCACAATTTATTGTTGCCCTACATAGTGAATAATTAGGATCATGTTTATTTAGCCAATAATATTCATCAAGTACAGATACCTCAGGTGTTTCTATTGAAGGAACACTTCTGAACATATCCCACATACATTCAAAATGGTTATCCATTTCACGTCCACCACGCATATAAAAACCTTTAGTAACATCTTTTCTTCCATCACATGAACCACCTGCTAATTCAAGCTTTTCTAATAAATGAATATGCTCTCCTTTCATTTGTCCATCTCTTACTAGATAAAAAGCTGCAGATAATCCTGCTAATCCTGTTCCAATTATATATGCAGACTTTTTATCAACACCTTCCGGTTTTTCTGGTCTAGCAAATGCTTCATACGTTCCAGCTCCATAATACATAATATTATACCTCCTTATTTTTATTTATTAAATTATATTGTTCTATATTATTACATGCAATACACAATTTTATTTGTATGTATGAAAAATAGACTAATAATTATATTTGATGTAATACTTATATATTAATTGCCTATTGTATTAAATTTATACACAATTATATGAATGTCAAAAAAACAGCAATACCTGCATCTAGTGCAAATATCGCTGTTTTTGCTTTACAGAGGCTTTAAAAGTTCATCCGCAAAATCATGCAGAATCTCTCCCCAGTACATTCCATTCCGAGAGTTCTTTACTTCCTCTATTAGATAATCGATTTCTTTGTTGCCAATTACAGAATCAGCATCATCTCCAATCGCATAGTAAAAGTCGTCTCTTGACCCTTTAGGTGGCACAATCAGTAAAACATGAGCTTCATCATCAAACAGCTTATAATACTCATCCACCGCTTTGCCATTAGACATCCATTCATCAGATGTAGTTTCTATAACTAACTGGACATTAGTCTTCTCCTTTAAATATTCTAATCCCTCCTGAAGGTTCTCCACATTTTCAAAAGTTCCATCGTCATGTATATATTGTACTACTTCGAACTCTCCTTTCAGAGGTTCTTTACCGCCAATTATATACTTGCTGTTATTAGCAGTCATTCGTATATATACTAATGTTGCAAGCAGTAGTCCACATATAACCAATATAACCACTGTTTCCAGCGGACCTTCATTGCCACTCCAATATCCACCATAATAGCTATGATGATGGTAATGTCCACTATAATGCGATCCACCAGAATGACCACCATGTGCCATAATCGGCTCCTTTCAATGTAAAAAACATGTTGTGCTATATACTACAAAAGATAATATATTCCTCCTTACACTTGTAATATGAGATTTCCATCAAACCAGTTACAGATTCATTTTACCACAATTACTTGTTAATGTCAAAATTTGCTTTCATTTTCCATAACACTATTTTTATATTCAACTCTTCAGTGCTATCTTTTTGAACTACTTGCTTCTTTTCGCTATCATTTTGAATTGGGTCTTGCTCTATTCCTTTAAAGTCAAAGACAATTTTTCTCTATTTTTTTACTCTAGCTATTAAATCTTAACAAATACCCATCCGGATCTTGTATAAGAAACTCTACATCTTTTGAAATATGGTCATTTACTCGATATTCATGTATTTCTAATTCTTTAAAAAATGATATATTTTTCTTCTTTAATCTTTCATACATCTTCTCAGGATTAGATACAGTCATGCTTAAATTAATTCCCCTACCATAAGGATATTCTAATCTTCCGACATTCCAATTATCATTTTCTTGTTCTACCATTATCTAATTGTTCTCTAATTGCAAAAAACAAAATTTATTTTCAGCTCTTTCATATTGTATTTCAAATCCTAGACTCAAATAAAACTCTTTCGTTTTTTCTATATCAGATACACTTAGTTCTGGAATTAAGCTATTGAATTTTATATCACTCATAATTTTCCTCACTATTCAAATTTAATCAAATTATATCCTTTATATAAACATATTTTGACATATCATACTTCAAATTATCATTTATTAAATTTTGTGCTATATCAGAAATTTCTGAAGTTCGCTTTCCACGCACCAATGGATCTATATACCTTATCTTTGCACCATGATGAACATAATATACATCTTTAGGTTCATCACTAGAAGTTAATATCTGAGTCGCATTTTTCCATATTTCAAAAATCCCCCCATATTTTGAGTCTTCTATAATTTTAATAATTTCCGCTTCTTTCATATAATACAAATCTTTTTTAGATATCATATTATCTTCATTTAATTTTTTCATAATATCTGCTATAAATTGCATCGAATATCGTGTTTCATCATCTCTATAAGAAACTGACAATCTACTAGTCATCTTTACAAAACTGATTGCTATGTCAATATTTTTAAATTCAAGCTCCGCTACTCCACTTTCATTTTTTCCAACAACTATATCATCATAAATTTTTCGCACATCTTCTATATTAGATTTGCCAAATACAAATAAATCATTTGACATAGAGTATTCCAATCTATCAGCAGATAATTGTGGAGTATCATTATCAGCAATCGGATATATATGATAATCACAAACCTCATCTATATCAATTCCGTCTCTTTTTAACAATTTCATAATATCCTGCGAATTAGCAATTATAAATTTTGTTAATGATTCTGTCGATTCTTGAGTCATATAATCACCATTCAAAAAATCAACACAGTGTTTAAATACAGGTGTAGATATATCGTGAAAAAGTCCTGATAATGTTTGCTTTCTGTCTTTCGTAAAATGCCATATAATTAAGGCAACTGAAATAGAATGATCCAGAGTAGAAAAATCATATTTAAAATCAAATAATTTAGTATATTTCTTACCACATGTCACACTTACATATTTAAGCCTTTGCATTGGCTCAGTATTTATATATTCATTCAGCCATTCTGGAAAATCAGGCTCTAAGATTTCAAAATATTTTTTCTTAAGTTCATCCATTAATCTTTCCTCCTAATAGCATCTTCATTTTAGCATATTTTTTTCACAAACACTAGTATATTTTATAAACTTGTGTTATAATATTTTTTCCAAAGTCTGAAACCTTTGAAAAAGAATCAAAGGTACATAATTAGCCTTTGATTTTTTTAATAAATTATTGGAGGTCATAATTAATGCAAGAAAAAGACATCATACTTTTCTATTCTGAGAAAGGAATTACATATCAAGGTAGTATTAACCGTGCAGTCTTTCTCGATAAGATGAACAAGTTAATTTCCTGGTATCCTACCTGTAACGAGAACGCGAAAGCCCTTGTAAACATCATCCCGAAGGCAGAGTACTTTAAAATAAACTCTGACTTCAACGAGACTCAGGACATCCCCATCATCGAGTACAAGCTCTCTGGTGCGGCTTCTTCTGACCGGAGAATTATCAAGCTTATGAGACCCTACACCATCATCTGGTCTATGATCGACCAGTATTGCTCTGAGACTATGGATCGCGGCATTGTTTGTCATAATTCTTAATTAAGATTTCTTGCAACACCCCCGCTACTATAGTGTACACTATGAGTAACATTACAGTAGCGGGGGCTTTTTATTTTATTCTTTGTATAAAAAACATTCCTTATCATGTGAGTAAACAATTCCAACAGCTTGCAAAAAAGAATATATAATTGTACTTCCTACAAATTTCATTCCTCTTTTTCGCAAATCATTTGATATATTATCTGACAAATCATTATTAGTCACATCTGTTTCATAAATTACATCTTGATTCATAAATGTTTTTAAATAATTATAAAAAGATCCATATTCATTTTGAATACTTTTGAAAATTTTACTGTTTGTTATACTAGCCTTAATTTTTAGTTTATTTCTTATAATTTTATCATTGTTAAGCAATTCTTGAATCTTAGTATCATCATAATTACATATCTTGTCAATGTCAAAATTATCATAAGCTCTTCTAAAATCATCTCTTTTATTTAATACACATTCCCAGGAAAGCCCTGCTTGAAATGATTCTAGTATAAGCATTTCAAATAAATATTTATCATCAAAATTAGGCTTACACCATTCATTATCATGATATTCAATGTACTTCGGATTGTTTAAATTACACCATTTACACCTTTTCATAAAGCGGTTCCTTTCTCCGGTACAGTAAATCTACTCATATCATTTCCTTCAATTTTTAACAATCCAACTTTATTTTTTATTCCTCCACCATATCCTGTAAGGCTACCATTTGTGCCAACCACTCTGTGGCATGGAATTATAATACAAATAGGATTCCAACCTACTGCTCCTCCGACAGCTTGTGCAGACATCCTTTTAACGCCTCTTTTTTCAGCAATTTTCTTAGATATATCATTATATGTAACAGTTTGTCCATATCTAATTTCATTCATTATGTCAATTACATCTTTTCTAAAAGGTGTTAAATTGTGAATTTTGTATTGTGGTATAAAATCTGGATTTTTTCCTTCAAAATAAGTATCCAGCCATGCACATGTCTGTTTAAAAATATCTAATTCTTTTATCTCACAGTCAGTTACATGTTTGCTCGAATCTCTTGAACCTTCAAACCATAATCCAGTCAAATATTCTCCATCACTGTTCATAATCATATCAGAAAATCCTTCTGGAGTTTTATATGAATATTTATATACTTTCTCTTCTTTCATCACTATTTATATCCTTATTGTCATTCATTATACTTCTTACAGAATCAATACTTTCTTTTGAAAATCCTTTCGATTCTAATATTGGAACTAATACGCAAAATCCATTAACATCTTCTGATATTAGTGGTGCTCTTCTTTCAGGATGTACACTGTATTCATATACTTCTCCATCAGCACCTTTTACAAAAGTTTCTTCTCCTCTTTTTTTCTTATATGTTGACACTGTATTTTTCCATGTAAAGATGCCTAAGTCTTCAAGATTTTCATCACTTACACCAAGTGCAGATTTAATCTTTTCGGTTACACTTTGTATATTTTTTCTACTACAATCGTGTAATACCAAACAATTTTGTCTATACTCTGATTCTGAATCTGGCAAATACTCTAATCTCATAAAAAAATCATTATCTTTATAATCTCTCACTTGTTCTGGTGAAATCATAAGACCATAATAAAAGTCTAATATTTTTTCTTTAGGAGGTAATGACATAATTGCAAATTTTCTTAAACATGGATCTTGAGTCTTATCCAGTACTTCAACTATTCCTTTTAAATATTCAACATCATTAAAAGATATGTATTCTTGTAAGTCAATCTCTTCTGGCTTTTTATTCATATTATGCAATAAAAATGTTTTTAATCTATAGTCCTCACTACTTTGCGTTAATTTTTCTGCAAATGTTTTAAAAACATAATCATAACTTATTGCTTCATGAGCATAATAAATATTTTTATAATTTTCAAATCTATTCATAAAAAACGTATCTAAGTTTCCAATTTGATCTTCTGAAAATACTGGTACAGTCATACTTTTCTTGCCATCCATGCAAACTTTTTCTATTGAAACATGACTAAATAGTTCAACTACTGCTCTTGAATTCTCTGAAAAATTGGCATCTGCAAAAAAGCTGTCTCGTGGTAAGAAGTCTCCTCTATCAACATCTGATTGTCCCTCGAATAAACGATTTAGTCCAAGAAAATCTCTTTCTACAACCTCATTCAATAATTCCGGCATATGTGGACATATACCTTCTAAAGCTGCTCTTAGTTCAGGATCTTCATTTATTAATCTTCTTCCAATGTCTTCATGAAATCCTTTTGGCAAATTACATACAGTTTCCATCGTATGTGAAAATGGCCCATGACCAACATCATGTAATAAAGCTCTAGCCAACATTGCTAGTATATATTTCTGATAATTATTGTTTATTATTAAATCTTTTACCTTCTGGTCTTCACATAAATTCATAAGTAATTCCAGTGTTCTGTAATATGTACCCTTGCTATGTTCTAGTCTTGTATGAATTACATTATCGCGAGTATATATTTTAGTACCTAATTGAAATATTCTTGCCATTCTCTTTACTGCTTTAGTTTCAATTACTCTGTTGAAACTTTCTGGATAATGTATTAATCCTCTTCCATTAGTATCATGCATTGCAATGTCTAATTCACAAAGCATCGGCTCTGGTCTTCCTAACATCTCAGTAAAAAAATCGTCTGCTCTTTTAAACATACTGACAGTTCTATTCATTTTGCCTTCTCCTTAAATTTATAATGTCTTATAGTTATTTTTATCAGCTCTATCATCAAATTTTCTATCAAATTCTTTATTATCGTAAAACCATTCTGTTTTTTTATCATCTGGGGCTTTTAATCTATCAGCAAGCAAATCCATCATTACAGCAATGGCAAGAATTACAGCAACAACTGCAACTAATACTGTTAAACTATTTCCAGCACTCATAGTTTCACCTGTTAGCAATGGTTTTACAGCAAGCCATGCATCTGTTCCAAAATATCCTACATTTGCAACAGTATATAATATTCCACCAAATAATTGTCTCTTGATTACTAATATAATACATGCCAAAGTTATAAATAATAAAACTATCTCAACTGTTGTATCAATAGGCTTTACTAAAAAATCACTTCCGCTAGTTGCCATATACGTTATAAATACTCTAAATCCCCAAAACATTGCCATAAATGTTACTATCATCCAGTTTGCAAAACTTCTCATTTTATTCTCTCCCTTTCAAGTTATAAAAAACCTTTTGTCTTGCAAAAGGTTTTTCTTAAAATTTATTTAATTATTCTTCTACAAAATTGAATTCATCTTTGAATTTATCTTTGAATATATCAAATACTTTGTTAAGAACTTCTTCGTCATCAACACTTACATAAGATTCTTCGTCTTCTCCAACGCCTTCAGCATCTTTTTCTTCTTTTAATATTACAACTTCATCAGATTCTTCATCATCTGTTTCCTCTGCTGGTAATAATATTACATAATTTTCTCCTTCAAATTCAATCATATCAAGAAATTCAAAGTTTATGTCATTTCCATCTTCATCTTTAAGTGTTACGATGTTGTTATCTAATTCCTCATTTTCATTGTTTACATTATTTTCATTATCCATATTATTGGTCTCCTTCCTATTATTACGTAATAATTTTATTACTAACATTATGATATACTAATTTAGAATTTTTATCAATACATTTTTTGATTTTATTTTTACAATTTGATTACCTTAAAATTATTCTTCATATAACTTTTGATAGATTTTGTAGTCTTTTAAAATTTTTCTTACATATATGTTCGTTTCTTTAAATGGTATATTCTCAATGTCACTGCCATCTGCCTTTATTGTACCATTTTCAATCCATTTAGTTACATTTCCAATTCCCGCATTATATGCCGCTAAAGCTACCTGCGTATATTTTAATTGTGATTTAAGATCTGCAAAATATTTTACTCCTAATGCAATGTTTTTTTCTGGATTATACAAAGTATTTCCTGTTTCATATTCAATAGCAGTATTAGTAGCAACCTCGCGGGCTGTTGAATCCATCAGTTGCATCAACCCGCACGCTCCTCTATTCGATTCTGCAAGCTCATTAAAATTACTTTCTGCTTTTATTATCGCATATATTAAAAGCGGATCAATATCATTTTCCTGTGCATATTTCTCAACATACTCACTATAATTTGTTTTATATATTAATTTTAAAATATTTCTTGAATTTAGTATTATTATTAAAGCTATTATTGCAACTATAATCACTATTATAGCTTTTTTCATTCTTAGCTCAAATCCTTTCCTTTATCAAATGATTATTTAGCCTCATACCAGCTTTTTGCTTCCGTCATTTCTACTTTTAATGGTATGTCTAATTTTGTAGCCTGTTCCATGCATTGTTTTAAAATCTCTTTAGCTTTCTCTTTCTCGCTTTCTTTAACCTCTAAGATAAGCTCATCATGTACCTGCAAAATAATCATCGCATCTAATTTTTCTTCTTGTATTCTAGCATAGACATTATTCATAGCAATTTTCATTATGTCTGCTGCTGTTCCTTGTATAGGAGTATTCATAGCAGCCCTTTTTCCAAATTCTCGAACCATATAATTGCTTGACTTAAGTTCTGGGATGTATCTTCTTCTTCCAAACAAAGTCTGAACATATCCATTTTCCTTTGCATCTGATGTAACCTTTTCCATATATGTTCGTATACCTTCATATTTATCCAAATAATTCTCAATATACTCTTTCGCTTGTTTTCTTGAGCAACCAATCTGTGCTGCCAATCCAAAATCAGTAATTCCATATACTATTCCGAAGTTTACAGCCTTAGCACGTGATCTTTGTTCTTTAGTTACTTCTTCAAATGGTACATTAAATACTTTAGAAGCAACTTCTCTATGGATATCTTCATCATTTCTAAATGCTTTCATCATGTTCTCATCATGAGCCATGTGTGACAACACTCTTAATTCAATCTGAGAATAATCGGCATCGATGTATACATATCCATCCTTTGGTTTAAAAGCCTTTTTTATATTTCTTCCTAATTCTTCACGGCTAGGAATGTTCTGTAAGTTTGGCTCTGCCGAACTTATCCTTCCTGTTGCAGTTATAGTTTGATGAAAATATGAATGTATTCTTCCTGTTACTGGATTTATATATGGAATAAGTCCTTCAACATAAGTCGAATTTAGTTTAGTCAAAGTTCTATAATTCAATATTTTCTCTATTATAGGGTTTGCCAATCTTAATTTTTCAAGAGTATCAACATCTGTACTGTAACCTTTTTTGTTCTTTTTTGGTGCTGGTAATCCCATTTTTTCAAATAGTATAGTTCCTAATTGTTGAGTTGAGTTTATATTAAATTCTTCTCCTGCTAATTCATAGATTTCCTTTGTTAATTCTGCTAATTGTCCTTTTAATTCATTTCCGAAACTTATTAGCTCATTTTTGTCAACCAACATTCCATTATACTGAATCTCTCCAAGTACAGTAATAAGTGGAATCTCAATGTTGCAGAATAATGTATATGCACCTTCTTCTTCAAGTTTCTTTTTTGTAATATCATACAATTTACTTATTGCCGTTACATACACTCCAATTTCTGATTTATTGTCTTCGCTTTTTTCAAATAAATTCATCTGTTTTTCAGGAATTAATTCCTGTATATCTTTATCAAGATATTGAAGGGCTATCTCTTGTAGCTTATGCTTTACATTGCTTGGATTTATATCATATCCAGCTACTTCTACATCATATATGATATTATTCATTTTTATTCCATTTTCACGAAACAATACATAATCTTCACTTAACTTATAGCCAATCTTAGCAATCTCTTTATTTTCAAATATTTCTTTAAGCTCTTCCATGCTAGGATTCTGCACATAGGCTGTTTTGTCATTTTCTAATATACCAATTCCAATTATTTTCTTCTTAATAATTTTATTAGAATCTTTATCCTCTGCTGTTTCAAGATAATATATCATTTTATTGTCAGATATTTTAATGTCTGCAATCTTATCTTTTATAACAACATCTACATTCCATTTATCATCTTCTGGCTCTTCTACTGTTATACCTTCATTTAAATGAAATCTATCAATATATCTATTAAATCTATAATATTTAAATAATCTAAGAATCTCTTTATTATTCCATTCTTTTACTTTTAAATCATCAAGTGTTAGTCCTAATGGAGCATTAATATTTATTGTTCCTATATCTTTTGAAATGAAAGCTAAATCTTTATTTTCAATTAAGTTTAATCGTAACTTTGGTTTAAATTCTTTTGCATTCTCTTCTTTAGATACTTCATTATATAAATTCTCAATTGTTCCATATTTTTTTAACAATTCAGTAGCAGTTTTAGGTCCAACACCAGGAACTCCTGGTATTTCATCTGATGAATCTCCCATTAAAGCTTTAAGTTCTATTAATCCACATGGCGACAATCCATATTCTTCAATAATTTTAGATTCATCATAAATCTCAGTTTCCGTTTTTCCCATTTTGGTTCTAGGAATTCTCATTGTTATATTATGATCAACTAATTGAAATAAATCTCTATCTCCTGATAGAAGCACTGCTTGAACATCATCATTAGATAGCTGTTTTGCAGCAGAGCCAAGAATATCATCACCCTCATAATCAGCCATTTCTAAATATGTTATATTCATTTCTTTCAAAATCTCTTTTATCTCTGGCATCTGCTGAGCTAATTCCTCTGGCATCTTATGTCTGCTTTTCTTATATCCATCATACACTTTTTTTCTAACATCCGCTGCCGTTTTTGAATCAAAAGCAACTAAAATATAATCAGGCTTAACTTCCTCCATATTCTTAAATAAAATTGCTAGAAATCCATAAAGTGCATTAGTATATTTACCATCATCAGTTGTAAGCATTTTATTTCCCATTATTCCATAAAATGCTCTATTCATTATAGAATTTCCATCTATAAGTAGTAATTTCTTCATTTAGTAATTTCCTTCTTTCTTTTGCTTTTTTGTTCAAGATATTCTGATGCAATCAGATAGATTCCGCAATACACAACTACGGAGAAAAAGTAAAATCCTCCATATACATACGATTCACCAAAATAATATATAACATAATTAGAAAATTCAATTATAATACTTAGTACAACTAGTCTCTCAATATCTTTTCCTTGTACTTCTGTTATAAGTCCAAATAGCCATAAAATATACCAAGCTCTAAAATTTGTGATTGCTAGGACTATAAAAGCCATTAGCAAATACAAATATGTTCTCCCACTTTTGCCATGTTTGCTAAGCACTGCATATCCAAATATAATGCAGAAAATAACCTTTCCAGTTAATGTTACTACATCTATTATGTTCCATGGAACGTCTAATAATACTAATTGTAAATACATTGAATTTGCGAATCTTCCTGTTTGATCCATTACACTTAATATCTTTGTAATATCTCCTGTTACAAGCCAATTTGCTAAAACAAATACCACTGCAAATTCAGCTACATATTTTAATTTTTCTTTAAATTTCTTATCACTAAAAATGTATGGTAACACTATTATTGGAGTGTATTTTATTAAAGTACCACATGTGATGCATAAGGTTGCTAATCCAATTTTGTCTTTTTTCTTTAAATACACAGCTAATAACACACACAATATTAAAAATATATCATTATGACAATTTATAATTCCTTCAAATAATACTAATGGATTTAATGCATATAGATACATTAATTTCTTATTTTTTGATATTTTATATATTAAATACGCATTAATTAAATGTACAATTATGTTACACATTTTGAATATATATATAAGTACGACTTCCGAATTAGTTGGTATTGCACCTATTGCTCTGCAAATTTCAGCCCAAATTACTCCATATATAAATTTGTGCTTTATTCCTGGTGCATTTTTTATAATATCATCTTCTTGAATACCAGCCTGTACTTTATTGAAATTATTTTCATACATATTATATCCATACATTGAATCTATTCTTCCGGCAGCTATATAATAATATACATCAGAGCTATTATTCGGCAAAATCAAACCTGATAAAATCGCAATTATTGCAATAAATATACATGATTTCTTAATATCTGATTTTGTTTGCGATGTATCTTTAAATGTTATTATTAGATATGACGCTACTGAAATTATTATAAATCCCACAAATAATAACACATTTGCACTTTTTTGTTCTTGTGCAAATCCTTCTTGGTATAAAAATGATACACCAAAGCATCGTACATTTCCTCTTACTTGAATTGCATATATTACACTGTATATAGCATATATTAGAAATACTAATATCATTACAGCTTTAGCCAATTTGACTGTTATATCTTTTCTCGTCTTAACAAGTGCTTTCACAATATTGGTCCTATTTGTTTATTTAGGTTTTATGGATACCTATAAACCTTTTTTCTTTTACACTATATCATAATTAGATATAAAAAGCTATAAAATTTACAATATTTTCAGACAAAAAATTACAAATTGTTTAAAGTAAAAAAGCTTTAACAGAAATTTAATTCTATTAAAGCTTTATATTTTATATTATTAATAATCATCTCTTACTTCTGCTTGCTCATATGCTTTTATCACAGCTTTTGCCCTTGTAAACAATCCATTCTATCCCAATGTCATTGTGATTGTTACTCCTGCTAAAATTAATAAAATTACTATTGTGATTACAAGTGCGATTAATGTTATCGCTTTTTCACCTAAACTTAAACTTCTTAGTTTTTGCATTTTTTTATTTTTCCTTTGTTTTATCTTTATTATTACTCCTTCAAGTCTTAATTTATAAGTTTCAAGTTTCTATATTCAAGACAATAAATCATCTCATTTAAGTAAATGGAAGCATAGCCCCTGTTCTCAAATGAATTACAATTTCATTTGAGCCATTGGATGTAACCTCAAATTTCAACTTATCTGAAAGATTATTATATCCATCTGGTAGGTTACTCAAAGATAACCAATATGTTCCTATCGGAAGATATATACTTTCTTCATCATTTTCATTATTTATAGATTCATCACCTATTTTTGCTATATAAGTATTATCTTCTTTTTTATTATAAATATAAATAACCGATTTTCCGAATTTTATAGGATTCTCATTATTATCTCTATATTTTATAGTAACTTTAAATTTATTATCAAGTTTTATAACCAATGTATTTTCATTATTGGACTTAACTTCAATTTTCGTTACATTACTAGGTTTATTATATCCACTTGGTGCAGTTTTAAAAGACAACCAATATATTCCCTCCTGAAGGTATACACTTTTCTCATCACTTTCATCATTTATAGAACCATCTCCTATTTGGGCTATATAGGTATTGTCTTTATTTTTAGCTGATTCTTCATTACTATAAATGCAGATAATAGCCTTCTCAAATTTCACAAGATTTTTATCATTATCTTCAAATCTAATAGTAAATTTATATTTATTACTAGATTCACTATTATCTTTCGAGATGTGATTATGCATTAAATTAGATAATTCGTTTAAATATTGTATTTCATCAATTTCTGCCTTCTCATATTTATTACCTGCAATCTTAGCCTTACTAATTACTCCGTTATCACCCAGCACTGCCACCATAGTTATTCCTACTAAAATCAGCATCATTACTATAGTTACTACCAATGCAACTAAAGTTATTCCTTTAGCATTTTTGATTAATTGTTTCTTGCTTTTCTTCATCAGTTTTCCTTTCTCAAAATATATTGCAAAAAGTATTTTATTTCTGTTATTATTTCCATCTTTTCTTTAGTTAATCTATTATTTCTATAACATTTCGTTATATTCAGTCATAAATTAAAGAAAATATTCGATTTCTTTGGAATATTTTACAATTATCTATTCACATTTTCTGTATTTTTGGTTATAATCAATATTGTAAAAAATAGAAGTCACAATAATTTCATAAAATATTTAATTTTACGAAATTATTATATTATAACGAATTTTCTTTTTCAATACTTAATCAAAATTTATTACGAATAAGATAAATATGTGCATTCATCATTAAGTCAGCAAAGAAAATATTTAAATAAAATATAATAAATTTTATAAAATTCTATTTTTTTCAAAAATATTTTCGGAATTATCCCCTAATACCCATTGTTTTATAAATTCCAATGCTTTATTATATTAACTCTATAATAAAGCATTATTTATTATTACAACTTTCTTTCTAATTTACTCAAATAAGACCTTACTTCTTTTTTCAATCTTTCCTTATCTTGACTATACGATTTAAAAGAACCACTTACATTAATAGTAAATTCATAATATTCCTTATATGCATCATATGCGTCCATTATAGCATTGAAAGTATCAGCATGCTTTTTCTTGTAATTTCCATTGTTTAGTTCTGATACTATATCAGATAGTTTGGAATTATTTACTTCAACTTCTTCTCTTTTTGTTTTAGTGTTATTTTCTGATACAAGTAGCGCGGTATTTATATTTCCAAAGTATTTCTTATTATAAATTGCATCATACCAACAACTATAAATATCATCTGCAATAAAATCGAGTAAATCAGTAGTTTCTACAAGTGTGTTGTATGTGCCTTGTATTTTTGCTTGTTGTTTATTATTGTTAGAAACAACTAATTTAATTACTAGCCCTGCTAATATTAATATCAATATTATTATTGGTATTATAATAGCCAACTTAGGGATTTTTCTTTTTTGTTTAACCTCTTCTTTTTCTATTACTACTTTTTCATTTTTAGTTTGTTCGCTCATATTATTTCCTCCTTTCGGATATATTATACATTAAATATAACCATAATGCAACCATAATAATTATATTTTTGGTTACACCATTATGATACCATTTAAATATGGAGGTATAATTATGTTTAAAGTTACTAAAATTGAAAAAATAAACAAATCTAAAGCAAATATTCCAATGACAATTCGATTTCCAGAAGATGTTTATAATAAATATAAGCAATTATCAGAAGAAAGCAATCAAAGCTTTAATAGTATTGTAATCTCTGCTTTGAGATATTCTTTAGAAAATATAGAGAAATAATTTATCATCATGTGTCTGTCAAACATCTACAAAAATATAATAGTTTATTGAATGATTAATGTTCCATTGCTTTTTTAATATATTTGTGGTAATATATTTATGGTACCAATTTATAATGTACTTTGTATATACATTGTTAATAATATTACATCCGAAAGGAGTGAATATGATGAAAGTTGTAAAAATAAAGAAGACTTTTATTCGTAGGTCGGGCAACCACTTTATAGTTGTAACCACCAATTCACACATTAATGTTCCAACAAGGAAACGTTAATGTTTTAATATTATAGACATAGATATTTCTTAATGGTGTATAAGGAATATCTAACACCGAAAGAAGGTTCTATAGCAACCTTCTTTTTATTATATTAAGATACAATTTCTTAATATAATATCAAAGTTTTCCTGAGTATCCTTATAATTAGCTCTAAAACAGAACTCGTCTACATACCTTTGTAGATGCTTGACAGACACGTGATGATAAATTCCATATATCCCTCTTTTTAATACAGCCCAAAAGCTCTCTATCCCATTTGTGTGAACCCCATTTCCTTTACTAAATTCGTTTATTGAATGATTTACTGATAAATGAACAAACTCATTTGTTTCTTTGTCTAATATTCCATAACCCTTAAAATCATCTGTAATTACTAGGCAATCTTTTTCGCATACTTTATTTAGAATTTCTAATAATTGCATTCCTGTTAGTCTTTTATTCTGTTCATTTGGTAGTGCAACTACAGCTTGAACATTATTTGAATTTCTTTCTTTTATGCCTACTACTGGTGTTTTATTGGTTCCACGTCCTCTTTTATTAAAATTGTTTTTATCATTATCGTCATCATCCTTTTTAGATTTCTTTCTAGGCTTTCCGCCCACATATGTTTCATCTATTTCGACACAAGCTTCAAACAATTTTTTATCATTATCATTTCCCATAGCTTTTCTTATTTGATTTAGTATTCTCCACGCTGTTTTATAAGTTACTCCTGTTTCTCTTTGCAATTGCAGCGCAGAAATTCCCTTTTTGGCTATTAAAACCTGATTAATTGCGTAGAACCATATTCTTATATCTGTAGAAGATTTTTCAAATATTGTATTCCTAAATATAGAAAATTCATTATTGCAATTATTGCATACAAAATCTTTGTTCCTTTTATTTCCTCTTCTATATATCTTTTCTATACATCCACAATAAGGACATACTATTTGATCACCATACCTTATATTTATAAAGTACTCTATTGCTTTTTCTTCTGTTGGAAACTTTTTGTTAAATTCTAAAAAATCCATATTAATAATCTCCTTTTAAGGTTATTATAACATGATTTTTACTGGGTGTAAAGGGATAATTCCGAATATTTTTATAAAAAATTTATATAAGTTATATACAAAAATATCCAATATACTGTAAAAGCATATTGGATATTTTATTAAAATTTCTCATAATGAACTTTCTCTTGATAATAATTGTCATTTGGCTTTTTATTTTCATTTGGATAGCCTAATGAAATTACACAGAATACTTTATATTCTTCTGGTATTCCTAATATTTCTTTTTCCTTCGCTGTTTTTTCTAAGTCTGGATATCCTCCTAACCAGCAAGATCCTATACCTAAATGCGTTGCTTCTAGCAGTATATTTTCTGTCACAGCTCCGCAATCAGCTTGCCAATATGGAGTCTTCTCATCGTCTGCTCTTGAGCAAACAACTATTGCTGCATTTGCTTCATTAAGCATATGTGAATATATACATGTATCAGCTAGTTTCTTTAAAGTTTCCTTATTCTTTACGGCAATTAAATCATAAGGTTTATAATTGTGTGCTGACGGAGCATTCATACCAGCCTTTAATAGTTTCTCCATATCTTCACTTGATATGTCCTTATCAGTATATTTACGTACACTTCTTCTCTCAAAAATTTCTTTCATGATAATATTCCTCCTATTTATTTACTTTCACCACTATCTAACATCTTTAAAAAGTTTCTTTTTTCATCTTTTTTATGATTATATCACTACTATTTTTTAATGTCTACGTATAATTTTAATTTTCTTATAACATTATATGCCATTTATATTTACATAATTGTTGACTTTTATGTATTAATTTGGTATAATAAACACTGTAATATGTTGATTTGGAGGAAATTACAATGGAAGTAAAAAGAGCAACACGTAGACGGTACTCCGACGAGTTTATCTTAAATCTAGCCGTCGCATATCTACAAAGCGAAACGGCTACGATACAAGATATCGCACAGAAATATGGAGTTCCATACTCAACACTAGGCCAGAAGTTCTGTAGTGACCTCAAGGCAATTGATAGCGATACCTTCTATAAGGTATGTTACAAAACCTATCAGACAAAGATAGCCAATATGACTATCGCTCGCAACAACCGCCACTTTGAGAGAAAAAAACATCCATTAAAGCAGGCATAGCCTCAGTATAACCGCTATTGCCTCATCTCCTGCAAAGCCAAAAGCCGGCAACAGACAATATCGTCTGCTTTGCCGGCTTTTGGCTTTATTTTTACATTATTTATAAACACTATTTTCATTAACCCATTATTGCATTTGCAAGAGGATATCCTACAAAAGATGCAATTAATATAATTATTAGCATCATTAATAATCCATATTTCAATAATTTACTTGAATCAGACCATCCTGATGAACCTGCTACTGCAACATAAGGCATTGATGAAGGTGCTGCTGAACCTGTTGCTGCAATTAATCCTATAACAGCTGTAATTGCTGCTGCACTTAATGCTCCACCAGAAGCTAAAGCAACTGGAACAGCCAAAGTTGGAACTAATTGTGCTGTAACCATGTGTGATGAGAAGTTTGATTGTAAACCAGCCCATGTAGCAAATAAAAGTATTAATAATACTGGACTTAATCCTGCAGTTATTGGTGCTATTGTACCTGATAAGAATGTTGTTAAACCTATTGCCTTATTAGTCATTGCTGATCCTAATGACAATGTTGCTGCAACCATTATTATACTTGGCCAAGATACACCTTTAACCATTGATTCATTTAAATTGATAAGTGGTTTTCTGTTTTGCTTAATAATTGATAAAATAATTATACCAAGTAGTGGTGGCATTGCTGTTCCAAATTTGCTAATCCATGTAGATAAGCTTCCTTTGATTAAACTTGGTAATACCCATAAAGCAATTACAAATAAGAAAACAACTAATGTTATTTGTTCTGCAAATGTTGATCTTGCAGTTTCTTTTTTCATCTTATCAAATTCTTTTGATTTTAAGTTTAGACCTTTTGTATCTGGTCTCATTATAAACTTAAATACCAACATCATTGCTAAGAAAATTAATATTCCTGTTGGTACAGCATATAACATATATTGACCATAGTTAATTGTCATTCCTGCTAAGCTGCTGAATACATTCATCGATAATACTGGGAATACGTGTGCAATTGGTGTCATTCCTGATGATAAACTTGTGCATGTAACTAAACCTATCATTAACATGCTTGCATATTTATCACCCTTCTTTAGTCCCAATATATTATAGATTTCTTCTAATATTGGAAGAATAACAAAGAATAATACAGTTGGTGACATAAAGCAACCAATTATTAATACGGCTGCAAAGAAACAGAATGCAAATCTCCAAGGAGATTTTCTTGCAAATCCACTTGTTACAAATCCTAATGCAATTTTCTTAACATATCCTGTTTGAGAAAAAGCATAAGTAAACATAAATGTAAATAGTAAGAATGCAAATGTTTCGTTACCAAATGACGACTGTAATACAGCTTTTGTTCCAAGTGATGGTACAAATGCAAGTGCTGCAACGCATAGCAAACTTGGCCATCCAATTCCAACAGTTATCCATAAGAATAGTATTCCTACAAATATACCTAAAACTTTCATTCCATCAGCACTTAATCCTGCTGGTGGTTTTAACATGAAAAATAGTGCAATTATTGCAAATGCAATTATTGTGCAAATTAGCTCTTTTTTATTTTTCTTTGCTAATTTGGCATCTGCTGCTTTTTGTTCTTTTGTTTTTTCCATTTTTTCCTTTTCCTTTCTTCTTCTGATAAAAATTTATATCAAAGCTCCTTGTCTTAATAGTTCTTCTTGAACTTTCTTTACATCGTATTCTGGTCTATCTAATGTTAATGCTGCTGCAACACCAGCTGCTTGACCAGTTGCAAATCCAGTTCCCATAACTCTTACAGAACCAAGAGCTAATGAATCAGTAGAAATTGTTCTTCCTGCCGCCCATAAATTCCTTGCATCTTTTACTTTTAAGCATCCCAATGGTATTGAGAAATACTCGTTATCTGGAATATGAGTATATTTTATTGCTGTATTGCTCTTATGCATTTCAGGACTCCATGCTCCACGAGCAACACTATCATCTGATTTTGGTGCCATGATGATTTCTTCACCTTTAAGCATTTTATCACCAATAATTCTTCTTGCTTCACGTATACCAACAGCTGGTCCAGACTGAGAAACAATTATATTTTCAAATCCAGGCATATATTTCTGGAATGCTTCAACATAAGCATGAACTTGTGATCTTAATTCCATTTCTGTTTTTGTAAGTGTTTCAGCTGATAAGTTAGGAACTATTGTACTTGGTATTGTGCAATATCCATAAGTTCTATCTATAGGTTTTATGATTAAACCTGTTTCCTTTTTGATTGGTATTCCAGCAGCTTTTGCTTTAGCTAATGCAGCTTCAATATCAGATTTTAAAATTTCTACTTTTGGTAAATTGTCTAATCTAAATGGTAATGATGATTGTTGTACTTTACCTTCGTCATCACCCCAATTTGTCCTAATTCCAGCGAAGTGAACTACGTTAGCATTTCCTGATGCATCTACATATGCTTGTGCTCTAACTATAAATGTTCCTTCGTCATCAGTACACTTGATTTCCTGAATCTCGCCACATTCATTTACAACACTGTACATTTGTGCATGTAAATAATATTCAACATTACTTTCCTCTAGCATCTTATCCATTACTAATTTTACATACTCTGGATTAAAAGATACTGATACATTTCCTGTAGACTTTGATGGACGTGGATGAATATTTGTTCCATACTTTTCAAGTCTTTGTAAAACTTCATTTCCTATTCCCATTACTACTTGGTCATAGTTTTCTCCTCTTGTGAAGAAACCACAATATGCTGTTACTTGCGAATTTGTAGCTTGTCCTCCAAAGAAAGGATTTCTTTCAATTAATACTGTTTTTGCTCCAGCTCTTGATGCACCTAATGCAGCAGCGATACCAGCTGCTCCTCCACCAATTACTGCAACATCACATTCAATAATTCTTTGCATATTTACCTCCTTTTACGACAATTATAACATTAATCACAAAATAATATATTATTTAAAATAAAATGTATAAAATTTGTCATTTTTTCGAAACATTTCTGTAATATTATCTATGGAATATATTAAAAATTGCATCCTTAATTTTATTCCAAACCTTTTCATACCATTTTTCTTCAATTACAGTAGGTAAATTAATTATTTTCTGTGTATTATTTTTAAACATATCAGAATATTGATATTCTTCTTGTTTCTTCTGTTCTTCTTTCATTGAATTTTCTTGCAAAATCTTGTCTAATTTCTGCTTTTGAATATCTGTTGCAAAATATTTCTTCCAGAGTACTACTAATATAGCTTTTGCTTTTCTTGAAATATTAACTTCATTTATCGGAACTTCTGGATTAACACTAAAGTTATAATTAACATCTCTATGTTCTTCTAAGAATTTAATTTCCGTTTCTGGAATTTTCTTTAGTTCAGCTTCCGGCAACATTTTCAAAAGAACTAGCACTTCATTGCAAGCTTTTTCATTTGTTTCAACCATTAATTTTCATATAATCAATTATATTGATTAATCCTTTCTCTTAACTTTATTTATTATCTCTTATGTCATTTGTTACTTCTCTATCTGCTCTGCCTTCTAGGAATAACTCCATATCGTTAACCTCTTCTTTTGTTACAGCATCTATGCCAGACAAACTACTTCTAACATATTCTTCAATAGAGTGATCATATTCTTTTCTTGTAGGCAATTCTCCTTTTAAATTTACTTTTAAATGGTCTTGCCCTAAAAATTCAAGTGTTCTATTTGCTTGTCCTAATATCTTTCTCGCATCAAGAGTCATTGCAGTCTTACTAATTGGCTTTTCCTCATTACAACCTTCGTATAAATCATTTTCATCTAATATGATATCAATAACCTCTCTTGTCTGGCTATCAGTAATATTTTTATTATCACTAATAGATAAATAATCATATATCTCATCTTCAATCAAGATTCGCATATCAGCAAAGTCCTGTTCAAATCTAGAATTGTTTATCATATATGTAAAACTAGAATCTTTACCTTCTCTATTTAAAAGCCATCCAGCCATATTAGTTTCGTATGTATTTATTAATTTTCGTAATGTTCCACTATCATGAGTTTGTTTAAAAGCTTCTAACATTCCTTGTAAATTGTGTATCTGTTCTTGTTCAATTACCCTTTTATCAATTTTTATAATAGGTATGCCAAATTGCATAGCAGCTTTATATGAATTAACCATTACTTCTGGAGAATCATCATCTGCAAGCACTACATAATTCGGTAAAGTCGATTCTCTTTCAATTCCAAATTCACTATATACTCTTCTTGAACTATTGGCTAAAGTTTTCGCAGACATATACTGTTTGCTTGCTGAATCATAAGCAAAATTAATAGAATATGTATTAAGGTCAGATACGCCCATCAATTTTATCTGCTCATCACTAATGTCTGCAAAAGCGTATCTAACACCATTGTTTCCTACTGGAGCCATTCCCATAAAGTTTTGATTTATATATGTGGTAGAAATTATATGATTGTTTTTATTTTTGCCATTGCTCCATTCTTCTACATAGTCAGTTGCTTTTTCAGTTTTTGCCTCAATAAACTCTGCGTCGGTGCTATGAACCAATAAATTAAACTTGCCCTTAAGCTTTATCTGAGGAATTTGTTGCCCTGCAAATCCTATATAGGAAACTTCATAAAGATCTTCATTTTGTAAATCTTCATTTGTACGCCTAAATTCTCTTGAAAAATCTTTTGCCGCTGCTCTAGATATTTCATATTCTGTTTCTTTTATATCAGTTGCAGTATATTCTTGACTGTAGTTTCTAAATAATTCATCTATCTTATTCTCATCATTTATATCAACTACATTTCTAAGTTTTGCGAATAATTGCTTAGACTTTTCACTAACCCCTGGCAAATTATCAATATCTGAACCATATTCTTTTAGAAGTGTTTGTATTTTATTTAATGGTATAGAATATGCTTCATTAGTATACACATTAAGTTTTCTTTCTGCTAAGTCAGTTCTATAAGTTTGTTTACTTACTTTGCAATATTCAGCAATCATCTTTTCTCTAAGCCTTTGCTGATATTGACTACCATACGGAACGTTTATTGCATTTATATCATTACAATTTCTATATGCACATTCTACAAGTTCATCAATATTTATTGGCTTACCTTGCAATTCAAATGTATTCCTTGCAGAATATGTCACAAGTATCTCTATCTCATCTAATTTATCCTTAATGTTTTCATAGCTTTTAAATCTGGATTTTAATGCACTAAACAATTCTGGATTATGCTCTTCTATTACTAACAACTGAGCATTTAAAGTTGGAAATTTAGACATATATGTGCAAAATTCTGGTCCTAAATCAAATATCTCATCTTTAAATAAGCCAAAATTAACAAATCTCAAAGCATCCGGATCATTATCCAACATCTTATTTATTAGCTCCATTTTTTCTGGAGTAAATATTCCTTGTTTATAGTACTTCAAAAAATTTGCAGCATCAGTATAATATTTAATATTTCTGCCTATCCTCTCATATGGAGTACCTTTAAGTACTTGCATACCTTCTTTAATTGCTGGATTTATTTTATCAAGCAAAAACTGTCCTAATTTCGAGTACACATTAGCAGTATGAATAGGCTTAAGATATACATCCTTATCAAGATCTTCTACAAAAAAATCTTCATGTTCTAATTTTTTATCAATTTGAGCTAAAATTCTACTACATACTTCCTCATTGTCAATTCCATAACATATTGATGCATATAAGTTATACAAATTCTTTACTGATAGTCCATCCAATATGGCTTGATTATTAGACATTATTTCTTTTATATCTCTATATCTAATCCCTGGAACATATTCTTGCCCCAATCCTAATGATTTATTAAAATTATTATATACATATATAGTTAGCAAATCCTGTTCTCTAATTATCTTTTGTTCTAATTCGTTATCCACTACTATCTCCTTTTTATACTAATGAGATTATAGCATTAAAAAAAGTTTTTAGCAACAGCTTAGCATAACATCTATTTCTGTGATTTTTTTAACTTCTTGCGAGTTCATCTATTTATTCACAATTTTTAATTAAACTCCCATAATATTATATCCACTATCAGCATATATAATTTGTCCTGTTATCGCATCTGACATATTGCTTAATAAAAATGTTGCTACATTTCCAACTTGCTCTGTAGTTACATTTCTATGTAAAGGTGCTTTTTCTTCTACAATAGTCAATATTGAATTAAAATCTTTTATGCCCTTTGCTGATAATGTTTTTATTGGTCCTGCAGATATTGCATTTACTCTTATTCCGTCTTTTCCCAGATTATCTGCTAAATACCTAACACTTGCTTCAAGTGCTGCTTTTGCAATTCCCATAATATTGTAACCTTCTAAAACTTTAGTAGAACCATGATATGTTAAAGTCACTAAAGTTGCATTTTCATTTAGCATATCTAGTTCTTTAGCCATTCTTGCAACTAATACAAAAGAATAACTACTAACATCAACTGCGTGAGAATATCCTTCTTTACTTGTAAGTATAAAATCATTTCTTAAGTCTTCAGTATTCGCATGTGCAATTGCATGTACAATTCCATCCAATTTGCCATTTTCTTCTTTTATTTTTTTAAATACATCTTTAACTAATTCATCTTCTGATGCACCATTTAATACATAAGCTTTACTACCTTTAAATTCACTAATTAGAGCTTCTATTTTTTCTTTATTATCTTCACCCATATAAGTAAAAATTAATTTTGCTCCATTTTCATAAGCTGATTTTGCGATTCCATAAGCAATACTCCACTTGTTTCTGATTCCCATTATTAATATCTTTTTATCTTTTAATAACATTTTATACCTCCTTAAATTCACCCATATTTCTAAATTTCATATATCTATTTTCTACAATTTGACTTTCATTTAGATATTTCATTTGTTCTATTTCTTTTTGAATCTCTTTTTTTAAACTATTTGCAATTCTTTTAAAATTTTCTTCATTATATTCTTTTGGTTCTTTTATAATTTTGTCTATTACTTTAAGTTCTAATAAGTCTTTTGCTGTTAATTTCATTTTTTCTGCTGCTTCTTTAAACCTAGATGCATCTTTCCATAAAATACTACTATAACCTTCTGGTGAAAGGATTGAATAAATAGCATTCTCTAACATCAATACCTTATTTGCAACTCCAATGGCTAAAGCTCCTCCACTTGAACCTTCTCCAATTACAATTGATATAATTGGTACTCTAAGCTTTGCCATTTCAAACATAGACTTAGCAATTGCTTCTCCTTGTCCTTTCTCTTCTGCTTCTATTCCTGGATATGCTCCTTTTGTATCAATAAAAGTGATTACCGGTCTTTTAAATTTTTCAGCTTGTTTCATAAATCTTATCGCTTTTCTATAACTTTCAGGATTTGGCATTCCGAAGTTTCTTTCTATATTTTCTTTTGTTGTCCTTCCTTTTTGTTCTGCTATAATTGTAAAATTTTGTTTTCCTATTTTGGCTAATCCGCATACTATAGCTTTATCATCTTTAGAGTTCCTATCTCCATGTAATTCTATGAAATCATCAAATATCTCCTCTATATAGTCAAGTGATGTCTTCCTTTTTGGATTTCTTGCTATTTCTACTCTTTCCCAAGCTGATAATCTCGTATTTGCCATTAAATTTCTCCTCCCTTATGAAACATAATTAATTTATAAATAGTATCTTTTAAATCTTTTCTTTCAACTATCTTATCTATAAAACCATGTTCTAGTAAAAATTCAGCTGTTTGAAAACCTTCGGGAAGCTCCTCACCTATTGTTTGCTTTATTACCCTTTGCCCGGCAAATCCTATCATTGCATGTGGTTCTGCTAAAACAATGTCACCCAAACTTGCAAATGAAGCTGTGACTCCTCCATATGTTGGATCTGTCAAAACAGATATATATAATAATCTTGCTTCATCTAATTTGGTAAGTGCTGCTGTAGTTTTTGCCATTTGCATTAAAGATATAATTCCTTCTTGCATTCTAGCTCCACCTGAAACAGAAAATATAATAAGAGGTAATCTTTTTTCTACTGCTTGCTCAATGGCGTATGTTATTTTTTCGCCTACAACACTTCCCATACTTCCCATTAAAAAACCACTATCCATTATACATATAACAACGTTTTCTCCATTAATCTTACCTGTTCCGGCATGCTACTGCTTCAGCTAACCCTGTTTTTTCTCTTAAAGTTTTAAGTTTTTTAGGGTAATCTTCTAATTCTAGCGGATTCGTTGTTTCTATATTTAACTCAAACTTTTTATATGTATTGTTATCTATTATTAATTCTAACCTTTTGTCTATATGCATTCTAAAGTAATATCCGCAATTAGGACAAATATTTAAATTATTTCTAAGAGTTTCTTTATATAATATTTCTTTACATTTTTCGCATTTTACCCATTTTCCTACTGGTATATCTATATTAGAACTTTTGTGATTTGTTGGTGCTTGCCTTTTTTTTATTTTATCTACAATCATTTATCAGTCTCCTTTTTTAATATCTCTTTTTCTATAAATGAAGTATCAAAATTTCCTCTAATAAAGTTTGGATTTCTAATTATTTCGAATAAAAAGTCTTGATTTGTTTGTATTCCTTCTACAACTAATTCTTCTAAAACTCTTTTCATTTTACTAATTGCTTCATTTCTATTTACTCCAAAAGTAATAAGTTTTGCAATCATGGAATCGTAATTTGATGGAATTGTATATCCTTCATAAATCGCACTATCTATTCGTACTCCATTTCCTCCTGGAAAGTGCAAACCTTCTATTAGTCCTGGACATGGCATAAATTTTTTACTTGGATTTTCAGCATTCAATCTGCATTCTATAGAATGACCTTTAAATTCTACATCTTTTTGTTTTATTTTTAATTCCGCTCCTGTTGCAATTTTTATTTGTGTTTTTACCAAATCTATTCCTGTTCTCATCTCAGTAATTGGATGTTCTACCTGAATTCTTGTGTTCATTTCCATAAAATAAAAGTTGTTATCTTTATCTACCAAAAATTCTACTGTACCAAGGCTTGTATATCCAGCTGTTTTAGCAGCTTTTATAGCTGCATTGCCCATTTTATTTCTTGTTTTTTCGTCAATAGCAGTGGAAGGTGTTTCTTCTATTACTTTTTGATGATTTCTTTGAATAGAGCAATCTCTTTCTCCTAAATGAATTACATTTCCATGTTCATCTGCTACTATCTGAATTTCGACATGTCTTGGATGTTCAATGAATTTTTCTATATATATTTCATCATCATTAAATGAAATTTTTGCTTCTTGTTTTACTATTTCATATTCTTTTTCCACTTCTTCCGCTGTATTCGCAACTCTAATGCCTTTTCCACCGCCTCCTGCTGCTGCTTTTAATATAACTGGATAACCTATTTTTTCTGCTATTTCTAATGCATCCTTTAATCCTTTTACACTTCCCTCTGAACCAGGAATAACCGGTACTCCTGCTTTTTTCATCATCTCTTTTGCATTTGATTTGTTTCCTAATAAATCAATAACTTTTGACTGTGGTCCAATAAATTTTATATTTGATTCCTCACATATTTGAGCAAATTTTGAATTTTCAGATAAAAAGCCAAAGCCTGGATGAATACTATCGGCTTTTGTTATATATGCTGCCTGTATAATATTTTTTATATTTAAGTAACTCTTATTTGCTTGAGCTGGTCCAATGCAAATAGCTTCATCCGCCAAACGTGTATGCAAAGCATCTTTATCTATTTCCGAATAAACTGCAACCGTTTTTATATTCATTTCTTTGCATGCCCTTATAATACGAACTGCAATTTCACCACGGTTTGCAATTAATATTTTATTCATTTATTTTCACCTCTTTCAACTTTTAATTTCAGTTAGAACTTAAACTAAAGCAAATGTTAATTCACCTTTAGCCACAATCTTTTCATCAACTGTTGCAATTGCCTCTCCTACTCCAATCGGACCTTTTCTTTTTATAATTTTTACTTCTAATTTTAATCTATCTCCTGGTACAACTTTTCTTTTAAATTTCATTTTATCAATTCCACCGAATAAAGCATTTTTTCCTTTATTCTCATCCATTGAAAGAATTGCAACTGCTCCTGTCTGTGCTAAACTTTCTGTAATTAACACTCCTGGCATAATTGGATTACCTGGAAAATGACCTTTAAAGTACCATTCCTCTACATTTACATTTTTATATGCTATTGCTGATTCTCCTGGTACATATTTCTCTACTTCATCAATCATTAAAAATGGATCTCTTTGTGGAATAATATTTTTGATTTCTTCTTTATTTAACATTAATTTTCACCTTCTATTCTAAGCAATGGAGTTCCATATTCTACTGCTTCACCATCTTTTACTAAAACTTCTGTAACCTTACCTGTATATTCTGATTCAAGCTCATTCATTAATTTCATAGCTTCAATAATACAAAGTACATCACCTTTTTTAACTTCTTTTCCAATTTCAATATAAGGTTCCGCTGTAGGAGAAGGTTTTAAATAAAAAATTCCAACCATTGGTGATTTAATTATGTTTCCTTTTTTCTCATTTTTGTTTTCTTTTATCTGATTTTCAATAGTATTATTTTCTACTGTTGGAATGTTTTGAATTATTTTTTCTTGCATTTTATCTTTTTTCATACTAATTTTAGTGCCATCTGGAAATTCAATATCAACTGCTGTTAATTTAGAATTTCCCATTTCTTCTATTAATTGCTTTATATTTTCATATTCCATTTATTTTTCCTCCCATTTTTTTAAGATAATACTTGCATTATGTCCTCCAAATCCAAGTGAATTTGACATAACAATATTTAATTTAGCTCTTCTTGATTCATTTGGAACAATGTCTAAATCACATTCTTCATCTTTTTCTTTATAATTTATTGTTGGTGGTACTAATCCATTCTCCATTGCTTTTACACAAAAAATTGCTTCTACTGCTCCGGCAGCTCCTAAAAGGTGTCCTACATTTCCTTTTGTAGAACTTATCATTATCTTTTTACTTGCCTCACCAAATGCTGTTTTTATAGCCATTGTTTCTGTTAGATCATTTAAATGTGTTGATGTTCCATGTGCATTTATATAATCTATATCTTCTGATCTTATTTTTGCATCTTTTATCGCTCTTATCATTGCATTTGCTCCACCTTCTCCATCAGGACATGGAGATGTTATATGATAAGCATCTGAAGTCGATCCAAATCCAATGACTTCGGCATATATTTTAGCATTTCTTTTTTTTGCATGCTCTAATTCTTCTAATACTAGTATTCCACTTCCTTCTCCCATAACAAATCCACTTCTCTCTTTGTCAAATGGAATACTTGCTCTATTTTTATCTGTAGATGTACATAGTGCCTTCATATTTTCAAAGCCTGCTATTCCAACTGGACATATAGAAGCCTCTGTACCTCCTGCAATAACAACGTCTTCATATCCATGTTTTATTGTTTTATAACTTTCACCTATCGCATGTGTTGAAGAACTACAAGCTGTAACAATCGCCATGGATTCACCTTTAAATCCAAATTCTATTGAAATGTTTCCAGCTGGCATATTAGCTATTGACATTGGTATAAACATAGGCGATACCCTATTATTTCCTTTTTCGTAATTAACTTCGCATTGACTTTGAATTGTTATCAATCCACCTATTCCTGTACTTACAAAAACACCTACCTTTTTAAAATCAGTATTTTCTAAAGTTATTCCACTATTTTTTACTGCTTCTCTTGCTGCTATTAGTGCAAACTGTGAAGATCTATCTAATCTTTTAGCTTGTTTTGGTTCAAAATAGTCTAAAGGATTATAATCTTTTACTTCTGCACATAAACTTGTTTTAAAATTGCTACTATCAAATAATGAAATATTATCGATTCCACACTTTTTATTTTCTATTCCTTCCCACGTTTCATTTACATTATTTCCTATTGGAGTAATTGCTCCTAGTCCTGTTATAACTACTCTTCTTTCCACTTTTCATCTCTCCTTACATTAACATTCCGCCATCAACATGAATTACTTGACCTGTAATATATGAACTGTCACTAGAGGCCAAGAATTTAACAACATTTGCAACATCTTGTGTAGTTCCCATTCTTTTTAAAGGAATTTTTTTTGCAATTTCTTCCTTAATATTTTCTTTTAATACAGCTGTCATTTGTGTTTCAATAAATCCAGGTGCTACCGCATTAACCGTAATATTTCTCGAGGCTACTTCTTTTGCTAAACTTTTCGTAAATCCTATAATTCCTGCTTTTGATGCTGCATAATTTGTTTGACCTGCATTTCCTGATATTCCTACAACTGATGATATATTTATTATTCTTCCATTTCTTGCTTTCATCATATAAGTAATTACATTTTTAGTCACATTAAATGTGCCTACTAAGTTTGTATCTATAACCTGTTTAAAATCTTCTTCTTTCATTCTCATTAACAATGTATCTTTTGTAATTCCGGCATTATTGACCAATACATCTATATTTCCAAACTCTTCAACAATTTGTTTTACAAATTGTTCACAATCTTTAAAATTAGTTACATCTCCTTGAACTGCAAAACATTTTACATTATTTGCTTCTACTTCTTTTTTAGTTTTTTTTAAATCATCATTTTCTGTTCTGTAATTGATTGCAATATCATATCCCTCTTTTGCAAATGTTAAGGCTATTTGCTTTCCAATTCCTCTTGTTCCACCTGTAATTAATGCTAGTTTATTCATTTTTTTATTCTCCATATTCCTTTAATATTGCTTGCAAACCGCAAACATTATTAATATTTAATATTTTTATCTCTTTATTTGTCGGTATTCTTTTCACAAATCCTGACAATGTTTTTCCGAGGTCCAATCTCTATAAATGTATCTATTCCATTATTCAGCATATTTTGAATTGTCTTTGTAAATTTAACTGGACTTATAATATGACGAGCCAAAATATCTTTTACATCATCTGTATCTTTATAAATTTTGCCATCTATATTTTTAATCACTTTTGTTTCGAACTTATGAATAGTAATATTTTCAAGTTCTTTTCTTAAAGCTTCTGAACTTTCTTGTAATTTTTCAGTATGAAATGGTCCTGCTGTTTTTAAGACTCTTACCTTTTTGGCTCCCATTTCTTTTGCAATTTTCTCTGCTTCATTAATTGCTACTTTTTCTCCAGAAATTACAACTTGACCTACTGAATTATAATTTGCTGGAACTACAAAACCTAATTTTACTTTTTTGCAAACATCTTCTACCTCATTATCATTTAAGCCTATAATTGCCGCCATTTGCCATTCTCCACTTGGAAGCAAGTTTTGCATATATTCTCCTCGCTTCTGAACAATTTTTATTCCTTCTTCAAACATAAGTGCTTTACTATTAATTAGTGCTGTATATTCCCCCAAACTCAATCCTGCTGACATATTGGCTGTTATATTATTATCTTTTAAAATTTCCAGTATTGCCAAACTCTCTGTAAGTATCGCAAGTTGCGTATATTTTGTTTCATTTAATATATCTTCAGGTCCTTCAAATGATATTTTTGCAATATCTATTCCTGTTATATTCTTAACTTGATTATATATTTTTCTTGCAGTTTCATATTCTTCATATATATCTTTTCCCATTCCAATACTTTGAGAGCCTTGACCAGGAAATAAAAATCCAATATTCATTTTTTAATAACTCCTCTCATTTCTATTTCTTTTTCAAATTGATTACAAAACTCTACTATAAATTCTTTTGTATCTATATCTATTCCAAATTCTTTTTTTATGGACGTTGCTATATCTTTTATATCATCTGTAAATTTTTCTTTTTTAGTATTAACACCAATTCCAATTACTAAATATTTAACTTTTTCATTGACAATCTTAGTTTGAGTTAAAATTCCACCTATCTTTTTATTATTAAATGTAATATCATTTGGCTCTTTGATATTTAAATTAATTCCATATTGATTCTTAAAAATATCAACAATTATATTTGCAACTTTTATTGTAAGTCCATCTAATCTTTGAATATTACAATTCGTTTTTATAAAAAAAGAAAATGCTATATTATTTGCTTCATCTGTATGCCAGACTCTTCCATGTGTTCCTATTCCTTTATTTTGAATATCTGCAAATACTAAAGTACCATCTGGAGTATTTTTGTTTTCTATTAATCTCCAGATTTCATTTTGTGTTGAATCTATTTCGCTATAAAAAATACTATTTCTTCCTAAAAATTTAGTCTTTAAGTTTTCTAATTTCATCTAAATTTTCCTGCCTTTTTATTTTATTAGTTGTTGTTTTTATTAGTGGTTCTTCTGTTAATATCATTCCTCTTATTGCTTTATATGACGGCATAGTTTGATTAACTTCTTTAATTTTCTTTGACAAGACTTTATATATGTCTTCATCTTCTTCAACTTTATAAACATCTTTCATAACATCTCTATCAAATACTATCTTTACATTTATTTTTATATTGTTCTCATCATTTGATTGTATTTTTCCAAAGATAAACGACTCTCTTATTCCTTCTATTTTATTCACTAAATTTTCCATTTCCTCTGGAAATATATTTTTGCCATTTTTTAATACTATTACACTTTTCTTTCTGCCACATATAAATATATATCCTTCTTCATCTATTTCAGCTAGATCTCCTGTATAGAACCATCCATCTTGTAATGATTTTTTATTTACTTTTTCATTTTCATAATATCCTAGCATTACACTTGAACCTCTAACTACCAATTCTCCAATTCCATCATCATTTACGTCTACAAGTTTTGCTTCTACACTTGGAACTGTTTTTCCAATTGATCCTAACTTATAATTTTTATTTGTCCCAACTGCCACAACAGGTGAAGTTTCAGTCAATCCATATCCTTGTACTAAATTTAGTCCTAATAATCTATATTTTTCTTCTATTGTTTTATCTAAAGCTGCTGCTCCACTTATTAATAGTTTTACTTTTCCACCTAGCATATTATGGATTTCTTTGAATACTTCTTTCTTTTTTTGCATAGAAGAATTTTTATATTTTTCTTCATTTTTTAATATTTCTTCAAGTTTCCCTTGTTTCTCTAATTTTTTTCTAATCATCATAAATATTCTTTCATATATACCTGGTACACATGCCATAACTGTTACATGATATTCATTTAGGTTTTCTACTATATGCCTTAAACCATCACAAAATACAGTTTCTGCTCCTTTATATAGTGAAAATAAAAATCCTACTGTACATTCGAATACATGGTGTATTGGCAAAATAGAAAGGAAAACGTCCTCTTGCGTTACATCTAACACACTTCCAATATCCATCAAATTTGTGCAAATATTTTCATGTGAAAGTGCCACTACCTTAGCCTTAGATGTAGTTCCTGATGTAAATAGCATAATTTCCATTTCTTTTGGATCGATTTTTGCATTTAAAAACTCATTATTTCCTTCTTCTATTAGTTTCCTACCTTCTCGTATTAATTCTTTTTGTGAGTATATACCTTCAAAATTCTCATCACTATCCATAGAAATTAAATGTTTTAATTTGTTTTTCTCACTATATTTAATATTTTGAATTATATCAGAATACTTTTTTGTGTAAAATATTGCTTCTATATCAGACCTTTCTATTAATAGTTCTAATTCATTTGCTGGTAGTGATTTATCTAACGGAACAACAGTCCCTGTTCCACATACAATTGACAAATATGCTATTTCCCATTCATATCTGTTTTCTCCAATAACTGCAATTCGTTTTCCTTTTAGTCCTAAATTTATTAATGCTGTTCCTAAATTATTTATCATGTCTCGTACTTCTTTGTGAGTATAAATTTGATATTTACCTTCTTCTACTTTAATTTTGTATGCTGGTCTATCTGCATATAATATTCCTGTTTTATTTAACATATCTTTTAAATCATTAATTTTTAAATAATCATATATTCTCTTACTCATATTTTCTCCTATTGCTTCTAATTTCGTATCATAGTTATATTACAATAACAAATTAATGTCTTTAGACTGGTAAGTCAGTACAATCTATTTTCAGTGCTTCGAGAAATATATTTTTAAAAATTTGTTCCACATTTTTGAAAGCAAAATAAAAAATCTAATATTTCTATTAGATTTCTTATATGTTAGATATTATTTTAATAACTCTAATATTTATTTTTTCTTTAGATCTTTTGAATAATATATTAAATCTGTACAAATCAAATCTCCATCCTTAATTTCTTCATCGTAATTATCAATAAAGAAGTCCTTGACTGTTTTTTCATATTTATCAAATCCTTGTTTTACATAGAAAGGAATATTATTTTCTGTTGTTCCAACAATTATTTTTTTGTATCTGGTTTTATAATTATCTACTAAATATTTTAGCATCTTTTTTCCTAGTCCTTGACCTCTATATTGACTTTTAATTACTATGTTTTTTAGTTCAACTGCATCATTATCCATTTCTAAGACAACGGCAATGCCTGCAACTTCATCTTTATAAGTTAAAACAAATAACTCTCCATCTTTCAGATATTTATTTATCATATTTTCACTGGGATCTGCTTCAAGTAACAAGTCCATATACTGTTCTTTATTTTCTTTTTCCTTTTTTATATTTACGCTTTTATTTACAGGAATAAATTCAAATTCCTCTGGCAATATTGGCTTAGCCGCTTCTTTATCAAGGAATCTGCTATCTGCACTAAATATGCAGCCACAATATTTCTGCATATATAATCCTAATTCGTGAGCTTTCTGGTGTCCTTCCCAATATCCTACTCTAAAATCTTTATACAAAAATTTGATTCCATATTCTTCACTGTACTTTTCCATCAGATGTTTTATATAATCATGTTTCTGATATATGCTATACAATAATGTAGTTGTAACAGTGTCATATCCATGCTCTTTCGCATATTCGAATGTGTGACGTAATCTAATTGGATAACAATACTTAATACATCTTGTTTTTACATCATTTATGACTTCTTTGCAAAATGGCTCTAGTCCATATTCATCTTCAAATATTGCATTAACTCCTATTTTTTTAGAATATTCTTTAAGGCAATCTCTTCTTAAGACATATTCTGTATATGGATGTATATTCGGATTATACCACAATAAAGTTGGCTCAATCCCTTCTTTTCTAAGAGTATCAATACAATACACACTACATGGAGCACAACATGTATGCATCAAAAGTTTCATTTGATTTTCCTTTCATTTCTACAATTTTATTTGATTTTGATAAACACCTTTATTTTCTAAACTTTGTATTCTATTTTCATATCCTAAATGTTTATATGCTTCTGGAAGTGCTATTCTTCCTCTTGTAGTTCTTGCAATAAATCCTATCTGTATTAGATATGGTTCATATACATCTTCAATAGTTGATGTTTCTTCACCTAATGTTGTTGCAAGAGCATCAATACCAACAGGTCTACCTTGATATTTAAGTATTAATGTTTCCAATAATCTCTTATCTATTGCATCAAGTCCTATGTCATCTATATCAAGTTTATTAAGTGCTATTTGAGCTATTTGCAAACTGATTCGTCCATTTCCTAGAACAGAAGCATAATCTCTAACCCTTTTTAATAATCTGTTAGCTATACGAGGCGTACCTCTTGAACGTTTAGCTATTTCAACACTTGCCTCGTCATCAATATCTATATTTAATATACTTGCAGAACGTTTTATAATAGTCGCTAAATCTTCTGTATTGTACATTTCTAGTCTTTCAACTATTCCAAATCTGTCTCTTAAAGGTGTAGTCAAAGATCCTGCCCTTGTAGTTGCCCCTATCAAAGTAAATTTAGGTAAATCTAGCCTAATTGATTTTGCAGTTGGACCTTTTCCTATTATAATGTCTAGTGTAAAATCCTCAAGTGCTGGATATAATATTTCCTCAACATTTCTATTTAATCTATGAATTTCATCAATAAATAAAACATCAAATTCTGATAGATTGGTTAAAAGTGCTGCTAAGTCACCCGGTTTCTCAATAGCAGGTCCAGAGGTAATCTTTATATTAGAATGCATTTCATTAGATATAATATTAGCCAATGTTGTTTTTCCAAGTCCCGGTGGACCATATAATAAAACGTGGTCAAGAGGCTCACCTCTTTTTTTGGCAGCCTCTATGTATACTTTCATATTTTCTTTTACTTTACTTTGACCTATATATTCATTTAAAGTCTTGGGTCTTAATACATTTTCCTGTTTTTCTTCATTTTCGTTTTCAACATCTGGTCTTACTAGCTTTTCTGTTTCCATCTGCATTTATAACCTTTCCTTTAAATTATTTATTTCCATCATCTTTACTTTGTTTTTTCTGAATTGCACGTTCACCTTCAGCATAGATCTTTTCTCTTTTTCTATTATCTCTAAGCATTTCTTTGCTAAATTGTTTAATTTGTTTATATCCAAGTGCGATTATAGCAATTACAAGTAGTCCAAATGATAGTGCTTTCCAGAATCCATCTCCTATTAGTATAATTGCGAACATTCCTAATGTAGCACTTGCAGTATATAATATATATACAGCTTGTTTTTGCGTATATCCTTTTTTCATCAATCTATGATGTAAATGCCCTTTATCTGCTGTAAATACAGCTTTAAAAGATTTTCCTTTTACAATTCTACGAACAATTGCAAATATTGTATCAAATATAGGAAGTCCTAATACTAGTACAGGCGCAATTAATACAACAAGAGTAACCGTTTTAGCAACTCCTAAGATTGCAATTACAGATAATGAAAAACCAAGGAACTGAGCTCCTACATCACCTATAAATGTTTTAGCAGGATTTGCATTGTATGGCAAAAATCCCATTATAGAACCTGCTAGTGCAGTTATTAATACTATTGATATTATTTGAGAATCATTTGTTGCAAATATAATCAATAATGACACACATGATATCATTGTTATTCCTGATGATAAACCATCAAGACCATCTATTAAATTAATTGCATTTGTTATTCCTACAATCCATCCGACAGTTAGTATAAAGCTAAATACTTGTGGAAGTACCCAGCCATTAATAATATCTATTCGTATTCCACATACCCATACAATAACTGCTGATGCAACTTGTGCAATTAATTTTTGCCATGGTTTTAAGTCTTTAACATCATCTAAAAAAGCAAATGTTCCTAAAACTATTATTCCTAATAAAAATCCTAATAATTTCATCTTATAGTTGTCAGCATCATTCAAATTAAGCTTGCCTTCAACACTCATTGTAATAACAAGATATATAGCTGATACTAAAAATCCTGCAATTACAGCTAGTCCACCTATTCTTGGCACTGGCTTTTTATTTACCCTTCTATCTGATGGCATATCAATTGCTCCAACTTTTTTTGCTAATTTAATTGTATATGGTGTAGCTACAAAAGCTGTAATACATGCTAGTAAAAACGCTATGGCAATGTCTCCCCACATATCTTTTTCCTCCAATTTTTAATCTTTATATAAAATTATATATTTTCCAAAATTCTCTCTTTGAAAGCCTTTGCTTTCAATTTTTCTTGCGTCTATTTCATAATCAACTATGTATATATCATCTTCATTAAGATCATCAAAAGTTATCATACTTGTAATTTTACTATATCCTATTATTCCAGTTAGATAGCCTTGATAAATAACTTTACTTTCACTAAACTCCTTTGGAGATATAGGCTTAGAATATAATCCATAAATAAAATTTACAGCACTTGTGTGTATCTTCTTATCTGCATATTTATCATTAACATATTCCATCAATTCAAGTGAATCATAATCAAACAAATTTGCTACAACATCAGCTTCGCTAAAATAATATTTATATATAAAAATACCAAGTGTCATCATATACATTATAATAGTTAATGTTAATAATATTTTACTCTGCTTATACAAATATTTTATTCCAATGGCTCCAAAATAGATAACTGAAATATACATACCATTTGCCTTATTAATATTCATATCCTCTACAAATAAAATCAATATAAAATTACTAATAAAAGCAAAAATCATTATTACATTTAAACTAAACTTTTCTTGATTTTTTCTATTTCGTATTATATCAGTTAATCCAATTACTGCTGTAAACAATCCAATAAATCCAATTGGTCCAATTCCTGCAACTCTATTATATAATAATCCATCAATTATAAAACTTTTTTCAAGATTGTCTAAAATCTCTCGTGGATTTAATATTCGTATCTCTCCAGTTCGATTCTCTAATAACTTTGGTATAGTTATCCATGAATATATAGGCTCCATTATTCCTCTTTGTACTAACAATAACATAACTAGTGGCATAGCTAGTATAGCAAGTGGAATAGCAAATACGATTATCTGTGATATTTTTATTTGTTTATTTTTGATAAGATATATTAACATTAGTAATAAAAATACAGGAACTACAATATACGATAAAGCATATGTATATAGAGTAAGTCCAAATAATGCACCAGCTATAAAGTATATAAACAAGGACTTTTTCTTTACTGCTTTTACTAAAGCATATATTGAAAATGCAAATAGAGGTGATAATAAATATGATTCTAATCCCCATCTTGATTTCATTATATGCCAAGGTGCAAGTGTAACCATCAGCATAAAGAGTAAAGACGTTTTCTTTCCAGTAAATTCTCGTGCTAATTTATAACAAATTATTACTTCTATAATACTTAATATTAAAGCCGGTAATCGTATAATTACACTATTATATGTACCACATATACGTATTAATATTGCTGTTAAATATGTATATAAGGCATTTTGTCCTCCACCAAAATTAGTGAAATACACTGGAAATTTATTTTCTAATCTATCTGTTCCGGTAATTTGCTATACACCAGGCATCATAAGTCATACCAGCTTCATCAACATGTATTCCTTTTGGAATTATTCCAAGTTTATATACATTTAGAGCCATCGCAAGTAATAAAATTATACAAAATATAATATTACTATGTTTTTCTATCACATCATTTATTTTATTCATTTGTATCCCCTATAATTTAATCATTCATTTCTTTTTCACCATTATATTCATTTACAAGGTATAAAGGTCTATTTTTAGTTTCATTAAATATTCGACCTAGATATTCTCCAACAATTCCAAATAATAATATTTGAACTCCTGAAAAGAATAGTACCAATAATATAATAGCCTGAAAAGCTTGAATAGCAACATGTTCTACACAACATTTAGCTATTACATATATGAAATATACGAATAATGCTACAAATGTTGGTATAGCAATATATGTTGATATTCTTAGTGGAGATGTTGTAAATGATGTTATTCCATCAATTGCTAGATTAATTAATTTACCATAATTCCACTTTGTTTTTCCTGCAATACGTGGATCTCTATCATATACTATGGCTTTCTTTTTATATCCAATCCAGCTAAACATACTCTTAGAGCATCTTTGTGATTCTCTCATTTTTCTTAAAGCATTAACACATCTTTTATCTAATAATCTAAAATCACCTGTATCTTTTTGAATCTCTACATTTGTTAATGATTGTAATACTCTATAATACATCTTTGAAGTAAATTTCTTAAGCCATGTTTCGCCTTTTCTTGATCTTCTCTGAGCATATACATCATCATATCCTTCTTCCCAGTATTTAAGCATTTCAGGTATTAGTTCTGGTGGATCTTGCAAATCTGCGTCCATGAAAATCACACAATCTCCAGTAGCATAGTCAAGTCCAGCAATCATCGCTGTTTCTTTTCCAAAGTTTCTTGCAAAGTCGACATATGATATTCTGCTATCTTTTTCTCTATATTCTTTTATTAGTTCTATTGTTTTATCTTTTGAACCATCATTTACAAATAATATCTCAAATTCATAATTGTCAATACTATTTATCAATTTCTCAATTCTCTCATATAAGAAAGGCAATGAAGCTTCTTCATTATATGCTGGTATAATTATAGTTACTTTTTTCATATAATTCTCCTATTCTTTTACATCTCCATTTGTAATCATTTTCTTCTTTTTCTTAAATATTGTCTCAATTTCTATACTGGCAATAGGAATAATTGCAATTATGTATGGTAATATATATCTTGACTTTGCCTCCCACAATAAGTGAAATAAAAATCCACCTATAAATATTATAAGTAATAATGCAAGATCCAAAGACATATCTTTTCGTTTTTGATAAACTACTAATATACTACACCCAAATATAAGAATTAGCAATACTTTTTCATATCTTGCAATATATGGACTCAAACCATATATTATATAATCAAGTTCATCTATATCAAGATATCCAAGAAAGTTAAATGAATAATTGTAATAAATGCCTCCGCAAGTAGGTTCAGCCCAAATCGAAGTTATTTTATCTCTATAAAATTCAAACATTATTAATGGATTGTTCCTAAATTCATTAATTCTATTTTTTATATCTTGCCTGTATTGTATATTTGCCTCATTAGTATCCACAAATGATTTTGACGCAGTTTCATAATTGTACCATCCTTGTCCTGCAAAACCTTTTGTCATTCCCATATATAGATATCCGGACATAGGAAACACTTTATTAGAATCAAGATGATACTTTTTTACGCAATAGTTTTTTACCATAGTTGCAGGCATAATTGCTATTATTGCAAATACTATTAACACAACTATTTTGCTTATGGTTTCTTTTATCGTAGTTTTTTCAAGTAAATCTAACAATAAATATATACATTCAGCAATTATAAATATCAAACTATTCATTCTAAACATATATGCTAAAGCAATACATACTCCTGATATGCCTGCATTATATTTCTTTCTATTTTCTCTATATTTCATTAAGAAATATACACTTAAATATCCAAATGCTATAGCTGACAAATCTCCATATATAAAGATTGAAAATAATGGTAATGCTATAAAGGTTCCCATAATAAATAGTCCTTGAAACTTATTTACTTTGTACTTTTTAGATAGCTGTGTACATATTAAATATATTGCTATTATTGTAATCGCATTGCATATAGCATTAATATATTCAATCAATATATAATCTTCTGTTCCACATATTCTAAATAATACGCTCCACACAAAGCTTAAAGTAAATTGATGACTATAACATTGCATATATATTCTATCAGAAATTTTGGAGCCATAAGTAGTTTGTGTATCTAGAAATTCATTAACATTATTATTTTTCATTGCAACTGCTAATTGATATGCTGTTTTTTGATCTACTGATGGGATTGCATCTCTTTGATTAATCCAGATAATCTGGCCAATGATATATATGAAAATTAAAAATATACATATTACTCTTTTAAGTATCTTTGACTTTTTATCAGTAAAATCTTTTGCTCGATATTTATGATATAAGAGTTTGATAACCATGTATATATCGTATGCACACATTATGTATATTAAAGATAACCAAATTACATTATCCTTAATTTCTAGTATTTCTGAAACATTAAGTTTTACATTATACATTAAATTCAATATAATTACTATACCAAGCAAAATTATCCCTATCCATGCAACAATCCTCTTTAATACTTTCTGCATTTTTTCCTCTTTTCCATTAATCAATATTTATAGTTTTCTCGATAACATATTGAGGTCTGCCTCGTACTTCATCATATATTCTGCCTATGTATTCTCCCATCATCCATAGTGAAATTAGTATTATTCCGCCCATAAATGTAAGTGTACACATAATTGATGTCCATCCAGGAGTTATGTTGTTCCATTTAAGTGCAAATGATAATATTGCATATATAAGTATAATTATTGATATTACAACAGAGAGTATTCCTAATCCTCCAACTAATTTCAGTGGTTTAATTGAAAAACTTAATATCCCATCTGCCGCAAGCTTAAGCATTTTCTTTAATGGATACTTTGTGGTTCCAGCAAATCTTTCTTTTCTTTCATATTCAAGAGATTCTTGTTTAAATCCAGTCCAGCTAAATAAGCCTCTTAAGAACTTATTATGCTCTGGTAATGAATTAATTACATCTATAACTTTTCTGTCAGCTAGTCTAAAATCTCCTGTATCTTTTGGAATCTCTATATCAGATAACTTATTTAAAGTTTGATAAAACGCTTTAGCTGTAAGTAATTTAAATGCTGATTCTCCATCTCTCTTTTTTCTCTTGCCATATATTACGTCATATCCTTTTTCCCATTCTTTAACCATATCTGGTATTAACTCAGGTGGATCTTGCAGGTCAGCATCTATTATAACTGCACAATCACCAGTTATAAATTTAAGTCCAGCAGTTACAGCTGCCTGATGCCCGAAGTTTCTTGAAAAAGATATTACTTTAATTTTGCTATCTTCTTTTGCTATATTTTCTAATATGGGCAAAGTATTGTCCTTAGAACCATCATTTATAAATAATATTTCATAATCATATTTATCTCTAAGATCATATAATACCTTTGATACTCGTTCATAACATTCTTCTGCAACCTGCTCTTCATAATACATTGGTATTACAACAGATATTTTTTTCATCTCTATCTTCCTCTAACTTTTTTATATATTTTTATTAGTCCTCTATACCATCTGTAACTCCATAGTTTATCTGAAATTAACTCTAATTTAGGATTTCGCATATCATATCTATATTCTCGTCTATATAATGTGCATTCCCATTTGTACTTTTCTTGCGTTCCTAAAAATGCACGTGTAATTAGCTCTTTAGTAATTTCAATATTATCATTTAAATGTTGTGCATTTTCTACTTTTTGTTTGTCTGGGTTGCTTGCTACATCTTTTATTTCACTTTCCATTGTTTCAATCATTTGCTTAGTTGTAAATCCTGATAAAATTCTATTTCTACAATTATCCTTATAATCAGATTTATTATTCAAAATATCATTTATTGCTACTGTAAAATCATTTATTTCATCTTGGTTATATTCACAATTATATATGTCTTCTTCTTTTTGTCTACATTTAATAATCTTACCACATTCATCATTAATTAATTCTTTTTGACCACCTACATCGTTTGATACAACTGGCACTCCCATTGATAAAGATTCATACGAAGTTAGTGCTAGTCCTTCTTTTAATGAACAATTGACTGTAACATCACAAGCAGAGTAAAATTCTTCTGAATTTTCGATACTTCCACAAAAATGTATTAACTGAGAAATCTCAAGTTTTTCAGCCTTTCTTTTCATTTCTGATAATAAATTACCATCACCTGCTACAATAACTTCAAAATCATCTCTTTTACTTAATAATTCTTTTATTATATCTAGGAAAAGCATTGGTCTTTTCTGTTCTGTTATTCTACATATAAAACCAATTACATTGTCTTTGACAATTCCAAACTTTTCTCTCATAGAATCTTTATTGTATTTATCAGGATCAAACTTTTCTTCATCAACACCAATGTATACAGTCTTTATTGTATCTGATTTTCTATTAAAATGATTAATTAATATATTTTTACTATTTTCATTACATGTATATGTTCTATCAATTACAGAAGCTACACTGCTTGAGTCTCTTGAATATCCACCATTTCTATTGTACCATTCTTCCATATGGATATAATCAACTATTGGAATTGCTGGATTCTTGGCCTTTATGTATGGTAGCATACAATAACCAATTTCACTATTAGTGTTTAATATAATATTTATATTATTTTGCTTTATAATGTGATTTATAAAATTAGGCCAATATCTCTCATCTAGGAAACTAGTCAAATCATATACAGTTGCATATTTTCTAAATTTATATTGTGAATCACATATTGCTGGTTCTGTTGATATTACAGTAATGCTATATTTATCTTTATCTAATCCAGATATTACATCTAAATTAAATTTATCAGCACCACCCATAACCATCCATGGAACAATCATAAGTATATTTATCTTGCTTTTTGTTGTATCATCAACACATTCATCTGTACTAATTACGTCTTCTATTTCTTCCCAATTATATGTACTTTGTGGATATTCAACTGGTTTAACTTCACTTTTTATTGTCTTAGCAGTTTCATTAATTATTTCTAAAGATTGCTTTTTATTTTCTATTGATTTCGCAAGTTCTCCATTTTTCTTTCTTCTATACCATTCACCATAAAAACTCATGTGAACTGGGAATTTTCCTTTTGCAATTAGCTTTAGCCAGAAGTTCCAGTCCTCATTTACTGCCTTTTCTTTAATTCCATAACCATCAACTTCAAAGAAATCTTCTTTTCTTATAACTGCTGCTGAGATAAGGTCATTTCTTTTCTTCATAATCTCTGAGTTAAATGGTCTTCTCCATGTATATTCTAAGACACCGAAGCCAACTGAATCTGCATACGCCCATGAAGCATCTGGATTAGTTTCTAGTGTCCAATATGCACATTCTAGAAAAGTCTCATCGAATAAATCATCAGCGTCAATAAAAGCAAGATATTTTGTATCTTTACTTGCTTTGCTTGCACCATAATCTCTTGTTGCCGCTAATCCTTCATTTTCCTTATGATATACAGTTATTCTTTCATCCAACTTTTCAATTTTTTCTAATAAATGTATACTCTTACTATCGTTCGAACCATCATCTATTATAAGTAATTCGAAATATGGATAGGTCTGGTTTAATATTGAATTAACTGTTTGCATTATATATTCCTTATCATTATAAAAAGGAATTATAACTGAGATCTCACTTTTTTCATACAATCTCATAATTTTCTTTAATTCTTGCCCTGGTTGGTTATTATAATCAAATCTATCCATGTCTTTCCTTTCACTCTACTTTATTTTTAAAGTGTCTCTAATTCTTCTCTTTAATGTTGTTCTATCAAATAATGCATAGTACATTAAACGTACAAATTTATTTCTTCCATTTAAGTCAACTGTAGGATTATAATCCAGTTTTCCTACTTTTTGTGACTTATTCCATATTGTTGCATTATTATATAAATCATTAATTGTTCTTTGATTCTTATGATTTAAATCTTCTTGCATACTATCTATCATTTTTTCTCTTTTATTAGTTCTAATTGTGTCTTCAAACTCAACTGCATCTAATGGTCTCTTGTCTAATCTTGTAGCAGAATTAAAATATGACATTATTGGTAATGTAATATAATAATCTTGATAATATAAAATGTCAGTATCTTGTTTAAATATATTGATAATATCACTTACAAATTCTATTGCTGCCTTCTGCATTATTCCAACCATCTGCTCTACTTGATATGAATTTTCGTATTTTTCGAACACTGGCTCTACACCTTTTTCTGTTATATTATATCCAATACATGAAGGTGCTAATTTTGAGAATAATAGCTCATACGCATTTCCTGTTGCAGTAGGTTTTGCTTCAAAATAAGTCTTTAATTTGAAATTGCCAACTTTAGAATATTCAAGTGCATCATCTCTATTTATATTTAAGAAAAGTGTATCAATACTTTTTCCACATAAATGTGTTAAATAAAATTCGGGTCTTCCACTATATCCAACATCAAATGTTGCAGGCTTATCTCCCATAATTTTATTAAAGTATTCTTTTAATTTCTCTCTCTTTTCTTTATGTCTTGCTTCATCATAGAAATTGTCTACAAGTATCTTTATATATCTATTAAATTCTTCATTATTCTGGAATTTCTTTGTATAGCTTATATTTTGCTCTTTGCATAATTTTTCTAATTTTTCTTCATCAATATCTAAAATATTTTTTACATATTTAATAACATTTTTAGGAGAATGAGTTTGTATCTCTATTATTTCAGATAGCTTATAAAAGTCAAGCTTATCAACTATCATAACTGGAATTAATGCTTTCCTTGAAACATATAGGTATTCCTCAACTGCCGGATTACTATACAATTCTTTCATTATCTTGTAGCTTTCTAATATAAGATATCCATCTCTAGCCATAAATGATACTTTATCATAACTATCATTTGTTTCATCTAATATCCATTTTGTTACACCATATACATACATTCCTAAAGCATAATATCCGATTAAATATGGATCAGAGTTGAAATCAGTTCTATGGTCAAATGTCTTAAATGGATTGTCAAATAATTTATTAGCAACAACAGCCATCATGCATCTAATTCCCATAAATCTTATTGATTCTGCATTATCTCTCCAGAATGGTAAACTCTTAATAAGAGGCTGTGCCAGATTATTAGTGTAATTTGTTTTAGTCATTACATCTATTGTCTTAGGAATATGAATTGAATTCATTCCTAGTTCTTTTGCTCTCTTATAATCTGATTCGAAATTATCACCCATGTGAATCATTTCACCAGGCTCTAATCCCATATCTTTGAATACATGTCTATATAAATCACCTGTCCATTTTATTTTCTTTACTGTTGATGATAAATATAATTTTGTATATTCAGTATATCCATTTTCCTTTAATATCTTAACTATAACGTATTCTGGTAAATACATATCTGATGTGAATATTACTTTTTTACCCATATCAAGAGCTAGTTCATATAGTTCATGAATTGTATCTCTTCTCTTGCAAAATCTTATTTCATATTCGCATTCTTTTTTCTTTAATTTTTCTAATACATCTTTACTTATTTCATATTGTGTATGTATAGTATCATAAATCTCATCTAATGTAACTTCTTGACATTCAGGATCTGTATTTCTTTTGTTTTCTCTGCAAATATTTTCTGATATAACTCTAATTTTTGAAAAGTTGATTCCAACATCATTATGAGTAAGCTCTCTATAATCCTTGTCCATTATTCTAAACATATCTAGTGGCTCATAAAAAGGTCTTGTAATTAATGTATCAAATATATCAAAACTTACGCATTTTATCTTTGGAGATGCAATAAGTTGCTTTATCTTCTCTAATTTATCATTATACTTTACTTCTATTGTGTAGAAGAAATCTGCATTATATATCTTACTCTTGTCATCACAGAATTCATCTATTATATTGTAAATCTTCTCTTTCTCAGCTTTGCTTAATTTCTTTGCTCTTTTTACATTATTACGATGTTGGTTTGCATATAAATGTTTCCATTCATTAAGTTGTTCCTTATATTTATCATATATGCCTACTTTTTTCATAAAGTTCTCAACAAATGTAAATGATACCTTCATATCATGGATATTCTTTTCAGCTTTGCTAAAAGTAATATCCTGAATTGATGTTGAAGTTACATCATGTTGACAATAGAATATTCTATCATTTTGAACTTGAGTAATCTTTGTGCAATAATAAAATAATACTGTTGAAAAAGCAAAGTCTTCTGTCATTACAAGTTTTTCTTTTATATCTCCATAATGCTTTGCAGCCTTGTCCCATAATTTCTTTGAATAAATTTTATTCCATATAGTATGCCAGCTGAAATCTAGTCCTTTTTGTTTAAAATACTGGTCAATACATTCTTTTCCATTTAAACTTTCAAAATGTTTTTCAAATAATTTATATTCAATTTGTTTTCCACTATCATATTCAAGTGCCATTCTACTAATTACCATATCAGAATTAGTTTCTTCTGCTTTTCTCATCATTGTTCTATAATAATCAATAGATACATAATCATCAGCATCTAAGAATGTAATATAATCACCCGTCGCATTTGATGCCCCTGTTAATCTTGCTTGAAATAATCCTTTATTTACATCATGTTTTACATATTTTATTTTTGGATTATCAGAATATGTAGCCATTATTTCATCTGACTTGCCTTTAGATCCGTCATTTACAACAATTATTTCTATATTTTTATATGTTTGTTGTAATAAACACTCAATACATTTTTTTAAATATTTTTCATTATTATAATTTGGCACTACAATAGACAATTTTTTGTTTTTCATAATATTCCCTTTCGTATTCTAGTATTCTCTCTATTATATTTTACCTTTTGTGCATTAGTCTAATTTGAATAAGTCTCCTATTGGTCTTGCTTCATTTATTCTTTTTATTGCCTCTGCAAATAGCGGTGCAATAGAAACAACTTTTATTTTTTCATTCATTTTTTCTTTAGTAACTGGTATTGTATTAGTTACTACTAATTCCTTTATTGGAGATTGTTTTATTCTCTCACTAGCATTTGCAGATAATACAGCATGTGTGCATCCTGCATATATTTCTTTAGCGTGATTTTCTTCAAGGATTCTTGCTGTTTCAATAAGAGAACCTGCTGTATCAACTTCATCATCAAATATAATAGCTTCTTTTCCAGCTACTTCTCCAATTACATGAGTTGCTACTGCCTTATCATCATTGCCATTTCTTCTCTTATCTATCAAAGCTATTGGACATTTAAAATATTCTGAATATTTATATGCTTTCTTTGAACTTCCAGCATCAGTTGCAACTATTACCATGTTTTCAAAATGTTTTTCTTTGAAATAATTTTGTAGTAAATTCTGAGCTGATATTCTATCACAATTTATGTTAAAATAAGCTTGAATTGCGGGATTATGCAAATCACAAGTTATAACTCTAGTTGCTCCAGCAGCTTCGATTAATTGTGCCATAAGCTTAGCTGTTACTGGTATACGAGGCTGATCCTTTTTATCTGAACGAGAGTATATATAGTATGGTAATATAACATTTATTCGTCTTGCAGATGCTCTTTTAAAAGCATCTATTGCAATTAACAATTCCATAACTCTCTCGTTTACTGGAGGCATAGTAGTTTGTACAATATATATGTCCTGTTCTCTGACATTTTCCTCTATTTGAACAAAAGTATTATCATTCTTAAACTTTATTGTTTTCATTTTCCCCATTTTTAATTTTAAACAATCACATATTTCTTCAGTAAATTCCTCAGCAGACGGACAAGCAAAAATCTTTAAATTTTTCATAAACTCACCTTTCTATAATTCTTCTGCAAATTTTTTCTGTAATTTATTAAATATAATATAACCAATTATACATGTTGCAATTCCAATTGCTAAAACTATTCCTAACATTTTCATATCAGGCATACATTGATTATAGAATATATCTCTATATCCTTCAATTATGTATGTCATTGGATTTATTTTCAATATCCATCTATATTGTTCTGGTATAGTTTGTATTGAATATACGATTGGTGTTGCATAAAATAATAATTGTAGTATTACACCAATAAAATGTTGTAAATCCCTAAAAAATACTGTTACACTTGATACTATCAAAGATAGTCCTAGGCATACTATATATTGGATTAATAATATTACTGGATATAATATTACAAACTTAGTTATTCCTAATCCATAAGCTAATATAAATCCTAAAATTATAAGAGTTGATATTAAGAAGTTAACCGCTTCACTTGTTACCACTGATAATGGCAATATCTCTCTCGGGAAATACACTTTCTTTATCAGGTTACCGGTTTTCAATCATTGTAAATGACGTTCTATTTAACACTGTTGCAAAAAAGTTCCAAGGTATCAAACCACACACCATAAATACTGTATAATATGGTATATCATTTTTCATTATTAATGGAAATATAATTGCATATACTGTTATTTGTAGCAATGGGTTTATGAATGACCATAGTATTCCTAAAAAAGAGTGCTTATATTTTCCACCTATATCTTTTTTTATACTTGTTTTTATTAGTTCTCTATATTTATATAAATTCTTGAAAATACTCATTTGAAGATTTTTTCCTTTCTTTTCCACATTATTTTAAATCATAATTACGTTGTTTCTTTTATATATTCATCGATTACTTTGTTTGTTTCTCCATCCATTTGTATTACACCTTTATTTAGCCACACTGCTCTATCGCAAAGCTCTCTAGCAGAGTCTAATCCGTGTGTTACAAATACCATTGTTTTTCCTTCTCTTTTTAATTCTTTCATTTTGTTTATACATTTTTCTTGGAAATGTTGATCACCTACTGATAAAATCTCATCAACTAGTAGTATGTCAGCATCAACATTTATTGCAACAGCAAAAGCAAGTCTCATAAACATTCCTGAAGAATATGTTCTAACTGGATTGTCTATATAGTTTCCAAGCTCTGAGAAATCAATTATAGTTTGCAATCTATTATCAATTTCCTTTTTAGTTAATCCAAATATAGAAGCATTAAAATAAATATTCTCTCTTCCAGAAAAATCAGGATGAAAGCCAGCTCCTAATTCAAGCAATGATGTTAATTTACCATTAACAGTTATTTTTCCATTTGTAGGATAAATTATTTTTGTCATTAATTTTAATAATGTAGACTTTCCACTTCCGTTAACACCAATTAAAGCAACAGCCTCGCCATTTTTTATTGTTAAGTTTACGTCTTTTAATACTTCACGTGTTTCTTTTCTGTTTCTTTTCCAGAATAATAATTTTTCTTTTAATGAATTAGCTTTGTCCAAATATACATTAAATGTTTTATATACATGTTCTACTATTATTCTATTTTCATTATTTTTTTCCATTTACATATACCCTTTCCTAACATAATCTCCATATATATTATTATATTTTATATAGAATGTCAAAACGTCGCTATTTATCGTCTTTCATAAATTTCTGTCTTGTTTTTATAACACCTGGTATCCACAATAAGCATACCATTATTTTATTAAATAAACCTTCTACATTTCTTATTGCATGATCTCTTTCTGCTAATGTTGCAAATAAAATATAATGTTTATATATATACATTTTCTTTTTGAAGCTTACACCTTTTAAGCTCATCTCTAAGATTTCTTTAAAATATTCATAATATCCAAGAGGTGCTTGTTTAAATACTTTCAAAATATTTTTCGTATAACCATCATCTTTATATTCACAAACAGCCACTGGTTCATTTACACATATAACATCATAATCAATATCCATCTTGTGATACATACGAGCTTCTGTAACAAATTTTTCATCAGCTTCTAACTCATGTTTAAATCTCTTACGTATCTCTGTTTTAAATACAAGCTCTTTTTCTCCAGTTATTCCTTCTCTGAAATACAAATTAAACATATCACTTCTATGTAAATTCTTTGGAAATCTATTTCCGCTTAGTTTTCCTTGTTCATTTTTCTTTAAAAATATTAAAGCATATACCTTAGGATCATTCATAAGCTTGTCTTCATATTTTTTTATAATATCTAGTGCTCCTGGAAGTAAATATTCATCCGAATCCAAGCACATAACTATCTCTCCTGTTACAAATGGCATTAGATTATTTAGTGCTGCCATTTTTCCCTGATTTACTTGATAATGATAATCTATTCTTATAATTCCTTGCTTTATAAAATTATCTATTGTGATTCTAGTTTTATCTGTCGAGCCATCATCCATTATAAGCCACTCAAATTCAACATTCGAATTATTATTTACAACAAGGCTTGTATACAATTTTTCTAGTTCTTCTGCTCTGTTATACGTTGGTGTAACTATCGATATTTTCATTACAATATCCCCTTTACGTCATCTATTATTTTATTATATTCTTCTGTATTTATTGTTTCAGCACTAGCCCCTTTTATATTATCACTAGATAGGAGTTTTTTCAATCCTTCGTAAATTTCTTTTTCAGTATTTTTTAAAATTATTGCCTTTTGGTAGCCTTTTATACACTCTCTTGCCGCTGTGTCAGTAATAACAATGTTTTTATCTAGTATCTTGGCTTCTTCTAACACCATTCCATAACCTTCAAAATATGATAATAAGCAAAAATAATCTGCACCTTTTATATATGGATATGGATTTTCCTTAGCTCCTAATAAATAAAAATTTTCTGTTTCACCCGTTCTGTCTATTTGCTTTTGCAAAGTATATCTTAGTGGTCCATCTCCAATTATGTATACTTTGCTATGTATTCCATGTTTTTCAAGCTTTGCATGGACATTTATAAATCTATCTATTGCCTTTTGATCAACTAGTCTACATACACTCACAAGATTTATATCTTTATGATTATATGGTAAATCTATCTCTTCTCTAGATTTTTCTATTACCTGATTATAATTTATATAATTTCTTATAATTCTTTCATTCTCCATCTTCCCATATAGTGTATCAAAATCTTGTTTGTTCTCTTTACTTACAAAAACTAATTCATCATATTTACTATATATATGTTTATCAAATATCTTCTTCATTTTTGCTTTTATTCCTGTGCCAAATACTTTTGATACATCATTGTGAATCCATGCAATCTTCTTAGCTTTACATTTTTTTGAAAATAATCTAGTAATCGGACCTTCAAGAAAAGCCACTCTTGTTTCATATTCATCTGGAATCTTTGTTTTTAATAATAATGTTAATGAGATCTTTAAATGCTGCAACTTAGAATATTGATTATACGGTTTATCATATAGACTAATTACTCGCACTCGTCTATCAAGCTGCTTTTCTAGCTCTCCTCCACCATAAATCGTTAGTATTGTAATCATATAATCACATGCTAATTTATTACATAGATCAACCAAAACCCTTTCAGCTCCGCCAAGAGTTAGACTTGTTATTCCAAATAAAATCTTTTTCTTCATTTTATCACTTCCAATTCTTTATTACTTTCATTTAAAATAATTATATGTATTATAATTATTATTGACATACATGATGTAGCAAAAAATACATATCCAGATAGCCATGATAGTACATATATTAATGCTCCTAATATGAAATTCATAACATACATTCCGTTTAGTTTTTTATTTATTGATCTTTTTATAATATCTATTGCTACTTTTATCATTATTGCTATAAATGGACCTACATATAATATAAATCCAATTACTCCAAAGTTAAATAAAAACGCTGGTAACTCATTTTCCATACACATTTCTCTAAACTTATTTTTGTATCCATTTCCAAATAATAATTTAGATATGCTTTTCTGATTTTTCATTAAAAATGTATTATATATAAATTGTTGTCTTCGTGTATCATTTCCTGCAAATTTGTGTTCTTTAGCAAATTCGTATAAATCTATTACAGATTGTTTCTCATCATCTCTTAAATAATTATCCTCTAATGTATTATCTATAATTTTATTTTTTATTCTAAGCATGTCTCCTGTAAGACATCCTATTTCACCAGTTTTTTCATCAATAATGTCAAATTGTGCATCTTTCATCTGAGTTCTACGTTTTATCGTATTTGAACCAACTATTCCAAATGCCACAACTCCAATTATACATATTACGCTCCCGATTATTGCAACTTTTTTATTTTTGTTAAATATTATCTCAATAGCCACATACATTGCAATTACCATAATAGAGCCAAGCATTCCAACTCTTGTTCCTATTAATGTTACTAAATATATACATGTAACTGCTGATATAACAGTGCTAATAATTCTCCATTTATATTCCCTTGATTTAATCATCTGAATCATAATTCCAAGAGATAATACAAGTATCGCACTTAGACTATTTCCAGATTCAATTAAGCCTTTGTAACCAGTCTTAGTTTCAGGATATGTATATGATGATTTTGAAATTATTATAGAAAATAATATACTTACTACATATATTCCTGACATTACAATAATTGATTTTTTTAGCTTACCAATCCCTCTTTTTTTATTCTCTATCTCTTTTGCAGAATCTTTTTTATTAATTGCAAATGTGCAATAATACGCATATAATTCAACTACTAAGAATGTAAAATTACATATATATTGCAGCTCATTTGATGCTCCTCCTGAAGACCAGCCTGTTACATTTTGACTGACTATATACAAATGAATTATTGCATATAATAAGTATATCGCTCCAATTCCGACTAATTTTAATTTTTCTTTTTTATCAGATTTTATGAAAAAGTATATTGCACATCCTACTGGTATAACCGGTCTAAGAAATGTTGATATTGATATGTTTGTTTCAAAATAATTTCTAAAAATAAAACTTAATATATCAAATATAGGATTTAGTATTACAGACACACATATAATATCAATAATTAATGAACGTGGCTGCTTACTATCTACTTGATTTTCTTTTTCTTTCTTTTTTACTAATGTTGCTTCCATCTATTCTCCATTTAAATTATATGAAATATCAGGCTGTAAACTTTTATTGTCATCTTGTTTACAGTTATCATATACATATTTTTACCTGATTTATTCTTCAAAATTTTGTTTTTCTTCCAATGTGGAAATTTACTATTTAGCTTTTCCCATGTTCTTTTAGTAAGTTCTTTTCTTATGTTACTATCCGGTATTTTTGCAATTCTTTTTAATGAACTACATAGCAATAGTCGTGAATATGTATACTCTAACTGTTCTTTATATTCCTCGTACAAATCATTTTCTTTATAATATTTTATTACATTATCAAGGACTTGAAATATCTGAGCAGTTTTAGCTCCTTGCTTGTTGACTATTGAATTTTCTCTTTGTACATAATATACAAGAGGCTCTTTAACAAATGCAAATTTATTAATATATGGTATTAATTTATAGAAAAACTCTACATCTTCATAATACAATCCTTTAGGAAATTCATTATGAATAATTTCTCTTTTTATTAACTTATTCCATGCAACAACTCGTGCATATACAAGCATGTCCTTTTTGTTTGAATATCTGATACCAACATCTTTCTTCAATTTATCCGGATATTCCCAATAAAAGTCACATTCAACATAATCTGCTTTTTCTTCTACTGCTTTATTATACATTTTCTCATACATTGTAGTATCTACATAATCATCTGAATCAACAAAAGCAATATAATCTCCTTTCGCATACTTCATTCCATAATTACGAGCATCTGATAATCCGCCATTTTCTTTTTCTACATATACAATATTAGGATATTTGCGTACATATTCGGCTATTATCTCTTTTGATTTATCTTGCGAACCATCATTTACGACGATTATTTCAATATCTCGTAATGTCTGATTTACAAGAGATTCTAAACATTTTTTTATATATTTTTCTACATTATATACTGGTACAATTACACTTACCTTTGACATTGCTTATCATATTCCTTTGCTTTTTAATATTAACTTCTTAACAAATTGCTTTATGCTTCGTATCTTTATGTATTTCGAAACTTTTCTATTTGATAATTCTTTCATGAAATATTGCTTATTATCCTCTTCAAGCTCTGGCAAAATTACAAGTAAAGAATTTGTTGCAAATATCTTAGCATTATCTTTTGTTCTTTTCTTCAATTTCATATTATCAATGCAAGTTAATAACTCATCATAATTTATTAAAATATCTTTTAGCTTTTGTAATTGCTTATCTGAATTATCGCCTCTCATTATGCTAGACTCTGTTTGCACATAATTGTACTCATATAAATCAGTTGCTACCATTGTTTTTGCGGCAAGTACCATTAATGGCATTGTAGCAAAGTCCTCATGATATCTACCCTCTGGAAATTCTAACATTAAATCCTTTTTTATTGCATAATTCCACAAACATGATATAAGATTGTCTTTTCCAAATAACTTATTAAATCCATCTTCACCAGTAGTAATATCAAATGTAATCACTTTTTCTCTTCTTATTTCAGTTTCATCTTCATTTACAAAAATCGGATTCCATTTTATTAGATCAATATCTTGATTTACATATTTCTCAATATCCTGTAGCATTGTTTCACTCACATAATCATCGCTATCAACAAATATGATATATTCTCCTAAAGCATTATTTACGCCAATATTTCTAGCATGTGAAACTCCACCATTTTCAGTATGTATGTACTTAACTTCCTTAGTTTGAATCTCAATACTATAATTAGTATAAATCACATCTTTGATTTTATCTTTAGAACCATCATCTACAATAATTATTTCAAATTTTATATTAGTCTTTTCTTTCTGATTTAAGATTGAGTCAACTGCTCTTTTTATTGTTTTCTCAGCATTATAAGCTGGTATAATAAAACTTATCATCTTTTATCCTTCTATTATTTTTTCTAGCTTTCTAGCTATTTCATCATTATATTCTTGTGCATCAAATTCATGAGTTGTAAAACCATTTTCTAAATATTGTTTCATTCCTTCATATACACCTTCTTCTGTTCGAGGTGTAACTATTCCATATTTTCCTTCTATATCTTTTTTACTATCTGATACATCTGTTGTAACTATTGGCTTTCCTAATATTTTGGCTTCTACAAATACCACTGGATATCCTTCAAAATCTGATGACATCAATAAGCAATCACTATTTTTCAAATATGGATATGGATTCTTCTTAGCTCCTAGAAATTCTATGTTTTTAATATTTCTAGCCATATTATGATACTCTTTGGTTGCCACACCTTTTCCCACAAATACCACTCTAAATTTATATCCTTCTTTGTTTAATCTTTTAGCTGCATTTATTATCCTGCTTAGCTTTTTCTGTTTTTCATCATGTCTTCCAATATTAATAAATGTTGTAATATCCTTTTTATTAAAGTCATCTACCTTTTCATCTGCCTGTTTTAAAATTTTCTTGTAATCAATAAAATTATTACATACTATCGCATTTTTACTGCACTCTGGAAATTGTGCAACAAATACTTTCTTGTCCATATCTGACACAAATACAATATTTTTGTAATTATAAATATCCAACTTTTTAAAAAATTCTCTATATTTCTGAATATCATTATCATAAAAATTCATGTAATTATTATGTACCCATATAGCTCTATTTTTACTTGCTACTTGTGACATAAATGATGCAGGATAACTGTATGTAGCATAACAAGCAGAAAAATCAAATTTATTTTTATATGTAATTCTAAACTTGATTTGTTTACATAAATTAATACATTTTCTAATTAAAGCAATCTTATTATTACTTGGTGTATATGTTATTATCTTTATATTCTCAGGCAATTCTGATAAAAATATTCCTTGCTTTTTTTCAAGTGCAAGTGTTATCTCATATTTATGGCACAATTCTTTTAAAAGAGTTATTAACGCTGTTTCTATTCCACCAACATCAAGTGAATATGCTGCAAATAATAATTTTTTCATATAATTCCTTTCTATAAAGATATAATCTCTACATTATATCCCATAAATAAGCCTGATTCTATAACTCCAGTTATATTCTTTATTTTAGCTTCTAGCTTATTATCTATTTTCTCAAATCTTACATCTAATATTGCATTTTGATTTTCTGTCATTCCTCTAAAAATAGTTTCCGTTGCTCCAAGTTCTTCTAACTTTCTTGAAACATATTCAAGTGCTTGTGGAAATACTTCAACTGGAACTGGATGTTTTTCACCAAGTTCTTTTACAAATTTAGTTTGATCAATCAAAATATAATTAATAGGTGAATTTAATATGTTTAATTTTTCTTTAAACATTGCAGCTCCCATACCCTTTATCATATTATTATCTGGATCAACTTCATCAGCTCCATCAAAAGCCCAGTCTATCTTGTTTTCTACAAGATTTCCTATCTGTATTTTATATTGCTTACATACATTTTCAATTTCTTTTGAAGTTGGAATTGCAATTATATGCAAATGTTCCTTTTCTACTTTCTTGCCTATTTCTATAGCAGTTAAATATGATGTTGAGCCTGAGCCAAATCCTATAGTTTGTCCATCCTTAACTCTCTCTGCTATCTTTTTTCCTAATTTTATTTTTTCCTCTTTTCTAGAAATTTTGTCTATATCCATAATCTTCGTATTTCTCCTCTCTGTTATGTAAAGTTCATACTAGATACATTTAGTCTTTGTATATTTTATCTTTTATATAACTATTTGTAAATACTTATATGTGCTAAAAATATTGATTTTTTTAATTTTTTTGTATAAAATAGTTATATACCTAAAGTAATTTTATATTTAAGTGCGACTTACAATTTGGATAAAAACGGAAAACTTTTTCACTCTTTATCGTCAACGTATTTACACTATTTTTGCTATTCTTAGGTATATTAAAATAAAAGAAAAAGAGGTATTAAGATATGACACTTTCAAATGCAGTAAAACAAAGAATAACTGATCTAGCTTCACAAAACAACGTAACTATTCATAAACTGGCTTTAGACTCTGGAATTCCATATTCAACGGTAAGTAGTTTCTTGAATGGTAAATGTACTAGCATTACTCTTACTACCCTTCTTCATATATGTGAAGGCAGTGGTATTGAATTAAAAGATTTCTTTAATGATGATGTATTTACAAATGTTTCTTTTGACAGTAATTCATCAAAAAATGAAACAAAGAAATAATACCTAGTATTTTTAAATTTAATTAGAACTTGCTGGTTTAATAGTTTTGGAGGAACGAATAAGAGCAATACACTATAAAATGTATTGCTCTTATATTTTTATTAAAAATGCTTACCCTTGCCTTTTTTATTCTTTATGTCTTTTAAAAATTCTTCTGCATTTTCTTTCTTCTTTTCTTCTTTTTCATATATTTTGAAATCATAAGGATCTTCTTCTTTATCATAACCTTTTTTAGTTTCAAATAATTCATCTAGTTTGCTTGTATATTTGTTTGTAGTTCCTGTCTTTTTATTCTCTTGAGTTTCCTCTTCTATTATGTTCTTTGATTCTTCTTTTTGGTAATCTTCGGCTTTAAATCCTTTTGCTTTATAATCCTCTTTCTCAGACTCTTCTGTTTTAACTTTTTCAGTTTTCGATTTCTCTGTGTTTGCATTTAATATGTTGTCATCTAGCTTATCTTCTATTTTTCCAAATCTATTTTTCAATTCTTCTTCATTGTCGTCATCATCTGCAGTATCATAATCGTCAATCTTATTCTTTTTACGGTTTACAATAATTAGAATTATAAGTACTATAACTAATATTATAATCACACCAATAGCAGTAGCTATTATTTTAGATTTATTGTCTTTTGTTGTAGGTTCAACACTTATAGCATCAGTACTTGCAGGAATCTCTTCTGCTTTATTTACAATTATCTTATACATTGTTTGCACAGTATCATCTGTTGGAGATGTTAATGTTATTAATACAGTATTAGTTCCAACTGTTAAATTATCATTTCCTGTTATAACTACTGATATTTCTGTATTTTCAACTTCTGCATTAATATCTAAATCAGATATATTAGATTCAACATCACAAGTATATTCAAACACCTCTGGGTCAAAATCTTTATCAAGACTAGCTTTTATAAACTTACCTTCTTCATCTACTTTATTTATAGTAAGTGATTTTAGCCTTAAGTCTGATTGTTTTAACTCAACTGGTTTAGTCACTTTTATTTTATAAATTCTAGTATTTCCATTTTCAGCAGTACATTTTATCTCAATATTGTTGTCACCTTCATTTATTGCTATATCTCCAGCCCCTGATACAGTAGCCTTACTATCTTCTGCTTTTGCTGTAACTTTTAAGCTAGTTAATGTTTTATAATCAAATTTATCATCAAAAGTTACACTGTATTCTTGTCTATCTCTATTAAATTGAGGTGTTAATGTTCCTTTATCAATTTTTAATGAACTTAAATGTTCGTTACTGCTTTTCGTTTTCTCTTTATTATTATTTGTAGTATTATTTTTATTGTTATTTGTTTCATTTGGTACAGTCTCATTTTTTCCTGGAGTTGGAGTAGGAGTTGGTGTAGGATCTGGGGCTGGCTCTGGATCTGGCTTAGGATCTGGAGTAGGTGTTGGTGTTGGATCTGGTTTTGGCTCAGTTACAGTAACTGTTCTAGATGAAAATGATGTTATTGTTGAACCATCACTATGTTCAGTTACAGAACCCGAAAGCTCAACCTTTAAAGTTCCAGCACTTGTTGGTGTATATGTTCCAGTAAAGCTTATTGATTTATTAGATTCATAATTATCCAATTCACTGTTCTCTGCTATAACTGTTCCATTTACTTTTAGTACTAAATGCCATTGCACACCTGTTCCTGTAACACTAATAACAAGTGGTTTATTGGTTTCTATCGAAGATGCACATGATATTGATGCACTAGCCGCATACGACTTTGGGTTTGAAACGATTATACTTGTAAAAACAAGTACAATCATTATAATTATTTTTAGAGTTTTGTCTAATTTTCTCATAAATTTTTCTCCTTTATTGAATAGTAATCATCGAAACTTCTTTTATATGTTTCTTTAATACAAATGAATCACCTGTATTAATATTTCCATCATTGTTTATATCTGATGCACTTTTGTAGGCACCATCTAACTTACGCAATTCCTGTATAACTAATTTCATTAAATAAGTATCACCTGTATTGATATAACCATCTCCGTTTAAATCGCCTAGTTTTACAATTTTGTATTCCTTCTCATTCATTGTTACACTATATCCAGTTCCAACAATTCCGCCTTCAATATTTTCATTATTTAAATTTGTAATTTTTATGTCATTTCCATAATCAGTTCTCAGTGTTTCTACTGACACATTTGCTTCTGCATATATATATTTCTTATCTTCATCTTTCTTAGTTTTTGATAAAGGAACTTCTTCCTTTTTTCCTGATGGTACATTTCCATTGTTATCCCTTAAATATGCTCTTGCAACATATCCAACAACACCATCTGGTGTTACAACTTTATCCCAGTAATATCCACTTATTTCATTAGTAGCAATTCCTATTCTTGTAACTTTCAATCCATCATCTAATAAACGTATTGGGCTTCTTACTCCTTCTTCTCTATGAATAAATAATCCACCATTAGCTCTTACTGTATATACTTCGTCTGATGAATCAATTGTTTTGATATATTCTCTTGACACAAAACCTTGTCTTCCATCAGATAATCTCACTCTGTCCCATACTTTTCCATCAATATTATATCTTCCAGTGTTATCAATTCTTGTTATCTGCTGTCCATAAGTTAATGTTGTAATTATAGTCTGTGACATTCCTGGTCCAACTCTTAAGTTTATGCCATCAGAAGTTACAAGCATTTTTTCATCACAATTCGTTATATCATTTATTTGCTCTAAATAAGAATTATTAAATAAGATATATCCAATCTTGCCGTCCTCAAGTACTACTTTGTGCCATCCATCTCCATATCTTTCTACTGATAAGATAATTGAATCACTATTTGGAACAGTAGCAATTAATTTGGAATATCTATCTCTTTCAGCTCTTACATTTACATCAGAATGTCCTTGTTTTACTCTAATATTTACAGGTCCCTTGTCTACTGCCATATTTCCTGGAGATGCACATGGAGTACTTGGCATTCCAGTAAATACTGGAATTACAAATGTTAATTTTTGATTTAATATTCCTGTATCTTTTATTTTACTATACATAATATATGCTTCTGCTTTAGGAGCTTCAATATTTTGCATATATTGATGATATAATCCACCATAAGTTTCAACATCAAACTTATTCAAATACAATGTGTCTTGTTTTGCATTTATGTAATCTGACAATAAAATTTTTATGCTATCTTTTATACATTTTTCTATTGAATCCCAACCGTGATCTTTTGCATATTTTAGTGCATTTGCAATAATTTCACTATTAGAATTTCCACCAGCATTTATATTAAACAAGTTATAATAGTATTTTTCACCTGAACTCATCCTCCATGTTGAACCACCATCTTTTCCCTGTTCTTGTAACAATCTTGCTATTATGTAAAATGGGTTGGCATTTCCCTCTCTTGAAGCTCTATTTATTGCACAAGCATTTTCCCATCCTTGTCCATCTTTATCTAAAAAACTTCCTTTTATAGCATTATATACATCTTGGTCAGATGATTCTTTCCATCCTATTTGTAAGAATTGAAATATAGCCGAACTATCATCTTCTAGCCAATTTCGTGGATCCATATAATATTTTATAGCATCTTCTGAAGCATGAGACCATGTTCCATTATCGTATTTCTTTCCTCCACAAGTGGCACAAATCCATGCACCAGTTCTATTCTGGATTAGTGACAATGGGCTATTTCCTGAAATTCCTGATTCTCCAATAATCGTCTGGTTCCAATCAAGTCCAGTTTCCATAATTATAAAATCCCAATTTGGATGACTTTTCTTTAGTGCATCAAGCTTTTCTTTATACCCAGGATATAAAGACGTATTCAAGTTGTTTCCATTATATTCATATCTATTAGATGTTGCTATTACTTCATGATTTAAAAGTAGCATAATTATAATACTAAAAATTATTGACATTATTAGTGTTAAAGCTATTAATCTTCTATGAATTGCCATAACTCTTTTCAATATTTTTTCCTCCGTTTTTTGTTATATATTTACCCATTTGTATTTTAACATTATGATATTTCTTAGTCAAGGTCTAATACTTGGAAATAATAAAATAAAATGTCCCATATCACTAAACTTTGTTGTCTAGTAATCAGGACATTTAATAGTAAGGCTATACGCCATTCCAATTGTAGTGTAAACATTTATTTACATTACATATTTTTTAATTCACTTATACATTTTTCACAAACGTTCTTTCCTTTGTATTCTACAACGTTTCTAGAACTTCCACAAAATGTGCAATCTGGTTCATATTTTCTTAAAACTATAGATGAGCCTTCTACGTGAATTTCTAATGGATCATTTTCAGCTATCTCCAATTTGTTTCTAATCTCCATTGGGATTACTATTCTTCCTAACCCATCAATTTTTCTTAAAATACCAGTAGCCTTCATACTAGCCTCCTCCTTAATTAATTATTTTTTATTTCTTCGTTCGACTTATATTATAGCATATATTACCTGCCAAATCAAGGAAAAATGCAAAATTTGTCGAATTTTTTTATTTTTTTGTCGAATCGTGTCGAAAATGGTCATTTCATGCTACTTACGGGCTACAAACTTTTTTACATTTTTTTCATAATGTAAATTAAATTTTACAATTTTTAATTATTTTTTTGTTTTTTATTCTTAAAAATTCCAATTTCGTTGCCATATTCAAGCATTATGTTACCTGATATTTTTCTAAGTTCTGGGTCAATTTTATATTGAATTAAATTATTCCATAATTTAATTGCACCTTCATAAGCTGGAATCATTCCATTTATAAAATCAATATCTACATCTGGCACCTTTTTGCTATTTCTCATCTCAGCTATCATCTCATTAGTAATCATATACTGGGCCACATTATGATGTTCAACGTCTTTATTATCATTAATGTATTGGTTATTCCTCATTATTGATTGCAGTTTCATAATTTCATTACGCCTATTTTCAGCAATATTCATTGCATATTCTATCATATCTTCATTTCTAGAATTTCTAATCAAACTATCACACATATATATTATAGCAGTATGATGAGGAATAATACATTTTATAAAGTTAACTGTAATACTTCTTGTAACTGTCTGAGATAGCATTTTTCTTGACATTTCACATACAATCTCATCATATCTTATTAAAAAATTTTTTTCATTTATATCCATCTATAAATCTCCTCAATATATTATATTAGAAATTTATATTTTTTGATAATATTCATCAGCATAAAAAAAGACATTTGCTCAGTATATACATACACCGAGACAATGCCTTCCTCTGCTATCCCTTCTTTCTATATTAGGTTACAGTTTTAGTATTATAAATATGCTATCGACTTTCTTATATCCAAATCTTCGAACATATTAAAAGCATAAGGAAACACCACCATGTGAGGCATCGGATTTCTGGGATCAATAATTTCAACCCCATTATAAATTGGTCCATACTTACTGTTCTTTAAGTTTTGCTTTTCACGCCATCCAAGATACGTAGGCAAGTGTTCATGCATAAATGTACCATACTTAGTCCGTTCAGCTCTTTCATTAAAGTTCACATTGAACGGTAATATAGCAGTCTTAGCATCATACGCCCACAGATGATAAATGTCCATTCTATCTAAGCATCTACTTTCTTCTGGGTATAATTCCAAAGCAAACTTCTTCCCATCAAACAAAGTGTCAATTATCCAAATTCGTTCTTCCCATGTCAGTTTTGAATTTAAGTCGCCTTTTATACCATTCTTAAAAACAGCACAATACGTTACTGCATTTTCTTTACCATAGTCAACCCTAAGCATAACGCAGAACTTATCTTTCTTATGTCTTGCCTCATATGCTTCTTCAATAGGTTGCGTTCCGAAAAAGTTTCCCGCCTTCAGCTTATCAAACTCTTTGCTCCGTTTCCATACACTTTTCTTAAGTACACTCATTATAATACTCCCTTTCAAATTTTAGAGTACATCTATTATAACACATTTTTCAAGTTATTCAAGTATTATGTTTACTTTTTTAGTCTTCATCAGCAATATTTTTACACAATATTTTTTCTATTTCTTCCTCTCGAATCCCAGTAATTTGCGATATTTGCTTTAAATCAAATCCTAACTTCTTCATTCTTTTTATCATTTGAAGCTTCGCTTCTTCTTTGCCTCTTTTTATTCCATTTCTTATTCCTTCTTCTCTACCTAATTTTCTATTCTCCATCATCTCATTTCTTAGCGTCTCTTCTAACATAAACATATTGTTTTCCTCCTCTTTCTCTTTATTTAATCTTTTTATTATTTCTTTTGTTTCTTCTTCTCCTAATATTCCTTTTAAAACATTCATTATGTATATATTTATCAGATTTCTACTTTATTATATATTTTTAATTATTTTTCGTCAATAGTTCTTGATTAATAACCAGCAAACTCACCAAATAATATATAAATAACAACAACACTAACAATCACATTTTAAACAAATATTCTGCATTATACAAGCAAAATAAAGTAAAAGAGGATGTTATCAATTACGCTGTACTTTAAAACAGCATAATATCAAGCATTCCTCATTAATAAAATATTTAATTCATATTAACTCTATTTCCAGAATTTATTGCAAAGCATCTCTTTTGTGTTAATAAATCTTGAACATTCCTTAATGCTTCACCAAATCTTTGGAAATGAACTACTTCCCTTTCCCTCAAATATCTTAGTGGATCTACTACATCTGGATTATCTTTACATAAATCAATTAGCTTTTCGTATGTGGCTCTTGCCTTCTGTTCCGCACTTAAATCCTCTTGTAAATTTGCTATAGGATCGCCTTTGCATGATATAGCTAGAGCATTAAAAGGAACTCCTCCTGCTGATTGTGGATATACATCTACACCATGTGGTATATATATGAAAAGACTCTACCTTGATCTTTAATTAAATAATCAAGATAGAGTACTTTTCAATGGTACTTACATACTCATCCAGGCATACCACCAGCCTCCGGATTCAACATCCTTTAGGCCTTCCTCAACGGTAATGTTTTGGCCATCCGGCAGACAAACGACAGTTCCCTTTTTCAATCTGCTGCGATGCCTCCGTGCTTCTGCTTGGCTTCTGTATCCTTTCACCAGGAATCCTCTCTCGGTATAAGCAGATGCCGCCATCTGTTCCTTCGTAAGCTTGGCCGCTTCCCTAGATGCTTCTTTCAACCTTTCGGTTTCTTTTGGAAACGCTATCGGGGCACACATCGCCACAAATAAACCGAGTCCTAGTACGTCAAGGATCATAAACAAAACTCCTTTCATTTTCCATCTGCATAAGATGGTACCTTCGTCTGTTATGACGAACTACTTATTCGAACATTTTAATTATATCAAAAAATTATTCAGAAATCAACATTATGTAAATTATTCTTTGCAAAAGTCCAAGCCTTACTGAATATACATTAGTATTATAGGAGGATTTTACTATGAAGTCAAAAATACAGTTTAACATTATAGAAAAAAACAAATATAATGATAAAGCGGAAATTTCAAAATTCGTAAATGCAATCATCAATAAATTAATAAAAAATAAATACTCAAAATTATATTGATTGGAGAATTATACTCATGAAAGTTGCCATCTATTGCAGACTATCCCACGAAGACGATGATAAATTACATGAAAATGATGAAAGTGAAAGTATTCAAAATCAAAAATCTATGTTAATAAATTACGCAATGGAACAAAATTGGGATATACACAATATTTATTGTGATGAAGATTATTCTGGAATTGATAGTCTAAGACCTGAGTTTAACAAATTATTATCTGATGCTCAGAATCATAAGTTTGATATTGTACTTTGTAAAACCCAAAGTAGATTCACCCGTGATATGGAAATAGTCGAAAAATATTTGCATAACAAATTTGTCGAATGGAATATAAGATTTATTAGTCTCGTGGATCATGTAGATACTCTGGATAAAGGAAACAAGAAATCAAGACAAATCAATGGGCTAGTCAATGAATGGTACTTAGAAGATTTATCTGAAAATATCCGAAAAACATTTGATAATAAAAGAAAACAAGGTCTACATATTGGCTCATTTGTCTGTTATGGCTATACACGAAATCCTCAAAATAAAAACAAGATTATTATAGACCACAATGTTTCTGGTATTATCCAATTAATCTTTAATCTCTACGAACAGGGAACCGGAATTACAAAAATTGCTCAAGTACTAAATACTCGTAATATCTTGCCTCCTACCAAATACAAGCAATCGCAAGGATTAAATTTCAAAAATCAAAATAAAAATATTGAATATTGGTGTGAATCCACAATTAGAAAAATACTAAAAGATGAAGTTTATATTGGCAATTTAGTTCAAGGCTATAATAAAAAAATAAGTTATAAATCAAAAAAAATAGTAGCCCAACCACAATCACAATGGATTATTGTAGAAAACACTCATCCCCCAATAATCTCCAAAGAGCAATTTTATAAAGTTCAAGAAATTCTAAAAAGTAAAACTCGAAAATGTAAAAATGGAGAAATGCATCTTTTTACTAATAAACTAATTTGTGCAGGCTGTGGCAGCAAACTATATAAATGCACAAATGACAGAGGCTACGTATATTTCTCTTGCAAAAATTCAAAGAAATTATACAAAACATGTACCCCACATTCAATTGGCTACAATAATCTAAAGTCTTTAATTACAGACAAAATAAGAGAAAAGATTTTAGAATTTTATGATTTTAATAGCATTAATGACAACATGTTTTTAACAGATAACACCTCTCAATTACTAGAAAATAAAATCCTCTCAATTTCTAATGAAATTAACAATATTACTAATGCCATAAAAGAATTGTATTTGAATAAATCAGCGAATAAGATTCCTGAAAGCATATTTCAAGTTTTAAATTCAGATTTCATATCAGACAAAATAGCCAAAGAACAGGAACTGCAAAATCTAAAAAGTAATTTGTCCAATTTATCAGAATCAAAAATAGACGTACAAAGCTTAAAAGAAAATACAATTAATGAATTAAAAAATTTCAGTAAACTTAATCGTGAGATTATTAACAGTTTCATAAATTATATTGAAATTGATGAAAAAAATAAGAAAACAAATTCTCAAGACATCATTATTCACTGGAACTTTTAGTTATTTTATGATATAATATATGTGTATTAAAAATAAAAATTAGGAGAAATTTATATGTCTAACCATGAAAATTATATAATTGAAAATGAAACAACTGATATTAATAAAAAGCAAGAATACTGGGATACAGGTATTGGTTTAAATAAGGTTGATAATTTAAGCCCATCTAAATATTTATTAAATTTGTCCCAGAAAAATGTAAATGGAACGCTTAAATATTATGAAGTAGAAAATTTATTAAAAACATATTATGAATCTCAAGATACTACTAATATACATATTCAGCAAGAAAAAGAATGCGATTTAGTTTCATTAAGAATTGCACAATTATTAGAAGATAAAAGCTTTGGATTTAGTCCTATCACACTAAAAAATATCCATCTATATTTATTTAAAGATATTTACTCTTTTGCAGGAAGTTACAGAAATTACAATATTACTAAAAAAGAAGATATACTAAATGAAGATACTGTCAAATACGTAAATTATCAAGATATTGAAAGCTATTTTGAATATGATTTTAAAGAAGAAAAGAATTTTGATTATTCTAAATTAGATAGCAATGAATTAATAGCACACATTGCAAAATTCACATCAAGCATCTGGCAAATACATCCTTTCGGAGAAGGCAATACAAGAACAACAGCTGTATTTATTGAAAAATACCTTAACAATATGGGATTTAAAGTTAATAATGATATGTTTAAAGACAAAAGTTTATATTTTAGAAATGCCCTAGTTAGAAGTAATTATGGCAATATCCCCAAAGGTATTTATCCTACTTTTAGTTATTTAATTATGTTCTTCGAAAATCTACTACAAAATAAAAATAATAAATTAGAAAATACAGAATTATATGTCAAAAATCTATTTGAAAATAATACTTAAAATTATAAGCAGAGTTAGGAGATGTTACATATACACACCATGGTCTGTGTAATATGCCCCTAACCCTGCTGCTTTTATTTCATCTATTGTTGCGTCTTTTGTTAATTGATGCACTATTGTTCCTACCATTTCAAGGTGTGCAAGTTCCTCAGTGGCAATATCATTTAAAGTTGCTTTAGCCTTTGTATCAGGCATTGCAAATCTTTGTGACAAATATCTTAAAGAAGCTCCAAGTTCTCCATCTGGTCCACCATATTGAGATATAATCCAGCCAGCAAGCTTAGGATCCTTTTGCTTTATATTTATTGGATATTGTAAAGTTTTATTATATGTCCACATAACTAATTATTTCCTCCTTCCCATGGCCATGGATTAGCAACCCATCTCCAACTATTGCATGGACAGTACATAGTAAGTGGTCCATATTTTCTTTGATAAATATCAACACTGTTTTTCAAATTTCTAGTGTATTGATTATGCAAACCAAGTGCATTTCTATCTTCTGGATGTGTATCTAAGTATAGTGTCAAATCATTTACTGCAAAAGCAAGACTTTGTATTTGCCTCATTAAGTCTTCCTTTGATAACGTACATTCTGGATTGTTTATAACACAATTATAATTCATTTGGCCATCTCCCTACATTACTTGTTGCATTGCGCAAATATTCTATTTCTTGCATGCTATCTCCTGCCTCATACGGACTGATTAGTTCTGGAAATATTGATCCCATTCGTAGTCCAATGTCAGGTTTAAATGTGTCATTCATATATTGGATTGGCACATAGCTTTGCCCATACATAAAATTGTCTGGAAATATTGCTGGATCATTGAATCCACAATCACATTTGTTTTCCATGTTTACATCCATGTTATTAGCTATCTGTGGATCATTTGTTACCATCATACTATTAGGGCAGTTGCATCCTTCGTCATCATTTTGGCAAGGACAAGTGTAATTATTTCTATATCTATACATCGTTTCCTCCTTTAATTGCATATCAGAGTATTTTTTCTGATTTACAAGTATAATATATCTTATGTCCCCATTAATAATAATGTTACAAAGCACACTAAAAAACTCTGTATATGTGATATACAGAGTTTTTATATTCATATGAAATGAAACTATATTCTCATAATTCCGCCTAAAACTTGGCTTTCTTTTTCGTTTGCTAAAATTTTGTCTCCACCAGCAATTACAACTTTGTCACCTTTTTCAAGTGTTCCTTCTTTTTCAAGCATTGCAATTCCTTTTCCTATTGTTTCATCAATGTTAGCTCCACCTTCAACATATACTGGTAAAACGTTTTGAGCTAAAGCTAATTTATGATACGTCTTCTCATCATCTGTTACAGCAATGATTGGGCAAGCTGGTCTGCATCCTGATAATAAATATGCTGTTTCTCCTGAATGAGTATAAGCAACTATTGCATCAGCATTTACTTCTTTTGCTGTTACACATGATGTGTAAGCAATGTTTCCTTTAAGATCATCTTTGTCAAAAGTATTTCCTCTAGCATCAAATCTCTTCCAGTAATGTAAATCACCTTCAATAGCTTTAGAAATCTTGTCCATATCTGTAACACATTCAACTGGATATTTACCCATAGCACATTCTCCTGAAAGCATTATGCATCCTGTTAAATCATATACAGCATTTGCAACATCTGATACTTCAGCTCTTGTTGGTCTTGGGTTTGATGTCATAGACTCTAACATTTGAGTAGCTGTTATAACTGGTTTTCCAACTTCATTACATCTCTTAATGATGTGCTTTTGAACTATTGGAACTTGATAGAATGGAATTTCAACACCCATATCTCCACGGGCAACCATTATACCATCTGATTCAGCTAAGATTTCTTCGAATTTATCAATTCCTTCTTGGCTTTCTATCTTTGATATAATTCCAATGTGTTGTCCACCATTGTCATCTAATAATTTTCTTATTTGTCTAACATCATCTGCTCTTCTAACAAATGAAGCAAATATATAATCAAATCCTGCTTTAACACCATTTGTTATATCTTTTATATCCTTTTCTCCTAAAGCTGGTAATTCAACTATAGCGTCAGGAATGTTCATTGTTTTTCTTGATCCTAATCTACCTGTGTTTTGAGCAACGCAAAGTATATCTTGTCCAATTACTTCTTTAACTCTGAATTCGATTGCACCATCATCAACTAATATTGTTGATCCTGGTTTTACATCTTTATATAATTCTTTATAGCTTAATGTAGCCTTTGTGTTGTTACCAATTATATCATCATGAACAAATGTAAATTCTTGTCCTTCTGTAATTGTAACTTTCTCGTCTCCTGACTCTAATTTTCCTGTTCTTATTTCAGGTCCTTTTGTATCAAGAGCCATTGAAATTGGTACATTTAAGTTCTTTCTAACTCTCTTAATTGTTGCTATTTTTTCAGCATTTTCTTCATATCCGCCATGTGAAAAGTTAATTCTGCAAACATTTAATCCTGCATTCATAAGCTTTGTTAACATTTCTTCACTTTCACTAGCTGGTCCGATTGTTCCTATGATTTTTGTTTTTCTAAAATCCTTCATTATATTTTCCTCCCTTTTAATGAACGCGATTATTATATCACTATATTATCCCAATTTCAACAGTTTTAGTCAATTTTTTGTCACTCCGTAAATTTTTATTTGAATTTCCGTTTTTTAATTAAAACCTGATATAAGTATGGTGATATAATATTAATATGTTTTCTTATGGTGAAGGGCGTATATTATGAAAAAATGGAAACATATTAATTTTGAACAAAGGAAAGCTATTGTATCAGGTATTACACACAATAAAAAGTTATGTGAGATTTCAGCTATATTAGGCTTGGATCCAACTTCTATTTCTAAAGAAGTTAAAAGAAACCGATTTCTTTGTAAGTATGGTAGGTCTTCTCAAGAATGTCCTTTACTAACAAGATGGCCTTATTTTTGCACTAATCAATAAAAGATATACAACTTGTCATTTAAATCAATATAGATATGACTCTAAAATAGCTCAAAACAATGCTGATAGCAATTTAGTCAATTCTAGAAATGGTATTGATATTTCTTCTGAAGAATTTAAAGAACTTGATCAAATAATAAAAAATGGTGTTAACAATGATAAATCAATTTACCAAATTAAAGTTGAAAATTCAGATAAAATAAATAAATCTTTAACTACTTTATACAGATATATAGATATAGGATTGGAACAGATGCGTTTATTGATTTATTCCCAGTAATTCTTACAGATAGAGATCCTTGTTTCAATGATGTAGATGGCATTTGCTTTTCTAAAAATACTAGTGAAGAAAGATGCAAATTATTTTATTGTGATCCTTACGTATCAAATCAAAAGCCAAATGTTGAAAACATAAATAAACAATTGAGAAAATTTTTCCATAAGGGAAAATCCATTGACAATTATTCATCAAAAGACATAGTGGAAAAGTATTTTACACTGCTAAATACACCTTTAAAGTCTTTAGACTCATACACACCAAAGCAAGCATTTATAAAAGTTTTTAATGAACAATTATTTAACAAATTATTTGAATAATTTATTTTAAAATTATAAAATTGATACCATAAGAAAACGGAAATAAGTCTGAAAAAGCTGACATAAGCCAGTTTATTTGGCATGCAATTTTTTCATAAAATTCAAGTTAATTACGCCATTTTTTTCAACTTTATTTCCGTTTCACTATATAAAAACTGCTTTAAGTCTGCATAATGCAATAACCTTCTATTTTCCGGAAGTTACTCTGATAATTTGCGTAGTACTTCGCGAAGTTTCTTCTTTGTTAAACCTTTGTTTAACAATAGCGATTTACCTCAAGAAATACTACTATAAAATAATTTAAAATTAACATGTTACATATTAACATTATATATTTTTTATCTATTTTTACTTTTGTATTTTAATTATAGTATTCAATTACCTTTTGCTTTGCTTTTGACATTACTTTATCAAAAACTGATATATTTTTTATATCCGAATTATCAGCTCTGCCTAAAAATGCAATGTTGGTTGTTTCTGGCTGATAATATTTATTAATAAATATTTCAATTTTTCCATAACCTCCAATAGTCTTTCCTAATCTAACATTGTTTAAACCTGCACCTTTTGTAATTTCTTTTAAAGTTGCTATATTGTTTCCTTTTGAGTCAATAATTTCTTTTAATGTTGGAGGTAAAACTAACGCATTTGAATTATTTTTTATATCAAGGGTTACTTGTGTATCTGATGTTTCATCATGTTTTGTTTCTATTACTCCATATGAATTATCATAAAATCCATATATTTTATAATACCCCGACTTAAAAGTTGCACCTTTTAAAGTAATTATTCCTTTTCTTTTCCCTTCAGCTTGTACAAAACTGCTTACTGTTGATTCGTAAATTTTTGTTGCAGTTGCATCACTACTCTCTTTATAGTATACATATATTTTGCAATCCCCATCAGTTATATCACTATTTGTTTTTTGTTCCAATAATTTAGAATATATTTTCGTGACTGGTTTTCCATTTATATAACTTGGTATTACATTTGCAATTTGCAATTCTTTTATCTTATTGTCCAGCTCTTCCATACTAGATGGATTTTCGACAAAACCTTCAGTTTTTAAACTAGTCACACAAATTTCGTTGCCTAAGTCAATATATTCATATTCCTTATCTGATACAGCTTCAACTTTTGTTTTTACTACTTTAGGTCCATATACAATTTCATTTCCATCAGTAAATGTAACTTTTGAATATATTTTATACTCTTTTCCAGATACTTCCTTATAATTATTTGCATTTGCAATGACTTTGTCTAATCCTGTAAATATATATTCATTTTGTTTTTGAGAATCCGTCCAATTATTACCATCTAAACTAAATTGATATTTACTTGCATTATCTGTACTCATTTTAACTTTTAAACTATCTTCAGTAGTTTCTATAACTTCTAATGTTCCTTTTTTTTTTATATCATTTTTCAATTCTTTAGAAAGTTCATTTAACTCAATTTCTTCTTTTGAACTACTTTGCTCGTATTTTTCTTTTACACCCTTAGCTTGATTTATAACTCCATTCTTTCCAGTTAATATTGCTATACTTACTACTGATAATATTAGCAAGATTACTATTGTGCTAATGTTATTTTATGATAAAGTTTTTAGCACACTTTTTTTACATTTTCTGTATTATCATTTTTTACGACATTCATATTTAGTGCATTAAATTTATAGTAAATTGTAATTTCCTTATCTTCTGATAATTCTATCTTATCTACTAATGATACTAACATTTCTCTTGTAATTTCTTTTTGATTTACAAAGTTTGATACAATCTTGTATATATCAATTCCATCTGTTTCTTTTTCTTCTGCCTCCTTTAAATCGTTTATCTTTTGGCTTAAAATCATTTTTTGTTCATTACTTCTTTGATATATTCTTACAAAATCTTCTTCACTCAATATACCAGAACATTTGTCATCATATAGCTTGTCTATTTTATTGTTAATATCATTTAATTTCTTTTCTAATGATAGAATTTCACTTTTTAACATATTTTTTCTACAAAGTAAATTATTTTTAGTATTAGATGCTATATTTATGTATTTATTTTCATCAAGAAAATTCTTGCATCTTTCTTTTATAGTATCTAAAACTGCATTTGTTACCTTTTCCAAATTATTATTGTGTGAAGTACACAATTTTAAATGTGTTGCTGTCGCATAAGTATTACATCTTAAATAAAATATAATATTTCCACTTTTTTGTTTTGATGCTAATATGCTCAATTTTTTTCCACATTCTTTGCATTGAATAATTCCTTTTAGTAACCAATCATATTTTTTTACTCTTGTTCTCGTTCTAGTTTTTATTTGTTCTTGAACGATTCTAAAAGTTTCTTCATCTATAATTGGCTCGTGCATACCTTTTTTTATAATCCAATCTTCGTGAGGTACTAATATCATTTTTTTACTCTTATAATTTATTTTTTTTATAGTTCCATTTCTAACATAGCCTAAATAAGTTTCATTTTTTAATATCTTTATTACTGTGTTTCTGTTCCAACCTCTTTTAATCTCTGATTGATTTCTTGTATGCGAATTTCCAACTACTTCGCTTGGTAAAAGTATTTTTCTTTCTGATAATTTTACCGCAATATCTGATGGGGTCATTCCAGTTTTAGCCCAGTCAAATATTTCTCTTATTAACGGTGCAATTTCTGTATCAATAATATAATGATTTTTGTCTAATGGGTCTTTCTTATAACCGATATGCTGGGTATGTTACCATTACTTTACCCTCACTTGCTCGTGTCCTCTTTCCATTTCTTACTTTCTTTGATGTATCTCTTAAAAACCACTCATTAAAAAATGCTTTAAATTTTACCATTTCCTCTGATGATTCTATATGACCTGTATCAATTCCGTCTGTAACTGCTATAAATCTTACACCTTTTTCAATAAAATATTCTTCTAGGTATTTATCAATTCCCCCACTTGTTCTAGCAAATCTTGATAAATCTTTAACAACTACCATATTAATTTTTCCAGCCTCTATATCTGCTATCATTTTTTTAAAACCGTGGTCTATCAAAATTAGCACCAGAATAGCCATCATCTGAATAATCTGCATTATAAACTCTTATTCCATTTTCTTTACAGAAATTTTTAAGAAATATCTTTTGGGTACTTATACTCCCACTTTCTCTTTCATCTTCGCAAGTTTCAACAACTGCACCATTTTTTACTTCTAATCTTTCATTCGATAATCTAGGGTAAATCCCTGCCATATATCTTTCTGGATTACTTATTGTCAATTTTTCCTCCTTCCAATAACAATAAGTTCCTCCACAAATATATAATTATAATAATTATATATTCTTAAAATAAAAAAGTCTAACCAAAAACTTCTTTTTCCATATTTTCTTTACAGTATGACCTAAAAATTTCTGCTAAAATATCTTGTATTTTTTGACCTTTTTCGTTATATACCTCTTTTACCTTATATTCGCCTACTTTTTTATATTCTTCGCCCATAATTTTACCTCCAAAAAAAATGTATATCACTACTAAAAATAGGCGATATACATATTACTATAATTATATTAAGGAACTTATTTTAGAATTCCAACTCATCATCATCTGAATCTTCGTTATCTTCGTCTAAGTCATCATATTCATAATACTTATATTCTTCAAACAATTCTTTATCTTTTTCACTAGCAAAATCAATCACTACATCTAATTTGTTATCTTCATTTTTTTCTAATCTTCTAGGTATCACTTTGACATCTAATTGTTCTTCATAAAAGTCATCAAAATCTTGTCCTAAAATTTCATTAGAATTATCTACAATACAATCATTGTATGCATATAACATTAATCTTCCTAATGGCATTTTCTTGTCTTTTATCAAGTTAAAGTTTTCTTCGTTTTCCATTGGTATTTTTTCTTTTGTTTTATATTTCATCATTTCCTATATTATAATCTCTATCATAAATTGCATCTTCCAATTACTTTTCCTCCTCTTCATTATCTTCAAAGCAATCGGAGAAGTCATACTTTTCTTTAAATTTTTTTCTTTTTTCTTCTTCTGCAATTATTTTCTCTGCCATTTTTATTTTATTGTTTATGCTTACTACTTTTATTAAAATATTTCTTGTAAATATTCCTAATATAAAGCCTAATATAAAACATATAATTCCTACTAAAAAATTCATAATTATCATTTCCTTTCATTTCTTATTTGTTTTTATACTAGTTATAAATGAATATTTTTCAATTCACATAGAGTCTCTGCATCTCTCCCCTTTATCCCAAGAGGCTGTCCCTTTACATCACGTTAGCCAGACAGAAGTATCATTGTTTTGTTTTATAACTAGCTATGACACTAGAAAAGCTAGTGTATTTGTCAATGTGCTGAAAGTAAAAGGAGCAAAAGGCTTTTTTCTCCCTTTCACTCCTATACACGACACCAACACTAGCAAGTGTGCGTTTTTTTGAAAAATTTTTTAATTTTTTTAAATTTTTATTTTTTGAATAGCTTTTAATATGTTTCTTTTAACCTCATCATAACAATTCTTTTTGTCTATAATTTCATATCTATTTATCATAAAAGTTATATACTTATTGTAATTTTTGATTATATTTTCATTTGCTATTGCATCTCCATCTTTTGCTAATAATATTTCATAATATAAATTTTCCATATACTAATTCTCCTCATAATCTTTTTTTATTTTTGCAATAGTATCTCGTATTATATGTCTAATTCTACTATCACTTTTATTAAACTTTCTTGCAATTTCCTTTGATGACCATTCTTCTAAAATACTTAATGTTAAAATTTCTTTTTGTTCTTCTGATAAAGATTTTACTATTTTGTATAACTGTTCATCTTCAAAATTATCTTCTAAATTTAAAGAAAAAACAGCATAGTCATCCATATAGGACAATAATGCTGTTTTATCATTATTTATTTTATTAGATATATCATCAACTAGTAATTCTTTATTCGCTTTTCTAACTTCATATTTTTTAAAGTCTTTTACTGTATTTACAATAGTTCTCTTTATATATGAATCTATTTGATTAAGAATATCTTGCATACATAACCACCCCTTTTCCTTTTGGAAATTGGGGTCTATATGGTTTCTTTTGTATGCAAAAAGGACTACACATATATACAACAATATATTTATATGTAGTCCTTTTGTATTTTTTTAATTATTTTTTCTTTTAAATTTTGTATAACTTTTTATACTATTCTTTTGTTTGCATTTTTACAAACCCGTTTGCATTTTATCACTTGTCTTATGTCGAAAGCTGTCAAAAACTGTAAATAGAAGGTATTTTTTTTAATTTTTTGTCATATTTTTTCTTCTAAAAGCCTTGTTGCTCATATCATACGAGCAGTTTTTGTTTTTAATATTGTAAAATTAATATGATATTAGCAAAGTGTGGTGATAATAATGAGAATTAAAAATATAAATGGTAAAATAAATATCGTTGGAAAAAATCTAAAAAAATACAGAGAACTTAGAGGATTTTCTCAAAGAGATATGTGTAAAAAGATGGAATTACTAGGCTTACAAATGTATTGTTCTGACATTCATAAGATGGAACACGGAACAAAAACAATTAGAGATTTTGAATTAAAAGCTTTTTCAATAGCACTTGGTATTTCCTTAGACCAATTATTTGAAGATACAAATAAGGAATTTGAATAAACAGAATAGATCAATAATGACCTATTCTGTTTTTAATTATTCTTCTTAACTTATTAAAAAAATATTATTATTTGTTTCAATTTTTTTATTTTCTGTTAATTCGACTATTTGTTTTGGAAAAACATCATCATATATTCTATTTAAAACTTCTTTAACTTGTTCTATATCAAAAGGCTTATTTAGAAAATACCTTATTTTTAATTCCTTTAATTTATCATAATAATAATAAATTGAAGCCGATGTAACAAAAAATATAGGTGCTATTTCATTATTGTCTTGAACCTCTTTGATAATATCTATTCCTGTCCATTTATTACCCTTTTTTAAATCAGTTATAACTACATTGGGTTTTAATGAATTTATTAACTCGATTTCTTCCTTTTCATCTTTGGCAAAACCAATAAATTTGAATCGACTATCTTCTTTAATTATCTTACTCATAAAATCTGACATATAGGCATTATCATCTGCTACTATTATTGTTAAAATTTCCTCCACAACTATTCTCCTTTCTGCTATTATGATACGAGCACTGTCGATAAAAAAATAAATCATCTATATTACATATTTATTCTCTATAATTATATTTCCATTTTCTATATGAATTTTCAATGTATCTGCCTCTTTGATTTCTAATGCCTCTCTTATTTCTATTGGAATTACTACTCGCCCTAATTCATCAATTTTTCTTAAAAAATAGCTTTTATCAATTTCCATTTATACTTTCCTCCTCAATTAATTTTTCAAAATAATTTAAAAAATTCTCCCATTCTATTAAATTATCTTTTTTTGTAGCTTCGATAAAATACTTATCTACTTGTTTTCTTTCTTTTTCATATTTTGTTGTATTTTTTTTCGTCTTTTCTAGTACCTTTATTGTTCTTTTTCTTAATTCTTCTATTTTTTCGAACATTACTATCACATCCTCGCTATATATTAATTTTATTATAGCAAATTTCTTTTGCGAATTTTGTCGAAACTTGTCCTTTTGGTCTTTTTTCTTCAAAAGTAGCAAGTATTATTGTATTATATTACATTTTTTACTCAATTTCAAGCAAGTAGTTGGCAATCTTGTAGTTTTTTCCAAATTCTTAAAAAGTAGCAAGTATAAAAAATCTTTTTCTTGTTATACTTTTTTTATAGAAAGGATTTGAAACCGATGACATTAACAAATGCTGTTAGAAAAAGAATTAAAAATTTATTAAAAGAAAAAAATATGAATATATGGAAATTATATAAAGCTACTGGGGTATCTGCCTCTACTCTTACTTATTTTATAAATAAAGAAAGAGGACTGATAACATTAAAAACATTATTGCATATTTGTGAGGGATTTGATATTGAATTAAAAGAATTTTTTGATGACCCACTATTTGATGATGTAATTGATGAAGATTAAAAAATATCAGAACATAGACATACAATACTAAAATACGGAACTAATTTAAAACTAGCTCCGTATTTTATTTAAATGTTTATAAACTTTTATAAATCTAATATTTTGAAAAAATAAATTTTACATATAAGTTCTTCTCAAAGCATTTTACTAACAGATTGAATCTAAAATTAATTTATTTCCACCTGATTTTTATTCATTAGATTTTCATCTTCTAAATTATTTTTGTAGTCCATATTAAATTTATTTCGTACACTATCAAGTATTTCTTTTGGTAATTGAGTAGTAAATTTTTTTAAGTTGTTTTCATATACATCTATTTCATTTCCATAATTTCCAAATGAAAAATATATTCCGTTATTAAAATCGATTTTATAATCCGTTGACACTATTAAGGCAGGCTCATTTACCACTTTATAGTTTATTTTACTCAATTTTGATAACATATTATCTTTTTCTACATTTGATAATTCTTTATTGTTAGACATATATGAAATTGTTATTTTTTTTACTGTATTAAAGTCAACAGAGTACTCACCTTTATTATTTGCTGTTATTATATTTCCATTATATTTACTTTTATTCACTATTTCTTTGCCAATCATTATTCCTACAACTAATATAATAATACTTATACTAATGATAATTGGCACCAAATATTTTTTCATTTTTTCACCTCTTACTATTCTTATTAAATTTCAAATTTTACAACATCATAAGCTTCAACTTCTTCATCTTGTGTACCCATTGTACTTCTTATTGAAAATTCTACATATTTTTTTCCTGTTTCTATATCATAAAAGTATTTATGAGTCACATCATTTTCTGCATCTATATTTACATTATTATTATATGCAAGTAATACTTTTTGTATAGCTTCATTCTTTAATTCTTGTAATTCTGTTTCTGTGCAATCAGCTACCATTGGAGTTCTCTGATTTACAACCTTTGTTTCTTTATTAAAATCTATTGTATTATCATATATTGCTTCTACAATTCCATCTTTTGCCTTCACTGTAAATCCTGATTCTGTTTCAAATTCTCCAACTTTAAATTTTAAGTTAATATATTCTGTTTTAGAATCTTGTCCATTTATTACATTAATTGATTGGGCATTTCCTCTTGTAACGATATAATTATTTTCATTAAATTGTGGATATGTTTCTTTTATTATTGCATATACTTGATTCATATCATTACTTGATACCATTGTTCTTGTTCTTGCTTTTAATAATAAATTATCTTCTGGTCTAACTTCATCTGGTACGACACTTCTATATTTACCTATTTTTATACTTGTATCTCCATGATGAATTATTGTCGAATTTTCTGAAAGTCGAGAATCTGAATATGAAAAACTGTTTGCATAATCCATAGCTTGAATAACACTATAGCCATCAGCTAGTCTGTTATTATAATTCTTAGTCCATTTTTCTAAACTATCAATTCCAACTGAACTTCTCCAAGCCATGACTACTTGTGCTCCTCTAACAGCTGTTTTATATCCAACACTATTTTTATTTATAACCCCATCATTTCCAGCACCTTGACAAGAACCATAAATAACTAATATTGTGTCAGCATCCCAATGTACACTATCTGTTCCTATACAATCTTTACTTCCATACATTCTATCTGCACCTGCTACAATTCCAGATATAGCTGTAACAACGCAATCTTGGTTTCCGTGGCAAAGAAAACATTGTACGTCAGCATATAGCTGTTCCCATAAATGTTGTTTTCCAGGATTTCCAACTCCATATACCCTATAGCCAGCTCTACTATATGCCGTTATAACTTCTGATATACTAGCTCTTGAATCCCATAAAAATTCTCCATTGTCCTCAATTGTTGCAATTCCTATTGCATAGTTATCTCTTGCAAATACAACTCCTGCTGAATTTAATAATATTACTATTGCTACTAATAATATTATTACTGAAATTTTAATACTTTTCTTTCTTTTCATAAATTTTCCCTCCTATATTATAATATATTATCCACAACCTCCTTTCTCTTTTGAAACTTAATTTTGAAATTGTCTTTTTATATTTAAACTTTATCATATTTTTTCATTAAATGTCAATAAATCTCGATAAATATTAGTATGTTTTTATCGCATTTATTCGACATTTTTCGACTTTTTTTTATTGTAGCATTCTATATTTTTTTATACTTTTCTCAATTTATTTTTTCTCTTTCTTTTTTATTGCTATTAATAATTCATTCAATTCTACTTTTCTATTACATTCTTTATAAAAGAATCTTTCATCTTTTAAATATACTTTGTACCCCATATTGTTAAGTTTGGTTTTAGCTAAAATTAAGAACTGATTTTCTTGTTCTTTTTTTACTCCACCTTTTACCATTACTTCATAAAAAGAAAATCTTAAATATTCATCATTGATAAGCAATTTTTCATCTATTAATTTATCTATTAATTTTCTTAATTCTAAATCTTGCATTGTTTTCGCTCCATTTCTAATATGGTTATTATATCATAATTTTATATTTTAGGCAAAAAAAATAAAGGTATCTAGTAACATTACATTACTAAATACCTTTAAATAACTAATTACCGAGTTCTAGGTAATACTTCATTTACTTTAATTTCTTTATAATATGTTATTGTTGTCCAATCGTCTGTATCTTCAACACAAGCATCATAATATGTTCCAGAAACTTTTGTATGATTTGTAAATACAAAGCCATTTCCTAGTCCATCTAACATATTACAGTATAATATTGGACTTTCTACCTCTTGAAATCCTACTTTTACTGTACCAAATCTAAATTCGTATTCTGTTACATATTCATCTTCAGCTAACTTTAATTCATTAAAGTTTAATTCATAAATCTTTTGTGTATTTAATTTATCTTTAAACAAAACGTATTCATCTGATTTATTTGTTTTATAATATACTGCATATTCTAAATCTTCGTTCCAAGTGCCAGTATAGATTTTATCTATTCTTACTGCCTCTGTTGGTAGTTTATCTCTCCAAGTAAAATTATCTAATGGCACATTAGAATTGTTTTTAATATTACTAAAATTATAGAAAATATTATCTTTACTTTGTGTTTCTATAAAACCTTTCTTTTCTATTTCTACATCTATATTTACATTGTCATTTGTAATCTCTATATTTACTGTTCCATCATCTACTATCTCTATATTATATGTATTTTCATTTAATAAGTAATATTTCGCACTAGAAATCTCTTTAATTTTATAATTTCCAATAACAAGTTCTTTTGAAACAGCTTTTCCCTCTTTGTCTGTTGTTACTTTATCTACTAACTTATTTTCATTATCATAAATTTCAAAAGTAACATTTTCTAATGGACTACCTTTTGGAAGTTTAGAATATTCATTATCTTCACTACTTGTCTTTATAATTTGTATATGTCCTTTCATTTTTTCGTTTTTCATTTCATATTCTAAATTTACAACATCTATGTCTTGTCCTTTATATTCTGCATCAATATCTATTACTTCATCACTAGCAATATAACCTTTTGGTGCTTTTGTTTCTTTTAATAAAAATTTTGTTAAAGGAAAATCAGATTTAAAGGATGCTTTTCCTGTTTCATCACTTATGGCAGTTTCTATCAATTCATTTGCTTTTACAATAATATCTCCATTATAGTTTATTATATCATCTCTCGCATATAAACTAAATTCTGCACCAGCAAGACCTCTATTGTCATCTTTATCTTTTTTATTAACAACTATATCAACTTTTTGTCTTTCATTTGTAAATGATACATTATCAAAAACTATTGATGTATTTTGATTTTTATATGTAAGTGAAACATTTTTTATTTCTTCGCTTAATACGAATGACTCTGGTGCTAAACATTCTTTGACATAGTAATCGCCTAAATAAAGAGTCTTTGAAATACCTTTGCCATCTTCGTTTGTAGTTATTGTATCTACTAATGTTCCCTTTTTGTAAATAATAGTTCCATCATTTGATGGGTCGTATATATTTTCTCTTGCATAAATTTCATATTTTGCATTAGCTAGTCCTCTTTCTTCATAAATGAATTTTCCATCTTTAAAGTCAACTAAAACTTCGCCTTTCTTTTCTACATTTATCTTTCCTTTAACTGCCATATCTTCTTGTTTTATAGTTATTACTGGTGTACTACCATCTGGTAAAGTTTCATAAGCAGTATTAGAGGTAACCTCAAATTCTATTGGTGTTTTTGATATTAAGTATCCGTTTTGGGCTTGAAATCTCTTCTAATTGATATTTTCCAGCTGGCAATTGTTCATTTGTCATAACAGTTCCTGTTTCATCTGTTGTCCAAGAATTAATATATTTAGGTAATGGATTCCAAGACCAATATCCGAAATATTTTCCTGTTTCAACATTTTTAATTTTGAATGTTGCCCCATTTATTTTTATTGTTTTTTGAGTTTCTGCATCTTGTTTAACTATTGCTATAATAGATTTAAAACTTTTATCATTAAATATTCTCCAAGTTTGAGGCTCATCACTATCTTTTGTGATTTCTACTGTAAAATCTGGTACTTTGTATTTATTGTCTAACACCTTTGTTTCTCTAACTACATATTTTCCAAAAGGTAACCTTTCGCTTACAGCAAAACCCTTTTCATCTGTTATTAAAATTGCTGTTTCTTCTCCTTTATAGTTTTTAGCAATAGGTGCTTTTTCCCAAGACCCATATTTATCTATATCTTTTTGTGATTTAATAGTAAATTCTACACCTTTTAATAATTCAGCCTCTCCTGTTTCATCACTTGAAATTTTTATTATTCTAAATGCTTGTGAAATTACTCTTTCCTTTACTACTAAACTTTTTGTTACTATCTCTACATTTTGATTTTCATAGCTTAATTCAAAATCATATTCTGTTTTATCTAGTGTATAGCCCTTACTTGCCTTTATTTCCTTTATAAAAAATTTTCCTAAATACAAATTATCTATTTTTGCATTTGCATTCTCATCTGTTACTAATTCTGCTATTTTAGTATTTGCTTTGTAAATAACACTATTATCTGCTGGGTCTAATATATCTTCTTTTGCATAAAGTCCATATACTGCACCAGCAAGAGTTGCCTCTCCCTGTGCTTTTTTACCAGTTTCTGTGTCTTCTTTTGAAATAGAAACACTACCTTTAACCCTAGTATTTAAAACACTTATTTCATAGGTTTTTCCATTTTCAATAACCCCAATATTTTCACTAACTTTTACTTGTATAGTGTATTTGCTTGGTGCTTTACTTTCTTTTACAAAATAGATCGAATAGTCTAATAAAGGCGAAGTTGCTACACCCTCATTGTTTGTAGTTATACTTGTAACCTTTTCATTATTCAAATTATATATATCAAAAACTACTCCAGCTTGTTTTACTACTTTTCCAGTTTCACTATCTTTTTTTACAACTTTAATATATCCCTGTTTCCAATCATTTGTTGCAACAAAACTCGTAGTTTGTGCTGGCTTTATTGTAACTTTTTTAATTGTACTATCTAAAATTAGATGTTTAGGTACATCTGTTTCTTGAATATATACAGTTTTAGGCTGTAAATTATCAATAATTACTTTTCCATTACTTCCTGTTGTATAAGTTCCTATTGGATTTGACATATCTGAATTATAACTAATTTTGAATGTTGTGTTAGGTACATAATTACCTTTATTATCTTTCTTTGCAATTTCTAACTTTCCAAATATATTTATTTTTAAATTTAAAGACATTGTTACTGGGTCATTATAATTTAAGGCATATAATTGATTTTGTACTCCTTCTGTAAATGTTATATATACTGATGTATCATTATTTTTCGTTTCTTCTTTAATCATTCCCCAGCTTTCCATCATATCATTAGTTATTTTATATGTTTCTGATGTACAACTTGTATCAACTGTTACTTGCATTGTATTTTCGCCTTTTGTATGCACAATTCTTATTCCATCTATTGTTTTATCTATGCTATTATAATCTTTTAATACTCCATTTGTGTCTGTAAGAGTTTTTGTTGTTCCTACATCTATTGTAATTGTTTCTTTTGTAAAACTTGGCTTACTTTCTATTTGTGCTATTTTTGAATTAATACTATTTTTAAATGACACATAATCGCTTTGTACTGTCGAATTAATAAATGTTGCATTACTTTGTCCCAAAGTCTCCCATATATATTGTTGTGTAAATACATAATCTTGTTTTACCCATTTCATATCTTCTGCTAATATTCCACCATCTACTACATAATTGCCATATTTGCTATACCAACCTAAATATGCAATTTTACAAGCTCTTTTTAGGTTTGAATCTGCTGGTACATAGTATTCTCCTTTATAAACAACATCTGTCCTATAATCAACTAAATGTTCTGCACAAAAAACTGTCATTTTTTCTCCTGTTGTATTATTTATTAACTTTCTAATCAATACTCCTGTAGCTGAGTTTTTGTTATCTGTTGTTTTTATTCCAGAAGCATATTGACCACCTACAAATCTTCCAGTTCCAGAGCCAGATATTGCAAATATTGGTTGAACATTACTAAATATAGTTATAATCAAAAAGATTATTGCTAAAAATTTCTTTCTTAAATTTTTTAATTTTATTTTTTTCTCTTTTCTCATCTCATTACCTCCAAAAAAAGAACAAGCCTTAACTTGTTCTAAAATTTTTATTTTAATTATCATAATAATAGTTTATAGTCCATTTGCCACAATACATACAACTCCAAATTTCATACCCATAAGGACAATTTCTATAATATTCATCATCACTTATCTCGTTGTTTTTCCATTTATCGCCCCACATTTTTGATTCTTGTTTGTATGTTGCTATTGCCTCTTCTTTTGTATTAAACCATTTACCACTATTTCCTACACTCATTCCGTGATTATTGTTTTTGCATTCTTTCTTTTCTGCAATTTCAACTTCAACTTCTGTATATTTTTCTTCTGATTTTGTTTCTATCACTTCTTGTTTAGTAATTTCTGGTAAACTTACTTTATTAGAATTTTCTTGTTGTTCTTCTTTTTTATCTTCCTCTTTTGTTTCCATTGTTGCATTTATTTTCTTTTCAACTTTTGTATTTTGATTTGAATCCGCTTCTTTTTTTGTTTCTACAATAGCAATTTCTTGTTTAGTTTCATTTGTTGATTGTTCTTCAATATCTTTCTCATCATTTACTATTTCTAATATTTCTTCATTTTGTGTTTCATTTATTGTGTTATTAATTGCAACATCTTTTTGCTTTTCCCTTAAAAATATAATATCTATAACCCTCAATGAAACTCCTATTATACAAGCTATTACTATTACTTTTGTAAAATTAACTAAAAACCTAAACATATTTATCACTCTCCCTATATTTATTATAACTTGCTATATATATGAAAGTCTAACCGATTTACTATGTTTTTTAAATTTATTGATTATTTATCATATTTTCTTCTGATTCGGTTGCTTGAACGCATAGTCTTTTTTCTTTTTGTCCTTTAACACAAGTGATTAATGTTATTTTATTTTCTGTTGATTCTTGTAAGTATGACCAATCTGTTTCATCTATTATTTCAATAGTATTTACAATATATCTTCTAACACCAAAATCTGTTTGATAATATATTTCACTACCTTTTTTAATTTTGTTTAGGTTTCTAAAATAATCTCCTTTTCCACCTCCGTTATGAGATGCCAGTCCAACATTACCACTATAAAGGCTTGTATTTGTGAAATGTCCTATTGCCTCTGATAATGTTGAAAGTTCTACACTTTCTTTAATCGGTGCATTATCTAATAATATGTCTGGAATAGTTAATGTTCCTATGCTATCATCATATTTTATTTCTTTTTGTTCTAATGGCTCTAAATCTTTTATTTCTTCATTATCTCCTACTACTATTGTTTCATCTGCTTTTTTATTGCTACTAAATATTTTATATTTTTGAACTAAAAAAACTGACATAATAATTGTCAGCAATATAAGTGGAATTACAATCAAACATATTTTTATACCTTTATTCATATTCAAAGTCCTCCTATATAACAATTTCTATTGTATAAGGGTTAATATTATTTGCCTTATTTATGAACTTATCTATTGTTCGTTTATTTCTTTTTATCTTAATCATTTTTCCATTATATTTATCTACTATTTTTTCATCTAAAATTATTTTATATCTATTGCTCACACTTTTGTAATTATACCTATTCAAACTAATTATAGGTTTTGATACTCTCTGCTTACCAATTTGTTTCCATTCTTTATTTTGATAATTATATATAATTACATTTTTCTTTCTTGCAAATAATATTACAACTATAACTAATATTGACCCACCTGTAATTGCAAGTATAGGTAAAATGTTTTTATCTTCATCTATACATTTATAAGTAATTTCATAAGTATAATCATTTTCAATTACTTTTTCTGCTGTTCCTATGTAATCTGCTGTAACAATATATGTAGTAGGGTTATTTACTTTCTTTTTAGTAGCATAATAGCAAGTTGCTTTATATTTACTAGGAATTATATTGTCTTGTAATTGTTTTGTTTCAGTAACTTCCCAATTAGTAGTAAGTAAATCTAAAACCATACCGTCTTTTTTTATTTGTTTTGGAATGTTATCTAAATCATTCTTATCTAAATTAGTATATATTTTTGTTTCTTTAATCACTACTTCTTTATAACCATTATATTTACTTTCTACATTTATTGAATTTGTATCTAATACATATTTTCCAACATATTCATTTTCATTATAATCAATTTCTTGTGGTAATTGACTTAATATATGCTCTGTTTTATTACTATCTAATGTAACTGTTTTAGTAGTATTTATATCTATCGTTTCTACAATATCTCCACCTGTTCTATTTTTCTCTTGTAGTTGATAGGTTTTATTTTCAATTTTAAATTCATTTTCTAAATTGAATAAAAAGTTATCTTCTTGATCCATAGGAACAGAATATAACCTTTTAATATATTCTATATTATCTTTTGTTATAAATTCTTCACTTATTATATTCGTTGCAAAGCAATTTGTTACTGTTAGTGCTATTGTTGCAAACATAATTAATGATATTCTTTTTATAATTTTCTTTACCATAAGACTCCTCCTCTTAAAATATAATTAAATAAATAAGTAGCACCTAATGAACAAAGTGCTACTATTAAAATATAAAATATTATCTTAATTATTTTTCCTATCATATCACTAGTAAATGATAGTATAGTTTTTATCATTTGTGATTTTTCTACAATAAGATTTTCGTTATATTTTTTCTTTACTTTATCTACCTTTTGAAACTTTTTATATAAATTTTTCTTCATCTATTTTTTCCTTTTAAAAAAGTTAAATATATTACCTTTTTCTACTGTTATTAGATTGCTTGTTTTTTCTTCTATATTATCTTTAAATATAGATTGATAAATTTCAATATTTTTATTTGTTTCAAAAGGATTCGGAGCATATTCGCTAAAAAATGTTTTCTTTTTATATATTCCCATATTAGCTGTTAAGGCATTTTTATCATCATCTGGGCAATGTGAAATGATATAATATACATCTTCTAGTTTTTTTAATCTTGCAATAGACCTAAATATATTTAACAATTCCCATAACTTACTGCCACCTACTATTATTCTTTTATCATTTTTTATAAATAAGTCTAGGTTATTATCTGTTAGAACACCATAGTCATAAACATATACATCATAACCATAAGCCATTGCACTTATTTTCTCATTTTTATCATATATATCAATTCCACTATATTGAAACATACCATTACTTAACTGCTTTCCTAAATTTTCTCGTAATTCTTCAATAGTTGTTCCACTATTTGCACAAACATAACAAGATTTTAGACCTCTTTCATTAAAAAACTTACACATCAACAAACATTGTGTAGTAGTTCCAATATGTTTCTCTGTTCCAGCAACAGCTACTGTTAATAATTGTTTTAGTTTTTTATACTCTTTTTTTATTATAACTTTATTCTTGTTATTGGAAATATTTTCTTCTACTCTAAACCTTATTGCATCTTTATACTCATTCCCCTCTGCTGATAAGCATTTTTTAAATTCTTCATCTTGTTTTTGGTAGCTATCTCCAATGATAAAGTTATATATGCCTTCTTTAAAAAGTCTTGCAAGTAAATTATCTCCCTCTTTATAACCTGTTGCCATTACAATAATTCTGATATTGTGCATTGACTTAATTGCTACTACTGATTTGATTATAGTTTCTTCTTTTTCCTTTAAGTCCGTTATATCTAATATAAGATATTTAAAACTACTTAAATTTTGTAATTCTCTTATTGCGAAATCTTGTAAATTTCTAATTCCAGTATATACCTCTATTTCGTCATAATTATATTTTGCACATATTTCTCGAATTAGTTTCTCATTTGTATTAGTTATTGCTAAAATCATTACTACATACCCCCTTTTTTAGCAAAATAAAAACACCTACTAGATTCTTACCTAGTAAGTGTGTTTTCTCATATAAATTGTAATTTGACTAACTATTTTTTATTTTATTACCTATAAAACATCCAATTATTGATAATATAAGATATATAAATATAAATATCAGAACTGAGTCATTATAAAATATAAACATTGTTGGAATAAATAATAAAACTAACAATATTGACACCATTATTTTTAAGCCATACTTTTTACAAAATAGCACTGATATTATCAATGAGTACAACGGATAAACAATCCATAAATCACTCAAAAAAGTATAATTTGTACTTTCGGGTACTATTTTGTTAATAATTGGTATTATATTATATATAACTAAGGTTAATAATATAAATTTAATAATATCTTTTTTCATATAATCCTCACTTTCAAATTACTATATATCTACCTATTTGCAAAATTGTAATTTATATGTTTTGAAAATTTATTTTATTGAAAAATAAGCGGTTCAATATTCCAAGCAAACCAAAAAGGATAATATAAGAAAAACATACCCAAAAAGCTTAAAAGTATATACCATATTACATCACTCTTACCTTTTACAGGCTTTTTTAAATGCTCTCCAAAACATAATGAAACTATTTGCCAAATAATATATCCGATTAATGCACCTATTGTATTAGCAATTAAATCATTGACATCAGTTGTACGGTTCGTAATTAATTGAGATATTTCTATCATTAATGAAAAACCTGCCCCTAAAAATAATGTTTTATAAAATTTACGATAGTTCTTCCAAATAAAAGGAACTAAAAATCCAAAAGGAACAAGCATTAAAATATTTAAGTAAAAAGTTTTCTCTATGATGTTAAAAGGGATGAGATTAATATTAGCTTGAATAATTGATGTATTATCTCCACCTTTTGGTGCATAAAATATATTTGTTAAACCTCCTGCACCAGTTAAATCATATACTTTCCAAAGATATAAAACGAAAATTAGCATTGCTAAAATTGATAAATGATACCCTTTCCTTTTTCTTGCTGTAAAGTAAATAGTACACGGTAAAACAGCACATAAAATGCTATATATCACTTCTATAATAATCATCTCCTTTATTTTAACTTACTTTTTCAAATAATCTGATTCATCTATTGTTTTTAAAACATAATTAACATCATCATATCGTGAATAATTAGATTGTGAACCTAAACTACATATCAAAAATTCTTTTCCATGCTTTTTATATAATACTACTAAATTAAAATCATCAGATAAAGAACCTGTTTTTACACCAATTACATTTTTGTTATAATATTCTGATGTAGGATCAAGGAATGTATTTGTATTTTTCCAAGTCTGCATGCTACCATCTGGTAAAGTTGCTGTATATGAAGTTTGAGAAACTATATCCTTAAACCATTCATTCTTTAATAAATCCATTACAACTTCTTTTAAGTCTAATACAGTTGTATGGGCTTCTGTATCAAATCCACTTGGATCATATAAAATAGTATCCTTATAATCATTTTGTTTTAAATATTCATTCAAGTTTTTCATAAAGACTTCTATTCGCTCTTTGCTAGTAGTAGCTTTAGGAGATATAATACCTCCACAATAATCAGCTAATACATAGGCTGCATCATTCCCTGATGGTACTAACATTGCAGCAAATAAATTTTTAACATAATATTTCTTTTCTTTAATGTTTGCAACAGATGAACCTTGTTTTGTTAATGAAATTGCTTCATTTTTTGCCAAAACTACATCATCTAAATCAACGAGTGTTGTTGCATAGTCAATAACAAATAATTTAGCTAAACTTGCAGGAGTTTGTTGTTCATTTGCTCTTTTAGAAACAAAATCGTTATTATTTGAAAGATCAACCGCTATCAATGATTTTGCATTATATGAATCTGGTATAGTATATCTGTTTATAAAACTATTTATTTTATTTTTTGTATCTCTAAAATTTTCTGGTTCAAGCGCCCAAGGTATAAAAATTCTTCCAAGTATTATTATTGCAAAAAAAACTATTACTATATACTTTGCTTTTTTCTTTTTATTACAACCTCTCATTTATAAACTCTCCTTTAGCATATTATACATATATATAAATACAAAAACAATTAATTTTTTATTAAATTTATTTCATTTACTAATATAATTTCTTATACAAATTACTATTTCTATGAGAGAATTATATCATAATTAAAAATTATTTACAATAAATCAAACCTCATTTCCCCAGCAATCCCAATTTTCTTTTTCTTGTCTTGCAAATAGTTCAATTTTAGGCATATCTCCTACAAGTTCTACTATTTTTTCTCTTACAATGTCTGGCTTTTTACTATGTTCTTCTATTGGAGTATATATTACTTGATGAACACCAGCATTTTGTCTTTTAATTGTTCCCTTTGTTCCAATTAGACACAATTCTACATTTGCTCGTGTCCAATAACCCATACCCCAGAATAAGCTATCACTTTTTTTATTTTTCTTTACCCAAGCAAAAGCACAAGTCTTATATTCAAAACCCCATTCTTCCATTACTTTTATTCCCTCTTTTAAACACGGAAAAGTAACCCATAAAAAAAGAATACTATCTTTATCTGATATATTCTTAATTGTATCTTTCATATTTATTATATCTTGAATATTCATTGTTTTATAATGACTTTCTGCATTCCTACCCAAGCCTTTTTTACTCCAAACTCTGTATTGCCACGGAGGGTCTGCATATATTATTTTATATTTGTTGTTGGTATTATATATATCTACTTTCACTAGCTACCACCTCCATATAGGTAGTTTCTAGGATTTTGAAAATCTCCACCAGCACTTTTTCTTATTTCAAAATGTAGATGTGAGCCAGTTGAACTTCCTGGATTACTATCTAACTTTGGGTCGCCTCCTTGTGTTGCTATAACATTTCCCTGTTTTACATCTTGCCCACTATATACTTTTATTTCTGCTAAATGTGCATATAAACTATATATTGTTTCATCTTTATATGTATGTTCTATTTTTATACAATTTCCATAACCACCCAAGACTCCGGCATAGACAACTTTTCCATCTAGCACACTTATTATATTGCTATGCCATTTTCCAGCTAAATCTATACCTGTGTGAAAACTATTTACTTTACCGAGTAACTGGATGCACTCTATTTCCAAATTCACTTGTTACAACTGCATCTGCAACTGGCATTGGTAACTCTCCATTAAAAGTTAATTCTCCACTTTCTAAATTATAACCATAGTCTTGTTTTAATTGATAAATACTTGCATATTCTGTACTTGCTTTCATTTCTTCCTCTGAATTCCAGCCAAAGAAATCTTTTATTGAATCCCAAGCACTTGTTAATAATAACATAGGAGTTGCAAGTAAAAATATAAATATTACTATTCCTACTACAATTCCTATTATTAATCTTTGTCTTTTTTCCTCATCTGTAATTTGACTTATTACAGCTTTTGCTATTAGTTTTGCTGTTGCTGGGTCAATAGCCATTATCTACCACCAGCCTTACCAAAATAAGTAAATTCATAAGGAAATATATCAAATTTTACAAGTATTCTATATGCACCTATTATGAATATTGCATAACCTCTTTTTTTTGCATATAAAAAGTCTGCTTGATATTCACTTAATTTGAACAACTCTGTTGTTTCTTCTAGGTTTTTTCCGTCTGTTCCCATAAGCACTTTGTATGTAGCCATATCTAATATTGCTTGTCCATACATTTTTACACTTTCGTCTAAAAAATCCACAATACTATGGCTTATAATACAGAGGCTACCCTCATATTTTCTACATCTTTTAGCTATATTTCTTAAAAATACCAAACTTTGAGGTACTTGGGGGTCTATCAATAAATAAGCTTCATCACATACAAGCATTGTTTTTTCTTCTCTATCTTTGCTCATAAGTTCCCAGCAATATGTAAGAATATTAAAATATTGTGCTTTCTTTACTCTTTCACTTGCATTTTGTAAATTGTGTGTATCTAAACATACAAAATTTGTTTTTGTTTGAATACTCGTATAGCCATTAAATAATGCACTATCTGCACCTACTGCTATTGTTCTAATTAGTGATTGCAATATTTCATAGTCTTGCTTTTTAGCATTATCGCACACATTTTTAGTTTTTTTATTTATTAATTCATATAGGTCATACATTATTGGAAAATCTATATTTTTAAAACTTGATATATCTGTATTCCAATATATATCAAAACTATTATATAATTCCTCTAATGTTTCTTCTAGTAATGCAACTTGAATGCTTGTTAATTCTGGAAATAACAACTTAAAAAAAGTTCTTAAAGATTGAAAGTGTAGTGCCATAGCACCTAAACCTTTTCCCTCATCTTTAAAAACTTTTTCTTTCTCCTCGTCATCATCAAGTGGTACATCTTTAATTTGCAATGGATTTATAATTCCACCAGCACCACTTCCAACATTTAACCAATCGCCCTCTAAATTTTCTGTAAGTTCTTTATACTCGCCGTTCTGGGTCTATCGCCAAAAGTTTCGTACCTGTCATATATTCATTAAGTATTAAATGTTTTGCCACTGTTGATTTTCCAACACCAGCTGTTCCCATTATAACATAATTACTATTAGTTCTGTCGCCACCTCTTTTCCAGCTATCTAAAACCACTATGCCTCCCTCTGTATCTCTTGCAAAATAATAGCCATTATTATCATTAAAGCCATTACTTGCAAAGGGTAATCCTCCAACAAAGGTTGATAGTGGTACATTCCTATTTGCAATTTTTCTTATTTTATCATCTAAAATATTAAATGGTGTAATAGAATTAAAGGCATTTCTTACTAGGTTTGCTAAATTTCTTATTTTCATTTGCATTCCCATTAGTTTTCCCTCTATCTTCTTACATCTTCTTTGTAATTCCTCTTCGCTTTCTGCTATTACCATAATAAGAATAGTCATATAGCCGACTACCTCTCCGTCTTGGTCTATTCTTCTTATTAGTTCTTGTCCATCTTCAATTTCTTTCTCTGTCCTTTGTCTTAATATTTCATCTTTCATATTATCAACTGTTGCCTCATTTTGCCTTATACCTTTTGAAATATTCTGAATAAGTAAAGTATTATCAGTTGGAGAGAAATTTAAAGAACATATTGTGTTAGGTATATTTGTTATCTTTGATAGCCAACCTATTCTTACACTTTGAGGGTATTTTATTACTGTATATACTTTTGCATATACTTCGCCTATTCTTACTCTATTGCTTTTATATTCTATTCCACCGAATAGGTGCTAATATATTAAGCAAATTTTTATTTTCTTGTATTCCTGTAATTTCTGTTTTTTTCAATAGTATTCCCCCTTTCCTACTCGTATTTTAAATATGGAATTTTCTCGTCAAAGTCCTCATTATCTTCTCTGAAAGCAAAATTTATATTAAGTGTACTATTACATAGCTGAATTAAATCTTGTTCATTTAATATCTCTGTTTTTATTCCACAATTATTAAATTTATTTACCAAGTCCATTGCTTGTTTTTGCAATTCTTTCTCTGCAATATCTGAATTTTTAGTAAATATAGTTATAAAGTTTTGTCTTTCAACTACATCTCCTGTTACAGTTAATCTCACTGTTTCTCTTATATTTTGTTTTAACAAATTCTTTTGTTTTTGAATTTCTGTATTATTTAAAATTTCTCTTAACTTATCAATAAGACCAGTAATATCTACTGGTCTTGATATGCTAAAAAACTTTAATTCTTTTAAATCTCCTGCAAGTTCTGTCGTTATTTCCTTTACCTTTTGATTCAACTCTCTTTTAGAAAACAACTGCATATTTATAGAATTAATTTTTAATGCCATTATAAGATAATCATTTCTTGTATATATAGTGTTATTTCTAATATCTAAAATATTTATTTCTTCGTTACAGGTTTTAATATTCTCTTTCTTTTTATGAAATATATTAAACATATTTAAAACCTCCATTTATCATAATATTTATATTCATAAGTTTTTTGCATTTTTGCAAAATCTATCAAATATTTTATTTGATTTACAACACATAAGTTGTTATCATCTTTTGTAGTAGCAACAACGGTTGCCACAATTCCTATAATCTCTATTAAAACTGGCACTAGATAATTTTTATTTGCTAAATAATAAGAAATTATACATATTGGAATTAGGGCAATGGCTACAATTATAGTAGATATTAATTCCTTAATTCCAAAACCTTTGAAAAATTCTAGTCTAGTTTTTACATTGCTAGGAATATATAATTTTGTTTCTTCATTTTCCATAAGTTATCTACCTCCCATACTGCCTCCTCCACCACCAGCACCACCACCGTTTGAAAATGGCTGTGTAATAGTTGGGGTAGAAAAGTAATAATCTCCGTAATATGCTTTTATTAAATCTGCAATAACAAAAATCAACTCTGATATTATTAAAAATGCTACTGCATTCCATATTTTCTTTTTATAAGCATTTGCCGAATCCTCATCATATATCATTTTTACAAAACAAAATACCACTCTGAATGTTGTTCCAAGTGGTATTATTATAATTCTTAATAATTTTATTATATCTTCCAATGTTTCCATTTAACTATCACTTCACTTTCTTTAATTGTTTTAATTTTCTACTTAATTGTCCAGATAGTTCCATTGTTTTACTTGCTGTTATGATGACATTAGATATGCCACCACCTCCACCACCAAGCATAAATTCTTGTAACATTTTAGGAGTTTTTATTGCTAGTATTATCATTGCTATTGTATAAATTAGTTGTCCACTAAATAATAGTAATAAGCCTAATTTACAGCATAGTATCTGTACCAATACAGTTAGCATACTTTTTAAAAGTTTGCTTATATATTGTGTAAAAACTCCACCATCTGCATTTACTAAACCTACACAAGCAAGAGGAAAACCTAGCTTTAATACAAATATTTCTGCACCTCTTATTATAAATTGCACCCATAAAACAAAAAGCATAACCAAAGCAATAATTGACATTATTGCACTAAATAAGCCAGAACTCGCTAGTCCAGCGATAGTTGCTGTTATGTCCATAGTTTCTGCAACATTTAAAGACTCCAGCATTTTTTGTCCGTATATCTTGAACAACTGTTACAAGCCAATCATATAAGAGCATTGAACATATCAATGTTACAACTGCTCTTATAAAATAAACAACAAATGTTAAAGGTGGAGTATCTGCCTCTCCCTCTGTCCAAAGTATATAAATATCAAAGCCCTTTTTCAAAAATTTTAATATTATAAGTGATAGTGCAACGGAAAAAATCAATGTTTTTAAATTTTCTAATGAAATTACTTGTTGTCCAAGAATGTGTGTTAATTGATATTCTGCATTAAAACAAAGTTCCATTAAACCATTAAAAGCACTATTGATAGCACCATCAACACCACCTATTAAATCTACTATTAAATCCGTTAATAAATCGGTCAATAGTTCTACCTATAATAGCCAATGATGATATTTATTAAACCACTTGCTATAACTACACCTACACAAGAAATTATAGCAATTTTAATTCTATTGTCCCATCTCTTTGTGTCCATTTCATCACTAGCTGACTTTCTTAATAAGTAATAACCTATTAAACAAGCTGTTAATACTGGTGCTAGTATTAATAGCCAGTTAGTTACATCTTTTATCAAATTTTCTGTTCCTTTTGCAAGTTGACTTTCCCCTACTGAACTTGCGAAACAACAATTTGTAAATAGCATTACTGCTACGAATATCATAATTCCCATTTTTCTTATCTTTTTTATCATACATATTTTCCTCCAATTTCCTGATTTTTTTGGAAAATAAATATATAATAACTTCATTCATTTATATAAGGAGTCCAATTTTTTAAAATGAATAAAGCACTAACTTATCTCGAACATAAGTTAGTGTTTCTTATTTATATCTATCTTCTATTGTTAAATAATTTCCAAATGCCCCATAGTTGCATTTCCCTTATCTCTCGTTTTTCTCTTGCTGATTCTCTTTCTTCTCGTAATTTTCTATTATGGTCTTGATTTCCCATTCCAAACAATTTATTGAATTTCCATTTAGAAATATCTGGTAGTGTACTCATTACTGGAAACATACCAGTAGGTATTACTAAAAGATATGGTCTTTCAATTCTCATAATTTCATCTTCTGTAAGTAGTGGTCTTGATATTAAATTCATACTTTCTGAACTACTACCACTTTGATACCTAGCATAGCTACTTGACCTAGAATAACTAGATGTTGAATAACAACCTAATTTTTTTGAAATTGTAGTTGCTGTTTCTGTACTAGCTGTTTTTAAATATAGCCAAGTCTGACAGTTATCTCTAATATTTTCTGCAACCTCTCTGCCATATTTATTTTCTAATTGTGCAAATGATTGCAAGAATAAATTAAATCTAATTTTTCTGCCACCAGCTACTGTTAGCATATTTTGAAAAGCTGGTATTGTACTAAAATTTCCAAACTCATCTAGTATATAGTTTACTCTTTTAAATAATTCCCCACCTCTTGAATCTGCTTTTTCTACTAGTGCAACATAGTTTTGATAAACAAATAAACTTGCTAATGAATAATAAGTAGTCTTTTCATCTGGTAATATAATAAATGTAGCTACTCTTTCTTTTCCAGCATCTGTTAAAGTAAAATCACTTTCACAAGTCATAGAATAAATACTTTTATTAGTAAATAATCTTAATGTTGTTAATGCACTTGTAAAAAAGCTACCTCTTGTTTTATCTGGTGCAATTCGTGCAATACTAAAAATACTTGTTGCTGGGTGGTCTGGTGGTAATGCCTCTATATACCTATTTATTGGCATTTGATTATTTCCAACTGTTTTACACATTTCCGAAATAAACATATACACATTTGTTAAGTTTTGATATTGTGGGTTATTTTTATTATCAAAAACTACACTCATTATTGCACCCGCAATAACTGACATTTCGCCATCTCGCCAAATCTTTTCTGTATGTCCATTATCATCTCCTACTAAACTTGCTGTAATGTCCCACGCATATTCTTCTGCTTTTCTATAATCTTCTCTATTTACTGCATCTATAACTGGCTGTAAAAAATTATATTTGTTTGATTTTGTTGGATTTTTAAAATCCAAAGTTACTATTTTATAACCTTTACTAATCAAATATGGGTATGTGTACTGATAGAGTTCTCCTTTTGGGTCTGACAATATCATACTTTCCCCAGCTAGTGCTAAATTTCCTATTGTTTGTAAAACAACACTTCTAGTTTTACCACTTCTAGTTGCACCAACTGTTAAAGAGTGAACATTCTCATCTACAAAGTATATTTGTTCTTCCTTTTTAGTTTTCTTATACCCTACAACAAGTCCACCTTTACTTGCTTTATATTCTCCATTGTCATTTAAGGGTAATCTATTACATTTAAAATTCCTTTCAAACTCTTTTTTGGTTTGCCACCTAGCTGTACCATATTGCCCCTGTCCAATAGCTTTTGGAGTTTCTATCTTGTTAGTTATTTTTACTGTTTCACTTTCATAATTGTTTTTATTTATAACTAACATTGCAAATATTAAGACTTCAAACAATGTAAACATTAAAAAAAATAGTGGTAAAAACTTTTCATTTACTACTATCTGCTTAAAATCATATATAGACTTTGGAATATCAATTTTTGATAATTGTATATGTACTAAACCAGCTAATATTGTACTAATTGGAATATTTATAATACTCGCTATTATTCCTACTATTAGCTTATTTTTCTTCACAATTCTAGTTCCTCCTCTCTGTCCAATGTAAACATTTCTGTATATTTTTCTATTTCCTCCTCTTTTAAACTTTCAAAGTCTAATTCTTTTGTATTATTACCTGTAATAACAAAAGTTCCCCTTATTGCTAGTTCATCAATGTAACGATTAATTGGCATATTATCTGCTAAACCTCGTGCATTATAAACTATAAGGACTTTGTTATATTCAATTACTTCTATCTCTTGACCTATCTTCTTTCTTAATGATTCTAAATCATTCCATATTTTTTCTGTATATGGCTGTTTGTTAGGCTCAATTATTAATATTTTCATACGGAGTTCATTGCCAATTATAATCCCCTCCTTATCGTTCTAAATCTTCGCTACCATAACTCATTCTTCTTGCCCATTCTTTTTTAGCATTTGTAGATAAGGAATTTATATAATCTTGTGAATTAGCTCTTGAATTTTCTTGTTCTTCTAGCCTACTCATTATTGCATATAAATTAAATAACAACATTTCTGCTGTTATCTCTTTATACTCTTTCATCATTTTTATAAGCTGATTTCCAAGCATATTATATAATTTGTCTGTTTCCGAACTTATTATCTTTTCTTCTTGTTCTTCTGAAAAATAATCTGCTATTTCTTCTACTTTTTTAAAGTAATTATCATAGCTTTTTTTCATATCAAAATTACTTTCACATAAATTATCTATTAACTTATTTATTTCCACTTTTAATTCACTATCTAAAAAAGCATAAGCTAATCTTCCGTTTTTTTGGTAGCTGATTTGCTATCTTTTTGAATAATGCAATTAGTTTTTTTCTATCTGGATTTTTAATTTTTGTATATGGTATCTTTGAATCACAATTCTCAATATTTATAGCTTTCATTTCTTCAATTAAATCTTTACCTTTTAAATCTTTTTTTATTTCATCTCTTTGTTCATATAATTCTTGTAATTCTTCTTTATATATACCTTTTGTTATAATATCTCTTATTTTATTTTGCTGATAAGTAGATATATAACACTTGCTTATTATCTGTGATCTGTCCCAGAACATATAATGCAAGTGTGGATTTCCTTTTTTCAAATGTACTACTCCAACATACTCTAATCTTGAAAATGGTATTTTTAAAACTTTGGCAATGTCTTGAATATTATTCTTTATCATTTTTTCCCAAGTTTCTCTTTTATCATAGCCAAGCCTTACTGCATCATCTTCTCGTAATGATATAATTCCTCTATATACATTGTTTTTTGCTTGTGATATAGATTTTATATATTTTGCTACCTCTTTTTTCTGTATATCTTCGCTTAATTTATGATAATTATAATAACCAAATATACTACTGCCATATTCATTAAATACAGCATTCGTTCTTGTAGCTATATAATATAAATGTTTTACATTACCAGTTGGAGTATCTTTTTTATTGGGAGAGTATGCTCTAATTTTTGAAATTACTTTTGCCATTAGCCATTCCTATTTGTAGCATAGACAACAGCTTGTCTTTCTGCATTTTCTATTATTTCATCTGTATTCTCTTGGCTAAATTCTTTTAGCATAGAACACAATATATATTTACTAGCCTCTGATGACTTAATATTTTTTATTACAATTTTTATAAGTCTTTCCAAAGGTCGCTCGCAAACACTTTCAACTTGATTTCGTATTATTTCTGATATTTTATCAATATCATCTGCTGTTGTTTTAATACCTAAACCAATATTGATATACTCTCTCACAATTTCTGAAATAGATTCATTTTCTTTGCATACTTTACACAAACGATTATATGTTTCCATATCGACACGAACAGATAATTTTATCGTGTTCTTTTTTTGCATTTTTATATATCGCCTCCTTATTATCTTCTTTACAACCTCGTAGAGCAAGAATAGCTGTCCGACAGACAGCCCCTCACAGCTTGAAGGCAGAGCCTTCAACGAGTATGACACCTAGTTTTTTTGTCCTCCGTTCGCCCGACAAGTTTTTATAGTGATTTTCTAGTAAAGCATCAATAAGTTCGCTAAACTCTTTATCGTTTGCGAACTTATCCTTATACTTTTTCCATATATTTTTTGATAATTTACCAGTAAACTTATCTTGACTATTCTTCTTAGGTTTCCCTTTTATAATTTCTAGTACATTCTTTTTTGTTATAGTTCCTTTTACTGCTCTTAACTTTTGTGCTTGTGCTGTTGATAATTTTATATTTGCCTCATCTATAATATCACTTACTATTATTTGTTCTTCTGGGTTTATATATGATAATTCTACCCCAGCCCTTACACCTATAACATCATTATTAACTTTACTTTTTAAAGTATCATTCAATTCTGTGAGTCTAATAAATCTATTTATTTGTGTTTTACTATCCTCTGATTCTTCTGCTAATTGTTCAATACTTTTTAGGTTACCCTCTGGGGAACTTTCCTCCAAGTCCTTTATATTACTAGCTTTATTTCCATTTTCTTTTCTGATTTTTTTTAGTAATTCTAGTTTCTTCTTATATGCTAAACCTTTTTCACACGGCAAAATATTTTCTCTTTGTGCTAAATTTGTTTCAATCATTATAAGTTCTGCCATATCATCATCATACTCTTTTATTATTGCTGGAATTTCTTTTATTCCTAATTCTTTACAACACTTTGTCCTATTATGACCACTTATAATTTCATATCTATCATTCTTTTTTCTAACTATAATTGGAGATAAGACTCCAGAACGATTTATACTTTCTTTTAATTCTTCAAACTTGTTTTGTGTTATTGCTGAAAATATATGATTTCTAAATTCATCTAATAACTCAACATCTAACATTGTTATTTCTTGTTTATTATTTAATTCTTGTATTTTTGCTTGCTTTTCTTCTTGTTCTTGCTCTTTCATAAATTTATTTAATAAATTCGCATCCATAGAATATTCCTACCTTTCCATATCATCTTCCATAGTTTTTTCATACACTATGTTTTCAATATTTTTAATTTTTTCAAAAGTATCTAAATTTGCAAACGGCAATTCAACTTTACCACTTTCATTAGAAAACTCTTTTATTTCTCTTGTTTCTGTATCAAATATAATTGAATAGTATGTAGCATTTTTTCTTTTCATATCTGCCATTGATTCTACCCATACAAATTCACCATCACTTGATATATCGTCCTTTGCATAAAGAACTATATCATCTTTTATTTTTTCTAATACATCTGGAAAATTTAAGATGTTTTTGTAATATGCGTCATTTTCATTGTTAGCTATATAGTTTCCTAAATAGTTTTCTTCTGCAAATGCTTTTAGAACTTCTAACCCTTTTTCTGTTATTAGTAATCTAATTTTTCTCATATTACTCAAACTCCTCCTCATATTCTTCTTCATAGATATTTTCTTCTTGCTGTTGTTCTTCTTGTACTGTTCTATCTGATTTTTTATTTGAATATTCACTAATGAACTCTTTAACTTCATTAGAAAATACTCTATCAAAATCTTCTTTTCTCATTGTGTAGTTTTTATCATTTAACGAAAAACCAAGATTTTGTAAATCTTTGAATATATCTTTTGTTCTACCATAAATTTGATATTCTTCATCTTGATTAAGATATACTTTAATTTGTCCAGACATTATAATATGGCTAATATTCTCCAAACTCATTTGTCTTTGCTTTTTTTCTAATTCGTAAACTTTATTTTTTATTGTTTCTGATAAGTTATTAAAGTCATCTAATGATAATTCTAATTTCTTATTCTCATTATTCCATTTTGCACCTATTGAACTTAATTCATCTTTAACATCAAAAGTTTTTCCATAAATTCTATATAAGTTACCAACTCTAAACATTTTAATTTCTTCATTTAATATTTTTTCTTCTAACATAGTTACCTCCTAAAAATTATATTTTTAAATTTAATTTTTTTATTCCCATTTTGACCACCACTTTCTCTAATTTTAGGCATAAAAAAACACCTACTAGAATTTAATCTAATAAGTGTTTATTTACGTATTTTTCACTAATTCACATCACTATATACATAATAAGTAATTTGACTTGCTACATTTACTTTTGAATATTTTAAATCTTTTATTTCTTCTGGTGCATCTTCTACCATACATTCATATATAGGAGTTGGATTATCATCTAAAATAGCTCTAATATTTAATAATCTTCCAGACCCTATACTCATATAAACTTTTCTTTTTTCGTTATTATCTTCCATACTTTATCTTCCTCATGACTTGTAATTTGTCTTTTACAATAATAGCATAAAAAAGAAAAGTAGTTATTGTTAATCAACTATTGCATTTTTCTAATTCTCATAAATACTTTTAAATCTTTCTCTGTCTACATTCTCTTGATTATTAATATAGTCCAAGTATTTTTCTTTATTTTCTTCTGTATATGGAGTATCAGAATATAAATCTTGTAATAATATTGTTCCGTTTGGCTGTCCAATACCCACAAATATATAATTTTCACCTATCTTTGGTAATTCCTCATCCGTTATATAATCACCTTTATGCAATATAAGAGTTCCATCTTTATCATATCCACCAGGATAAGTTACTTTAATTATATTTTGTAGATCACCCTTCAAATTTTCTGTTACCTCGATTTCATATATAGTTCTAGCTGAGCCATAATCTGAGAATGTCCTTTCAATTTCCTTATCTACCTTTCCTATAAACACATAATCAGCAAATCCAACTTGATAATATGGATTTGTTTCTTCATTCACAAGTACTGTATCATAATTTAATTTGCCATTTGGCTTATAATTTGAATTTCTATTGTTAAAGTACCAAATTACACCACAAATCATAGCAATTATAAAGATAACTAAAATAGATAAAATAATAATTTTTTTCTTTTTCATAACAATACCTCCTTTATTTTGTTCTTATTTTAATAAAAATAAGCTTTAATTCTACTAATAATCAACTACATAGTAACATATTTTAAAAAAGTTACAACTTTTGTTCAAAAAATGATTATCGGCAAATTACTATCTGTGTAACAGAATTATATCATAACATTTTACATTAATCTACATTTCTCTCTCATCTTCTTCACTAAAATTTTGCTCTGCATATTCTTCTATTTTATCTATTGTTTCTTGTAATCTGTTGTATTTATCTATCATTTTTATTTGTTCTGCATTATATGGAAAAACCTCTTTTTCTCCGTTCAAATTATTATTCTGTCTTTGGAAATTTCTTATTTCAATTCCTCCTAAAATTGCACCAGCTACAATTATGTTAGAAAATCTGTCTTTTGAATTTGTAGCTTTAAAATGTTCTACTAATTTACTATCGCTCAATGTTACCTTTTCAAAATCTTCTCTTAACTTACTCATTTTTTCTGTTATATCATTATATAATTTTTTCGCATCTTTTACATCTAAATCATAGTCATCTATTTTTGCCTCTCCCTCTCGTTGTCTTTTATCAGTATTTTCAATTTCTTCTGCAACTATTTCAAATGCTCTTTTTCTAGTATTATCAATGTTCATATATTTATCATAAGTATTATATGCAAATTGTAAATCACGAAATAACTTATTATATGTATGACCTTTTTCTTTTTCATCATAACAAAATACTGTTAGCTTATGTGCATCTGGTAACAGTTCTGCAATTTTCTCTGCCTCTTGCGTTGAATAGCCTTTTATTAAAAATTCACTAACTGGGTAAATATTTTGTTTTATAAACTCTGACTTGCCAATATACATTTTAGCATATAGATATTTTAAATTTTGAAATGATAACTCTTTATTTTCCATTTTTTCTGTTAAATATTCTTTTAGATTTTTAAAATAGCTATTATTATTAAATAAACCTAATACCATTTTTGTTTTAATGTCCATATTATCACTCCATTTCCATATTGTCATCAATAGCAAATTTAGATAATTCAATATCTATATTTTCAACTTCTTCTTCACTTTTGGCTTTATTATTTTTTAATTCTGCTTTTATAAAATCTTCTGGACTTGAATATTCTCTATCTAATTCCCAAGCAAAATTATTATAGCTTTCAATTTCTTTATCATCTAGACCAATAGCATACTTTAAGAACTGGTCATACCCCTCACTTATGTTATATCTATCTTTGGCATTTTCTAAAACATATAGTGCTTTATTTAATTGCAATGCTTTCAATTCTTCTAATGTTGGTACATTTCTTTTTAATGATACAGTTCTATTAAAACTACTTAATGCATTTGTTAATTTATTATGATATATTCCATAATTCCAAGAATCAGTTTCTTTGTTAAAACCTACACCAACAACATATTTTTCTGGTGTATCGCATAATCTTTCTATTAAAGCAATATCTTCTATACAAGCTAATACTTTCATTCTTCCTAGTGTTCTCGTTTCTATTTCATTGTTATACATATATTTCCTCCTCTTCTAAAAATTCTTCTCTTTCATATTCGTCTTCGTCATCTTCTGTATCTTTTTCACATTCCTCGTCTTCTGCTATAATTTGTACTGGTTTTTCATCATCTAATCTTAATTCAGTATCTATTTCATTTTTTCTTTTTAGCAATTCTTCTAATTGTTCTGCATATTCAAAAGGTTTTTCTAATTCTAATCTACATTGCTCTAACTGCCTATTAAAGTCTTGTATTTTTTCTGTTTCATTAAAAATAAGCTGTTCTAATTCGTCCAGCTTATCATCTAATTTTTTTATATTTAATGTTGGTACTCTCAACATATCAAAACTTATTTCATATTTGCCCTTAATTTTTATAACTTTTCTAGCCTCTCCATTATTATCAAAAAGACTTTCTGTTCCAAAGTTTGTCATTGTTAGTTCAAAACCTCTATACTTACCTAATGAATATTCTTTGTTAAGTTCCATATAACGATTAGAAAATTCTAATATTTCAGCACCAGCATCTTTATATGTATTAAAGGTTTTTCCGTCAATTTCAATATTACAAGAATCTTCACTTTGCCTGTCTGTTCTGGCAATTATTGTTTCTTTTAATTTTGCTAGTTTTATTTTTGAATGCTCAATACACTCTGGTATAGTTTTATTCAAACTATCTTCTAATCTAAATTTCATCGCCTTAAAGTTTCTTTCTTTGTCTTGTAGTTTTTGTACCTCATTATCTACTTTGAACTTTTCTAATATCATTGGGTTTCCACTAGCTATTGCTTTGATTTGTGCATAATTCATTACAGAATTATCTAAATCTCCAATACTTCTTATAGATGTGTCTCCTCTGTATATTTGTGATATAAATTTTTGCTTTGTTTCAATTAGTTGCCAAGAATAAGCATCAAAACTTTGCTTTGTTACATATCTAGCAATTTCAACATCTTTATTAGTATTTCCCTGTCTTAATATTCTTCCGTTCTCTTTGTTCTACATCACTAGGTCGCCACGGAACATCAATATGATGTAAAGCTACTAATTTATCTTGAACATTAGTACCAGCACCCATTTTACTTGTACTACCTAATAGTATTCTTACATTACCTATTCTTACATTTTTAAATAAATTTGCCTTTTTTGCATCTGAATCAGCATTATGTATAAATTCTATTTCTTCTGGTCTTACACCTTTTTCTATTAGCTTATTTCTCATATCGTTATAAACATCATATTTTCCACTAATTTTACTTGGTGTTGACATATCGCAAAAAACAAGTTGTGTGCCTTTGAAATCTGCACTCTCTTGATATATTTTATATATATTATCTACTGCTTTATTAACTTTACTTGTAGCAATATCATCATACATCTCGTTTATTAACCTCATATCGAGTGCTGCTTTCTTTCCTTCATTAGTAATGTTTAGCATATTATCTTTTCTAGGGTCTACTCCACCTTTTTTTATTTCTTCTGACCTCTTTACTAATGTTTCTGTAAATTCTTTAAGGTCTTTCGTTGATTCACTACTTATAACATTGTATTCATTATTTTTTAATGCTGGAACTGGTAATTTAAGCATATCTGGTGTTTGAATATCAGCAACCTCACGAAACATATTCATAAGCTCTGGTATATTGTTAAACTTACTAAATCTTTCTTGTACTCTATAACCGCTTCCATCTGGTGCTAATTCAAAACTTGATACAACCTCTCCAAATGTACTTGCCCAATCATCAAAACTATATAATCCCATATCTTCTAATGTTTTTGGCTGTAAATATCTTTGCATTGTATATAATTCTGACATAGAATTACTTACTGGTGTACCAGTTGCAAATACTACCCCTTTTCCATTATTCTTTTCTAATAGGTATTGCGTTTTCATAAACATATCAGTAGCTTTTTGACTTCTAGTATGTTGCACTCCTGCAATATTACTCATTTTAGTATATGTATATAAATTTTTATAGTTGTGAGCCTCATCAACAAATAGATAATCTACACCTAATTTTTCAAAATTTATTACATCATCTTTTACTTTACTATTTAATAATTCTTCTAATCTTTTTTCTGCATTTTTCTTTGCTGTTTCTAATTGCAATACTGTTCTATTTTTTCCACCATCTGTTTTTGCACTTTTTAAAGCTATTTCAATTTGAGTTATCTCTCCTCTAATAAAATTCTCTTGTGTTTCTCTACTTACTGGTATTTTTTCAAAACTACTATGAGCCATAATAACTGCATCATAATCGCCAGTTGCTATTTTTGAAACAAGCCTTTGTCGTCTATCTTTTTGAAAATCTTTTTTAGTTGCTACTAAAATTTTTGCATTGGGGTATAATTTATAAAATTCTTTTCCCCAGTCTTCTACTAAATGATTCGGTACAGCTATTAAAGGTTTTCTTGCTATTCCTAATCTGCGAAGTTCCATACAACTTGCAACCATTTCAAAAGTCTTTCCAGCACCAACACAATGTGCTAATAATGTATTACCTTTACTGTATAAAATTCTTGCTATTGCATTTTTTTGATGAGGTTTTAATGTGATTATATTAGACATATTTGGTAGTGCTAAATGACTTCCATCATATTCTCTTAATTTTATACGATTAAATTGTTTATTATATAAATTAACAACTACATCTCGTCTTTCACTATCTTCAAAAATCCAATTTTTAAATCTTTCTTTTAAAGCCTCTTGTTTCTCTCTTGCAAGTATTGTTTCTTTCTTATTTACAATTCTCTTTTTGCCCTCTGGGTCTTTTGGGTCTGGGTCATATATTGTTGTATTTTTTAGGTTAAGGGTATCTTCTAATAAATCAATACCTGTAATTCTCTTTGTTCCATATATCTGTGTATTTTCAATATTAGAATTATATGTTTTATTCTCTACAAACCACTTTGAAAGTTTTTTGTTGTATGAAATTTCTAAATCATATCTACTATAATAACTATCTTGAATTTTCAAAGTTTCTTTTGCAAATTGTGTTATATATTCTTCTGGAATCCAAGTAGCACCTAAATTTATTTCTATATCACTTGCCTCTAATTTTACTGGCTGAACTTCTTGTAATGCCATTACATTGTCTAAATACATTTCATTTTCTTCTGCATAAAATCTTGCTTGTGCTAATTTATCTACTACATAACCACTTAAATATTCCTCTGCCGTTTCCCAACCTTTTGTTATATCATCTGGTATTATATCTTTTACTTTCATAGGGTTTCTAAATATTTTGCCTTTTAAATCTTTTATAACAGTTTCTATATCTTTATTGCATAGATTACTGATATATTTTATATCTACTTTTCCGATTTGATTAAGTGATGCAATTAAAGCCTCCTCTGCTGTTTCTGTATGTGTTATTTCTTTATATGGCTGAATCGTTCTTTTATAAAATATATCTCTTTTTGTATATTCTTTCGTTTCTTCGTTATATTCTTCCAATGCTGTAAGTAAAGGGTATTCACTATCATCTCCAAAAGCATTTTTATTTGCATTATTACTTAAATAGCCATATTTTTTTACAAAGTCATCATATACTTTATTTAATTTTTCTGTATATGGCTCTATCTCGTAATCTTCTACATTTTGACATTGTTTATCTATTAACTCTCCTAATGTTTCTCTAACTTTTATTAAGCCTTTTACTCTTTCTGCTATAATTCCATCATTAGATTTTTCTCTCATTACAGCATTTTCTCTATAATATATTTTATCGTTTACTAATGTATAGCTAAAATCTTTTACACCCTCTATTGCTGGAATTACTTTCTCTGTTTTACTTTCAATATTTCTTTCCTCTTGTTTAAATATATCGTGAGGTAATTTATTTATTGCCTCTTCAAGCATTTCATTTAAGTTTCCATTTTTATTTACTACATCAAAATCAAATTTTCCAAATTGGGTTGAAACTTTATGAAATTCGCCCATTACCATTTCTGGATGGTCTATGAAATATTTATTTATATTTACACCAGCATCATATTCTTCTGTTTTTACCCAACTAGGTAGTTCTTCTCTCATCTGTTCTCTTTTTTGTAAAAAGATTATATCTGTTGTTACTTCTGTATTTGCAAAAGAATTTGTAGGAAGTCTTATTGCACCTAAAAGATTTGCCCTTTTTGCTAAATATTCTCTTACATCACTAGACATTTTGTCCATAGTACCTTTTGTCGTAATAAATGCTACTACTCCACCCACTTTGACTTTGTCTAATGCTTTTGCAAAAAAGTAATCGTGTATTTTAAAATTTTCTTTGTTGTATCTTTTGTCAAAAACATTATGATTTCCAAACGGAACATTTGAAATTGCAATATCGTAAAAGTTATCTTCTAATTCTACTTTTTGAAAAGCATTTATATTTACATTTTCTTTTTGATATAATTGTTTTAATATTCTTCCTGTAATACTATCTAATTCTATTGCTGTGAATTTACTTTTAGCTAATTCTTTTGGTAGATTTCCTATAAAATTTCCTATTCCGTGCTGACGGCTCTAATATATTTCCACCTTTAAAGCCTAATCTTAATAAACCTAAATACATATTATTTATTATTGTAGGGGTTGTATAAAAAGCATTTAATGTACTTCCTTTTGCATTTTCAAATTCCTCTTCTGTCAAAATATCTTTTAATTCATTTTGTTGTTCTTCCCAATTCTCATTTTCATCACTAAATACTTTTGATAAGCCACCCCAACCAGTATATTTCGCAAGTTGTGTTTGTTCCTCTGCTGTTGCTAATCTATTTTCTTTTTCTATTTTCTTTAATAGTTTTATTGCATTTATATTATCATTTGTTCTTTTTACTAAACTTCTTGTTTCTATCTCATTTGAATCTATCTTATAGTTGATTCTATTTTCTATTGTCTCATCTTCTGCTTGTTTCTCTGCATTTGAGTTTGTATATTCTAATACAAATTCATCTAAATTCATTACACGAAGAACTGGATACCAACCTTTTATGCTTTGGTCATATAATTCAATTTCCTTTGTATCTAATTTTAATTTACTTACCTGATATTCTCTATCTTCTAAAAATATTTTTTTACCTATTAAATCATTGATAAAATCATATTTTGAATTATCATCTTTTTCTACAATATCATTTTGTTGATATGATAAATTTAAAAGAGTTTCAAAACCTAATTGTTCATTAGTTAGCCCTAATATACTCTTTGTTCTATTAACTACATCTGCCCAAGTTAAAACTATTGTTGCATTTGTTGTAAAATCTGTTATTTCTAAACCTTTTGGCTTTCCCATCCAACTATATTTTTTAGGAACACCTGCACCAGAATTAACATATTCATTTTTTATTAATGGTATTTGTTCTTTGATAGTCAATGTATCATCACTTAAAATATTTTTTATATTATCTAGCGCCCCTTGTGTGTTTCCACCCTCTGATAATATTTTTGTTATAAGTTCTTCTGATACCTCTTTTTTAGGCATAGAAAAAGGAGTAGTTTCTTGTTCTACTCCCTCATTATCTTTTAAATTTTCTCTTCCAACATCGGTTGCAATAATTCCTCTACCAGACTCTCTATCATTTGATTGTATCTCGCCATCACTATAAACTCGTTCGTTTTTGGTGCTGGGTTTTGTTCTTTCACTTGTTTCTCGATTATCTCTTTCTGTTTCAAGATTTCTTGTTCCCTCTCCTCTATTTTCTCCATTAATGTTGTTTCTATCGTTAGTTCGCTGTACCTCATTGGGTATAGTTCTTTTAGATTCCTCTTGATTATTATTCCATATTTGCTTAGAGTAGCCATATTTTAATTCCTCCTTTTTAATTTGTTTAATTTTATATTCAATTATTCTTAATAACTCTGATGAGCAATGACTTACACAGTTTCCTAATATATTTATTGCAATAGGGTTTGCCATTTCCTCATAACCTGTAAATAAATCACTTGTATCTGTTATTTTTATTCCACATCTATTTGCAACTTGATATGCTGTACTTTTAGCAAGAATTTCTAAAAACTCTGGCTTTAATACTTGCATTTCTTCTTCTTCACTTAAATTAAGTAATAGTCCACTATTATCTAATTCTGTTGCAATATAGTGTGTAACTACATTTTCTAACGTTTCTTCATCTTCATAATGTAAGTAATTTTTTAATATTTGAATAGCCTCTTGCTCTGTTGCTTTCCATTTAAAAACTTGTAGTTTTTGGTCTGTATAAGCATTGGGTATATCTCGTCTTGCATAAGTATCTTTTACATCAAAAACATATTCTAATTGAACATCATTCTCTACATCTTTTAATGTTCTTAAACTTGTTGAATGAGGTTTTACCCATCTTCCAATAGAGTTCCATTCATCTAATGTAGCACACATTGTTACATTTTTATCTTGTCCAAACATTAGTAGATTTTCTGTAAAAGAATATTTATAAAATTTTGATGAAAATTCTATAAATTCTTTCCATTTGTTTTTATCACTAATAATGTCTTGCATTGTATTCTTATATATTTCTTTTGCTTTTATTAAATTTTCTTTTCTACCCACTTTTTGCTCCTTTCCCAAAAGTGAATAGACCTTAATACCAGTATCTATATACATTATAATAGGTACTATATATAAAAGTCTAACCAAATTGATATTTTTTTCAAAAAAATTAGTGGAAGATCAGTTTCTGAACTTCCACTATACTTATTATAACATATATTTTGCAAATTTTGTTCTAACATTTTGTTTAAACAAATTGTTTAAACAATTTGCATTTTTATTAAATCTTCTTTTACTGCAAATAATGCTATGTAATATACTATGTCTGATTTTAGCCTAGCTTGTGTTGCTCTACATATTGCCATTTTATTTTCTATTTTTGTTGTTGAACATTTATCAAAATACCTTAATTTGATATACAAGTATTTATCTGGCTCATTCTTTTTATAATATTCTAATATTTTATCAATAAGTAATTTCCATTGAATTTTATTGTTTATCTCGTCCTGCATTTCAATATTCTTTAAAGCCATTATTTCGACACCTCTATTTATTTTGCCTTTACTCTTAATCCAAGAATTTATATCTTTGTCTGTAATAGAATATTTCTCTTTAATATCTCTAATCTCAATATCTGTTGAATAGTAGGTATATAAATGTTCCTCAACTATATGAATAATTTTGGAATTATACATATACACCTCCAGCTATTCATTTTCAAATATATCATTTAATATTTCTTCATATTCCTCATTTTTTTGTATTTCTTCGTCTAACATTTCTTCTGTTATACTTAATTTTTCCATTGCGTGTATCAATTCTTGTGCTATTTCTTCGACATTATTAAATTTCTTAAATCCTTTCTTGTTATACCCCTCAAATATCACTACAATTTCATCTTCTGCTATTATTATATAGCCTTTTACTGTTTCTTCTAATTCTATATCTATAAAATCAATTTTTTTACATATCATAATTTTTTACCTCCAAAAAAATAACCTTTACTATTTTAAATTTTAGTAAAGGTTTAATTATTCATTATTTTTGCCACTTGCAATGTTGTATCAATTTCCATTGTATTTACTGCATTGTATAAACTTGTTAGAATATACGATTTTATGCTTTTTACATCTTTTGTATTCTGTTGTAAGCAATTTATAATATATTGAATATGCATAGGATTTAGTTTTAGTAGTTGACTTCGTACTACTTCTATTGCTTTTGGCTCGCTATTTATATATATTTCTTTTTTGGATGTATTTAGAGTTTCAACTGCAATATCAGTAATATTTTTTATTAGTTCCTTATTCTTAATATCTTGCACTAAAATATCATATTCAATATTTTGTTTAAAAATCTCATCATATCTCATCTCATCTTTTTGTTCTGTTTCTTCTGTAATTAGATTAGATAAGATATTATTATTGTTTTTATTATTATTTATATTATTATTATTTATCTCTAATTTTTTAACCTCTTGATGTATAATTTTTTCATCACTTGATGTTAAATTATTTGATGTCTTGTCGTCAAATTTTTTAACATCTGTAAAATTCAAGTCAGTTTCTAATAAAAACTTATAAACTTTTTCCTCATTAACCTTATAATATGTTTTTTTAGGCATATCTTTCTCTAAAATTTCTACTAATCCCATTTCTGTAAGTTTCTTTAAGGCTTGTCTTTGTTGAAAAGGCGATAGAGTTGTTTCTTTTTCTATATTTTCTCTTGTAGAATAAAAGAATCCATCTTGTAATTTTTCTTCTTTATACCAGTATATATATTCGCTACACAACTCTCCTAATAATATCGCCTCGTGCAAACCTAATGCTTTCATCACATATTTATTCAATATTATATAACCATCATTTGATAGTATGCTCATCAGAATACTCACGATTATCTGCCTCCTTTCCTACTATAACCATACAATGAAATACTATTGCTAATGTTCCACCTAGCATTCCACCTATTAACATTCCTAACCAAAACATATTACATACCCCCTATATCATTTTTCTTAAATTGCCTATAAAAAAAAGACACTACCATATCAGTAATGTCCTTTTGCTGTTTATCATCATATTTTAAGGTTCTTTGAATTTCTAATGGATTTGCTTTATCAAAATATTTCATTTTAATAAAGTTATATCTCTTTGGATTTCTTTCTCTAAACACTTTCATATAATGACTTATAACTGCTTTTACTTTTCTTAATGTATAAATCTTTTTATTATCAGCTAACCTTATTGCTTGATTCTCAACTGTGTTGCTATCAGTATTTTTTTCTCGTAGCCAAGCACTACCACTTATATTAACTGTATCAATTACTCTTTCTCTTATATCTTCAATTATATTATCTAGTTCTTTGTAATTATATAAATAATATTCTACTTTTTTATATATACTTTCTTTCACAAAATCAACTCCTTATTTTTGGCATAAAAAAAACAAGTAAAAATCTACTTGTTTTAAAAAATCTATATCTTTTTTAATCTTAATTATATACTTGAAAGGAGGAAACTATTGCTATTACTACATTTTTTGACTTTATCATAATGTAACACCATCGTTACTACTAGTGCGATTAATGTTATCGCTTTTTCGTTCGCAACTATATGTTGCTTTTCTTTCTTCTTTAGCATTTTTCTACTCCTTTCATATTCTTTTGTTACTAAGTTAACACATTTTTTATTAAATATTATTAGATATTAAGTATATCTATTTAACAAAAAATGATTACAATATATTTATAACATATTGCTTAAAAAAATACAATGGTACAATTTTTGATTTTTTTCATCAATTTTTTATATACTGCATTTTCAGTCATTTCACAGATTCTTTTTTTATTAATATTAAATAGTATATTTTATAAAAAATCTACTAATTCTCATTTCTATTATGTATTATCTTTTCATATAATATTCTTATACATACTAACTCCATAAAAAATTAATTTATCAACCTAGTTAATTCATAATATCCTATCAACATCTAAATCTACCATATAAAATAGATTCTGATTTTTTGCTGATATTATAAAAAGACGCCAAATCTTAATTATCTTAGATTAAATTTGGTGTCTCTCGTTTATATTATCCAGTTAAGTTTATATTCACCGACCATGAGACCTAAGGCCTCATTGGTCGGATTTTTTTCTCAAAATATTCTTATTTTCCTATTACATAAGGATCACTTGTTGTTCCACTTCCACTCTTTACTTGGATTCCAGAGCCTAGAGAAACTACAGGCGCCAAACGATTGGTGCCGCTATAGCTGTCACCACTCGAGAGGAACAAGTTATCGCCTTCCAAGTTACCGTTGTTGACACGGCGAAGCCCGAAATTCGCACACGAGTTGCCTGAATTGCAGTTGACATAGCGCGACGCAAGCCAGAAAACTGTTCCTATTCTTGTTACAAATATCATATTATAAAAATTTGAATCATCAAAATATGAACTTGGACTGCTCATTCCATAGTATGTTTGTGTACATGTTAGGCGGTGTGTTTTTGATGGTCCTTTTGTTTCTGATGTCTCTGGTAATGTTGTATATATGTTATCACTTCCTGATTTTCCATTTGGATTCATTTTTGATTGTGCCGTTGTATCCACACTTCCTGTTATAACCTGTGTTCCATCTGCTACATCACTTACATCTACTCCTGAATATTTCTCTTGTGCATATATTGCTGGGTATTGTGCATTACTTCCTGTATATTTTCTTGTTGTTCCATATTGCACAGTTCCTGATTTATATGCATTTCTTGCTGCTATTCCTGTCGCATTCATTCTTGACTCGATATCTTCTATATTTAAGCTTCTTGCTGTTGCTCCTAAGCTTGCATTTCCATATCTACTTTTGCATATATCATTTAATAAGTATACTCCATTATTATATCCTGTTGATCCATAGAAAATTACATTCTTTGATCCTATTCCTAATAACTTGGTTACATTTCCGCTTTCATCTACCTCCATGATTTTCCATGTTGTTGGGTCATAAGTGCCGTCTATTGTTTGTGCACTACTATATCCACTCTTTGCTGTACTTAAATCATATCCTGTACTTGGGGTATCCGGTGTGTAGCTTACTACTTTTCCTATTAACTTTGATGTGTCTATTTTGTATTGATTTATTGTCACTGTATATTCTAATGAATATGTTTTTCCTCCTACTGTTCCTGTTATTGTAAACTTATAACTTCCATTTTTACTTACTTCATATGGTACTGCTGGACTTACTGTTGTTGTTCCTCCTTCTATACTACTTGTAAATGTAATATATAGTTTCTTTCCACTAGTTGATGCTATAGTTTCTTCGTCTACATTTGATCCTTGTCCTGCTGAATCTTCTGTTACTTTTACACCACTTACAACTACTTCTGGATCAGGTTGTGTTTCTCCTGAATTTTCTGCTTTACTTACACCTGTTATTTCTCCACTATCTTTATTTACTGTAAATACATAACCTTTGTATTCCACTTCTAATGTTGTTCCATCTGCATTTGCCTTTACACTTGTTGCTCCATTATCTTTTAGATAATCTCCTAAACTTTTGTCTGTCTTCTCTGATGCCTTGTCCCATGTATATTGGGTTATTAGCATACTTAAATCATCTCTTACTTCTGATTCTTCATATGCTGCTCTTCCTTCTCTAGCTCTTGTAAACAATCCATTTTGTCCTAGGGTCATTGTAATTGTTAGTCCTGCTAAAATTAACAATATTACTATTGTTACTACTAATGCGATTAATGTTATCGCTTTTTCGCCTAAACTCGTACGTCTTTTTAGTTCCATTTAATTTTCTCCTTTTATTATTTTCCTATTACATAAGGTTTTTCTGTTGTTCCTTCTCCACTCTTTACTTGGATTCCAGAGCCTAGAGAAACTACGGGCGCAAGACGATAGTTGTTGTAACCGTTGCTACCGAGCGAGGCGAACAAGTTAAGGCCGTACAAGCCGCTGACGCTGACACCGCGAAGACCGAAAGACGCATACGAGATGTTTGTGTCTGAATTGCAGTTGACCCAGCGCGACGCAAGCCAGAACTGTGTTCCTGTTCCAAATATCATATTATAAAAATTCGTATCATCATAATATGAACTTGATTGTGAACCTCCCCAAAAAGTTTGCGTACATGTTAAAGTTGTTGATGCTGTTTTTGATGTATCTTGTGTGATTGCTGTGTATACATCTTCACTTTGTGTTTTTCCATTTGGATTCATCTTTGCTTGTGCTGTTGCATTTACACTTCCTGTTATAACCTGTGTTCCATCGTCTACATCACTCACTTCTGTTAATATATTATCTGCATTTCTTTTTACTCCTGCATATTTCTCTTGTTCATATAGAGCTGGGTATTTTGTATAGTTTCCTGTATACTTTCTTGTTGTTCCATATTGCGTTGTTCCTGATTTATATGCATTTCTTGCTGCTATTCCTGTAGCATTCATTCTTGATTCTATATCTTCTATTGTTAAACTTCTTGCTGTTGCTCCTAAGCTTGCATTTCCATATCTACTTTTGCATATATCATTTAATAAATATACTCCATTAT
>ERZ827528.89-NODE-89-length-117252-cov-34.789090_pt1 | contig 117252 bp, 106 predicted proteins | sample MGYA00519768_ERZ827528 | MGnify/ENA primary metagenome ERZ827528 (study PRJEB31778, sample SAMEA3449343) | human gut metagenome | biome: human gut; feature: human-associated habitat; material: faeces | place: United Kingdom | collected 2010/2012 ...
ACTTCATAAAAAACACCCCAAAAGTTTTGTGTCTAACTTTTGGGGTGCAGTACAATTTGAGACAACCTCTTTCTTTTTAGTTCAAAGCCAATCTCTTTTTCCGGATAAACAACCAGTAGACCGTAAGCACCAGCAATCCGGTAACCACCCACGACACCGGATACACCATCATCAGCACATCGTATCCTCTCCACACCGGCGATACCCCATACACCCAGACAATACGCAACAGGCAGGTTCCAAACACCGTGAGCACGGCCGGAGTCAGCGATTTCCCCATTCCGCGCAACGATGAACCGGCAATCTCGTAACTGCTGGCAATAAACTGACAGGCCAGCACAATGTGCATGCGGATAGCCCCGAAATGATGCACCATCGGTACATCCGAAAAGAAGCCCAGGAAGAAATCATCCTGCCAGGCAAAAAGCCAGTTGAAGGCTGCACAGAAAGCCAGACTTGAACCCATGCAAATCCAGAACACCCGATGCACCCGGTCCATTCTTCCAGCCCCATAGTTCTGGGCAATGAAGCTGATGGCAGCCCCGTTGAATCCCTGAATAATGAAATAACAATAATACTCAAAGTTGAGCGCAGCCGACGAACCGGCAATCGCATCGGCTCCGTAACTGTTGATAGACGACTGCACCACCACATTCGAAATGGAGAAAATCATGCCCTGCACTCCAGCCGGCACTCCGATGCGCAGCATACGGCTCAATTCCACCCCGTGAATCTTCATCTTGTCGAAATGCAACCGGAAAGGTTCTTTCTCCTTACGCAGCAAACGAATGATTAAAGTGGCACTGACCGCATTGGCTATACCCGTAGCTACAGCCACTCCTGCCACTCCCATGCCGAAGCCTATCACGAACAGCAGGTTTAGCAATGTATTGACTACACCGGCCATGACCAGAATATACAGCGGACGCCGCGTATCGCCCATACTCCGCAAAATGGCGGCACCGAAATTAAATGCCATGATAAAAGGCATTCCCAGGAAATAAATACGCAAGTAAGTCACCGCCTCATCCAGCACATCCGGTGGAGTGCCCATCCATGTCAGAATCGGCCGGGCAGCCACCTGCCCCAACACCAGTAAAAAGAATCCGCTAAGAAGCGCCACCAACTGCACCGTACTGATGGCATTGCGTATGCTCCTGTCGTCCTGCTGCCCGATGTGATTGGAGATAATGGCACAAGCTCCCATGGAAACACCCATAAACAGGTTTATCAATAACCCGATGACCGGCGCATTACTTCCCACGGCTGCCAGTGCCCTGCTTCCTACGAAGTGGCCCACTACTGCCACATCCACCGAATTAAAAAGTTCCTGTAACAAACTGCTGGCTGCCAGCGGAAGGGCAAACAGCAAAATTTTCTTGAACAACGGCCCGTTCAGCATATCGATCTCATTGCTTTGGGCACGTTTTTTAGTCACACTGTTATCCATTTTTTGACCTTCTTCAAAATGCGCGGCAAAGTTACGGTAAAATTGGATAAGATGGATACAGGCAGACTTCTGTTTTATCCATTATTAATCACCCAGCCACCTATAATTACCCTCATTCGTAGTTATTCTTATTAATCAGGTTTACCACTACCTTCACCATGACATCTTTTTCCTCGACCAGATTAAGCGCATCTTCCGATGTCAGTGCCTCCTGTGCCTTGACTGTACGGCCCAAAACCGTTACCAATTGCTTCAATTCAGTATAACGCTGTTCGGTCAAAGCCTTGTTGACGGCATAGCCTTTCAACAGATATTCTTTCAGCACTCTATTAGCCCAGCGGCGAAAGTCCACACCCTTTTTTGATTTGACCCGATAACCAACAGAAATGATGACATCAAGGTTATAGAAGCGTACCTCATGTGTCTGGTTTTTACCTTCTATCGCACCATGTTCTGTGGTTGTCGCAAAATTTGCGACAACCACTTCGCCTGCAAGTTCTTCTTTTATGGCATTCGCTATATGCTTACGGATTGTTTTTGAATCGCGCCCAAATAGTTCGGCTATCTGATAGGCATTCAACCATACCGTATCTTGATTTATTCTGACCTCAAGCTGCGTTTCTCCATCTTCCGAACGATAGATTACTATTTTATCATTCAATTCCATAACCCAATTTCCTAAACCGATTCAACAACTCTATCATGCTTTCTTCTTCCTGTTTCAGTAAATCTGTAACTGCTTTGCCATGTTCTTTATTCTTCTTTTCTTTTATTCATCCGTTACCTTAAATTTACCTTATAATATGAAGCTATCTCTATCCATATTCTCTAAAAGATTGATTAGTATGCAATAATTACAAATTTAATGATTAAGCATGAGAAAAGCCAATGTTAAATTTAAAATATTAACAGCCTCCAGACCTTACCATCTAAACATACCTCCACACTTTCCCAACCCCTTAATCCCCAAACTGCAAACGAACTTACAAAAATACCTCGACACGAACGTGTCAACCTCTCCGCACGTACGTGTCGAGACATCAGCACGAACGTGTCAAGACCTCGTCACGTACGTGTCGAGGTAAATTTAACTATATTTTTAAGAAATGGCCCAAGTTGATTTCCTGAAAAAGTCCACATACCATGTAAACGTTTTTCATGTATAAAAAGACAAAAAAATACCTTATCCCCATACGATTCACGCAAACTACCGTATCTTTGCAAAAAAATTTGCAGATTATGAAGAAAATAGGTTTAATCATACTGGGCGGAGCACTGATAATGAGCAGTACCTCGTGCGTCACCAAGAAAAAATTTCTCCTTGCAGAAAACGGACGGATAGAAGCATTGTCCAGAGGAGACAAGCTGCAAGGACAACTGAACGAATGCCACAATGAGATGGACAAGATGCGCGGACAAATTGACCGCCTGCAGCAAGATACCAACCGGCAGGGGAACTCCATCCGCCATTACCAGCAGCTATTGTCAAGCAACATGAACGAACAGGAGAAGCTGAACGCCCTGCTCGGCGAAAAGTTGAAAGAACTGGATGAACGTGAAAAGACCATTCAGGAACTGCAAGGCATGATTGACCAGCAGAATGCCACGGTACAGAACCTGCTCAGCAGTGTGAAAGATGCCTTGCTCGGCTTCAGCAGTGACGAGCTGACCGTACGCGAGCAGAACGGCAAGGTCTATGTGGCCATGTCCGACAAGCTGTTGTTTCAGTCCGGAAGTGCCAAACTGGATAAACGTGGAGAAGAGGCTTTGGGAAAGTTAGCTGAAGTGTTGAATAAGCAAACCGAAATTGATGTATGCATTGAAGGACATACGGACAACAAGCCGATTCATACCGCACAGTTCAAGGACAACTGGGACCTGAGCGTCATCCGCGCTACTTCCGTAGCACGTATCCTGATTGAAAAATACAAGGTCAACCCGTTGCAGATACAACCCAGCGGACGCGGAGAATACATGCCGGTGGCCGATAACGAAACAGCTGAAGGTCGCGCCAAGAACCGCCGCACAGAGATTATCATGTCACCGAAACTGGACAAGCTGTTCCAGATGCTGAAAAAATAAGAAGGACTGAAAGTCTTTACAAATCAATAGCCCTGACATGCTTCATCACACGGGAAGTATGTCAGGGCTATTTATATGTCGGTTTACAAGGTATATAATAAGTCTACGAGAAGGTATCCCGCTTTCGGAAACCTATACGGCGATTATTAAAAATCTTCGTCCTAACTCAGGGGATGTAATTCTCTCGCAACCGAAAGCGTATATTTTTTCTTTCCTACAACTACCCTACAAGGAGCCGTAGCTGTGTACATCCATTTTCCATCCTGCTTCAACAGCAAGACATCAGCAGGTGCATCTGTCCGGATGCTCACTCCATCCGCTTCCAGTTGTGTACCGTTGCCCAGGAAAGCCTGAAGAGCCTCTCCCTTTTCCGACTGACGGCACAGCGCATAGCCTGCACGGGCCTGCAACTTTTCCAACTTGCAGTGGTGTGCATTCTCATCCGACGACAGAATCCAGTCGACATTTCCATTGGTCAGTGCCACGCGTATGCCGACATGGCTGCCCTGCTGTTCGCTTTTTACCTGCGGATAATCGACCGCCGCAATGCAGGAAGATTCTTTTACGGTAGAAGGTTCATACACGGCCACAAACGGACGATTCCAGGCTTCTCCTTTCTGGCGTGCCACGAAAGTGAGCGTAGGCTGGTCCTTGATGGAATACGGCATGTTCTTGATACGGCTCAATCCTTCCGTCATGGGACTCAGGGCTGAAAAGATTTCGCGTCCTTCCTCCCCTTTCATCCAGAGGTTCATCGTAATATCGTCCTTGTCGGGCATCTGGATGGTAAATCCGGCTTTCACGTCTTTGTTTGTCACCGCCCGCTTCTTATTATATATATAAGAGTAAGCATACAGATGGGCTCCGGCAAAGGCCAGTTCCTGCGTAGGCTGAAGTCCGAGTTCACTGCCGTCGGCCGCTGTCAGCGTCATCTGCTGTCCTAAATTGTGATAGAAATAGTCATGCATCTTGTCGCCGCCTTCTACTTTCCGGCTACGGAATACATCGATATAATAACCTGCAGAATCACCCACATTGACAATTCCGTTAAGACGGGTCTGGTCGGCAAAAGTTTCCGGTTCGCGGAAGTAGACTTCACTATAAGAAATCGGCTGGTAAGGAATCCGTTCGCCAGTCGCAGGATACAGGGCACGCAGCTTGAAGGAATGGTTGCTCTTCATGACAGGATAAGAAGAAATTCCGTCTACGCAGACCGTATTATGCGAAGGAAATTGGCTGTAGTACTCCAAGTAGTCCAGTCCCTGATACAAGGTTTTTCCGATACCGGCATCCGGACCGAGCACGTAGCCCTTGCCATACAATTCCATGCTGATACCGTTGGCGTGCATGTGATTGCCTTCACTTCCGTTCAGTGATACCATCAGACTGTGACGGGGATTCATCCCGTTGCGTTGTACCAGCCAGCTCACGTTCGGAGCATAGAAGGTAGGAGTTACATAGTCGTCAATCTGGCCAGCCTTCACTTTTTCATCCAACACGAGCGGTTTCCCGGCAAAGAAAGAAGTAATGGCTACCGGTGCCTTGCCTCTTTCTACCACCGGAAGAGAAGAGGACGGGTCGAACAGTTTCAGCATGGCCGTAAACTTTCGTTCTTCTTCAGACTTTCCATGGGTACGGGCATTCTGAATCATATAACGGAAAATGTCAGTCCGCAGTGTAGAAGGATGCGTATCACCAAACCCACAGACCATACGGTTCGGGAAAAGGTATTGCGGCATGGCTTCTACAGCTTTCGGAAGTACCGGAATCTCCTTGGTCAGGTCCATGCCCAGATTCTCATCGAACAAGCTGACAAAGCTGGCATAATCACCTACCACCACACTGCTGTAGCCGGGACACTCTGCCCAAACACCAGTGGCTGCATCGAATCCGTAATCGGCCAGTTTTTTCAATGACCACTGACGGATGGACGACTGGTTCACCAGATAATCGATATAGTACTGGCGTCCTTTGCCGTCGGCATACTTCGCATCATCTTCCAGAATCAGGGCAATATTCATAATGAAATGCGCCTGCAGCAGGTTCCAGTTGTTGTGAGGTACCCCGTTAGCGATGATATTATCGGCACATTTCTTGAAAGCATCGGCATAGATGGTCATCTTTTCCGGCTTTTCCTTCTGTAGATATGCATAAAGGAAATCATAAAGCGGCACTAAGGAATTTATGACATCTTCATGAATCACCTCAAAGGAAGTCATTCCTACGAGCGTCTGCTGGTGACCGTAATTCAAGTCGACAGGCACACTGCGGTAGTACAGCCCCGTCATGTACACATCGAAAACGGAAGCTGCCGCCGTAGCATATTTCTGTTCACCGGTCAGCCACCAGAGGAATGCCGCATCACGGGCTATGCCTACGATTTCATTGTTGATGCTTTCAATCATTCTTCCGGTTTTGCTGATGCTCACCCACTCATAAGGATTACCTTCCAGAGTTTTATTAGACAGATACAATCCTCTGGCATCTTCCTGATAGGGTTTCAGGTCTTCCAGACGCGGACGGTTGTAATTGGTGGCATGGCTGCGCGCTCCGGTAAACACCACTGTAGGAGCCGGTGCCTTTTCACCTCCGGCATGGTCGTAGTACTCACCTTTTATATATACATCAGTGGCATGTGTGTTCCAGTACATCAGCAAACGGGAGGACAGCCAGTCTGTTCCCCGGTCCACATATTTATCTGTCCGTTGCCGAAGCCGCTCATACACGTCTTTTGCCCAAGGAGCCTTTTTAATCAGCTCCTGAGTTTCTTTCTTCCCCTCCTGTGTGGTCAGATAGCGGGGATGTCCTTGCGGAAGTTTCAAGTCCAGCCGCCCGGTTTGTGCTTGTACCGCCCCTATAACCACAGACAGGCACAGCCACAGAATCACTCTTTTCATATCTTCTAGTTTTTTATTTTCACAATAACTAATACGAACGAACGCGTAAAAATACTCAAAAGTCGACAGAAGTTTTTTACTTTCATCATCTGCAGAAATGTTAAAAACGAAAGAGAACGAAAAAAAAGGACGAAACATGCTCTAAAACATGGGCTTTTATTAGTGTATTTTTACACTTATCCGTAATATTGCACTCGAATTAGTGTTACTAATACACTTTGAAAAACGAACAGTATAAAAACACGTTTTGATAACCGCAAAATCAATACACAAATAATTAAAATAATACTATTATGAATTGGAATTCAACTGAATTTATTTGGCTCGACTGGCTGGTTCTCACCGTCGGAGTCATTGCTATTGTGTGGGCTGTTTACCGTGCAATAAAAAAAGATCAGGAAAAGATGAAAGGTGCCGACAGTCAGGACTACCTTTTCGGAAAAGGGGAACCCTGGTACATTATCGGTGCGGCTATCTTCGCAGCGAACATCGGTTCTGAACACCTTGTAGGATTGGCCGGTACAGGTGCAAAAGACGGTGTGGGAATGGCACACTGGGAAATGCAAGGATGGATGATTCTTATTTTAGGATGGCTGTTCGTTCCTTTCTATCAGCTATTAAACAACAAAATGGGCAAAATTATCACCATGCCCGACTTCCTGAAATTCCGCTACACACAACGTACTGGTTCATGGCTGTCTATCATTACACTGATTGCATACGTATTGACAAAGGTATCTGTAACTGCATTTACTGGCGGTATCTTCTTTGAATACCTGCTCGGTCTTCCATTCTGGTGGGGAGCACTCGGCCTTATCTTCATTACGGCTATCTTCACTGTATTTGGCGGTATGAAAGGTGTAATGACACTTTCTGCTATCCAGACTCCTATTCTTATTATCGGTTCATTCCTGGTTTTGTTCCTGGGCTTGAATATGCTGGGCGATGGCAGTATCTCAGAAGGATGGTCACAGATGATGGCTGTTTGTAACGCTGCACACGATGGTTTCGGAACAACTCACATGTTCCACACTGACCCTGCAGACCCTATGTATCCGCAATTCCCGGGTTATGTGGTATTCCTCGGAGCATCTATCATCGGTTTCTGGTACTGGTGTACTGACCAGCACATCGTACAGCGTGTGCTCGGACAGACTAAAGGAGAAGACAACCGCAAAGTTATGGCACGCGCACGCCGCGGTACAATCGCAGCCGGTTACTTCAAACTGTTGCCTGTATTCATGTTCCTGATTCCGGGTATGGTGGCATTCGCCCTCTCACAAAAAACCGGCAGCAACATCGTAATGGATATCACCAACACACATGACACAGACGGTGCTTTTGCCATGATGGTAAAGAACATCCTGCCTGCAGGTGTGAAAGGTATCGTAACCATCGGTTTCATCTGCGCCCTGGTGGCTTCTTTGGCTGCATTCTTTAACAGCTGTGCAACATTGTTTACAGAAGACTTCTACAAACCTATGAAGAAAGGTATGAGCGAAAGCCACTACGTAATGGTAGGCCGTGTAGCTACAGTCGTTGTCGTACTGTTAGGACTGGCTTGGATGCCTATCATGATGAACATGGGTAACCTGTATTCTTATCTTCAAGATATTCAGTCTCTGATTGCTCCTGCCATGGTAGCCGTATTTACCCTGGGTATCTTCTCTAAGCGCATCACACCGAAAGCTGGAGAATGGGGACTTATCGGAGGCTTCCTTATTGGTATGCTGCGTCTGTTGACCAACGTGCTTACCGACTCTGGTAAAGCAGTTATGGACGGAGCGTTCTGGGAATACACTTCGTGGTTCTGGCAGACTAACTGGCTTATCTTCGAAGTATGGTTGCTGGTATTCATCGTTATCATGATGTACGTAGTATCCATGTTCACCGCTAAACCGACATCTGAACAAATTGCAGCCATCACTTTCACTGGCGACTACAAGAAAGCAATTCGCGAAAGCTGGAATATGTGGGATGTAATCGCTACATTGGGAGTGGTTGTTCTGTGCGCATTGTTCTACGCATACTTCTGGTAATCCATAGAAACCAACTCATAAAAAGAGGACATGCAAATCAAAAACCGCATGTCCTCTTCCTTTTTTTATAGAAACTACTGAAAAACACACATTCTATGTTGAAAAACATCTGAAAAAAAGAACAAGCAATTGTTTTAAGTGTTACTTTTACACCATAGATAAAAAATCAATAATTTCACATGAAAAGCATGAATAAATCTTTCTTAGGGGCAAGTATCATCCTTGCAGTATTGAGCGGTTGTGCTTCCAAGCAAGCCCAGCAACCGGAGCTGACTTTATCAGGCTTGAACCCTGCTAATTTTGAGGTTTCAGCTGAGAATGCCAAACCTATCAAACTTTATACTTTGAAGAACAGCCAGGGTATGGAAGTTTGTGTAACCAATTTCGGCGGACGAATCGTATCGGTCATGGTTCCTGACAAGAACGGAAAGATGACGGATGTAGTTCTCGGTTTTGACAGCATTGCAGATTATCAGAATATTCCAAGTGACTTCGGAGCTTCTATCGGCCGTTATGCCAACCGAATTAACAAAGGAAAAATCACTATCGACGGACAGGAAATCCAGCTTCCGACCAATAACTTCGGCCACTGTCTGCACGGAGGTCCTACCGGATGGCAGTATCAGGTATACGAAGCCAACCAGGCTAATGACAGTACCATCGTGCTGACCATGAAATCACCCGACGGAGACAATAACTTCCCGGGAAATGTGACTGCCAATGTGACTTATTCATTGACTGCCGACAATGCCATCGACATCAAATATGATGCGACTACAGATAAGACAACAGTCATCAACATGACCAACCATTCTTATTTCAACCTGAATGGTGACCCATCTAAACCGGCTACAGATCACCTGCTTTACGTAGCTTCCGACAGTATTACTCCGGTAGACAGCACCTTCATGACAACAGGTGAAATGATGGCTGTAAAAGATACTCCGTTTGACTTCAACACACCGAAGGCCATCAGCGAAGGAGTGACAGACTTCTCTAATGAACAAGTGAAATTCGGTAACGGATTTGACCATAACTGGGTACTGAAAACCAAAGGTGACATCAATCAGGTGGCAGCTAAACTGACCAGCCCGACTACAGGTATCAGCCTGGAAGTGTATACAGACGAACCGGGTATTCAGGTGTATACCGGAAACTTCCTGGACGGAACAGTGAAGGGTAAGAAAGGTATCGTTTACCCACAGCGTGCGTCTGTATGTCTGGAAACCCAGCACTATCCTGACAGCCCCAACAAGCCACAATGGCCTTCTGTTATCCTGACTCCGGGACAAACTTACCACAGTCACTGTATCTTCAAGTTTACAGTAGAAAAATAACAGAAACCCAAGAAACTAAGTTGTAAAGAACCAAAAGTCACGAACTTCATGACCATATATTATAATCATAATCCCAAATTTTATGTCGGAATCGACTGCATTATCTTCGGATTCGACAAAGGCGAACTGAATCTATTGCTGCTCAAAAGAAATTTCGAACCAGCAATGGGACAATGGTCGCTGATGGGAGGCTTCATCCAGGAAAACGAAAGTGCCGATGATGCAGCCAAACGCGTATTGAGCGAACTGACCGGACTGGAAAATGTGTACATGGACCAGATTGGTGCGTTCGGTGCTGTAGACCGCGATCCAGGCGAACGAGTTATTTCACTGGCTTATTATGCCTTAATCAACATCAATGAATATGACCGTGAACTGGTGCATCAGCACAACGCATTCTGGGTAAATATCAACAATTTGCCCAACCTGATTTTTGACCACAATGAAATGGTTGAGAAGGCTCGTGTCATTATGAAGCAGAAAGCCTCAAGAGCACCGATTGGCTTTAATCTCTTGCCGGAATTGTTCACCCTGACACAACTCCAAAGCTTGTATGAAGCCATTTACGGTGAACCGATGGACAAGCGAAATTTCCGCAAGCGCATTGCAGAAATGGGATTCATAGAGAAAACAGATAAAATTGATAAAACAGGATCACGAAGAGGAGCCTCTCTCTACAAATTCAATGACAAGGCTTATCAGAAAGATCCGAAATTCAAACTTTAAGAATATGTTAGAAGCACTGAAAGAAAAAGTGTTTCATGCCAACCTTGACTTGGTGAAACACGGACTGGTTATTTTCACGTGGGGAAACGTATCGGCCATCGACCGTGAAAGCGGACTGGTGGTTATCAAACCCAGCGGAGTGTCTTACGATGAAATGAAAGCAGAAGACATGGTAGTAGTCGACCTGGAAGGAAACGTGGTAGAAGGAAACTTGCGTCCTTCAAGCGACACACCGACTCATCTTGTACTGTACAAAGCCTTCCCTGAAATCGGAGGTGTGGTACATACACATTCTACCTACGCTACTGCATGGGCACAGGCCGGCTGCGATATTCCGAACATCGGAACCACTCACGCCGACTATTTCCACGAAGCTATCCCCTGCACAGACGACATGACAGAAGAAGAAGTGAAGGGTGCCTACGAAAAGGAAACAGGAAACGTAATTGTAAAACGTTTTGAAGGCATGAATCCGGTACATACTCCGGGCGTACTCGTAAAGAACCATGGTCCTTTCTCATGGGGTAAGGATGCACACGATGCAGTTCACAATGCCGTAGTCATGGAACAGGTAGCCAAAATGGCCAGCATTGCTTACGCTGTCAATCCGAATCTGACCATGAACCCGCTGCTGGTAGAAAAACACTTCAGCCGCAAGCACGGTCCGAACGCTTATTACGGACAGAAAAAGTAATATAAAACGAATATCCAACCAATTAAAAACATAAAATCACTATGAACGCATTTGATCAATATGAAGTATGGTTCGTAACCGGAGCTCAGCTCCTTTACGGAGGCGATGCAGTTATCGCAGTAGACGCACACAGTAACGAAATGGTAGCAGGTTTGAATGCCAGCGGCAAATTGCCTGTGAAAGTAGTATATAAAGGAACTGCCAACTCTTCTAAAGAAGTAGAAGCAGTGTTCAAGGCAGCTAACAACGAAGAAAAATGTATCGGTGTCATCACTTGGATGCACACTTTCTCTCCTGCTAAAATGTGGATTCACGGCTTGCAGCAGTTGAAGAAACCGTTGCTCCACCTGCACACCCAGTTCAACAAGGAAATTCCTTGGGATACCATGGACATGGACTTCATGAACCTGAACCAGTCTGCTCACGGTGACCGTGAATTTGGTCACATCTGCGCTCGTATGCGTGTACGTCGCAAAGTAGTAGTTGGTTACTGGAAAGACGAAAACACTTTGTCTAAGATTGCTGTATGGATGCGCGTATGTGCTGCATGGGCAGATTCTCAGGATATGCTGATTCTGCGTTTCGGCGACCAGATGAACAACGTAGCCGTTACAGACGGTGACAAGGTAGAAGCTGAACAGCGCATGGGTTACCACGTAGACTACTGTCCGGTAAGCGAACTGATGAGCTATCACAAAGAAGTAAAAGACGAAGAGGTAGAAGCTCTTGTAAAAACTTACTTCAATGAATACGATCACGATGCAGCATTGGAAGACAAGGCTTCTGAAGCATACCAGAAAGTATGGAATGCCGCTAAAGCTGAACTGGCTCTGCGTGCTATCCTGAAAGCGAAAGGCGCCAAAGGTTTCACAACTAACTTCGACGACCTGGGTCAGACTGACGGAAGCTACTTCGACCAGATTCCAGGATTGGCTTCACAGCGCCTGATGGCAGAAGGATATGGTTTCGGCGCAGAAGGTGACTGGAAATCAGCTGCTTTGTATCGTACAGTATGGGTAATGAACCAGGGATTGCCTAACGGATGTTCTTTCCTGGAAGACTACACACTGAACTTCGACGGTGAAAACAGCTCTATCCTTCAGGCTCACATGCTGGAAGTTTGTCCGATGATTGCTGCCAAGAAACCTCGTCTGGAAGTACACTTCCTCGGTATCGGTGTACGCAAGAGCCAGACTGCACGTCTTGTCTTCACTTCTAAGGTAGGTACAGGATGTACTGCTACTGTAGTAGACATGGGCAACCGTTTCCGTCTGATTGTAAACGACGTAGAATGTATCGAACCGAAACCACTGCCGAAATTGCCGGTTGCTTCTGCACTTTGGAAACCGATGCCTAACTTCGAAATCGGTGCAGGTGCATGGATTTTGGCTGGTGGTACTCACCACTCTTGCTTCTCATACGACCTGACTGCAGAATACTGGGAAGACTATGCTGAAATCGCTGGAATCGAAATGGTACATATCAACAAGGATACTACCATCGACAGCTTCAAGAAAGAACTTCGCATGAACGAAGTATACTACATGCTGAACAAAGCTCTTTGCTAATACTTAACCAAGTATATCTTAAAAGTGCTGGACAGAAGATTTCTTTCTGGCAGCACTTTTATTTTTTAATATTGCCTTATTTTTCACTTTAACTAATCGATTTTTAATATGAAAGATGCAAAGTCAACCATTGAGGCAGGTAAAGCCATTTTGGGTATTGAGTTCGGTTCTACCCGAATCAAAGCTGTCCTGATTGACCAGGAAAATAAACCTATTGCTCAGGGAAGTCACACCTGGGAAAACCAGTTAGAAGACGGACTCTGGACCTACAGCATTGAAGCTATCTGGACTGGAGTGCAGGACTGCTACGCTGACCTTCGCGCGAATGTAAAAAGCCAGTACGGCATCGAAATAGAAAACTTGGCAGCCATCGGTATCAGTGCCATGATGCACGGTTACATGGCTTTCAACGATAAAGAAGAAATCCTCGTACCGTTCCGTACATGGAGAAATACCAACACCGGAAAAGCTGCTGCCGAATTGTCTGAACTCTTTGTCTACAACATTCCGTTGAGATGGAGTATCTCTCACCTTTATCAGGCTATCCTGAACAAGGAAGAACACGTGAAGGACATCACTTTCTTCACTACACTGGCAGGTTACGTACACTGGCAGATTACCGGCGAAAAAGTTCTGGGGATAGGTGATGCTTCAGGTATGCTTCCTATCGACCCTGAAACAAAGAACTACTCTGCCGAAATGATTGAAAAGTTCGACAAGTTAGTAGCTCCTTACGGATACAGCTGGAAACTGACAGACATTCTGCCGAAAGTATTGCTGGCAGGAGAAAATGCTGGTTGTCTGACCGAAGAAGGTGCCAAGAAGCTCGACGTATCAGGCCATCTGAAGGCAGGTGTACCTGTTTGTCCACCGGAAGGTGATGCAGGAACAGGTATGGTGGCTACCAATGCTGTAAAACAGCGCACGGGTAATGTATCGGCTGGAACTTCTTCTTTCTCTATGATTGTACTGGAAAAAGACCTGTCAAAACCATACGAAATGATTGACATGGTGACTACTCCTGACGGAAGCCTGGTAGCCATGGTACACTGCAACAACTGTACTTCCGACCTGAATGCATGGGTAAACCTGTTCAAGGAATACCAGGAACTGATGGGTATGCCGGTAGACATGGACGAAATCTTCGGCAAACTATACAACCACGCACTGACAGGTGATGCAGACTGCGGCGGACTGATTTCGTACAACTACTTCTCAGGCGAACCTGTAACCGGTCTGACAGAAGGACGCCCGTTGTTCGTGCGTACGGCAAGCGATAAATTCAACCTGGCCAACTTCATGCGTGCACACTTGTATGCATCGGTAGGCGTACTGAAGATTGGAAATGACATTCTCTTCAACGAAGAAAAGATTAAAGTAGATCGCATCACCGGTCATGGAGGTCTGTTCCGTACCAAAGGTGTAGGTCAGAGAGTACTTGCTGCAGCTATCAATTCTCCGATTTCTGTCATGGAAACCGCAGGAGAAGGCGGAGCATGGGGTATTGCACTGTTAGGTTCTTACCTGGTGAACAATGACAAGAAGCAGTCACTGGCCGACTTCCTCGATGAAAAGGTGTTTGCCGGAAATGCAGGCGTAGAAGTATCTCCTACGGCAGAAGACGTAGCCGGATTCAATGCATACATTGAAAATTACAAGGCTTGCCTGCCTGTAGAAGAGGCTGCAGTAAAATACAAGAAGTAAAAAAATGTAAAATAAATAACTTACTTCCACTTTGTAATTTACATATAAATGTCATACCTTTGCTCATAAATTCAGAAGACGGGCCATTGGTTCAGTGCCTGTATTTATGAGCATATAAACCAAATTTTTTCAATATGAATAGCAAACAAGTAATGAATCACGCTGCTGACAATATTCGTATTTTAGCTGCTTCGATGGTTGAAAAAGCCAAATCTGGGCACCCGGGAGGTGCAATGGGTGGAGCCGACTTTATCAATGTCTTGTATGCAGAGTATCTGCAGTATGACCCTCAAAACCCGAAATGGGAAGGTCGTGACCGTTTCTTCCTGGATCCGGGCCACATGTCACCGATGTTGTACTCACAGTTGGCTCTTATCGGTAAATTTACATTAGACGAATTAAAACAATTACGCCAGTGGGGCTCTCCTACTCCGGGACATCCTGAAGTAGACGTAATGCGCGGCATTGAAAACACTTCTGGTCCACTGGGACAGGGACACGTATTCGCTGTAGGTGCTGCCATCGCTGCCAAATTCCTTGCAGCTCGTACAGGTAACCCTACTTTCAATAAAGAAACTATCTACGCTTATATCTCTGACGGTGGTATTCAGGAAGAAATTTCTCAGGGCGCAGGCCGTATTGCCGGACACCTGGGTCTGGACAACCTGATTATGTTCTATGACTCAAATGACATCCAGCTTTCTACAGAAACAAAGGATGTTATCTCTGAAGATACAGCCATGAAATACCGCGCATGGGGATGGAACGTAATCGAAATCAACGGTAACGACTGCGAACAAATCCGTACCGCTCTGGATGCTGCAAAAGCTGAAAGCAAACGTCCGACACTGATTATCGGTAAATGTATCATGGGTAAGGGTGCCCGCAAGGACGACAACTCTTCATACGAACACAACTGTAAGACTCACGGTGCTCCTCTGGGTGGCGACGCTTACAAGAACACCATGATCAACTTGGGTGCTGACCCTGAAAATCCATTTGTTATCTTCGACGACGTAAAAGAAATTTACGCTAAACGTGAAGAAGAACTGAAGGCTATCGTAGCTGCACGTCACGAAGAAGAAGCTGCATGGGCTGCAGCCAATCCGGAAAAAGCCGCTCAACAGAAAGAATGGTTCAGCGGAGCAGCTCCGAAAGTGGACTGGGCTGGTATCCAGCAGAAAGCAAACGATGCAACTCGTAACGCATCTGCAGCTGTATTGGGCGCATTGGCACAGCAGGTTCCTAACATGATCTGTGCTTCTGCCGACTTGTCTAACTCTGACAAGACTGACGGTTTCTTGAAAAAGACTCATGCATTTGTTAACGGTGACTTCAGCGGTGCCTTCTTCCAGGCTGGAGTAGCTGAGCTGACTATGGCTTGCTGCTGTATCGGTATGGCACTGCACGGTGGTGTAATCGCTGCCTGCGGTACATTCTTCGTATTCTCAGACTACATGAAACCGGCTGTACGTATGGCTGCCCTCATGCAGTTGCCAGTGAAGTTCATCTGGACTCACGATGCATTCCGTGTAGGTGAAGACGGTCCTACTCACGAACCGGTAGAACAGGAAGCACAAATCCGCCTGATGGAAAAACTGAAAAACCACCACGGTAAGAACTCTATGCTGGTACTCCGCCCGGCTGATGCAGAAGAAACTACTGTCTGCTGGAAACTGGCTATGGAAAATACCGATACTCCATCGGCTCTGATTCTGTCTCGCCAGAACATCAACATGTTACCGGCAGGTACAGACTACTCACAGGCTGCTAAGGGAGCTTACATCGTAGCTGGTTCTGACGAAAACCCGGATGTTATCATGGTAGCTTCTGGTTCTGAAGTTTCTACATTGGTAGCCGGAGCCGAACTGCTTCACAAAGACGGTGTGAAGACTCGCATCGTATCAGTTCCGTCAGAAGGTTTGTTCCGCAGCCAGAGCAAGGAATATCAGGAAAGCATTCTTCCGGCTGGAGCCAAAGTCTTTGGTCTGACAGCTGGTCTGCCAGTCAACTTGTTAGGTCTGGTAGGTGCCAACGGTAAGATCTGGGGATTGGAATCATTCGGTTTCTCTGCTCCTTACAAAGTGCTGGATGAAAAACTGGGCTTCACTGCTGAAAATGTATATAACCAAGTAAAAGAAATGCTCTGATGAAAACAATAGGACTTGCATCCGACCATGCCGGATTTGAATTGAAACAATACGTGAAAAAATGGCTGGAAGCCAAAGGATGGGAATACAAGGATTTCGGAACTTACACAACCGACAGTTGTGACTATCCCGACTTTGCTCACCCGCTGGCTTTGGCAGTAGAAAACGGAGAATGCTATCCGGGAATTGCCATCTGCGGAAGCGGTGAAGGAATCGGTATCACCCTGAACAAACACCAGGGTATCCGTGCCGCACTTTGCTGGATTCCGGAAATCGCTCATCTGGCCCGTCAGCACAACAATGCCAACGTACTGGTAATGCCGGGACGTTTCATTGACGAAGCGATGGCCGACAAGATTATGACGGAATTCTTCACTACCGATTTTGAAGGCGGACGCCATCAGGCACGCATCGACAAAATTCCCGTTCGATAATCCCCCGCTCCTGCTTCGGAGAGGTTCTATTTGATAGAAATACGTACAAAGCCTGTTTTCCTGAAAAGGGAAACGGGCTTTGTTGTTTTTACTGAAATGTATAATTGTTTCACAAAAAAATAATAAGAAATCCTATTCCTACACCGCAGTTAAAAAAAATACCTATCTTTACACATGCTATCTTTAAGAAATAATGTTTCATACTATAAAAAACTTTGATACGAATCATGAAAAAACTATTGTTCATCTTATTGGCTTGCCTGCCACTGTTCGGAATGGCCAAGGATAAAAAAGACAACTCTAACCCGAAATATCTGGCTGGAGCTATTACAATGGAGGATGGAAAGGTAACCTTCAATCATGAAATCAAGGCTCCTTCACTCTCGAAAGAGCAACTCTACAAACAAATGCTGGACTGGGCCAACAACCGTTTCAAATCTGACGGAAAACTGCAGAGCCGCGTAGTCTACACCAACGAAGAAGAGGGCGACATTGCCGCCTCTGCCGAAGAATACATCGTATTCTCTTCTTCCGCCCTGTCACTGGACCGCACCCGCATCTACTACCAGTATCTTATCAATGTGGCCGATGGAGTATGCCGCATGACCATGACCCGCATCCGCTACTGGTATGACGAGAACCGCGATGGTGGAGAAAAATATACTGCCGAAGAATGGATTACCGATGACATGGCACTGAACAAGAAGAAAACCAAACTGGCTCCTATCTGCGGAAAGTTCCGTCGTGAGACCATCGACCTGAAAGACCAGCTCTTCCAGTCGGCTACCGATGCCCTGGGACAAAAAGTGCTGGCTAACGAAACGGCTCCTGCTGTAGTTCCTGCAATTCCTCTGACTCCAGCCATGACTCTGACCGGCGAGCTGAAAGAAGTGCCTGTTGCACAATTCTCGGACAACTGGAACAGCCAGCTGCAGAACGGACGCATTACCCTGACTGCCAACGATGAAGAAATAGAAATCAAGGCTGAAAACTGGGGAGGTTTTGGTAAATTGTTCAACAAGAACGTAGCTTACCTGCTGATTGCACAAGACCGCATCGCTCTTAGTGCCCTGATGGAACAGTGCAGCGAATATAAGATTTCATTCTATGCACAGGGAGACTCTAAACCGGCAGCAGTTATTGAATGTAAAAAGTCAATGAACCAGAAGATGACGGCCGAAGACTTGAAATCACTTAACATTAAAGCAGATAGCAACAAGTCATACACCATGTATACAGGCGAAATCACACGCACTCAGCTGCGTCAGTAACCACATAGAAAAACGTCCTTGCGTTTCAACCGAAACACAAGGACGTTTTGTTTTAAACGCTTTGACGTTTTACCTAAAACGCAAGTGCGTTTTAAATGAAACGCTTCGACGTTCTGTTGCAAACGTCAAAGCGTTTTTTTATGTCTGATTTTCAAGCTTGTTTTTATGCCTGACGAAGCTGGCGGTCCATGGCAGCAGCCGCACGGCGTCCGTCACCCATTGCCAAGATTACAGTAGCTCCTCCACGCACGATGTCACCACCCGCATAGATGGTCGGGATAGACGACTGCATGTCATCGTTGACGGCAATGGTTCCCTTGCGTCCTAATTCCAGTCCCGGAATAGAATTCGGCACAATCGGGTTAGGCGATACACCTACACTGACAATGGCCATGTCGATGTCGAGAGTTACTGTAGCTCCCGGAATGGCAACCGGACTACGACGACCGGAAGCATCAGGTTCACCCAGTTCCATTTTCTGCAATACCACCTGTTTTACACGTCCCTTCTCATCGGCAATGTATTCTATCGGATTGTGCAATGTCAGGAATTCCACACCTTCTTCCTTGGCATGTTTCACTTCTTCCAGACGAGCCGGCATTTCTGCTTCCGAACGACGATAGATAATCATCGCTTTCTCTGCTCCCAGACGGCGTGCTGTACGTACAGAATCCATCGCTGTATTTCCACCACCGATTACAACCACTCGCTTACCGAATGTCACCGGAGTATCGGCATCTTCGCTGGCTGCATCCATCAGGTTCACACGTGTCAGATATTCATTCGAAGACATGATGTTGATGGAGTTCTCGCCCGGAATGTTCATGAAGTTAGGCAGTCCGGCACCCGAAGCAACGAAGATTCCCTTGAAACCTTCACTTTCGAGGTCTTCCACACTGATGGTCTTGCCTATGATGCAGTCCTTCACGAAAGTCACACCCATCTTAGACAGGTTTTCGATTTCCACATCCACAATCTTATTCGGCAGACGGAATTCCGGAATACCGTATTTCAATACACCACCAATTTCATGCAGCGCCTCAAACACAGTTACGTCGTAACCCATCTTGGCCATATCGCCTGCAAACGACAATCCGGCAGGTCCTGAACCCACCACCGCAATCTTGATACCGTTCTTGGCTGCAATTTCAGGTACTGAAATCTGTCCGCTTTCACGTTCATAGTCAGCCGCAAAACGTTCCAGATAACCGATAGCCACCGCTTCGTGACCCATCTTCAGGTGAATACATTTCGATTCGCACTGCTTTTCCTGCGGGCAGACACGTCCGCACACAGCCGGAAGCGCACTGGTCTTCTTCAGCGTACGCGCAGCTTCCAAGAATTCTCCACGTTCGATGTTCTTGACAAAGCCCGGAATATCAATACCTACCGGACAGCCTTCCATACAAGAAGGATTGGCACAATCCAGACAACGCTTGGCTTCTGTCAGCGCCTGCTCTTCGCTCAGTCCCAAGTTCACTTCTTCCTTGCGGCTGTGTGAACGGTATTCCGGATCCAGCTCGTTCATCTTCACGCGCGGAATAGCCACACGTTCTTTCGGCTTCATGCTTTTGCGCAGCGCTTCACGCCATTCAGCGTTTCGTCCGGAAGCAGCCTGTTCAGCTTCACAAGCCGAAGGTTTTGTATCCAGTTTATGAATTTCTTCACGCTCAATATCCTTGAAAGCCCCCATACGTTTCAGCATCTCGTCGAAGTCCACCTGATGACCGTCGAATTCCGGACCATCCACGCATACGAACTTCGTCTTTCCGCCCACGGTGATACGGCAGGCACCACACATACCCGTTCCATCCACCATGATGGTGTTCAGTGATACATCGGTCGGAATATCGTATTTCTTCGTCAGCAGGCAGACAAACTTCATCATGATGGCCGGACCAATGGCAAAACACTTGTCCACCTTTTCACGCTTGATGACTGCTTCTACTCCTTCCGTAACCAGACCTTTCTGTCCGTAAGAACCGTCGTCCGTCATGATAATCACTTCGTCCGAGCTCTCACGCATTTCCTTTTCAAGAATAATCAGTTCCTTGGTACGTCCGGCCAGCACGGTAATGACACGGTTTCCCGCAGCCTTCAATGCCTGCACGATGGGCAACATCGGGGCCACACCTACACCACCTCCGGCACAAACCACTGTTCCGAAGTTTTCAATATGAGTAGCCTTTCCCAGCGGACCTACCACGTCTGTAATGTAATCACCCACATTTAGTTCACACAGACGGGTAGACGAAAGTCCTACCTCCTGCACCACCAAAGTAATGGTTCCCTTCACCGGATCGGCTGCTGCAATAGTCAAAGGCATGCGTTCCCCCTTCTCGCCTACACGGACAATGACAAAATGTCCCGCCTTATGCGACTTTGCAATCAAAGGAGCCTCAATCACCAGTTTGAAGACCTTTTCGGAAAAATGTTCCTTCTGAAGAATCTTGTTCATAATTCTATCTGATAAGTTAATTATTTAGTTGTTTGTTTCATGAATAAATTGCTACAAAGTTATAAGAAATAATAACATAATCAAATAGATTTCTGCCTTTCAATAAATTTTTGACAAGCATTAAATTATCATTCATACACAATCCTCCTTTTCAAAAACATCTTTTAGTTGTATATACATCTTTTTCAGTTGAAACAAAATAGACCATCATAAAACACTTTAATAATCAGCAAATTGTACAATTTCACCAACAAAAAAAATCGGTATTTTTTACTATTTATTCCGTAAAAATGACTCTCGTACCAAATTAAAGACTATCTTTGTAAGGTTACAATATGACATAAAAGACCATGAATGAACAACTGAATCACATCAGACAACTGATAAATGAAGGACATGTAGACACCGCTATATCTCGCCTGAATGATTGGTTGCAAACGGCTTCCTCGCCTACGGCGGAAGCATATTATCTTTTGGGAAATGCCTATCGGAAAAAAGGTGACTGGCAGGGAGCGCTCAACAATTACCAGGAAGCAATTGCCCTGGACCCGGAAAGTCCGGCAGCCGATGCCCGGAAGATGGTGATGGATATACTTAACTTTTATAATAAAGATATGTTTAATCAATAAGAGATATATACTATGGCTAAGATGAAAGGTGTGGTTATCGTAAATACCGAACGCTGCAAGGGATGCAACTTATGTGTGGTAGCATGCCCGCTGCATGTGTTGTCACTCACCCCGAAAGTAAATCAAAAAGGATATAATTACGTACAGCAGGTAGTGGAAGATACCTGTAACGGATGCTCTTCGTGCGCCATTGTGTGCCCGGACGGTTGTCTGACCGTGTACAGAGCGAAAAGTGAAGAATAAAAATGCCCAACAAGCAAAATCGAAAAATTATGGCAGAAGAAGTTGTTCTTATGAAAGGTAACGAGGCCATAGCCCATGCCGCCATCCGTATCGGCGTGGACGGTTACTTCGGTTACCCTATCACCCCCCAATCTGAAGTATTGGAAACGCTTGCCGAGCAGAAGCCGTGGGAAACTACCGGAATGGTAGTTCTTCAGGCTGAAAGTGAAGTGGCAGCAATTAATATGGTATACGGAGGCGCCGGCAGTGGAAAAATGGTCATGACTTCATCCTCCAGTCCGGGCGTCAGCTTGAAGCAGGAAGGTATCTCCTACATCGCAGGTGCGGAACTTCCTTGTCTGGTGGTCAACGTGATGCGAGGAGGTCCGGGTCTGGGTACTATCCAGCCCAGTCAGGCCGACTATTTCCAGACTACCAAAGGAGGCGGTCACGGCGACTACCACCTGATTGCGCTGGCTCCGGCTTCCGTACAGGAAATGGCTGACTTTGTAGGGCTGGCTTTCGACTTGGCTTTCAAATACCGCAATCCGGCTATGATTCTGGCCGACGGTGTTATCGGTCAGATGATGGAAAAAGTAGTGCTTCCGGAATATCGCCCCAGACGTACGGAAGAAGAGATTCTGGCACAATGCCCATGGGCTACAACCGGTTGCAAGGGACGCAAGCCCAATATCATCACCTCACTGGAACTGGATCCGGCCATCATGGAGCAGCGCAACTTGCACTTGCAGGCTAAATATGCAGAAATCGAAGAAAAAGAAACACGCTACGAGGAACTTGACACAGAAGATGCTGAATACCTGATTGTAGCTTTCGGTTCTTGTGCACGTATCGCACAGAAGGCCATGGAGCATGCACGCGAAGAAGGTATCAAGGTAGGTCTGTTCCGTCCGATTACATTATGGCCGTTCCCGAGCAAGGCCCTGAAAGAAAGAGCCAAACAGGTGAAAGGTATCCTGACCGTGGAACTGAACAGCGGACAGATGATTGAAGATGTCCGTCTGGCCGTAGAATGTAAGGTACCCGTAGAACATTTTGGACGCCTGGGAGGTATCGTACCCGACCCGGATGAAGTAATCGAAGTCATCAAGGAAAAACTGATTCAGAAATAAGCTATGGATACCGATAGAATAAGAGCCGTCTTAAACGTACTGTTTATGATTGGAGCATTGATTTCCGTCATTCTCTACTTCACACTGGGTGAAGACAAGACCGTATTCTTTTATGTGTGCGGTGCTTCTCTTTTCCTGAAGATGATGGAATTCGTGTTTCGTTTCTTTCTACGATAAACTACAGGAGAATTAATTATGACAAAAGAAGATATAATCAAACCTGAAAATCTGGTTTATCAGAAGCCTCGCCTGCTGAACGATAACCCTATGCACTACTGCCCGGGATGCAGTCACGGAGTAGTTCACAAACTGATTGCCGAAGTCATCGACGAAATGGGCATGGCCGAGAAAGCTGTCGGAGTAAGTCCGGTAGGTTGTGCCGTGTTCATGTATAATTACCTGGATATAGACTGTCAGGAAGCCGCACACGGACGTGCACCTGCCCTGGCTACAGCCATCAAGCGCTTATGGCCCGACCGCCTGGTATTCACTTATCAGGGCGACGGTGACCTGGCCTGCATCGGTACAGCCGAAACCATTCATGCCCTGAACCGTGGAGAAAACATCACCATCATTTTCATCAACAATGCCATTTACGGTATGACCGGCGGCCAGATGGCTCCGACCACGCTGGTAGGTATGAAGACTTCTACCTGCCCGTACGGACGTGTTCCGGAAATCCATGGTTACCCGCTGAAGATGACCGAAATTGCCGCTACACTGGAAGGTACTGCTTACGTAACCCGCCAGTCAGTACAGTCAGTGGCTGCCATCCGCAAGGCTAAGAAAGCCATCCGCAAGGCATTCGAATGTTCCATGCAGAAAAAAGGCTCCAGCCTGGTAGAAATCGTATCTACCTGCAACTCCGGATGGAAAATGACACCCGAAGCCGCCAACAAATGGATGGAAGAACACATGTTCCCCTTCTACCCATTGGGCGACCTGAAAGATACTACCGAAAATAAATAATTATTTGCACATTATATGAAAGAGGAAATTATCATAGCAGGATTTGGAGGTCAGGGAGTTCTTTCCATGGGAAAAATCCTGGCATATTCCGGCCTGATGGAAAACAAGGAAGTGACTTGGATGCCAGCCTACGGTCCGGAACAGCGCGGAGGTACGGCCAACGTCACTGTCATTGTGAGCGACGAGCGTATCTCATCCCCGATTCTCAGCAAGTATGACACAGCCATCATCCTGAACCAGCCTTCGCTTGCTAAGTTTGAGAACAAGGTAAAACCGGGCGGTGTATTGATTTACGACGGATACGGCATCATCAACCCTCCTACCCGCAAGGACATTCATGTATATCGCATTGATGCCATGGACGAGGCCAACGAACGGAAGATGGCCAAGACCTTCAACATGATTGTATTGGGAGGTTTGCTGAAAATCCGTCCCATCGTATCAATCGAAAGTGTGGTGAAAGCTCTGCGCAAAACTTTGCCCGAGCGTCATCATCACCTGATTCCGATGAACGAAGAAGCCATACGCATCGGTATGGACATCATCAAGGAAGTCTGATTCCTTACCGGAAGCATACTTCTATCTTGCAGGCTGCCAGTGCATTTACAGAAAGAAATGCAGTTGGCAGCCTGCTTCTTTTTCCGGAGTTTCACTTCTGACATCTCCAATGCTACTTTTTGAAAGCCACAATCTCCCGTTTTCGCATTTTTATTGTATCTTTGCCCCATTATGAAGAAGCTATTTTTTACAACCCTATTCATACTGGTGTGCACCGCCCTCTCGGCACAGAACACCATTTCCCAATACGGACAAGGAATGTCGGCCACCGGAATGGACGGCAACAGATATGACCGAAACGGTAATCCGATTGATACAACCGCAGTGATTGATGCCAGCACCGTACCGGTGGGACTGAATGCCTGGAAAATCGACACGCGCTTTGGAGAAATGACTCCCGTTCCGGTCGATACCCTACAACATGGTTTTCAGAACTCCAATGATACAGGAGGACCTACGGGACATTATACTTACTTAGGTAACTTGGGAGCACCGCGTATCTCACACGTGTTCTTTGAACGGAAAGAAAGCAGCCAGTTTTTCTTCACCGATCCGTATGATTTCACCGTACGGAAACCCAGTGACGTGGTATATACCAATACCAAGTCACCGTTCACCAACCTGACCTACTTCAAGCAGGGAGACGGACGTTACGGAGAGGAACGTTTCAAAGCTTACTTTGCCGTGAATGTGAACAAGCGTTTAGGCTTCGGATTCGACATCGACTATACTTACGGACGAGGAAAATACGACAGCCAGTCAACGGCGCTGTTCAACGGTAATCTCTTTGCCTACTATCACGGCGACCAGTACGACATGCACTTCAGCTTTATCAATGAAAACCTGAAGGTGGCTGAAAACGGAGGTATCACGGACGACCGCTACATCACCAACCCGCTGGAGATGGCCGAAGGAAACCGGACTTACGAAACGTATTCTATCCCGACCAACCTGTCGAATATCTGGAACAACAATACCGGATACCATGCCTTCCTGACTCACCGGTATAACTTAGGATTCTATCGCGATGAAACGACTGAAAACGATACGATTACCAAAGAGGTATTCGTTCCGGTGACCAGCTTTATTCATACTGTTAATGTAGACATCAACCGCAGAAAATACGTGTCTTATGACGTTGATCAGAATGAAGAATACTTTGAACATAACTACTTGGGAAAAGATTCACTGGACATCACTAAGAATTTCTCTATCAAGAACACTGTCGGCATTGCCCTGCGGGAAGGATTCAACAAATGGGCCAAAGCCGGACTGACCGTCTTTGCCAGTTTTGAGCATCGTAACTTTACGCTGACAGATACCATTACCGGTACTCCCGGACGACGCATTCCGACAACTCACAAGGAGAATATATTGTCTATCGGAGGTCAGCTTATCAAGTTACAGGGAAAGACACTACACTACAATGTGTTAGGTGAAATAGCCATGATTGGAGAAGATGCCGGACAGTTCAGCGTAGAAGGACAAGGTGACTTGAACTTCCGCCTGTTCAACGACACCGTACGTCTGGAAGCCAATGCCTATATCAAGAACCTGAATCCTACGTTCTACTACCGCCACTTCCACTCCAAACATTACTGGTGGGACAATGACCTGAGCAAAACCATGCGTACACGCATTGAAGGAAAGCTGAGCATCGACCGCTGGCGGACACAGTTGAAGGCGGGAGTAGAAAATATCACCAACTATACGTACTTGGACAATGCTTCAGTGAAATATACCAATGCCAACGATGTAATCAGCTACAAGAACGACATGGCTGTACGCCAGCACTCCGGAAACATCCAGGTGTTCAGTGCCAGCCTGCGTCAGGACTTCAAGTTGGGCATCCTTCACTTAGACAATGAAATCACCTACCAGAAGACCAGTAACGAAACCGTACTTCCCCTGCCGGAACTTGTGCTCTATCACGACCTGTACATACGGTTCGGACTGGCCAAGAAGGTGTTGAACATTGAAATGGGAGCCGACATGCGGTACTTCACACAATATTACGCACCTGACTATGCTCCAGCTATCGGACAGTTCTACCTGCAAAATCCGGACACACGCTACAAACTTGGCGGATACCCGCTCATCAACGGATACATCAACCTGCACCTGAAACGTACGCGTATCTTCGTGCAGATGTATAACCTGCTGCAGCGCACGGGAGAAAAGAGCTACTTCCTGGCTCCGCACTATCCGCTCAACCCGCGTATCCTGAAAGTAGGACTCTCATGGAACTTCTTTGATTAATTCTCTGCCTATGAAGAGAAACCAAATTCTATACCTGGCAGGCGGATTGATTATTCTTATCGCCATGCTCCGGCTCTGTTCACACCATGAAGAAGAACCGAAGTTCACACCGCGCGACTATCCGGAAATCATCGAGTCAGGTATCCTCCGTGCGGTAACGGAATACAACACCATCAGCTATCATGCCGACAAAGACAGTCTGTCCGGCTTTGACTACGAGCTGCTGAATGCATTTGCACAGGCCAAGAACCTGCGACTGGAAGTTACTCCGGAAATGAGCTTTGAGGAACGGTTGAAAGGCCTCAACAAAGGGAAATACGACCTGATTGCTACAGAAACGACCGTGACTACCCGCTCCAAAGACTCCCTTTTCTTTAGCCACACTCTGCTGCTCAGCAAACAGGTGCTGGTACAGCGCAAACCGGAAGAAGGAAAAGACAGTCTGTACATACACAACCAGCTGGAATTAGGACATAAAACCCTGCACGTGGTCAAAGGCTCTCCTGCCCTGCTGCGCCTGCACAACCTCATCAGCGAGATAGCCGACACCATCTACATTCAGGAAATAGAACAATACGGTCCTGAACAACTCATGGCCATGGTTTCCGGAGGTGACATTGACTATGCCGTGTGCGACGAGAACATTGCCAAGGCAAACATGCACCTATATCCCAACCTGGATATTGATACCGACATCAGTTTCACCCAATTCTACGCATGGGGAGTAGCCAAGCACTCTCCCATCCTGCTCGACAGCCTGAACCAATGGCTCGATGAGTACATGAAAAGCAAAGACTATCAGAAATTATATAAGAAATACTTTCACTAAAACCACTCATCTATGATCAAACTGGATAAAGTAAACTGGGGATTCATCGGATGCGGTGAAGTCACCGAGAAGAAAAGCGGACCCGCTTTTAACATGATAGAAGGCTCACGGGTGGTTGCCGTCATGAGCCGCGACGAAGAAAAAGCCAAATCCTACGCCATACGCCATCAGATACCCCGATGGTACACCGACGCACAAGAGTTAATTGGAGACGAAGATGTGAATGCCATTTACATTGCTACTCCTCCCTCTTCTCATGCCACATTTGCCATCATGGCAATGAAGGCCGGCAAACCGGTGTACATCGAGAAGCCGATGGCTGCCAGCTATGAAGACTGTGCACGTATCAACCGTATCTCGAAAGAGACCGGAGTGCCTTGCTTCGTAGCTTATTACCGCCGCTACCTGCCCTACTTCCAGAAAGTCCGCCAGTTAGTGGAAGAAGGCGAAATAGGCAACGTTATCAACGTGCAGATTCGTTTTGCACAGCCCCCGCGCGCACTCGACTACAACAGCAAGAATTTGCCATGGCGTGTGCAACCCGATATTGCAGGTGGAGGTTATTTCTACGACCTGGCTCCCCATCAACTCGATTTATTGCAGGACATGTTCGGATGCATCCTGGAAGCAGAAGGATACAAATGTAACCGTGGCGGACTGTATGAAGCAGAAGATACAATCAGTGCTTGCTTCAAGTTTGACTCCGGTCTGCCCGGCTCAGGTTCCTGGTGCTTTGTAGCCCATGACTCCGCCAAGGAAGACCGTATTGAGATTATCGGAGACAAAGGTATGATCTGCTTCTCTGTCTTCACCTACGACCCGATAGCCCTGCATACGGAACGTGGACGTGAAGAAATCCTGCCTCCTAACCCTCCTCATGTACAGCTTCCGCTGATTAAAGCTGTAGTAGAGCATCTGCAAGGAAAGGCAGTCTGCACCTGCGACGGGGTCAGTGCCACTCCTACCAACTGGGTAATGGACCGCATTCTGAACAAACTTTAACTAATACACGATGGGGTGAAGCCACTCTCTTTGTTGACCATACTGTCTATACTCCTTTTCTATCCGACGCACACCATGGCTCAGGTAGAGAAGAAAGACAGCGTGTCAATCAACGAACCGGCTCCTGTGGCTTCTCCCCGACTGTCATTAAGCAGTCTAACCGACGGTATTGTCCGTTCCATCAAATTCACTGGAGAAGAAATCAAGAAGGCCGGTGCCAAATTGAATACCATAGATACCACCTACATTTCTCCCAACAAATATAACCTCGCCTTCATGCTGGAACAAAGCTCCTGGTATGAACATTACCGATTAGGCAGTAACGACGGACAAAGTCTGAACTTTGCCCCGAACATCAACACCAAGCTGGGAGTTTATTTTGGATGGAGATGGATTTTCCTGGGACTATCTTTCGACATCAAGGACCTTATCGGGAAAGGAAAGGAAAAAGCTCCCCGAAAAGAAATTGTATTCAACTTATACAGTGCCAAATTTGGCGTAGACTTGTATTACAGGAAAACGGGCAGCGATTTCAAGCTGTCTTCCTATGAAAAGTTCAATCTGAGTCAAAGCTATGTAAACACACAATTCAACGGCTTTCAAAGCAACATCAAAGGACTGAATGCCTACTGGATTTTCAACCACAAGCGCTTTTCCTATCCTGCAGCCTACAGCCAGTCGACCAACCAGCGGAAAAGCTGCGGCTCTCTGCTGGCCGGATTCTCCTATTCCCAGCATAACATTTCATTCGACCATACGCAACTGCCCGAAGAAATGCAACAGCAGCTCAGTCCCTCCTTGAAATTTCACAGTCTGCGCTATACTGACTACAACCTCAGCGTGGGCTACGGTTACAACTGGGTGTTTGCCAAAAACTGTCTGCTGAACATCTCCCTTCTTCCTGCCATAGCCTATAAAAAGGCACGTATCAACGACCAGCCCACCCAAAGCGGAACCAATTGGACACAATGGATAAGAGACATCAATTTCGACCTGATTACGCGTGCAGGCATCACTTGGAACAACAGCAAATACTATGTCGGAGCCTCTCTCGTGCTTCACACATACGACTACCGGAAACCCACTTTCTCTATGACCAACTCTTTCGGAAGCCTGCGCATCTACATGGGATTTAATTTCTGGAAGAAGAAAGAATACCGTGAAAAAAAGGAATAAAAAAGGGAGCCGCCCCAGTGAATAAAAGCAACTCCCATATTAAATAAAACAAACACAATGAACTTCTAGAAGTGAACGCCCAGCGTAAGCAATAACTGATGACGTTCGTTGGTTACTTTTGTAGCTTGCAAAGCCTCATCACTGAATGCGTAAAAATCAGACTTGTATACATCATATTTATAAGCCAAGTCGGTATAAAACCACTTACTTCTGTAACCCAAACCTACAGTTACCGTATTACGGGCCAAATCATTGGTATATTCTGTATCCGTACGCATATCATTTGCATTCAACGACTTGTATGCTCCATCCTTAAAAGCCGATGTTGAATAATTGTAACCTGCTCTCACACTAAAAGCTGAAGATATACGAGTTTCCATTCCCACACGCAACGTATGTTGACCTTTCAGCGTAGATTTAGTGTATTCATTCTGATTATCCATTGGAGTTCCGTCATTATAATACAAACGGGAAGAGCCGAAATTAGCATACTCATATTCCGCACCCAAAGCCATGATACCTCCTAAAGTAGTTCCTGCACTGACATTGAACTTCCATGGTGTTATCAGACGATAATCCTGTACTATATCTCCCACATAACTTACAGTCTTTTCCACAAATTCTAACGGAGGTAACATTGTTCCATCCTCCTTCTGGTAAGTCAGTTTAGAATAGAGGTTGGAAGAGTACGTATCTGTCAACGAGTACCATGTAGGCGTATGAATGGCCAACCCAAAACGGAATGGAGACTCTTCTATCGGTCGAAAAATCGCACCAAGCTTCAGATTAATCCCTGTTCCTTCCGTACGATAGGCATTCTGCAATTCATAAAATCCAGAATGTCCACCATCATAAATGTCTTCCGTATAATAGGTACTACGAGTATAATTCACATCATTTACACCTAAAGTGATACCGAAATACATTCGGTCCTCCACATTAAAGGCCACATTAAAATCATACTCATTGATTCCACCTTCTTCCCGACTACGGAAGCCATTGGAATTTCCATTCCATCCAATCGTTCTCTGATAAGCTTCTCCTTTATCATTGGAGAAAGTTCCTATTCCTACCAGTTCTGTACGAACACCCATTATGCCTAAAAATGGATAATCCACATTATAATATGGATTGGAAAGATTTCCCGAACCTTCTGCACCGTAATTATAGATGTTATCTATTTCTTTAATAGAATATAAATCCATCATATTGGCCATCTGCTGTGTTTGTGAAAGCCCACCAAGCATTCCACCTGCAGCAAACAGCTTGTTAAAATTACGACTTTTATGATAGTTAAAGCCAAAGTTCAAGTAACGAAGCGTTGTACGGTTGCCAATTTTTGTGGAATACACAAAACCAATCTGATCAAATGAAGCCTTGTTTCGTTTATCATTCATCATACTCCCGCCAAAATCACTCTCTGCCTTCGTACTATTCATACCAAAAGAAGTAGATAAATCATGTCCTCTAAACAAGCCAATACCAGCCGGATTTGTTCCAATAGTAGAAATATCTGCTCCCAAAGCTCCCATGGCTCCTCCCATACCTACAAAACGGGCTGTACCGTTTAATTCATCACCAGCATAACGCACCGCATCATACGCAGTCTGCGCCATGGCTTGTGCACTCCACAACAATGAACAAGCCATTGCATACATATATCTTTTTTTCATACTCTTTTCCATTTTACATTCACTTTATCTTCTGCGTGCACCACCGCCACCACCGGTACTGACTCCTCTGCTGGAAGAACCTCCACCGCCACTTATTGTCGTACGATAACTTCCTCCACCAAAATCAACCCGATTAGTTCTTACAGAAGAATTTGTCCGTGAATTATCAAACCCATTCATCCGATTGCTGTTATTCTGATTCATCCGGTCAAATGCTCCAGTATTTCGATAAGAATTCGGACGGGTACTGCTTGGACGAGAATAAGTAGATTCACCTACGCCTTGTGACGGACGGGTATATCTCACCCCCGTACTACGTACTCTTGAAGCATCATCCGGACGTACAGAGCGTACTCCATTCGTACCGCTTACCACACGACCTCCCGTTCTACCGTTTCGATCAAGGCCACTCACAACACGACCTCCGGTTCGTCCATTACGATCGAATGCTGAGCCTACCGTACCTCTCCGCACCACATTTTCCGCACGACGGTTATTGTAGGTATAAGAATGACCATGCCATCCTCCTCCCCACCCATACGACGGATAGTACGGGTGATGATGATGCCATCCCGGGCCCCAGTAACCGGCCCAGTAACCTCCCCAATAGCCACCCCAGTAACCACCATACCAGTATGGAGAATACCAGCTACTGTAATACCATGGAGAAGACCATCCCCAGCCAAAGCTGAATCTTGGTCCGGCAATGCTCCAGTTCCATCTCCAATCCCACCACAGCGGATTGCTGTAAGTCGGGAATATGTAAGCATAAAGTCCGTCATCGTATACGTTCCAGTCCCATGACGGGAAAGCTCCATACACTACATCCCAGTACAGCGGACTGCTTACCGGAATGGCATAGCGCGGACTACGGAAACGGACAATACGCATGGCATATTCGTAATCATCCTGCGTACCTTCAAATCCGTTCACCCACTCTCCCCGTTCGCTATACGGTTTTTCCTGAATGTAAAGCGTATCGTTCTGCATAGAGAACGTGTTCTCACGCGATGTGTACCGACGATTGTATTCGTCTACATCACGCGTATTTCCAGCCACATCCTTCACTACCACCGGCGTGGAAGTAGCCGATGTGGAATACACCGTTGTCCCCTGACTATTCTGCTTCGGGGCCGCTACGGTCTCCTTCTTCGTTTCCGCTTTTTTCTTGGGAACGAAGTAAAGGTCGTCGTTACTCTGGGCTGCCAAGACAAATGGCAAGCCAGCCAACATCAACGAAGCAAATACTTTCACCTTCATCATAATTATATCATTTAACGGTTCTACCTTTTTATTCTGATACAAAATTAGGAAGATATTTTTCCCTATCAAGCAGGAAATCCCTATTTCGATGTAGGGATTTCCCTAAACTTCTCCCAGCATCTGTATGCTTCATTTCCTTTTTTCCGCCCAGTACACACCACACAGAATGCAGACTGCCCCCACTGCCGAACATAAGGTCAGTCCTTCTCCCAGAATCAGTATGGAAGCTCCCAAGGTGACCAGCGGACTCAGATAAATATAATTGGAAGTATGCAGCACACCTATTTTCTTTAGTGCCACGTTCCAGGCCACAAAGCAAACCAACGAAGCTATCAGGGCCAGGAACAACAGATTTGACCACACTTCGGGCCGGCACAAGATGGCCGTATTCTGCCGGAAAGGAAATACGGCAAACAACGGCAGAATGGTAAGTACCCCATAAAAGAACACTTTCCGGGTGATAAACGACACCGGATAACGTCCGGACAAGCGACGAATGACCAAACTATAGCAAGCCCACGAGAAGGCAGCACATAACGTCAGCAAATCGCCTGCAGGAGAGACTTTCAAACCTTCCTTTCCACCGAACACAATCAGTCCCACCCCACAAAGTGCCAACATGGAGCCCATCAGTAACCGTCGGGTCAAACGGTCTTCCTTATAAAATGCCGCAGAGAGAAAAGCCGTAAGCAACGGGGCCGTACACAGCAGAAACGCCACGTTCGAAGCCTGCGTCAGTCCCAAAGCCGTATTCTCAGTATAAAAATAAAGCGAGCCGCCAAAGAAACCAGCCAAAGCCAACAAGCCTTCTTCCTTCCAGCTGTTGGCCAGCAGCCGACGGGGAGCAATCAGCCAGATACCCGCATAGGCAACCAGGAAACGGTAGAAGAAAATCTCATGCGGATGCAGCCCCTGCTGAATCAGTACCTTGGTCGAGATGTAGGTCAGTCCCCACACCACGACCACAGCAATGGCCATCACGTGATAATATCCTTGTTTCACCGGCTCATTTATTTAGTACCCAAAAACGGAACCACCACAAACTCAGCTTCCGGATATTCCCGTTTCAACAGGTCGCGCATGTATTCCTCCGTATCGCGACGGATAATCTCATCATCTTCTTCCGGGAAGAGGTTGTAGGCCAGCGTGTGCAGACAGATGCCCCGACGCGTCATCGCTTCCAGACTCAGCAAAGTGTGATTGATACTTCCCAGACGACCGGAAGTGACGAACACCAGCGGATACTGCTTCTGTGCCACATAGTCGATAGTCAGCAGTTCACGAGTCAACGGCACCATCAGTCCTCCGGCCCCTTCCAGCAACACCGCATCATAACGTTCACTCAGTGTTTGAGTGGCACATTCAATCTTATCGAAATCAATCGGCCGCTTGTCTATCTCCGCTGCCAGATGCGGAGAGCAAGGATAAGAAAATATCTCCGGCATGGTCAATCGTTCCTTATCTTCTGGCAACAAGCCGGTACCCATAATCCGGCGGTGCAGCTCGATGTCTTCCGACATGTCCGTATTCCCCGTCTGAATCAGTTTCTCCGTAATGGTACGGATGCCCCGCTCATTCCAGGTCTTAGCCAGGTAAGCCGTGGCATAACTCTTTCCTATATTGGTATCGATACCACTGACAAAATATACATTCTTTTTCATACTCGTAACGTTTTTATTTTCTACATATCATATAAATAGGATGAAAAGTCAGGTACACCTTTCCCCGTTCATCCGAAAATTGTCTCGTATAATTCCGGCAGAATTCCTGCAACCTGCCGCGTGTCCATGGCTGTGCAGCCGTGCCCGTCACTCCGGTCTCCTTCAAATGCTTCAACACGTCCAAAGGAGAAGAGAATGACAGGCGCAACTGTTCCTCGTGGGCATATACTACCTCATAGCGTGCCGCCAGCATCTCTTTCAATTCCTCCAGCGACGGATACGACAATCCCGCCGCGGTCAGTGTCGCCACCTCCTCCGTATTGTGAGGACCGAAGGTACTGAAAGCCAGGTATCCCCCTTCGTGCAGCAACTTCCGGCATCCTGAAAAGAAACGTGGCAGGTCTTCAAACCACTGCACCGCCGAGCACGATACAATCAGGTCCTGCCCCTCCGGAAAAGCTAATGTCTCCGCATCCTTCGCCATGAAATGTACCTTTTCACCCAGCACATCTGCCAGGTAAGGTTCCACTTCCGGACAAAGGTCGTTCAGCCACATCTCTTCCGGCGCAGCCTGCTGCAAGTACATCCGCGTGAACATGCCCGTGCCGCAGCCTATTTCCAGCACCCGTTCCTGTATGTCCGAAGGGATATAGCGACCGGTCAGTTCTGCCATCCGGGATGCCACGTAACGCTGCACGTCGGCCTTATCCAGGTAAGTCCCCACGGCCTTGGCAAAGCGCCGACTAATTAGGGACTTGTCCATAAGCGACTTTCTCCGTTCAACAACTCACGGAACAACTCCTCGTCATAGTGTTCCGCATCCACTTCTTCCACGGCCACTCCCTGCCAGGCTTCGCGCTGGTTCTGAGGCGGGAATATCTTGTCGTTCGTCCCGACAACCGCCTTGTCCCAAGTCCACTCCACAGCCGGACGAGCCTTTACGGCCGTCCACAAAGCCGCCAGCTCCTGATGCAAATCGTCTATCTCCCGATAAGGATGATGCGACAGGAATATCTTCACCTGTGCGGCCGACCCGCAAATCCGCCGACGGAAACGAATCAGCACCGGTTCCGAAAAATTCTCCAGGGTTCCCTGAAAGATGGCTTCAGGAATGCCTTTTGTATCGTGAATAGGGAAAGGCGTACCGTTCACTGCCAGCCTCATCCCGTAAGGATATTCTTTTCCGGCCAACATCTGGCAGGCTACCCATACCCCCATGGACCAGGCCATGATCCGTATCTCCCTGTAACCCTCCAGCAGACTGTAGTCAAAATCCAAATCTTTATAGTCGAAACACAACAGGCAGTCGCATCCTTCCTGCACCGGTCCGGCAAACAGATTTTCGTCCGAGCCCCATCCGGCAAAGAAGAGCAGCAATGTAGAATTTCCTTCCTTCTTGATAAACCGTTGTTTCATATCTTAATTTCTTTCTGTTTTCATGCTTTCATTTCATGGCACAACCGTGCCATTTCCTCTTCTTCAATCAACGAAGTCAACGAGAAACGCAACCGCGCTGTTCCCTCGGGTACGGTAGGCGGACGCACCGGCAACACATAAAAGCCGTGTTCCTGCATCTGCAAGGCCTTCCAAATGACCTTCTCGTTGGCTCCCACTACTAGAGGTATAATGTGACTTTCCGACGGACATTCCACCCCACTCTCACGGATAGCCGTCCGCAGGCTTGCTGAGATTTTAGCCAGATGCTCCCGCCGTGCCTGCATATCTTCCAGGTGCGACAAGACAAAGCGCGTCCATGCCACATTGATAGGCGGCAAGGCCGTAGTGAAAATCAACGTGCGCATCCGGTTCACCAGGTAATCACGTATCACCTTCCGGCACACCACATACGCTCCCACGGAAGCCATCGCCTTGCCGAAGGTACCGCACAAGAAATCGATGTCCTTCAGGCAACCTTGTTCCTCGGCTACTCCCAGTCCTCGCTGGCCCCGTACGGCAATGCCGTGCGCCTCGTCTACATACAGCATCAAGTTGGTATAACGACGCTTCAGTTCCACCAGCCGGTTGAGCAAAGCTACGTCACCGTCCATACTGAACACACTTTCCGTCACCACAATAATCCGATGATACTCGCCGTGATGCTTGGCCAGCAGATTCTCCAACTGCGCATAGTCCTGATGACGGTAACGGATGCACTTGGCCGCCGACAAGCGGATGCCGTCAATCAGACTCGCATGCACTAATTTGTCGGCTAAAATCAGTGTGTTCGCATCGGTCACCGCCGGAAGAATCCCCGTATTCATGTGATACCCGCTGCTGAACACCAGTGCACTCTCCGCTCCAAACAACGAAGCTAACAGCGATTCCAGTTCCCGATAGGCCGGGAAGTTGCCCGTCAGCAACCGTGAGGACGAGGAAGAAAAGCACAAGTCTCTCTCTTTCACCGTCCGCAGAAATTCCTCACGCAACGCCTTGTCCGAAGCCAGTCCCAGATAATCGTTCGACGACAGATTCAACATCCTCCGTCCACCGGCCTCAATCCATTTCCCGTCGCTGCAGGTTTCCGGCAACACACGCAGGTTGCCACACGCCTCCAGCTTATCCAGTTCCAGCTGAAAGTCTCCGTCCAGTCCGGGTTGTATTTCATTTTTCATGATTTACCTCCTTTGTTTTTATTCCGGCATTTCACCGACAATCTTACACAAACCACTCGTCAGTTTCGTCAGTTCTTCCGGACGGATAATGAAAGGCGGCATGATATAGGCCAGCCGTCCGAACGGACGCACCCAGATACCTTCTTCCACAAACCGGCGCTGCATCCAGCCCATGTCGACCGGCTTCTTGGTTTCAATCACTCCGATGGCACCCAGTACCCTGACATCGGCCACCTGCGGCAACGAAGCCGCCGGTGCCAGTTCTTCTTTCAACTGTGCTTCGATGCGGCGTACCTTCTCCTGCCAGCCTGACGACAACAACAGACGTACAGAAGCCAGTGCCACGGCACAAGCCAGCGGGTTGCCCATAAACGTAGGACCGTGCATGAACGCACGCGGCTCCTTGGAAGAAATACAGTCGGCCACCTTTGCCGAAGCCAACACTGCCGAGAAGGTCATATACCCTCCTGTCAGTGCCTTGCCGATGCACATGATGTCCGGTTCCACCTGCGCATGTTCCCATGCAAACAATTTCCCCGTACGTCCGAAGCCTGTGGCAATCTCGTCAAAAATCAGCAGCATGCCGTGTTCCCGACAGAGACGTGCCGCCTCCCGCAAATACTGCGGATGATAGAAACGCATGCCTCCGGCACCCTGCACTATCGGCTCTAAAATCAGTCCCGCCAGTTCACCGTGATGCTGCATGATGACTTCACGCAAGGGTTCGATGTCCTTCTCATCCCATTCCGCATCAAAACGGCACTGCGGAGAAGGTACAAAATAGCGCACCGGAAGGGCCGAACCAAACAGGCTGTGCATGCCCGTCACCGGGTCGCATACCGACATGGCGTTCCACGTATCGCCGTGGTAGCCTGAACGGATGGTCACGAAATTGTTTTTCTCCGGATGACCTGCCGCAAACTGATATTGCACCGCCATCTTCAAAGCCACTTCCACAGCCACCGACCCACTGTCGGCATAAAAAATGTATTCCATGCTGGGAGGCACGATTTTCAGCAATTCCTTTCCCAATTCGATAGCCGGCTCGTGCGTCAGTCCCCCGAACATCACGTGCGACATCCGGTGAAGCTGTTCCTCCACTGCCCGGTTCAGCACCGGATGATTGTATCCATGCACGGCACACCACCACGACGACATGCCGTCAATCAGTTCCGTACCGTCGGCCAGCGTCAAGGTACAACCCTGTGCCCGTTCCACCTTATAAGTGGGCAGCGGGTTTGAAGTTGAGGTATACGGGTGCCACAAATGGTTCCGGTCAAATTCATCAAACAATTTCTCACAATTCATATCCTGCCTCCTTTATACGTTCTTTGTCTTTTGTTACTTTTGAGCCAAGGGTAGTCAGCAAATCCCCCACAATGGCCGAATTGATTCCCACATACAGCGCACGGTCCACCGTCTCCTCGCTCAGCTGTGAGCGCCCTCCGGCAAAGCGAAGGAAAGCCGTCGGATTCACCATGCGGAACATGGCCACCGTACGCAGCACCTCTTCCGCCGTCAGCGGCTTTGCGTGTTCCAACGGCGTTCCCTTGATGGGCTGCAACAGGTTCAACGGAATGGATTGTACCTCCAGTTTCCGCAAAGTCAGTGCCAGTTCTACCCGCTGGGCCGGCGTTTCTCCCATACCGATGATGCCTCCGCTGCATACGTCCATGCCCACCCGGCGAGCTGCCTGGAGCGTTTCTATCTTCTGTGCCTGCGTATGCGTGGAACACAAGGTCGGGAAGAACGAAGGCGCCGTTTCCAGGTTGCAATGATAACGGCTCACCCCGGCACGATACAAGGCTGCAAGCTGTTCTTCCGTAGCCAGTCCTAACGACGCACACAATTCAATCTTACTGTGTACTCGAAGGTATTCAAAGTGCTTGCAAAGTTTCTCCACCTCTCCTGCTAAAGGCCGACGACCACTGGTCACCAATGAGAAACGAGCCACACCCTGGTCTTCGTTCATCTTTGCCTGGCGCAGACATTCCTCTTCGCTCACCAGTCCGTACTCCTCCACACCCGTGTGATGATGCACCGACTGGGCACACCATTTGCAGTTTTCAGGGCAACGACCCGACTTGGCGTTAATGATGGAACACATGTCAAACTTTCGTGAAGCGTATGCCACCGTAATGCGGTGAGCCACCTCACACAGTTCCTCAAAAGGCGCTTCCTCGAGCAGCCACAAAGCCTCTTCCGAAGTAAGCATGCCCCCTTCCTTTATCTTCTCTTCTAATTTCTGTAATCTTTCCATACGTATTTATCCTAAAAAAGAAGGGATGTCTCCGCTTCGGTTAAGTCTGTCAGACTTGACCTGAAGCGGAAACATCCCTTCCGGTTATTGTTATCTTATTTATTTTATCTAAAAGCAGCGCAGGCACTTCTTCCCTTTGCGGCACCAGCAGGCACCACAATTCTGTCCGGTCTATCTCGAATAGACTTCCTCCGAGCCCAGGTCCCCCGCTTCCAAAGAGTGTATCTTCCTCTGAAAAGCTAATCCATGACGTGCCTTCTGTTTTCTTTCCCTCGCACACTGCCGTTTTCTGCTTGCCCAATGAAGCATCTGCAATTCCCCTTCCCACCTGTCCGATAGTAACATGGCGGTGCAGGCTTACAAACGCAGCATATTCCTTCCGGCTCCAGCGACGGAACCGAAGCATGACCTTTTGCGAACAGGAAGTGATACGATGCATCTGTTTTTTCTTTGTTTAAATGTACGGCTGCAAATGTATAGAAAAATCTACAGAAAATGCAAAGATTGAGTAGAATACGTTTTTCTGTCTACAAATTCGCTTTTATCTTCTTTTCTATCTCCGTGTCCGTTGTCTTTTCTGCATAGCCTTGGAGCTTTGCAATTATCGTGCGGTCTTTTCCTATCAAGTAAAACTGCGGAACTCCGCTACCAGCCTGATAATCATTTATAAGTTTAGCAATTGTATCCTTATCGGCAGTCAGAAAACTGTATTCTATTCCCTGATTTTTCACATAGGCTTCGCAAGATGACTTCGACCTTCCCCACGTTTCCACAGCCAGCACTTCAAGCTCATTCACTGCATATTCTTTTCTTAAGCTATTCAAGAAAGGTATCGAAATCTTACATGGTCCGCAGCCTATCCCTGTGAACTGCAACAAGATGACCTTCGACTTTATACCGCTTAAAGAAACCTTCTGACCCTTCATATCAGTAAGCGTCCAGTCTGGAGCTTTTTTACCCGTCATATCCACAGTCGCCTTCTGAGACTTCTCTCCTTTTATACGCCGCACATAATCTGCCGGATAATAATCTTCCGCCACAATTTTTCCCTTTCCTGAAGGATTATACACAAAATCGGAACAAATATCCTCACTGATGCTATGCTGCATCTCCCTGCGATAACGATAAGGCATGTCATTTTCTTTTGAAATCCAGATTTTGTAAATAGATGTCGGATCATATATATACGGATTCTGCGGCATATAACAAGCTTTACCAAAGAACTCCACCTGATACGGTGTATGGATACTTAATTCCATCAGATAATCTTTCCCCTCATCCTTCAAGCTGAGGACTATGCTATCCTGAGTGTTCAATGCATACTCAAGAATGGATTTCATGCAACCAAAAGCTTGCGGCATAATAACTCTGAATGGAAGGGGACTTTTCTGAGTGAAATCATCTATCCGTACTTCTTTTTCTTCTTTCTCTATGTAAGCAAACACAGTTCCGTCATATACCCAAAGTGGTTGTCTGAATTCCTTATCCGAGGCACACAAGAAAGAATACCCCACAGCAGTATCCTGCTGATTCACATGCTCATAAATTTCTCTTGGCACATTGTACACCGGCTCTTTGTCTCCCGGTTCCCATGCCTTTATCACACAATGATAGGTTACCGATTCTACAGCGTTCATTTTCTCCAGTACATGCGACAGATAGTCCGTCTCTCTATTTTGTCCGTAAGTCGGCAGAGCCAATAACATGGAGAAGAATAATATTACAATGATTTTCATGACATTATATTTCTATAAAAAATGACTCCGCTCTAAAATACGGGATTACATTCCAACTTCTCTCAGAAGCATTTAAGCATAATTACAGCCCATTTTTAAAGCGGACTCAAACACAATTTACTGAAGTTTGAAGGAAACAGGTACGGTAAATTTCACCCTTACAACCTGTCCCTTCTGCATAGCCGGTTTCCACTTAGGCATAGCTTTCATGACGCGCAAAGCCTCCGCATCCAAATCCGGATCTACAGAACGAAGTACTTTAAATTCGGTAGGAGTTCCGTCTTTTTCCACCACAAACTGCACGATTACCCGTCCCTGCACATTATTCTTCATGGCATTTTCCGGATATTTCACGTTTTCTTGAAGGAATTTCAACATTTCCTTCATTCCTCCCGGAAATTCAGGCATCTGTTCTGCAACCATAAACACTTCGTCTTTCGCTACACCGTCAGTAGGAGCCGCTACTGAATCTGGTGCGACGGTTTCTTCTTTAGCATCCTGTTTTTCGGATGTTCCCTGCGAGCAGGAGATGTTTCCGGCAACGAGTAGAGCAAAGGCCGGAAGCACGAACAGCGCATATTTGATATGCCCTGTAGCATTTGATTTTTTCTTGTTCATCATAATGATACGTTGTTTAAGGTGAGAGAAGTTGAAATTATTGGATAACCCGTACTTGTGGTTGTAGGCCAACCCAAGCAGGTGATATTGATAGCTTTTAGTAGCAAACCCTGCCTCCATTACTTTCCTGTCGGCCAGAAACTCTAAGTTGAGTCTGACCTCGCGTTTCAGTAGCCAGGCAAAGGGATTCATCCAGCAGCAGATGCTGACCATCTCGGCAAGAAGTACATCGACAGAATGATGCTGCTTTACGTGCGCCATTTCGTGCGTCAGGATTTCATTGATTTCATCTTCCTTCACAGCGGCAGGATTCATGAAAATCCATCTGAAGAAAGAAAACGGTCCGGAAGGGTCATTCAAACATTTTACGCGGACGCCGTTTATCTCTTTTTCCGGCATACGTAAAATGAGGCGAGACAGACTGAATGCCTGAACCGCAAGCCGGACGAGCAATACCAGTACCCCGGCAAGATACAGATAGCCTATCCATTCAGACAGCACGAATACACGGTTCCCGGTTTCTACTGCTTCACTGCCCACCACAATCTCCGGCAACACCGCCGAGTAATCAAAGTGAGTGAGCATAATCATGCGGTCACGGCTTTCCAGCCATTCACGTACGTCGATAAAAGGTAGGATAAATGGCAATACAAGCGACACTATCAGGATAAATCTTCTTGAACGAAAGAAGGTATCCCGCGTGCATACCAGTTTATAGAGCGCGTAAAACAGGATTAATCCGACATTGACTTGAAGAAGGTATAGCATAGAAATAAGTTTTTATTTATCTTCACGTTTTTCAATCAGGTTGATAATCTCATTCAGGTCTTCCTTGGAAATCTTCTGTTCCTTGGCAAAGAACGAAACCATCTCCTTATAAGAATTGGCAAAGTAATTGCGCACAATGTTGCCCACAGACTTGCTGGTATATTCTTCCTGAGCCACCAAAGGAGTATACCGGTAAGTATTACCAAACCTTTCTGCCTGCAGGTATCCCTTCCGCTTCAGGTTGTTGATAATGGAGGCCACCGTGGTATAAGGCGGTTTAGGTTCAGCATAGCAGCCCACCACATCCTTCACAAAACACGGCCCCAAGTTCCAAATAAAGCGCATGGCTTCTTCTTCCTGATAAGTTAGCTTTTCCATATCGAACGAGTTTTTCTACGAACTTTTCGCAAATCTACGAATTTATCGTAAATAATATATATTCAAACAGTTAATTAAATTAAAAGTAAAATCGATTCATTCGTTTTATTCTCCTCCAAAAACACAAGTGCGTTTTATCTCAAACGCAAGTACATTTCATGTCAAACGCCTTTGCGTTTTAATCTAAACGTCCTTGTGTTTTAATTAAAACGCAAAGGCGTTTTTTTAGCCTATATTTATTTACTGAGAGAAAGCAGTAAAAAGGCTGTTTCAAATTAGAATAATGTAATTTGAAACAGCCTTTTGTTTTATAACTAAGCAATATATAACTCACCTCACTTTTGGAAGATTGCCTCATCGTGATGCCTTTCCTTATTATGGAGAAACAATCTGCTATATGGGAAAACCCACTTTGTCTTTATCCGTGATTTTTCTTAATACACGACAGGGATTTCCAGCTGCCACGACACCCGAAGGGATGTCATGAGTCACGACACTTCCGGCACCAATAACGGTATCATCGCCTATCGTCACTCCACTGAGGACAGTGCTGCCGCCTCCAATCCAGACCCGATTGCCTATGGTAATGGGTTCAGGAATCAAAGCACCTGCTATCCGCTCTGCCGCATCAAGTGAATGATTGCCAGAATATATACTTACGTTAGGCCCCAATAACGTATTGTTACCTATCGTTATCTGCCCGCAATCGAGGAGCGTACATCCGAAGTTAATATAGACATCATTTCCAATCGTAATATTTTTACCGAATTCGCAAGCAAGGTCCGGCTCTATCCACACACGCTCCCCTACTTTCTTGAAAAGTTTGTGCATGATTTCCTGACGTCGTTCAACTTCTTCATCTTCAGTGCGGTTAAACTCCTTAAACAGCTTTTTTGCCTTAACCCTCAGGTTAAACAAATCAGCATCAAAATCATTATAAATTTGATGCTCCTGCATTTTATCCCATTCTGTCATATTCAACTTTGTTAAGTTTGGTTTCATAGTGACGAAACTATTAAAAAATGATGAAATAACAAAGAATTCATTCCAAACATTAGATGTATCGCAAAACCAAAGAAGCTACAACAGAATAAGCATATTAACCGCAACTTCCGCAAGAGCAGGCTGGCAATTCTTCTTTTCGGATTTCCGTAATATAGAAACGGGCGAAGGCATTTTTAATCTCATCCCGCACACGACGGAATTCTGCTTCAATAAATTCCGGACTCCCGGTGGCATGCGACGGGTCGTCAAAACCGATGTGAAGACGCTTGCCTACTTTTCCAATAAATGCCGGACAACTTTCATTTGCCCCTCCGCACACGGTAATCACATAATCCCACTCCTGATCAAGGTAGGTATTCACGTGAGTCGGCACATGCGAACTGATGTCAATTCCGACTTCTTTCATTACCTCTACCGCCTTGGCATTTACCTGTGCGGCAGGCTCTGTTCCACCCGAGTACACTTCTATATTTTTATCGAACGACTGCAAAAAGCCGTGTGCCATCTGACTGCGGCAACTATTTCCTGTACAAAGAATCAATACTCTCATATAAATGTAACAATGATAAATTAAAGAACAAAATTAAACAAATAACCCGACAAGATAATGAAGAAAGCCACCGTTCCGAAGAATATCGCAATCAGTCGCCACGTCATCACCTTTTTCAGCAAAGTCGCTTCCGGAAGTGAAAGACCTACCACGGCCATCATGAAAGCGATGGCTGTACCCATAGGGATACCTTTGGCCACGAACACTTCGATGACCGGCACAATGCCTGCCGCATTGGCATACATCGGCACGGCAAGAATAACCGAAAGCGGTACGGCAAACCAGTTGTCCTTCGACATGTATTGCTCAAAAAATCCTTCGGGCACAAAGCCGTGCATAAACGCACCGATACCGATACCTATCAGAATATAAATCAGTACACCACTGACAATTTTCCAGGCATCACGCACAATGACGGGAAGACGCTTGATAAAAGTAGTATGGTCTTTCTCCCACTCTCCTGCCTGCGCCGAGGAGCTGGCCTGTATCTGCTTCACCCAGTCGCTCAGGTAAGGTGAAAGATGCATACGGCCAAGCACAAAACCTCCTATCACTCCCAGCAGAATACCGCTGATGACATAGATAAGTGTGACTTTCAGTCCAAAAGAGCCGAGGAACATAGCCACCGCCACCTCGTTCACCAGCGGAGAAGTAATCAGGAAGGCAAACGTCACTCCCAAAGGGATACCGCCTTTTACAAAGCCGATAAACAAGGGAATGGACGAGCAGGAACAGAACGGAGTAATGGCTCCGAAAATGGAAGCCAATACATACTGCAACCCGTACATTTTATGTGTTACCAGATAGTTCCTCAAACGTTCTATCGGAAAATAAGCGTTAATGATTCCCATCAGTACACTGATAAAAAACAGCAAAATAAGAATCTTGATGGTATCATAAAAAAAGAAGTTTACGGCTACCCCAAGCGGCGTCTCAGCACTCAGTCCGAACAATCCGTAAACAAGCCAGTCTGCAAAATCTTGTATCATGTTTCTATCGTTATAATTCGTTTAAATACGAACAAGTATTCCATCATAAAAGCGGCAGCTGCCTTGAAGGTCGTTTCTGCCGCTTCTGAATCAATCCTCTTGTTTATCCGATTCCTAAAAGTTTCTTCACATCGCTTTCAGTGGGAACCTGTCCTTTCATCTTCACTACTTCGTCTACCACAACGGCAGGAGTCGTCATGATGTTGTAGCTCACCATTTCCATGATGTCGTCCACCTTGGTCAGTTTCACGTCCAAATTATTTTCCTTGATTACTTTTTCAATTACATTATAGGTGGTCTTGCACTTTGCGCAACCCGGTCCCAATACTTTAATTTCCATACTTGTAAAGATTTTGTTTGTTATCAAATTCGTTTATAAATACATTATCCAGCTATAATATATACCGATGACGATAAACAGCACACCAACTATGCGGTTCATCCATTTCTGCACCTTCTGCATCTTGCCGTAAAAACTGTCCAGCTGCTGTACACTGAACGCTAAAATCCACGCCACGACCAGCACCGGTATGGCAGTCGCAATGGCAAACACAACGGGCAGCAGATAACCTGCTGTGGCCGTGGCCGACATCGGTATCAGCATGCCAAAATAAAAGACACCGCTTGTGGGACAGAAAGCCAGGGCAAACAACGCGCCTATTATCAACGCGCCCCAACCGCCTTTCCGGGCAATCCCTTCCGCATTACCCTGAAATCCGAACTGAGGCAAGTTCAACCTATCACCGAGAAGCATGAAAAGGCCTATCACGAACAAAAGCGGTCCTAACACAAGCTCTCCCCACGCCCCGATGGTCTTCTGTATGCCAAACATGCTCGAGCCCTCTTTCAGAATCAGAATCAACACCATTCCAAGCAACGTGTACGAAAGAATACGTCCCAGCGTATAGAGCAGTCCATTCCGAAAAATACGCCTCCGGTTCTCAATATCTTTCCCGATAAAGCCAATAGCCGCAATGTTGGTTGCCAACGGACAAGGTGAAAGTGCAGTCAGCAGTCCAAGCAGAAACGCCGTCCATACAGGAGTGGAACTGTTATCCAATAATGTCTGTAGCCAGTCCATAGCCTCTCCTTATTATTTCAACATGTCATTTATGGTCTTTACCAGTCCTTCCTTGAACACCTCCGGCGATTTACGGACATTTCCGAAAGCAAACTGAGTCATATTTTCCGCAGTTTCCTGCCCGTTCTTATAGCGCACCACAAACAGTGACGACCAGGTAACCTCATATTTTTCGGCAATCTTCTCATTTTCCTTCTTGCTGATGTCTATCACCTTGAACACCACTTCACCCTTCTTTACCTGCTCCGAGAGATTCTCTTTCATCACAGCCAGAGTATTGTTTTCAATGGCTATGCACGTAGCACAGCGCTGCTTCCCATGAAAATACAATACCTCTACATGGTCTTTGGCAGTTACCTCACTGTTTTCGACCACCGCTTTGTCACTTGTCTGAATTTCTTTTTCACTTCTGCCCTGCATCCCACATGAGGCCAATGCCAAGCATACTGACAGAAGACATACCATCTTTTTCATCGTTCTTCTATATCTATTATTAGTAATTCGCAAAACAACGAACAAGTACAGCAAAAAAAGAGCTTATTCGCAACAGCTCTCTTTTTTACATATCGGCTGGCCCAGAAAATCGGCAAACATTTTTTTGGCCAGTTTCCAGTTCTCCTTATTAATGCAATACCTCACCTTAGGTGCTTCAATCTCTCCCTGAATCAGTCCGGCTTCTTTCAGTTCCTTCAAGTGCTGTGACACTGTAGCCTTGGCTATGGGCAGTTCTTCATGAATATCGCCAAAAAAGCAACATTCCTGCGAGGCCAAAAATTGAAGTATGGCTATACGAGCCGGATGCCCCATGGCCTTGGCAAAGCGGGCCATTTTTTCCTGTTCTTCTGAATAGTTCTTTCTTACCATTTTCACCTCTCTTGTTTGTCGTTCGCAAAATTACGAATAAAATTATACAGTGCCAAAGAAAAACTTATTTTTTTCAAGCATAAAACTTCTTTTAGCCATCTGCTTATATTATAGAACCTTAAAATGGTTAGGAAATAATGTCACTTATTATATTTTGTAAACCTCCCAAAAGAAAAAGCAAACTGCTGAAAAGTTTTCTACGTTTTCCCCACATAAACCGTACGGTTCCCGATGGAGAAACCTATATTTCCGCACTGAGAAACTTATGTTTCCGCAACGGGAAACGTAAAAAATAGCCTGAAGCTTCCGCAAAAACTTCAGGCTATTTATAAAACCCAACTTTTCAGTTGTCTACTTCTTTATCTTTTTCCGGTAAAGTTCCGCACGTGACAGAATCTCGTGTACAAACTCATAGGTATCGCTTCCTCGGGCATACCCGTTCTTGCAGACGGGGTCCTGATAATATTCCTTGTTGCTTTTCAACAGCATGAAATGGGCCACATGATGCTCCCAGATGTAACGGTTACGTCCGTATTTTTCGGCCAATGCCATGGCATCGGTCACATGGCCGATACCGGAATTGTAGGCGGCCAATATAAACTTGGCCTGTTCTTCCTTATCCGTGATTTTACTAAACGTACGCTGCATTCCGGCAATGTACTTCACAGCAGCTTTGATACTCTCTTCCGGGTCTTGCTCTTTGCCCGGCGGCACTCCCATGGCACGTGCCGTAGCCGGCATCAGCTGCATCAGTCCCTTGGCTCCGGCCCATGATACGACATTCGGATTAAAGTTAGATTCGGTATAGGCCAACGAAGCTAACAAACGCCAGTCCCAACCGATTTCTTTAGCATAGCATCGGAACAAATCATCGTAGTGGGAAATCTTACCGTCTTTCACGGAAAGAATGGCTCCGTGCGCGGGACGCTTGGCCAGCTCAAAATAACGGCGGGCACTGGCACGGAATGCCGGTGAATTGATGTTCTCACGGTGCCATTTATCAGCGGCCTCTGCCAGCAGAGGCGATGTTTTCCGTACGGCCCACGAAGAACGCTGGTCAAAGCTGATGGCCAGGTTGATGTCAAGCACCGGATAATAGGTACGGTTGATGCGGGCAATTTCATCTGTAGCTACTGTATAATCTATGCGCCCCTCTGCCACCCACGTAATCAGGTCTTCCGACGATACACTGTCGGAGGAAATCTCACAAATATCGATTCCTCCTCCCAGTTCGCGGTTCAAATTTTCCAGGCGGGTACGGTATTTCCCGGAATTAACATAGACTTTCTTTCCAACCAGTTCCGTGACATCCTTCAAAGCTTTCTTCCCTCTCCGCTGTATAATTACCTGCCGCGTAATGTCTTCTTCACCACAATAAATCAGACTGTCCTTCAGCGGATTGGTAATAATCAGGTTGTAAGCTACCAAATCACCTTCTCCTTTGAGCAGACTGCTCACCAGCTGCTCTTCGTCTTTCACGACTTTCACCTTTAGGTCGACTCCCAGCGACTTGGCAAACTGTTGGGCCAGTTCGTACTGGAACCCCATGGGTTCACCACGGTAATGGAAATAAGACACAGAGCTGTTGACCGTCAGCACCACCAGTTCTTTTCTTTCTTGAATCTGCGGTAAATCGACGGCAGTTTCTTCCGCTTTTTTCTCAGAGCCGCATGAAAAAAACCAAAAAAGGGCCAGCACACAGCACAGCCCCGTTATCCAGCCTTTCATTTGTCTACGATTCGTTCAATGTACATCTTCAGAATCTCGATGGCCTTTTCATTATGACCTCCTTGCGGCACAATCAGGTCGGCAATTCGTTTGGCCGGTTCGATAAACTCCAGGTGCATGGGTTTCAACACACGCACATAACGTTCCATCACCGCCTCAGCCGTACGTCCGCGTTCTATCACATCCCGCTGGATGACACGGATGAGACGTTCGTCCGGATCGGCATCCACAAAAATACGGAGGTCCATCTGCTTGCACAGTCTGCGGTCGCTCAAAGCCAGAATACCTTCGATGATGATGACCTTACGGGGTTCTACATGTACGGTTTCTTTCTGGCGCGTACAGGTAAGATAGGAATATACAGGCTGTTCAATGGCTTCTCCCTTACGCAGCATGGAAATATGCTTGGAGAGCAAATCCCAGTCGAACGCCGAAGGATGGTCAAAGTTGATGTTCTGCCGTTCTTCCACGGGCACATGACTGCTATCCTTATAATATGAATCAAGCGGAAGCACTGCCACTTCATTCTCCGACAGACTTTCGATAATCCTTCTCACTACAGTTGTTTTACCGGAGCCTGTTCCTCCTGCAATTCCAATGATAATCATAACTTGTTTCAATAATAAATTTCTATATTTGCAATATTCAAAGATACGAAAATCATAAAAACAAACAAACATGGTCAAGCACATTGTTTTATTTAAATTGAAAGAAGCCCTTTCTCCGGCAGAAAAAGCCGACATTATGAACCGTTTTAAGGCTGCCATCGAGGCTCTTCCGGCCACTATTCCCTTTATTCGTGACATTCATGTAGGACTGAATGAAAACCCGGCAGAAGTATGGGACATCTGCCTGGACAGCAGTTTCGATACGCTGGACGACGTGAAGGCTTATGCCATCCATCCGGCACACGTAGCCGCAGCTGGCATTCTGAAAGAGGCCAAGGAAAACCGCGCCTGCGTGGACTATACTATCTAAAACCCAGCCATCATGGAAAAAATCACCAATCCATGGGAAGGAATGGAAGGATACTTCTGTTTCGGCTGTGCGCCCAACAACGAGTCGGGCCTGAAAATGGAGTTTTATGAAGACGGAGACGAGATTGTGAGTAAATGGGTACCTGAAGCCCGTTTTCAAGGCTGGCTGAATACCCTGCACGGAGGTATTCAGGCAACTCTGCTGGATGAGATATGTGCCTGGGTGATTGCCCGCAAGCTTCAGACGGCAGGAGTGACCTCACGCATGGAAACTCAATACCTGAAACCCATTCACACGACCGACTCTCACCTTACCCTCAAAGGAAGAATCAAGGAGCAGAAAAGGAACTTTGTGTTCATTGAAGCCGAAATCTACAATGCACAGGATGAAGTCTGCACCAAGGCCGTCTGCACCTATTTCATTTTCCCAAGAGAAAAAGCAGAAAAGGAAATGTACTTCAAAGGCTGTTATACGGAAAAAGAAAAGGAATCTTTATAAATTTGACAGCAAAAGCGAGTTTTTTCTGATAAATATTTGCTTTTTTAATTCTTATCTAATATTTTTGTCGCAACAAAAGAACGATAATTATGATTTTAAATACTGTACATCATAGCCATCATCATTACCTAACGGTTCACACGGTAGGCTGACGACGCGTGCAGTTACAAGAGATAAGATTACACAAAGGCTTGCCGTAAGAATTTATTCCTCGGTAAGCCTTTTTTATTTGACACTTTAAAAACTTAGAACAATATGTTAAGAATTGCCGTACAATCCAAAGGGCGCTTGTTCGAAGACACAATGGCCCTGTTTACTGAAGCAGACATCAAGTTATCTACCTCCAAACGCACCCTGCTGACACAGTCCAGCAATTTCCCGGTAGAAGTACTGTTCCTGCGCGACGATGACATCCCACAATGTGTGGCCAACGGCGTGGCCGACCTCGGTATTGTAGGAGAAAACGAATTCGTGGAACGTGCTGAAGAAGCGGAAATCGTGCACCGTCTGGGCTTCAGCAAATGCCGTTTGTCACTGGCTATTCACAAAGAAACGGAATACAACGGACTGGAATGGTTCAATCACAAAAAGATTGCCACCTCCTACCCCAATATCCTGAAAAACTTCCTGACGCAACAGCACATTGAAGCCGACATCCATGTTATCACGGGTTCGGTGGAGATTGCTCCGGCCATCGGTCTGGCAGATGCCATCTTCGACATTGTCAGCTCCGGCTCTACCCTTATCAGCAACAACCTGAAAGAGGTGGAAGTAGTAATGAAGAGCGAAGCGCTGCTCATCGGAAACAAGCACATGTCGGACGAAAAGAAGGAAATCCTTCAGGAACTGCTGTTCCGCATCAATGCAGTCAAAACCGCTGAAGACAAGAAATACGTGCTGATGAACGTGCCGACCGACAAGGTACAGGAAATCGTAGCCGTTCTTCCCGGTGTGAAGAGTCCGACCATCATGCCATTGGCTACAGAAGGCTGGAGCAGCATCCACACTGTTCTCGACCAGAAATGTTTTTGGGAAATCATCGGCAAGCTGAAAGCCATCGGTGCACAAGGCATCCTGGTGCTGCCTATCGAGAAAATGATACTTTGATTTTCAGAACCTCACCACAAAGATTGTTACTATGAACATTATTACTTATCCTGAAAGAAATACATGGGCGGACTTGCTGAAACGTCCGACGCTTCAAACGGAATCATTGCGGGCAACCGTACTCGAAATATTAAACCGCATCAAATTTGAGGGTGATAAAGCCGTACTCGAATACGAAGAAAAATTCGACAAAGTGCAACTGAACTCCCTTCTGGTAAGCGAGGAAGAAATTGCCGAAGCAGAAAAGAAAGTCAGCATCGAACTGAAAGCGGCCATCACACTGGCTTATAACAACATCCGCACGTTCCACGCCGCACAGGTATTCCAGGAAAAGAAAATCACCACACTGCCGGGCGTGACTTGCTGGCAGAAAGCTGTAGCCATTGAGAAAGTGGGATTGTACATTCCCGGTGGAACAGCTCCTCTTTTCTCCACCGTCCTGATGCTGGCTACTCCGGCACAGATTGCCGGATGCAAGGAAATCATTCTCTGTACTCCTCCCGACAAGGAAGGAAAGATTCACCCGGCCATTCTCTACGCAGCCAAACTGGCTGGTATCAGCCGCATCTTCAAAGCCGGTGGGGTACAAGCTATCGGAGCCATGGCCTACGGCACGGAAAGCATTCCTAAAGTATACAAAATATTCGGTCCGGGCAACCAGTATGTCACTGCCGCCAAACAGCAGGTTTCCTTACGTGACGTAGCTATTGACATGCCGGCTGGGCCTTCTGAAGTAGCGGTACTAGCCGATGAAACAGCCAATCCGGTCTTTGTGGCTGCCGATTTACTTTCACAGGCAGAGCACGGCACTGACAGCCAAGCCATCCTGATTACCACCAGTGAAACTTTGCTGAAGGCGGTGACAGAAGAAGTGGAACGCCAGCTGGCCCAGCTTCCCCGGAAGGAAATTGCCAGCCGTTCTTTATCTGCCAGCAAACTGATTTTAGTGAAGAACATGGACGAAGCCGTAGAAATGACCAACGAATATGCTCCCGAGCACCTGATTATCGAAACCAAGGATTACATGGAAATCAGCGAACGCATTGTCAATGCGGGTTCCGTGTTCTTAGGCTATTATTCTCCGGAAAGTGCAGGCGACTATGCTTCGGGCACCAACCATACGCTTCCTACCAACGGTTATGCCAAGGCCTACAGCGGAGTCAGTCTGGACAGCTTCATCCGCAAGATTACCTTCCAGGAAATTACACCCGAAGGTATTGCCATGATTGGTCCGGCCATTGAAGTCATGGCAGCCAACGAACAACTCGACGCGCACAAAAATGCAGTATCCGTACGTTTAAATAAGTAACTATGAAACCATTGAAAGAACTTACGCGACCGAACATCTGGGCTCTGAAACCCTATTCTTCGGCACGCGACGAATATAGCGGAAAAGAGGCTTCCGTATTTCTGGATGCCAATGAAAATCCCTACAATACTCCTAACAACCGTTATCCCGATCCGCTCCAGAGAGAATTAAAGGGCCTGATTGGAAGAGTAAAAAAAGTATCGCCAGACCACATTTTCTTAGGCAATGGAAGCGACGAAGCTATCGACCTTCCTTTCCGTGCCTTCTGCCGTCCGGGCATTGACAATGTAGTGGCTATCGACCCGACTTACGGTATGTATCAGGTATGCGCCGAAGTAAACGATGTAGAATACCGAAAAGTACAGTTGGATGAGAACTTTCAGTTCAAAGCTGCCGACTTACTGGCCGCTGCTGACGAACACACCAAACTGATTTTCCTCTGTTCGCCTAATAACCCCACGGGAAACCGTCTGTGCCGGGAAGAGATTCTTACCCTGCTCCGCTCATTTGAAGGACTGGTTATTCTGGATGAGGCATACGCTGACTTTTCAAATGAAGCATCGTTCCTGCAGCAGATCGACGAATTTCCGAACCTGATTATCCTGCAGACCTTCTCCAAGGCATGGGGATGCGCCGGTATCCGTCTGGGCATGGCTTTTGCTTCTTTGGAAATCATTAACCTGCTGAATAAAATCAAATACCCGTACAACGTGAACCGGCTGACCCAGCAGGAAGCCATCCACATGATTGAAAAGCATTATCAGGTACAGCAGTGGGTGGAATCCTTGCTCCACGAACGTACCCGTCTCATGCAGGAATTCCAGAAGCTTGCTTGCTGCCAACGCATCTATCCTACCGATGCCAATTTCTTTCTGACACGGGTAAGTGATGCCAAGAAAATCTATAACTACCTGGTGGATAAGGGCATCATCGTCCGCAACCGTAGTAGTGTCACACTTTGTCAGGACTGTCTGCGCATCACCATCGGTACGCGTCCGGAGAACGATACCCTGCTGGAAGCCCTGAAAAACTACAAGGAGGAGGAAGCATGAAAAAACTATTGTTCATTGACCGTGACGGAACCCTCGTCATCGAGCCACCCGTAGATTACCAGTTAGATGCGTTCGAGAAATTGGAATTCTATCCGAAGGTGTTCCGCAACCTCTACTTTATCCGACAGAAACTGGATTTTGAGTTTGTCATGGTGACCAACCAGGACGGATTAGGTACTGATTCTTTTCCGGAAGATACATTCTGGCCCGTACACAACCTGATGCTCCAGTCGTTCAAGAACGAAGGCATTGAATTTGACAACATCCTTATCGACCGGAGTTTTCCAGAAGACAATGCCCCTACCCGCAAGCCACGCACCGGCATGCTCACGGCCTACCTGAACAATCCGGAATACGACCTGGCCGGAAGCTTTGTGATTGGCGACCGCGCTACCGACGTAGAGCTGGCCAAGAACTTAGGCTGCAAGGCCATCCTACTGCAACCGGATAAAAGTCTGCTGACCGAAAAAGAACTGGAAGACACGTGCGTATTAGCTACCACCGACTGGGACCGCGTGGCAGAGTTTCTCTTTGCCGGTGAACGCACCGCCGAAGTATACCGCAAGACCAAGGAAACCGACATCTGCATCCGGGTGAACCTGGACGGAAACGGCACCTGCCATATCCATACCGGACTAGGATTCTTCGACCACATGCTGGAGCAAATAGGCAAGCATGGCGGCATCGACCTGGACATCCACGTAGACGGTGACCTGGAAGTGGACGAACACCACACCATTGAAGATACGGCCATCGCCTTAGGAGAATGTCTGTACAAAGCATTAGGAAACAAGAGAGGTATCGAACGCTACGGCTACTGTCTGCCCATGGACGACTGCCAGTGCATGGTTTCACTCGATTTCGGCGGAAGGGCCTGGCTGGTATGGGATGCCACTTTCACCCGCGAAAAGATTGGCGACATGCCTACCGAGATGTTCCTCCATTTCTTCAAGTCGCTGAGCGATTCGGCCCGTATGAACCTCCATATCAAGGCCGAGGGAACCAATGAACACCACAAGATAGAAGGTATCTTCAAGGCCCTCGCACGCAGCATCAAGATGGCCATACGCCGTGACATTCATCATTTTGAGATTCCTTCCAGCAAGGGATGCATCTGACATAAAAAAAGAAGCATGGATTCCAGGCAGCCGCTAAAATCCATGCTTCTTTTTTATTCTTTACAATCTACAATGTGCTACTGCTTCTTCAGCTGCACTCCTAATTGTAATCCGTCATATTGGCTCAACAACGAACTGGCTGTACTTACTGCCGAATTGGATGACTTGCTTGCCACAGCTCCTGTGATGGTCTGTGCCAGCGACATCAGTTTGTCTGCCTTGAACAGCAGGCTCATGGTATCTCCGGTCAGCCCCTTCGAAACCGTCGCATTCACTTTCAATCCCAGACGAGTTTTCATTGTCAGTTCCTTGGTATCCGCATTATAACTGTATGTTCCGTTGACTGTTTTTCCACCCACCACCGAAGTATACGTACTATCGGCATTGAAGGTGTAGGTTGTACCTTCCTTGAAACCCAGCTTCTCCAGTACACCGCTCATCTTATCTTCTACCTGTTTGGCAGCCACTTCACCGCCAGCCTTAGCCAGCAGATTGTCACTCTCAAACTTACAGTCCGGACCCACATAAGCCCACGTTCCTGTCAATGAGGCACTTTCACCCGTTACCTTATTCGCTACCGCATTGGCTACACCTGACAGAATTGATTTCAGGTCCTGAGCCATTCCATTGGCTGTACCGGCAATACACAATGCCAGCACCAGCACACTTCTCCATAAAATACTTTTTTTCATCACTCTTCTTATTTTATTTTGGTAGATACTTATTTAACAAGTGGGGCATGCCTTTCATTCGGTCAGCCTCAGCAAGCCTTGAAACTCATGTCAAGACCTTTCACAGAATGCGTCAGTGCACCTACAGAAATGTAATCCACTCCACATTCTGCATAGTCACGCAAGGTATCGAAGGTAATACCGCCCGATGACTCCAGTTCCACACGACCACCAACCATTTCTACGGCCTTGCGTGTATTTTCCGGAGTAAAGTTGTCCAGCATGATGCGGTCTACTCCACCCAGGTCGAGCACCTGCTGCAATTCGTCGAAGTTGCGCACTTCAATTTCAATCTTCAGGTCCTTTCCTTTTGCCTTGCAATATTCCTTAGCACGCGTGATTGCCTTGTCAATTCCTCCGGCAAAGTCCACGTGATTGTCTTTCAGCAGAATCATATCGAACAGACCGATACGATGGTTTACTCCTCCACCGATTTTCACCGCCATCTTTTCCAGGATACGCATGCCCGGAGTCGTCTTACGTGTATCCAGCACGCGAGTCTTCGTACCTTTCAGGCGTTCTACGTATTTGCTGGTCATCGTAGCAATACCGCTCATACGCTGCATGATATTCAGCATCAGGCGTTCGGTCTGAAGCAAAGACTGAATCTTTCCTTCTACCACCATGGCCACGTCGCCCGGTTTCACGTGTGTACCGTCCTGAATGAACACTTCCACCTTCATTTCAGGGTCAAAGCGATGGAACACTTCTTTTGCAATCTCAATACCGGCCAGAATACCTTCTTCCTTAATCAGCAGTTTCGACTTGCCCATTGCATCCGCCGGAATGCAAGACAACGTAGTATGGTCACCGTCACCTATATCCTCTGCAAAAGAGAGGTCAATCAGGCGGTCAATCAAATCCTTTACAATTTTTTCGTCCATTTTGTTCAAAATATTAAGTGATATTTCAGGAAGCAAAGGTAATTATTATTCATATCTTTGCAAAGGCAACCCGTTTTAATCAAAGTAAAAAAGATATGAAATTTACCCTACTTGTGGTCGGCCGGACGGTCGAAAAGCATTATATCACAGCCATCAACGACTATGTAGAACGTACCAAACACTATGTTTCGTTCGATATGGAGGTGATACCTGAATTGAAAAATACCAAAAGCCTCAGCATGGAGCAGCAAAAAGAAAAGGAAGGCGAAGCCATCCTGAAAGCCTTGCAGCCCGGCGATGTGGTCGTATTACTCGACGAGCATGGAAAAGAATTCCGCTCCATCGAGTTTGCCAACTGGATAGAGCGGAAAATGCATACTGTAAACAAGCGGCTGGTGTTCATCATCGGCGGACCTTACGGATTCTCTCCTTCCGTCTATCAGGCTGCCCAGGAAAAGATTTCCCTTTCCAAAATGACATTTTCGCACCAGATGATACGGCTTATCTTCGTGGAACAACTTTACCGGGCCATGACCATTCTGAACAACGGCCCTTACCACCACGAATAAACCGGTTACCTCAACCGCAGAATATCGCCTACTTTCGGAGCCGGTGAATCTGGCTCCATCTTATTCAACTTATACAGATTTTTCAAACGGATACCGAATTTCTGGGAAATAGAATACATGGAATCTCCCTGACGCACCACGTACACAATGTATTCCTTCGTCGCCCGACGACGTTTCTTCTCCAGATATACAATTTCTCCTCCCATGAACTGGTAGTCCTTCGGCAGTTCGTTATAAGTGCGCAGTTTCTTTTTGCTGATGCCCAGCTCATCCGACAATTTTTCAAACGTATCTCCCCGACGGGCGATAATGTAGACCATATCATTGGCTAAATACGGCTGATGCGGATTGGGGAATTCTTCTATCCATTCCAAACCTTTCTTGGTATCGTAACGATCCAGGTCGTAGAGTTCAATGATGTTGATCAGGCGGTCGGCATAACGCGGGTCAGTGGCATAACCAGCCTTCTTCAAGCCACGTGCCCATCCCTTGTAATCCGTAATCTTCAAACGAAACAAAAAGGCATAGCGTGCTCCCGTACGCAGGAATTTGGAATGGTCACGATACGAATCCTTGGCATGACGATAAGCCCGGAAACATTCATTCGGGGCATCGTCGTCGGCACGTACCGTCCGTCCGTCCCAGCTCCGTCCACACTTGATACCGAAATGGTTGTTCGACTTGCGGGCCAGTTCACTTCGTCCGGCTCCCGACTCCAGCAGTCCCTGTGCCAGCGTGATACTGGCCGGAATATGATAACGCTTCATCTCCTCCACTGCAATTTTGTGATACTGCCGGATGTAATCTTCGTACGCCTTATTCTTGCGCTGAGCTGCTCCCAAAGAGAGTGCCATCCCTGCCAGACAGCACACCAAAATATATTTTAATGATTTCATGCAGTTCTTCTTTACCGTTTAACGTGCAAAGATAAACGATTCACCACAGAAGCTTACGGGCAAACACTTAAAAATACAGAAAAACAGGGAGAAAAGCATTTTTTTACTTATATTTGTTTACCAACTACAAAAACAAAAGCCATGAAAGAAATCAAACTTGAAATCCGTATCCATTCCTTGCAATACGATGAACTTACCCCACAAGACCGTGAACTGATGGACAAAGCCAAAGAAGCCACCTCACGCAGTTATGCGCCTTACTCCAAATTCTCAGTCGGTGCCGCTGCCCTGCTGAAGAACGGGGTGATTGTGACGGGTACGAATCAGGAAAATGCAGCCTACCCATCCGGAACATGTGCCGAACGTACCACACTGTTTTATGCCAATTCCCAGTATCCCGACCAGCCTGTGCTGACACTGGCCATCGCCGCCCGAAGTGAATCCGGCTACCTCGATACACCGATTCCTCCTTGCGGAGCCTGCCGGCAGGTGCTATTGGAAACTGAACAGCGCTACCAACAGCCTATGCGCATTTTGCTATATGGAGAAAAAGCGATTTACGAGATAGACGGAACCAAAGACTTGTTACCCTTATCTTTTGGCGGGGAGTTTTTGAAATAAGCATTTGGAGTCCATATGTACTTAATCGCATAAATTCAATGAAAATATATAGACAACCTTTTTATAAAACATACATGATGGTAATTTTAGTAGCATCTATAATTACTTTTGTTCTAGTGTCTCCTGTTTTAGTTGAACATTTTAATATGGCATTAAGTAATGGAGTGGATATTGATTACTTAATAAAAACATTTATATTTGTCTTTGTACCTTGTCTCATTGTAATCACATTCATAATTGTGTACACCAGTTTTTATGTCGTTGTATCAAACTCTGGAATAGACATAATAAACGGCATAATCCCCTTTATCAGAAAAGGGTATTTGTACAAAGATATTATGAGAGTGGAAATAGGAAACAAAGGAGGATTGTCAAATTATATTAGAGTGATAAAATCCAATAAAACTAAATCACTGCCATTTGTTATTTGTTTAGTTTCAAAGGAAGATTGTATGTCTATACTTAATGATATGACATCTTATGGTATAGATATTGAGATAAACGGTCAATTAAAATAACTAGTATGAAATCTTACAGAAAAAAAAGAAATCTGTTCTACGATTTTATGTTTTCGTGTTGCATGCTTTTATGTCTTGCGATACCTGTTACTACCTTTATAACATATAATATACCTGTTATGGCTTTGCCAGGTCTCGGCCTGGCTATTGCCACAACAGTATATATATATAATTCACTTTGTTACGTTTCACTTACAGACAATTCATTGATAATAAGGCATAAAAGTAACGACAAACAAAAAACTGTTTATAGCTTTTCTGAAATTGATGCCGTAATTTTTGAATATAGTTTTCTGGAAGGATGGAAAATAGGTATAAGACAAGGATACATCAGGAAAGATTACTCTATATTGTTAGTAGGGAAGAAAGAATTGAGCAAACTAAAAAAGGATCTGGAGAGTTACGGTATTCATGTATGGACACTTTAAAAGAATTTTATTTCTGAAAACAGAATCCAAATACAAGAAAGAACTTACAGTTGAATTCTATTTTTCCATTTACACAAAATTTTGGACAGTGTTTCAGACATTACAATTATTCATACCATCTATTTTATGATAAAATAGCACTACCTTTTTATCTATGTGCATAACATGCGATTTGGAAAACAGAAAGAACCAGTAGCTCAAAGCAAGTAATTTTTCCAATCTCCGCCTATAAAACATTAAGAAAAACTTTTCCGAAGTCTCGGAAAAGTTTTTCTTAATTAATCAATCTTCCTGAGAAATTTAAACTCTGAAATTCTCACCCTACCACATAACGGGCATACTTTCCGGTCAGCCGGCGAAGCAGAATCACCAGTCCCCATGATACAAGGAAAGCAACTACCGCAGCATACGGTATCTGCAATCCCACAGGCACGTGACACATACGGGCCAGCACTACGCTCGGACCGGTGAAGAAATAATGAATCATATACACTCCGAAACCGCATACCGTCAGATTGGCAAGGGCTTTCTGTATTTGCTGATTATTTACACGGACTTTCTTGCAAAGCATGAACAACGGAAGGGTCATCAGCACCACGTTCGGTGAGCAATAGTAGAAGAAAAGTTCGAGCTGTTCTTCCGTACAGTCGGGCGATGCGGTCATGTGACGGAAACCGAAGAACGTGACACAGAAACCTACGACAAACATGGGAATTCCCCACCCCAGTGTTTTTGCCAGACTCCATTCCGTGTGACGCAGATAATGTCCTAACAGCAGATAACCGTTGAATCCTGCAAACATATAGAGCATATAAAACTCGTTCCAGGAACAGGAGCCCCAGATGTAAGGCCCTACAAATTCTCTGTAATAAGGAATGAAAAGCGTCACCCCCCAGGCCACAAGGAACCAGCGCTGTGCTTTCCGGCTGGCTTTTTCCACCCAGGCAGAAAATACCGGCATGTACAGATACAGCCCGATAAGCAGATAAATGTACCACATGTGCACGTCCAGCAAAGAGAAGTTAAACGGCATCTGTGCAATGTATCCCAACGATACATCGAGTGACTGGCGCATCACTTCCTCACCCGAATACGGAAAAAAATCGAGAATGACTTCCGGAGCAACTCCCAGCAGCCCTGTAATCCACGGGAAAAGATTGTAGATGACCGACCAGATAAGGAAAGGCCAGAACACACGCCCGATGCGTTTACGATAGAACGGAGCCACCTCCCCTTTTACCGGCAACAGTAAGGCACCTGTAATCATCACAAACAAAGGTACACACGGACGAAGCAAGGAACCGTACACGGCACCCCACCACTTGATTTCCGCAATATTGGCCGGAGGTTCTCCCGGATAGAAGTTAAACGGGTCTGCCGAATGGCAGCATACTACAGTAAACATGGCTACCAGACGAACCACGTCGAGCCACACGATGTGTGTTTTTTGAGTAGGATTTAAAGTTGAATCCATAATAACTAACTGATAATTTGAAGATTATACCTATATTTTCAAAATATTCCAAAGGAGTCCTGACGAACAGAAAAAAACGCAAGTGCGTTTCCACAAAAACGTACTTGCGCTTTAAGTAAAACGCCTAAGCGTTTTGATCAAAACGTCCTTGCGTTTCGGATAAAACGTACTTGCGTTTTCTTCCAAACGCAAAGGCGTTTTTTAAGTCTTATTTATCGCCGTACATACGGGCACGCATTTCCTTGATATGGTCGGATGAAATATACTCGTCGTAGCTCATCATCTTGTCGATGATTCCGTTCGGAGTCAGCTCAATGATACGGTTGGCCACGGTTTCAATGAACTCATGGTCGTGTGAGGCAAAGAGCACATTTCCCTTGTAAATCTTCAGGTTGTTGTTGAACGCCTGAATAGATTCCAAGTCCAGGTGGTTGGTCGGAGTATCCAGAATCAGACAGTTGGCATTACGCAACTGCATGCGGGCAATCATACAACGCATCTTCTCACCTCCCGACAGCACGCTGACTTTCTTCATCACCTCTTCACCAGAGAACAACATACGGCCGAGGAAGCCTTTCATTTCCACTTCATTGCCCTGACCGTACTGGCTCAACCAGTCTACCAGGTTCAGATCGCAGTTGAAATAATCCGTATTGTCCAGTGGCAAGTAAGCCGTAGTTATGGTTACTCCCCAGTTATAGTGTCCGGCCTGTGCCTTACGGTGTCCGTTGATAATTTCAAACAAGGCCGTCATAGCACGCGGGTCGCGGCTCAGGAAAACAATCTTGTCGCCCTTCTCCACGTTAAAGTTCACATCATTGAAAAGCACTGTTCCTTCTTCCGTTTCGGCACGCAGTCCGGAAACCTCCAGAATCTGGTTACCCGGTTCACGATCCATCGTAAAGATGATACCCGGATATTTACGGGAAGACGGCTTGATTTCATCCACATTCAGTTTCTCCAGCATCTTCTTACGGCTGGTAGTCTGCTTGGATTTCGCTACATTGGCAGAGAAACGACGGATAAATTCTTCCAGTTCCTTACGTTTTTCTTCTGCCTTGGCCTTCTGGTTCTGCTGCTGACGGAGAGCCAGCTGGCTGGATTCATACCAGAAGCTATAGTTACCGGCAAAGAGGTTTACCTTGCCGAAGTCGATGTCCACCGTATGCGTACATACCGAGTCAAGGAAGTGACGGTCGTGGCTTACCACCAGCACGGTATGTTCAAAGTTAGAAAGGTATTCTTCGAGCCAGGTCACCGTATCCATATCCAGGTCATTGGTCGGCTCGTCGAGCAACAGGTTGTCCGGATTTCCGAAAAGCGCCTGTGCCAGCATCACGCGCACCTTTTCCTTACCACTCAAATCACCCATCAGCGTGTAGTGCTTGTCTTCTTTTATGCCCAGTCCGCTCAGCAGGATAGCTGCATCGCTCTCGGCATTCCAGCCTTCCAGTTCGGCAAACTTCTCTTCCAGTTCGGCTGCCTTGATACCGTCTTCATCGGTAAAATCTTCCTTGGCATACAGGGCCTCGCGCTGCTTCATGATGTCCCAAAGGATGGTGTGTCCCATCAGTACGGTATCGAGCACCGTGTGGGCATCAAACTTAAAGTGGTCCTGGCTCAATACCGAAAGACGTTCGCCCGGTCCCAGGGTGACACTTCCCTTGGTGGGGTCCAGCTCGCCCGAAATCACTTTCAGGAACGTAGACTTACCGGCACCGTTGGCTCCGATGATGCCATAGATATTACCATTCGTGAACTTCAAGTTCACGTCGTTATACAACACTCTTTTACCAAATTGAACGGCTACATTTGAAACTGTTATCATCTGTTTTTTCTACCTTTTTTGAATTATGCGGCAAAGATACGGATTTCCACCGAAAAAATAAAGGGAAAAACCATGAAGCGTTTCTCCCTTTCTGTTTTAGAACCAGTCCTTCAGTTCCGAAGCCTTGGCCTTGCTAATGATGATTTTCTCGGGCACCGGCACTTTCAGGTTGATGGCCAATCGTCCGTTGAACCACAGGCTGATGTCGGATACGGCCTTCCGCGACACGATGAACTGGCGGTTGGCCCGGAAAAAATCGTGCGGATTGAGCAGTTCGGCCAGCTCGTCGAGCGACTGCGAGAACACAAATTCCTTCCCGTCTCCGTCGACAGCCTTGACCAGCCCGTTGGAAATATAGAAATACTGGATGGAATCGACCGATACCGGCAGAAACTTGTCGCCCTTCACCGGCACCAGAAAATGGGTCTTGTAGCTTTCCTCCTTTTTCAGGCTCCGGATAATCTCCGACAGGTCGGGCTGTTTCTCCGCCTTCGGCTGTCCGCCCAGCAGTTCCAGCTTATGCATGGCCTCCTGCAAGTCGGTCCGGCTGATGGGCTTGAGCAGATAGGCCACGCTGTTCACCTTGAATGCCCGGAGCGCATATTCATCGTAGGCCGTGGTGAAGATAATCGGACAGGTGATGTCCACCTGCGCACAGATGTCGAAAGCCGAGCCATCAGCCAGATGGATGTCCATAAACACCAGCTCCGGCATGGGATGCGTACGAAACCATTCCACTCCGTCGAAAATGCTGTCCACCTCCCCGACGATTTCAAAATCGGTGTCCACTTCCTGCATCACGGCCTTCAGGTTGCGCAAGGCCGCTTTCTCATCTTCTATAATCAGTGTTTTCATTTCAAATCAAAGGCAAAATCACAGTAAAACGGTTGTTCTCTTCCTGTACGGAAACTTCCTTTTTATAAAGCAACTGGTAACGTTTGGCCAGATTGGCCAGTCCGATTCCCATTCCGGCCGTCCCGCCCCGCTTGGGTTGCAACGGGTTGCTCACCTCCACCGTATCGCCTTCCGCCTTTACCAGCACCGTCAGCGGACGGCGGTTACTGATTTCGTTGTGCTTCACGGCATTCTCTATCAGCAGCTGGAGGGCCATGGGAGGCAACTTGCGGGAAAGCAGCTCCGGCGAAATCCGGATGTCAAACTGCAGATTTTCTTCGTAACGCACCTGCAGCAGATACATATACGACTTCACAAAATCCATCTCCTCCCGTAGGGTGACGGAATGCGACTCATTGTCCTGCAAAGTATAGCGCATCACCTTCGACAGTTCCTCCAAGTAATGACGGGCCTTATCGGGCGATTCGCGAATAAGCAGATACAAGGTGTTCAGCGAATTGAACAACATGTGCGGATTCAGCTGGCTCTTCAAGGCTTCATACTGGTTGATGATATTTTCCGTGCGCAACTGCTGGTTTTCGAGCAGCATCTTGCGGCTTTTCCGGTTCTGATGGAAGAAATAACAGCTTCCCGTCACAATGCAAGTAATCAGAAAATCCCGTAAAGGATGGAGATAATGGTGAAGCATGGCATCGATAGCCGGAATGTCGAAATGCTGGTGCAGATACACGAAGCTTTTTCCCAGCAGGTTGCTGACTACCCAGGTGACCACAAACGCACAGATCATCTTCTTCCACCCGATGGAAACCATGTCACTGTTAAAATGAAACAGAGTCTCGTTCAGGAAGAAAAGCAACAGCAAGGATATGTAGGTAAACAGCACCTCATTGCCCACGTCTGCCCAGTGCATCCCCGGAAACGAGAGCCCGTCGGAAGAATACGGATTCGACAAGGTAATCAGTTCCGGAAAATGCGTGAGGAATGCCACCATGATGGCGATGGCATTCACTACCAGCAGATATCTATTATTCACGATTTGCTTCATCCTCAAAATCAGGATTTTTTGGGAGCCTTACGGGCCGATACATACATTCCGGGACGGAAATCTTTCAGCGGATGCAGCACACGGGCATACACCTTGATGGAACGGTTGGTGCTGTCCACCATCTGGTCGATGGAAACCAATACGGCTTCAAACGTTTTATCCCCCATGCCATTCACACGGAACTCAATCTGGTCGCCCACCTTCAAATCATCCAGGTCTTTCTCGTAAGCGGTCAGCTGCAACATCAATGACTGCTTGTCGATGACATCACATACAGGTTCACCCACATTGAAATATTTCCCCAGGTTGACATTCATATTGGTAACATATCCACTCAAAGGAGCCTTGATTTCCAAATACGTATGAATGCCATCGGCCTTCAAATGACGGGTATCCATGCCCAAAATCTTCAACTGGGCGGCACTTGCATCTAACAAGCTCTTCATGGAAAGATACTCCGATTTACTCTGCTGCATCTGTTTCTGGGAAGCTGCCTCATGCGAAGCCAGGTTCTTCTGGCGTGCATATTCTTTTTCCAGGAACTCAATCTGTGCGGCCGCGTCCAGCCAGGTCTGCTGCAAAGTGATAAAATCCGGATTTTCCAGCGTCAGAATCACCTGACCTTTCTGCACGTAACTGCCCGGCAGGAAAGACACACTGTGTACGGCCCCTCCCATACTCAAAGTGATGGTGGCATGCCGCTGCGGCGGTACCATCAGAATACCGTTGAACGAAGGAGCATTGGCCACCTGGGTAGCTCCCGATATGCCGTCTACGACCATGCTGTCGGTAGCCTCCGCAAGGCTATCCTGCGATGCCGACAGAGTATCGGCTGCTCCATCAGTTGTTTGTTCGGATGCACCTCCTCCGCAAGAAGTGAAAGCCAGTGCACACCATAAGGCTGAGAAAAAAAGTATCTGTTTCATCTTATTATGCTTTTTATTTTTTATTCAGTGTATAATTCGATTTCCAGTACGGATACGTTGTAGGCATATACCGTTTCAATGTAATTCCGACGAATGTCGCGCGAAGCGTTCAGACTCTGCACGAAGTCCGTAATATTGATCTCACTTTCCTTGAACTTCAACAGGGCACTTTTCTGAAGCGCTTCCGCCTCTTTCAGGGCTGCCTTGGAATAGTAGTCCAAGCTTTCCTGCTGCTGACGGGCACGGCGGTAAAGTTCTTCCACCTGGTTGTTCAACTGTACCCGGTTCTGCTCAGCTTGCCATTCCGCAATCTGCAAGTTCACCTTGGCCTGCTTGCTGCGGCTGCGCTGCGGGAAGAACAGAATGGGAAAGGACACGCCCACCATCCACGAGTTCAACCCGTTCAGCGGTGCGATTTTCTGACGCACATACCCCAGTGAGAACTCCGGGAAAAACTTGCTGCGTTCAATGCGGAGTTCCGATTTCTTTTCCTGCACCTGGCTGGCAAAATAATTCAGATGGGCTGCCGAAAGAGGCCGGTCCTGCAAAGAGAGCGGAAGTACCGCCAGCGAACTGTCGTTGGGCACTACCGGCGCACCGGCATAGCAGGCCCACGCAAAACGACGGGAAGCCAGTTCCATTTCCTCCCGAGCTTGCAGGCTGCGGGTGTGAAGATCCGCTGCCAGCGTGGCAATCATGTTCCGTTGCGTCTGGTCAATATCTCCCTGCTGATAACGCAACTCCCCGCTTTCACGCAGCTTCAGGGCCAGTTCTTCCTGCTCTCCATACAAACGATACAAATGAAGAGCATATTGATAGTACACCCACGCCCGTTTCACTTCGGCCACAATTTCTTTCTTCACCATGTCACGGTAGTTGCTGCCGGTGGTTACCTGTGCATTGACCAAGGCATTCTTATAGAAAGGAGTCAGCAAGGAACCGAGCGACTGTTCTACCGACAGTTCATTGTCTTTCCGATATTCCCCGTTCAACTGCCCCCAGGAGTAGCTGAACGAAGTGTTGCCCCCGTCCCAGACTTCTCCACGGGCTGCCCGGCTCCGTTCGATTTCCGCATTGGCCATCTTCAACCGTGGGTGATTCTGCAAGGCTATTTCCAAGGCCTCATCCAGCGAAATCGCCTTCTGAGGAGTCGGAGTCACGGCGGAAGCAGAGGCGGCCAGCAACAACAGCAGACAGGTCATTCCGGCTTTCCGGCCCAACCGAGCACGGTGTCTTTTCCGTCCCCACAAATGGGCAATGACATTTACCAGCCGGTAGAACACCGGAATGACAATCAAGGTCAGCACGGTAGACACAATCAGTCCGCCAATCACTACAGTCGCCAGCGGGCGCTGTACTTCGGCTCCAGCCGAGGTAGCTACCGCCATGGGCACAAAGCCCAGTGAAGCCACCAGTCCGGTCAGGAACACCGGTCTCAACAGATGAGGACATCCTTTTGCAATGATTCGATTCGTACACATAGTATAAGTTTTTTCTTTTCGCAAATCATTAAAATGATTGATCATCAAGATACCATTCAGCACGGCCACACCAAACAGGGCGATAAATCCCACACCGGCCGAGATACTGAACGGAAGGCCACGCAACCACAAGGCTACGATACCTCCAATCAGTGACAAAGGTACGGTAGAAAAAACAACTAACGAATAAATTACACTTCTAAATGCGAAAAACAACAGTAAAAGTATCAGCATCAGGGCTATCGGAATCACAATGCTCAACGTACGTACGGCATTCTGCAGGTTTTCAAACTGTCCGCCGTATTCCCAGTAATAACCCGGTTTCAGTTTCACGTTCTTCTCCAAAGAGGTACGTATCTGTTCTACTACCTGCTGAATATCGGCATCGCGTACATTGACACCGATGACAATCCGTCGTTTGGTGGCATCGCGGTTAATCTGCAACGGCCCGTTCTCCAGGTCGATGCTAGCCACTTCGCTGACCGGTATCTGGATGCCTTCGCTCGTGCGGACAAACAGTTTGTCGATATTCAGGTCTTGCACCTTATCCTTATCCAGACGCAGTACGAGGTCGAAACGACGTTCGTTTTCAAAGACCACTCCGGCAGTCTCTCCGGCGTAGGCCGTACGGATAATCGTATTCAGTTCCTCTATGTCGATGCCGTAGCGGGCAATCTTGGCACGGTCGTATTTCACCAGCAACTGCGGAAGTCCCATGGCCTGCTCTACCAACACATCGGAAGCTCCAGGCACCTGTTCCACATACTTGGCCGCCTCTTTGGCCTTAGCATAGAGTTCGGCCATATCTTCTCCATACAGTTTGATGGCGATATCGGCTTTGGCTCCTGTCATCAGCTCATTGAAACGCAACTGGATGGGCTGGCTGAAATTGAACTCGGCTCCCTTCACCGACTCCAGCGACTTTTTCATCTTCTCCACCATCTCCGCGCGGCTGCTGGCCGAAGTCCATTCACTGAACGGCTTCATCACAATCATCACGTCGGCATCCTCTACGGCCATCGGGTCGGTAGGTACTTCAGCCGTACCGATTTTGGCTACTACGTGTTTGATTTCCGGGAAGTCTTCTTTCAGTTTCTTCTCAGCTGCGAGCGACACCTCAATGCTGCGGCTCAAGGAACTACCTGCCGGAAGAGTCATCTGCATGGCAAAGTCACCTTCGTCGAGCGTCGGAATAAATTCAGCTCCCAACCGGGTAAACAACAAGAAGGATAATATCAATAAGGTAAAGGCCGAAGCCAAGGTACCCCATACATGGGCCAGACAGAAATTCAACGCCCGGTGATACACATGGTTCAACTTCTCAAAGAAACGGTCGGCCAAGGTCGATTTGACGGCTACGCTGCGTTTCAGGAAAAGAGAAGCCATCATCGGCACATAAGTGAGTGACAACAACAGAGCTCCGATGATACAGAACACCAGCGTCTTGGCCATCGGGGTAAAGTATTTTCCTTCGATTCCGGTCAAAGTCAATATCGGAAAGAATACAATCAGGATAATCAACACCGCAAACGTCGCACTCCGCACTACATTGCCGGCACCTTTTTCCACTTCCTCATCCATTTCCTTCTTACTCAATGTACGGCCCATCCATTTCTTGCTATAGATGTGTGCCAGGATACCTTCCAATATCACGATGGAACCGTCCACCACAATACCGAAGTCAATGGCCCCTAAACTCATCAGGTTGGCCGACACTCCAAATACCCGCATCAGGATAAAGGCAAACAACATGGCCAGCGGTATGACAGAAGCCACAATCAGTCCGGCACGTACATTTCCCAAGAACACAATCAATACGAGGAACACAATCACCGCACCTTCCACCAGGTTGCGAATCACCGTCGAGATGTTACGGTTCACTAGTTCGGAACGGTTCAGGTAAGGTTCTACGCTAATTCCTTCCGGCAGCATCTTCTGCACCTTCACCACCCGTTTCTCCAGTTCCTGAGTTACCACATTGGCATTGGCTCCTTTCAGCATCATGGCAATACCACCCACACACTCGCCGTTTCCATCCATGGTCATGGCACCGAAACGCTTGGGAGCTCCGTAGCGTACTTTTCCGATGTCGCTCACATGTACGGGAATGCCGCCACGGTTAGTCACCACAATCTGTTCAATATCCTTCAAGTCGGTAATCATACCTTCCGAACGGATATAATAGGCACGGTTCACCTTTTCTATATAGCTACCTCCGGTATTCTGGTTGTTACGGCTCAAAGCCTCGAACACATCCCCGATGGTGATGTTGAGCGAATACAATGCATCCGGGTCAACCGCAACCTCATACTGTTTCAGGTACCCTCCGAAACTGTTGATCTCCACAATGCCCGGAATACCAGAAAGCTGACGTTTCACAATCCAGTCCTGAATAGTACGCAGCTCCATGGCATCGTACTTCTTTTCATATCCCGGAGCTACTTTCAGCACATACTGATAAATTTCTCCCAAACCGGTGGTAATCGGCATCATTTCCGGTACGCCCAGATTGGAAGGAATCTCCCCGGCCACGGTCTGTATCTGTTCATTGACCAACTGACGGGCATCCAGCGTAGGCACGCTTTCCTTGAATACTACCGTCACTACGGAAAGTCCAAAACGAGACACCGAACGGATTTCCTGCACATTCATAATGTTGCTCATGGCAACCTCTATCGGGAACGTAATCAGCTGCTCTACCTCCTGCGGAGCCAAAGTAGGCGATACCGTGACTACCTGCACCTGATTATTGGTAATATCAGGTACGGCATCAATAGGCAACGTCAGCATAGAATAAATGCCCCCAATCATTAAAAACAAGGTTGTCAGCACGACAAACAGTTTTTTTCGAATTGAAAAACGGACTATTTTCTTAAACATTTTCTTGTGTATTGATTGATGATGGAAACAAAATTACCTCACACCACACAATAAAAGCCCAACAAACGTGCGAAGCTGACAAATCAAGGGTTGAACTGACCTATCAGAATGATGAAATGCCAAAATCGGGAGTACACGTGTAATCTTCGTTTTTTCTATGTCAGTGTGGCAGTTTTTTATTATTTTTGCAGCCAATTTGAATAAAACTGCCATTAAGGCACGAAATTTGTTAGAGGGAAAAGAAAACTATTCAATCGAAAATAAAAAACCATTAAGATATGAACAACGAAAATAAAAATCCGAACGTGGAAGAAGAATTGAAAAAGCAGTCACAAGAAGCTGCCGAGAATGAACAAACGACTTCCGAAGCATCAGAAGCACAGGAAAATGCCTCTTCAGAAGAAAAGGAACTGACCGCAGAAGAAAAGTTGGGGAAAGAACTGGAAGAAGCTCAGAAAGTCATCGACGAGCAGAAAGACAAATACCTGCGTCTGTCTGCTGAATTCGACAACTTCCGCAAACGTACCTTAAAGGAAAAAGCCGAATTAATCAAAAATGGAGGAGAAAAAGCCATCAATGCTATCCTGCCGATTCTGGACGATTTGGAACGTGCGCTACAGAACATGCAGAAGGCAGAAGACGTGAAAGCCATTTACGAGGGAGTGGAACTGATTTACCAGAAGTTCTTGAAAAACCTGCACCAGGAAGGCTTGGAAAAGATGGAACCTGTGGGCGAAGCATTCGATACAGACTTCCATGAAGCTGTGGCTTTGGTGCCTGCTCCAAACGAAGAACAGAAAGGAAAGGTACTGGATTGTGTACAGACCGGATATAAACTGAACGAAAAAGTCATCCGCCATGCAAAAGTGGTGGTTGCCCAATAATAAACAGGTATAGTCATGGCGAAAAGAGATTATTATGAAGTGCTGGGGGTTGCCAAAACAGCCACGGCAGACGAAATAAAGAAGGCCTACCGAAAGAAGGCCATCCAATATCATCCGGACCGCAACCCGGGTGATAAGGAAGCGGAAGAGAAGTTCAAGGAAGCCGCAGAGGCCTACGAAGTATTGAGCAACCCGGACAAGCGTTCACGCTATGACCAGTTCGGTTTTGCCGGAGTAGACGGTGCAGCCGGAGGTGGAAGTGGTTTTGGCGGATTTGGCGGCCAAGGCATGTCTATGGACGATATTTTCTCTATGTTCGGCGATATTTTCGGCGGACACGGAGGATTCGGCGGATTCAGCAGCGGATTTGGTGGCGGAGGCCAGTCACGTCAGCGGAAATTCCGTGGTTCAGACTTGCGCGTAAAGGTCAAACTGAACCTGAAGGAGATTTCTACTGGAGTTGAAAAGAAATTCAAGCTGAAGAAATACGTAGAATGCAGCCACTGTCATGGTACAGGAGCAGAAGGTGACGGAGGTACAGAAACCTGTCCTACATGTCACGGAACGGGTAGCGTAACCCGCACACAGCAGAGCATTTTCGGCATGATGCAGACACAGTCTGTATGTCCGCAGTGCGGCGGTGAAGGTAAAATCATCAAGAACAAATGTAAGGAATGTAACGGTGAAGGAGTGGTTTACGGTGAGGAAGTAGTAACCGTGAAGATTCCGGCCGGAGTAGCTGAAGGCATGCAGGTGACCATCAACGGAAAAGGTAATGCCGGAAAGCACAACGGGGTACCAGGCGACTTGCTGGTATTGATTGAGGAAGAAAAGCATCCGGAACTCATCCGTGACGAAAGTGACTTGATTTACAACCTTCTGTTAAGTGTGCCGACCGCTGCATTAGGAGGTACGGTAGAAATCCCGACCATCGACGGGAAGGCAAAAATCAAGATTGAGCCGGGCACACAGCCGGGTAAAGTGCTTCGCTTGCGCGGCAAAGGTCTGCCAAACATCAACAGCTACGGATACAACACCGGTACAGGTGACTTGCTGGTAAATATTAGCGTCTACATTCCGGAAACGCTGACGAAAGAAGAACGTCAGGCACTGGAAAAATGGCAGGAAGCAGAGAACTTCAAGCCAAATACAAGCCTGAAAGAAAAAATCTTCAAGAAATTCAGAAGTTTATTCGATTAAGCAACAGCTTTTCAGATACAAGAAAGGACTGTCTCCCCTACAAGCGGAGTCAGTCCTTTCTGCATTTAAACACATTCCTGCAAGGCTCTTATTTCAGCCGGAAGCCATTTTCCCAGTACTTCCGAAGAAGTACTCCAGTACTGCATAGGAAGTACTCCAGTACTTTCGTGGAAGTACTACAGTCCTCCTTAAGAAGTACTGAAAAGAGAACAGGACATTTCAGATTCTGCTCTGCTCCACATCGTCTTCTTTATCCAAATAAAATTTAAACCAGGACTAAAAAGAGATAACAGCCTAAATAGCAGTGACATTTTTTGTATTTTTGGGGTAACAAAAAAAATGAAAGTCATGAAAAAATATATCTTGCTGCTGACATTGTTCTGTCCGTTACTCGTTTTAGCACAGACAGAAAACCCGAAGTCGCTTCCTTCCGACTCCCTTTCCACGACATTGCATGCAGAACAGCTCATGGCTAAGGATACACTCAGTGTACCCCTGCCCGCTCCTGTTCCGCAGCATTACCTATACTCTCCCTTCGATATGTATGGCATTACCCCATTCAATTACAGCTATGCCACTTGGGAGCTGCATAAAGGATTCAATGCCTCCATCGGCATGAATGTCACATTCAGTCCGAGCAAATACGCTCCTTCCGGAGTGGGTTTCGGTCAGGATGCCGCTTTCTTGTACGCCGTACCGCTGAACAAGCGCTTCAGCGTAGCAGGCGGATTGTATGCCAGCAATTTCAACTGGGGTGGCATCAACTACCGCAATGTAGGAATTACCGGCATTGCTGCGTTTAAAGTCAACGAACGTATCAGTCTGTATGCCTATGGCAACAAGTCGCTCATGCCAAAACGTTCACCCTATTACTACCCCATGCCTAATTTTGCTCCCGACCGGATTGGGGGAATGATTAATTTCAAGTTTAATGAAAGCAGTTCCATCAGCATCGGAGTAGAAGGAATCAAGTACCCGCAAGGAGCTTACTGGTAAATGAAATCGTAAAAAGATAGGTTATCCTGATAAAAATGATGATATTTGCAGCTGTTTTTAAAAAGCAGAAATCATGAATTATCAGGAAACACTTACCTACTTATATAATAGTGCCCCTCTGTTTCAGCAGGTGGGAAAAGATGCTTACAAAGAAGGATTAGACAACACGTATGCACTGGATGACTACTTCCATCACCCTCATCGCAAATTCCATACGATTCACGTGGCAGGAACCAACGGGAAAGGTTCTTGTTCGCATACATTGGCTGCCATTCTACAGGCTGCAGGCTATAAAACCGGACTTTATACTTCTCCTCACTTAGTGGATTTCCGTGAGCGTATCCGCGTAAACGGCACTCCGGTAAGCCAGGAATTTGTCATCGACTTTGTAGAAAAGCACCGCGCATTCTTCGAACCGCTTCACCCTTCTTTCTTTGAACTGACCACTGCCATGGCATTCACCTATTTCGCTGAACAACAAGTGGATGTAGCCGTTATAGAGGTCGGTCTTGGAGGAAGACTGGACTGCACCAACATCATTCAGCCCGACTTGTGTGTCATTACTAACATCAGTTTCGACCATGTACAGTTTTTAGGTAATACCCTGGAAAAAATTGCTTCAGAAAAGGCGGGCATCATTAAAGAAGGTACTCCGGTCGTAATCGGTGAAACCACTCCAGAAACCCGACCTGTCTTCCAGGCTAAGGCTACTGCCGTAGGGGCTCCCATTGTATTTGCCGAAGACGAGCACCTGCTCATCCATGCGACCCGCAACGAAGCGATGCATTACGTTTACCAAACTGCTGACTACCCTCAACTGGAGGGCGAACTGGGAGGCTTATGCCAGCTAAAGAATACCAATACCCTACTCTCGGCTATCCGCCAGCTTCGCCATGCAGGGTATAATCTGTCAGAAGAGAATGTACGTGAAGGCTTCCTCCATGTCTGCGAGCTGACCGGTCTGATGGGACGCTGGCAGAAATTAGGTGAAAAACCGACCATCATCTGCGATACCGGACACAACACGGGTGGTATGCAATACATTACCGAGCAACTCAGACATCAGACTTATAAAACCTTACATATTGTCATCGGCATGGTGAACGATAAGGATGTGAGCGGTGTATTGTCTATGTTGCCTAAAGATGCCCGATATTATTTCACACAAGCCAGCGTGAAAAGAGCTCTTCCCTACCAGCAGATGAAAGCACTGGCCGAGACCTTCAATTTACACGGAGAAGCCTACCCCCATGTGAAAGAAGCCTTCGAAGCAGCCAAGGAACAGGCCCAGCCGGATGATTTTATTTTTGTGGGAGGAAGCAGTTTTATTGTCGCCGATTTACTTTCTTTAAACAATTAAAGAACGTTCTTTCTTCGAAAATGTTTGGGTATATTGAAGAAAATCTTTTTATTTGCACAACAAAATAATGTGTGAACTAAAAGATTTTAATAATATGAACAACACATTTTACAAAGAAAATAATTTAAGCGGCTTAAAAAGAGCAGATTTTCAAAAAATTGTAGACGGCAAAGAGACAGATTTGTTTATTCTTTCGAACCAGCAAGGTGCCGAAGTAGCAATTACAAACTATGGGGGAGCAATCTTAACTGTGATGGTACCGGACAAAAACGGTAAACTGGCCAATGTGGTGCAGGGACATGACAGTATCGATAATGTTATCAACAGTCACGAACCTTTCCTGAGTACACTAATCGGACGCTATGGCAACCGTATTGCGAAAGGCAGTTTCCTGATGGACGGACAAGAACATAATTTGACCATCAATAACGGTCCTAACTCCCTGCATGGAGGTCCAACTGGCTTCCATGCCCGCGTATGGGATGCCAAACAAGAAGATGAACATAGCGTAACGCTGCACTATCTCTCTAAAGATGGAGAAGAAGGTTTTCCAGGCAATCTGGACGTCACAGTTACTTATACACTGACAGGAGAGAACGAACTGGTCATCACTTACGTAGCCAACTGCGACAAAAAGACCATTATCAACCTGACGAACCACGCATTTTTCAGCCTGGCAGGTTTGAACAATCCGACTCCGACCGTAGACAATAACATCGTCACAATCAACGCAGATTTTTATATTCCAATAGACGAAGTATCTATCCCTACAGGAGAAATATTGAAGGTAGAAGGTACTCCGATGGACTTCCGTACACCGCACACCGTGGGAAGCCGTATCAATGAACCGTTCCAGCAGCTCATCAACGGAGCCGGATACGACCATTGCTACGTGCTGAACAAACGCGAAACGGAAGCTTTGGTATTTGCGGCTAAATGTGTAGAACCGGAAAGCGGACGTTCGCTGGAAGTTTATACTACAGAGCCGGGTGTACAAGTATACACAGCCAACTGGCACAATGGTTTTACTGGATACCACGGTGCTACATTCCCGGCAAGAAGCGCTATCTGCTTTGAGGCACAGCACTTCCCCGACTCACCCAACAAAGGACACTTCCCGTCAGTCGTACTGAAACCGGAAGATACCTACCATCAGGTAACTATCTATAAGTTCGGAGTTGAAAAATAAAAATCTAATTCTTTAATTAACCTATAACAAACTAACACCTTTAAACAACATGTCACAACAACAAAAAAGCTATTTGTTACCCATAGTAATGATGTTCGCATTGTTTGCTATGATTTCTTTCGTAACCGGATTGCCGGCTCCATTTGGAGTAATCGTACAGAGTGAATTTGGAGCTACCAACCTGGAAGCTACACTCGGATTCGCTGCGAACTTCATTGCATACGCATTTATGGGTATTCCTTCGGGACTTCTTTTACAGAAAATCGGATACAAGAAAACAGCATTGATTGCTATTGCAGTAGGATTCATTGGTGTAGGTATTCAGGCATTGGCCTCTAAAGGCGGATTCTCTGTATATTTGGCTGGAGCCTTCATCTCTGGTTTCTCTATGTGTATGCTGAACACAGTAGTTAACCCGATGCTGAACACCCTGGGTGGTGGCGGCAAGAAAGGTAACCAGCTTATCCAGACTGGTGGTTCACTGAACTCTTTGTCAGCTACTATCGTTCCGGTATTGGTGGGTTACCTGATGGGTGCTAACGTAGAAGAACGTACTATCGCTAAGGCTTTGCCGGCACTTTACATCGCTATGGCTATTTTCGCCATCGCTTTCCTGGTACTCTTCTTCATGGCTATCCCTGAACCAAGCTTGTCTAAGGCAAACAAGAGCAAAGGCGCACACAGCCCGCTGTCTTTCCGTCACTTCAAGCTAGGAACTATCGCCATCTTCGTTTACGTAGGTATTGAAGTAGGTGTTCCTCACTTTGCGAACTTGTTCATGACTGCACAAGCTCACGAAGGCGGTTTGGGCATTGACCCGGCCATTGCAGGTTCTATCGTAGGAACTTACTGGTTCCTGATGCTTATCGGTCGTCTGATTGGTGCTTCACTCGGTGCCCAGTTCAGTAGTAAGGCCATGTTGACCGTAGCTTCTATTCTCGGATTGGTTTTGATTGGTATTGCCTTCGTAACTCCGTTGAGCAGCGTAGTCAACATGCCGGTATTCAAAAGCGGAGCTAGTCTGTCATTCGGATTGGAAGCAGTTCCTGTCAGCGTAATGTGTATGGCACTCTGCGGACTCTGTACTTCAATCATGTGGGGTGGTATCTTCAACTTGGCTGTAGAAGGACTGGGTAAATACACAGAAGCAGCTTCCGGAATTTTCATGGTAATGGTTTGCGGTGGTGGATTACTTCCGCTGTTACAAGGTGGAGTAGCCGACTCAGCAGGTTATCTGAACAGCTTTATCGTAATTGCAGCCGCATTGGCATACTTGTTGTTCTATGCGTTGATCGGATGCAAGAATGTAAACAAAGACATTCCGACTGAATAATAAAACACAAGGATGAAGGATGGACTCATTCTTCATCCTTTCTTGTTTATATACCAGAATTTATTAACCTTTAATTTTTATCATTATGGACATAGAATTTGTAAGAAGCCGCTTTATCAAGCATTTCGACGGTACAACAGGCTCAGTATATACTTCTCCGGGACGAATCAACCTGATTGGTGAGCACACTGACTACAACGGAGGTTTTGTATTTCCGGGAGCTGTAGACAAAGGTATGGTAGCCGAAATCAAACCGAACGGAAAAGATAAAGTTTGCGCTTATTCTATCGACTTGAAAGACTACGTAGAATTCGGATTGAATGAAGAAGATGCTCCGAAAGCAAGCTGGGCACGTTATATCTTCGGCGTTTGCCGTGAAATGATCAAACGCGGAGTTGACGTAAAAGGCTTCAATACTGCATTTGCAGGTGATGTGCCTCTGGGTGCAGGTATGTCTTCTTCTGCTGCATTGGAATCTACATACGCATACGCTTTGAACGATTTGTTCGGCGACAACAAAATTGACAAATTCGAACTGGCTAAAGTAGGTCAGGCTACAGAACACAACTACTGCGGAGTTAATTGCGGTATCATGGACCAGTTTGCTTCTGTATTCGGCAAAGAAGGTCACCTGATTCGTCTGGACTGCCGTTCACTGGAATACCAGTACTTCCCGTTCAGACCGGACGGATACCGCCTGGTATTGGTTGACTCTGTAGTAAAACATGAACTGGCATCTTCTGCATACAACAAACGCCGTCAGAGCTGCGAAGCTGTTGTAGCTGCTATCAAGAAGAACCACCCGACTGTAGAATTCCTGAGAGACTGCACAATGGATATGCTGAACGAAGTAAAAGCTGAAGTTTCTGAAGAAGACTACATGCGTGCTGAATACGTAATCGAAGAAATCCAGCGTGTGCTCGACGTATGCGACGCATTGGAAAAAGGCGACTACGAAACAGTGGGACAGAAAATGTATGAAACTCACCATGGCATGAGCAAACTGTATGAAGTCAGCTGCGAAGAGCTCGACTTCCTGAACGATATTGCTTTTGACTGTGGAGTTACTGGTTCACGCGTAATGGGCGGTGGATTCGGTGGATGTACCATCAACCTGGTTAAAAATGAATTGTACGAAACATTCATTTCTACTGCAAAAGAACGCTTCAAAGAAAAATTCGGTCGTAGCCCGAAAGTATACGATGTAGTTATCAGCGACGGTTCACACAAAGTTTGCTAATCTATATCCATCATAACATAAAAAAGCACGAATTTCGGTTCGTGCTTTTTTTATGATATATACTTGACAAAATCAATCGCCGCGATAATAATACAGTAATGAATGCCGTGCAATAAAGTCTGCATTCAGCTTCACCAGCATCTTCTCTCCTACTTCAGGCAATTCTGCATCGGGCAGTAAGTTTTTCTCAATGCAATAATGCAGCAAATCCGGCGGACAAAGTATCTCTTCCGTCAACATCCGGAATGCATTTTGCGATGCCTCTTCCTGATCATAATAAGGATTTTCCGTGTCGGCGATGTATTCACACACATCCTTCGCCAGCAAAAGCCCTTTCTGCTCATCCACCATCAATACAAAGTTCCGGCAACTCTTCATCTGCGGCAAGGTGTGATTCTCATCATCCGGCCACTGCAGAATCTCTACCAGGAAGCGTTTCAATGAATCATAGCCATTGAGATAAATAATCTTCCGCCCGCCAGTCCACAGGGTAAAGAGACGATAAATCTCCGCATTCTTCTGCAAAACAGTTTCCGGCATTTCCTTTTCCTCCTGATACAGACGAGGAACCGATTTCCAGCACTTTGCCTGCTTACCAGCCAACAACTTAATCCATTCGTGAAGGAACAACGCCAAAGGACCCGTAGGGATAATAAAACGGTCGTCCGGTGCCACCCGTTCAATATAAGGCAGCATAGAAGGTTCCGTAAGGTAAGTGTGTCCGAAAAGCCATGACAATTTCCGGTCAGCCTCTTTTTCATCTGCATAGCCATCAAAATAATCCTTCAGCAACTCATTCTCCGGAGCCACCTCATAAGCTTCCTCCAGTAAAGGCAGGAAAGCCTGTGCCTGTTTTAAGATTGAGGTATCCAGCGGATTCACATACCCATGCGAGTAAGGAGCCTTTTGCCATGTATTCCAGATAATGAAACGTACGTCCTCCAGGTTTACCTCTCCCTTTATATAATCTTTTCCCGTGGGATAGAATGGAAGACACCTGCCATATAAACGGGTATGAGCAGTGGTAAATCCCTGCCACAATCCCAGGCCAGAAATGATGTCTTCCAGATAAGCTGCCACATACAAACTTAAATTCTTGCAAAACATCTCAGGCAATTCCTCCAAATGACAAGCCGCATAAAGTTTGTTGGCCAACTCCACAAAAAACGTATCTGAAGAACAAACTGTCGTATACGGATGAATAGCCAGCCAGTCGTTCAAATAAATCACATTCTTTTTCATATATATTCGTTCATTTGAATAATCAGTTTCGAGTAAAAAGCGTCACAAGCAGTGAAATCAGTGTCAGGCCGATTCCTACACAAACCACTCCGGTCCAGCCCCAAGCGTGCCAGAATGTACCAGCCAGAAAAGTTCCCAGTGAACCACCCACAAAATAAGTCGTCATAAAGATGGTATTTACCCGGTTGGTCGCCTTGGGAGCCTGCGACAATGCACAGGTTTGATTACCTATCTGCACACATTGCATACCGATATCTATCACAATAATTCCCACGATAAAACCTAAATAAGAATTCTGGAAAATAAACATGATGATCCAGGCTGCAATGATGAGCGAACAACCAACAAAAGTAAAAAAGCGCACTCCAAACTTATGTACCAAACTCCCAACAAAAGAGGCCGTCAGTGCACCGGCCACTCCACACAATCCCAGCATACCGATGATGTTGTTTCCTGCATAAAATGGTTCCCCACTTAACTTAAAGGCCAGACAGGCCCATAATGCCAGGAAGCTACCAAAACAAAGTCCGGCCCGTGCAGAAACCAAACGAATGGTAGAATTATCCCTGTATAGCGTAAAAAGCGATTTCATCAATCCTTTGTACGTGCCTTTGAAATTTAGCGGCATATCCGGCAACACCCGAACCACCACAAAAATACAAAGCAACATGATGACGGCTGCAATATAATACATCGTACGCCATCCCCAATATTCGCCTACAAAACCACTGATTACCCGTGAGCCTAAAATTCCGGTCAGCAGACCGCTGACCATCATCCCCACATTGCGTGCCTTATTCTGAGGCAGCGAAAACTGTGCAGCAATCGGGATAAAAATCTGCGGCATGACCGAACAAATCCCTGTCACCAGCGAAGCCAGCAAGATGTAGAATACATTCACCGACATAGCAATACTGCAAGTTGCCACCGACAACAAGAGAAAGTTAATGACAATGATATTTTTCCGCTTATACAAGTCCCCCAAAGGAATAATAAACAACAATCCCAGCGCATACCCAATCTGTGTAGTCATAGGTATCAGGTTAGCTGTAAACTCCGAGATACCCAAATCCTCACTGATACGGTTCAGCAACGGTTGATTATAATACAGATTCGCCACTGAAAGTCCTGATATAATGGCCAGTATCCACAGTAACGAAGCCGGAATTCCTTTATTCTCTTCCAATTTTTGTTTCATATTGATAAACTCTTACTTTCATTCTGCAAAAATAGACAAAAAAACAAATGTCCATAATAAAGTCAACCACAAAGCAAAATGAAAATAAATTCAGGATTCATACAATAACCTTGTCAGATTCTTCTTTCATTAGTCCACAAATTACAAACTTATTACATATTACCTGAATTATGCAACTCACACAAAATCAAGAAAAAAGGAGTCTGTCGTTCTATATTCCCTATCCGATAGGAAAATAAAAAAGTTAATTATCGACTGCCTAATTTGTTAAATCGTCCACTCTCTAATTATTCGTTGAAAAGATTTTTTAACTTTGCAACAGAAAAAACTAAGTAATACAAAAAGAATCAACGAACTTAACTACAAAGTATTTAGCGAACAACAACGCGAAAATAGATTTACAATTTATTTAATTAAAAATTTATGGTACATCATTCCAAATTCCTGTACTCCGCATTGGTCGTTTCAGCTATGGCTGTTGGCGCAAATGCTCAGGTAACAACTTCTGCTATCAGCGGAAAAGTTTTAGATGAAACCAAAGCCCCGGTTATCGGTGCTACAGTGGTAGCTATCCACGAACCGTCAGGAACTCTCTACGGTGCAGTTACAAACGTAGATGGACGTTACACCATCCAAGGTATGCGTACCGGTGGTCCCTACAAAATTGAAATCTCATACGTAGGTTACAACAAAACTGCATTTACAGGTATTTCACTCGAACTGGGTAACACACTCAGCCTGAATGCTGAAATGAAACCAAGTTCAGAACTGTTGGACGAAGTAGTAGTCGTAGCCGATGCAAAAGCGAATGCCGGAGCTGCACACAACTTCTCTACACAGAAAATCGAAAACACTCCGACAGTCGACCGTAACGTGTACGACATCGTGAAGAACATGCCGATGGCCATGACTTCAAAGAACGGAGGTATCACATTCGCCGGTTCAAACAACCGTTACAACAGTTTCCAGATTGACGGTACAGTAAGTAACGACGTGTTCGGTTTGTCCGCATCCGGAACTAACGGTGGCCAGACAGGTGCCAACCCGATTTCTATGGATGCTATCCAAGAAATCCAAGTAGTCGTTGCTCCTTTCGATGTACGTCAGAGCGGATTTACCGGAGGTGGTATCAATGCCATCACCAAGCAGGGTACTAACACCACTCACGGTTCGGCTTACACTTACTTCAACAACCAGAACATGTATGGTAAATACAGTGCCGTACGCGGTTATGAGAAGTCTCCACTCACTCAGCAGTATACTCGTACTTACGGTGGAACATTGGGCGGTGCCATCGTAAAAGACAAATTGTTCTACTTTGTAAGTGCAGAAGCGAAGAAAGAATCTTATCCTTCAAGTATTTACCCGGGATATACTGACAGCTATATCACCAATGATGTAGCCAAACAGATTGCTGACCAATATGCTAAACTAACAGGTATTCAGGAAAACTATGGACAGCGCGATATTGAAAGTAAATCATTTGGGCTGTTAGCTCGTATTGACTGGAACATCAACCAGAACCACAAATTAGCTCTGCGTTACCAACACAACAACTCATACGATGACAACTACGGAGTGGGATCCACTTCATACACTTTCGTAAACAGTGGCTACCGTATGAACAATAAAACAAATTCTATCGTAGCAGAGTTGAACTCTCACTTGGGACAGAATTTGTACAATGAATTCCGTGCTTCAGCCAGCTTCATTCGTGACCACCGTGACGTAGCTTACCAAGGTCCTACAGTCCAGATTGAAGACATTTTAGGTGGTGACCAAAAAACAGCCATTACCGCTAACATCGGTACAGAGTATTCTTCTGGTGCCAACTACTTGGATCAAGACATTTATACATTCGAAGATAACCTTTCTTGGTATTTGGGTAACCATACACTGACATTCGGTACACACAACGAAATATACCGCATGAAGAATCTGTTTATCCAAGCTGTAAATGGTTCTTGGTATTATGCTGACTTACAACGATTCCTGGATGATCAGCCTTATAAATTCTCTTACAAATACACGGACCCAGAATTAACGGGAGGCGACACACAATGGGCTCCTGCCATGAAATCTGGCCAGTTTGGTTTCTATGCACAAGATAAATGGGATGTCAGCAACAACTTCAACCTGACGTATGGTTTGCGTATTGATATTCCGGTAGTATTTAATAATCCGACTGAGAACCCTACATTTAATGAATATGCTGCACAAAAAGGTTTTGGCGTTCGTGTAGGAGAAAACCCAAGTGCAAAAGTCCTGTTCTCACCGCGCGTAGGATTCCGTTGGTATACCAATGACTCACATAAGACTTTATTGCGTGGTGGTATAGGTATCTTTACAGGTCGCGTACCATTTGTATGGTTGTCAAATGCATTCAACAATACAGGTATGGAAAGCAAAGGTACCACTATCGAACCCAAAGATGGTAAAAATCATACCCACACAGCTCCTTCTTTAGGACAGTATGCCAACAATCCTATGGCTGGAGCAAATTCTGGAAGCGGTTATTTCAGCCCGGATATCGTAACTGTATCTAAAGACTTCAAATATCCGCAAGTATTCCGCGCTAACCTTGCCTTGGAACAGAGATTGCCGGGTGATATCAAAATGACATTGGAAGGTATCTATTCAAAAACCATGAATAACGTATTCTTTGAGAACTTGGCACTGACAAATAACGGTGAAAAAGTATATGCAATCCCTGGAGTGGAGGCATCAGTCGCTCCATATTATACTAAAGGACAAAGCGATTATTATAGCATCATCAACCTGAGAAATACTAATAAAGGATATACATATGCTTTATCGGCATTGCTGGAAAAACATTTCAACTTTGGTTTGGACATGTCTGCATCTTACACCTTTGGACATGCAAAATCAGTAAACGATGGAACAAGTTCAGTAGCTTACTCTAACTGGAAATACAACTACTCTGTAGATACCAATTCTCAGAATGAGCTTGGCTTCTCTAAATTCGATATTCCTCATCGTGTAATGGTTCAGGCATCTTATAATAGTCCTAAATACTGGAATGGATGGACAAGCACCACAATTGCTGTTATTTATAATGGATTCTCAGGAAGCCGCTACAGCCTGACAATGAACGAAAAGCAGGACTTTAACGGTGACGGCCAAAAGGGTAACTCTTTGCTTTACATACCAACTGATGAAGAGTTAAACAAAATGACCTTCGTTGATAATATTGATGAAGAAACAGGCAAGGTTATCATGACTGCTGCACAGAGCCGTGAAGCTTTCAAGCAATGGATTGAAAACGACAGTTATGCAAAGAACCACAGAGGTCAGTATGCAGAACGTAATTCAAACCTGAGCAAATGGGAACATGAAATTGATTTACACTTGGCTCAGACTATCTACAATATTCAGGGTATGGGCAAACTGGAATTTACATTCGACATCATCAACTTTGCCAATATGCTGAACAAGAAATGGGGTGCAAGCTATGAATCTGCTTACAACCTTTCTCCACTGACTCTTAAGGAATTTGCTGCTGATAAAACGACTCCATTGTATTACTACAACAATGCCGAAATCAAGAAGAGCGACATCAGCTCACGCTGGCACTGCCAGGTGGGTGTAAGACTGACTTTCTAATGAAAGACTAACCCTTTAACATAAAAGGTGTATTGCCCACGAAAGAACGGCAATACACCTTTCTTTTTATCACCCTCTAACAATAACCAGACTTATGAAAAAACTTATCTCGCTGTGTATGATGTGGTGCATCTGCCTCTCTATCTGGGCCGGAAAGCACTACACCGTCATTGTATCCCTCGACGGGTTCCGCTGGGACTACCCGCAAATGTACGACACGCCGTTCTTCGACCGGATGGCTCGTGAAGGCGTAAAGGCCACCATGATTCCATCATTCCCTTCGAAGACCTTCCCCAACCATTACACCATTGCTACGGGACTGGTGCCCGACCACCATGGTATCGTAGCCAATACCTTCTGGGACCCACAGCGTCAGGAACTTTACAAGATGAGCAACCTGAAAACCCGCAACGATGCGTCTTATTATGGCGGAGAACCTATCTGGATTACCGCACAGAAGCAGGGCATCAAAACAGGAAACATCTACTGGGTAGGCTCTGACATTGCCGTAAAAGGACAGCACCCTACCTACTATCACGTGTACGACCAGAAACCCCGGCTCACCCAGACGGAGCGTGTGGCAGAGGCACTGAGAATGCTGAAACTGCCGGAAGAAGAACGCCCCCAGCTGGTTATGATTTATTTCGAGGATTCTGATACCTACGGACACACTTATAGCCCGCACAGCAAGGAAACACGCCGCTGCGTGGAAGAGCTGGATGCCCTCATGAAATACTTATGGGAAGGACTTCAAAGCTTGCCTTTCGGAAAGGACATCAACCTGATTGTAACGTCCGACCACGGAATGGCGACTGTCAGTGCAGACCGTTTTGTGCCTATTAAGCACCTGTTGAACGAAAAATGGTATACTTTGATTGACGGAAACCTGCCGGCACAGATTTATACGAAACCGGAATACCGCGACTCCGTGTATCAGGCACTACAGGGACTGAATCACGTACGGGTATGGAAAAAAGAAGATATTCCTGCTTATTTGAACTATGGAAGCAATCCGCGTGTGGGCGACATCATCGTACTGCCTGATTTAGGCTGGCTGGTGGAAGAAGGCAACAAGACGCTGCCGGGTGCCCATGGATTCGACCCAACCTACGACGATATGCAGGTAATGTTCCGGGCATGCGGACCGGATTTCAAGAAAGGATACGAAGCTCCGAAGTTCCGAAATGTATCGATTTATTCCTTGCTGGCCCGTCTGCTTCACATCACTCCCGAGAAAACAGACGGGAATCTGGCAGAAGTTGAGAGCATGCTGATTCAGTGATATTTACCATATCCTTTAAGAATAAAAAAGAATTGATTGCACTCCTCTAAAAAACGCAAGGACGTTTGACTTGAAACGCAAGTGCATTCGTTTCAAAACTCTTTGGCGTTTTAACTGAAACGTCAAAGAGTTTTAATTCAAACGCCTAAGCATTTTACATACCCTGATCCGAAGTTTGCTAAATTCTCATTTATCTAAGTAAGTTTACACATTTCCCCATTCTCAGCAGAGAATTTCACACTTCAAAAATTAAATCTCCTAAAATGTTAAAAAAGCATTTTCCCAATAAACCACAAGAGGGATTCATTGTCTTAAAGCCGTAAGTGCACTGAAAATGATTATTCACTTTTAAATTTTGACTACAATGAAAACAACTCGTTTATTATCTACATTGATTCTTACCGTATGTTTAGGTTTTGGAAGCGTGATGGCACAAAATGCTGCACCTCAGGTTTGTCCGGAAAAAGCCGAAAAGCCTTACAAGGTAAAACTTACTCCGGAACAACGTATGGAAGCACAGGCTCAGCGTATGGGAAAACAACTAATGCTGGACGATGCCAAATTAGCTCAGTTTACTTCTCTCTACAAGGAATACCTGACTGCCTTGAAAGAATGCCGTCCGGTCGCAAAAGAAAATAAAGTAAAACCGTGCGAACGTACCGATGCACAGATTCAGCAGGACATCGAACAGCGCTTTGAAGTTCGTCAGAAAGTGCTCGATACCCAGAAGAAGTACTATGCTTCATTCAAGAAGATTCTGAATGCCCGCCAGCTGGAAAAGGTATTCAACATGACTCAACCGGATAAAATGCACAAAGGAAACTTCCCGATGAGACATGGCAAAATGGGTAAACTAGGAAAAATGCCCGCTCCGGAATGCCCGAATGTATGCCCAGCATGTCCACAGGCTCCTCAAAACAAATAACTTACTATAATTATCACTAACCGCAGAAGCGCGGAACTTTCACGGTGTCGGGAGACACTGAAGAGTTCCGCGCTTCTTTTATGTATGCTTTCCGTAAAAGAAAGTGGCATTAGTTTTTCTGCTGCATCATGTGGCGGGCATAGAACCACACCACTACATAGCCGACGAAAGGTACGATAAATGCCCAGTGCATATCGGCATAATCACCCACCAGTCCCATGAGTACCGGACCTACGGCACCGCCCACCGGCGACATCATCAGGAAGGAAGAGGCGCGTTTCGTATGGCTGCCCAGCCCTTTCAGGGAGAGAGCAAAAATGGTGGGGAACATAATGGCTTCGAAGGCATAACCGCAAAGCAGGGCTACAAACGATACAGAGCCTAAATCCAAAATCACCAGCAGCGTAGTGATGACTGTACCCGTGGCACACCAGAAGAGCATCTTCTCGGCACGGACGCGGCGCATAATCCAGCTTCCCACGAAACGTCCTACCATGAACAGCCCCAGTCCACCGAACGAAAGTACCAGCGAAGCATCGCGGGCATTCATCCAGCCGACCTCTGTCACGTAGTTGATAAAGAAACTATTGATGGAAATTTCAGATACCTCGTAAGCAAACAGTGCTACCAGTCCGAACACAAAAAGCTTATGTGCCCACAAACCTACGCGATGACCTTCGCTATCTACCTCCTCTTCATGAGGAATTTCCGGCAGACGTACGCGCATAAAGGCCAGTGCAGCCAGCAGAACAATCACTCCCATCACCGCATACGGAAGGGCTACATTACCGCTTGTTCCTTTCTCTTCGTCGGAGAAAAGCAAGAGACCGGTCAGAATCGGTGCAAAGATACATCCCAGCCCGTTGAATGACTGAGCGAAATTCAATCGGCTGGCAGCCGTTTCCCGTGCTCCCAACTCCGTCACATACGGATTGGCGGCTGTTTCCAGGAAAGTTAGTCCACACCCGATAACGAATAACGAGAACAGGAACATATTGAACGAAGCTATATATTGTCCGGGAATGAACAACAACGAGCCTATTCCGTAGAGCAACAAACCAAGTACTACTCCCTTACGGTATCCGTGACGGTTGATAAACAATCCGGCCGGAATGGCCATGATGAAATATCCCATGTACATCGTAGCCTGAATCATGGCTGAATGGGTACGGGTAATGGTAAGCAACTCCTGGAAATGCTTGTTCAGCACGTCCAGAATGGCATGAGCAAATCCCCACAGGAAAAAGAGGGACGTAATCAGTACAAAGGGGAACAGGTATTGGCGTTCCACCAGGGCAATTCCTTTTTTCTTCATCCGTGCCCCTCCTTTATACATACGACAAGAGTTCCGGCAAATCGGTGATGATTACATCCGGAAGTGTTTCATCTATTTCTTCGTTGCCCCAGCCTTCACCTTTCAGCCAGGCTACCTTGCAACCCACGGTTTTTGCGGGTACCACGTCCTTGGAGAAGGAATCACCTACTACCAGCACATTCTCGGCAGGCAGTCCTATGGCTTCCACGCCCAGGCGATAGATGGCAGGGTCAGGCTTGCGCACTCCTACTACCGACGATTCGATGATGTCGGCAAAGAAATCAAACAAACCGAAGTCTTTCAGAATGGTCTGGATATTTCCATAGAAATTGGATACCAGCACCAGCTTGTAGCGTTCAGAAAGTGCCTTCACCACGGGACGGGTACGTTCCAGCACATCCAGCACATAACGGTAACAGCTGTCGGCCACATTCTCAGCGTAGTTTTCCCGACGGGCTTCTTCTCCGTCCAGCTTGCCTTGTTCCACCAGATACTTCACCTGAATGTCGGTCTTGATGCGCAACACATCGTGGAAGTTATGCTCCGGCTTGACCAATGGCACACGGGCCAGCGTACGTTCTCCATGCACGTATGCCTCGCGGAAACTTGCCTTGTCCACTGGCACCTGAAACTCTTCATACTTGCTCCACAATACTTCCGCCCAATGACGGCTGTTTGTATCGATTGTTCCTCCGTAATCAAAGATTACGCCTTTTACATCTGTCAGTTTACTCATCTTTAGTCTTATTTGGGGTACCGTTGCCAACCTTCATCAGCAACACGCCAATTACAATCCATATCAATTCACGCACACGAGTAATCAGACCCGTATAGATGCCAAACGCACTCGGAATGGCCAGTCCGCCTACCGCCAGCGCAAATCCTCCCTCACGCGCCCCAAGCTGCATGGGCGAAAAGAAGAACAGGTTGGCAAACAAGGAGGTGAAGGCCATGATCAGAATACAGGCCAGGAAGCTCACATGGTCGGTCAGAATGTTCAGGATAAAGAACACTTCGGCACAACCTACGATACGTGCCATGAACTCCAGTCCCAACGCCACATAGAACGTGCTTTTCCGTTGCTTGTGCAATTCAGCTATCTGTGCGTCTACCCGCTCCAATGTCTCTCTCTTTTCGGTCAGGAAACGGCTGGCCCAGCGCTTCACATAAGGCACGTGACACAACAGCTTGAACGTGCGCACCGCCATCCCGTTACGGTATCCTTTCATAAAGAAATAAATGGCCAGCAAGCAGACAAACGCCACTACCGCCAACATGATACCCAGTCCCCAGTTCATCGGCTCAAAAATCACAAAGAGCACCGCCGATACCAACCAGAACCAGAAATGGGAAAAGATGTGCATCATCGCATAGAGAATAACCGACGAGGTGGCCTTGCTGGCACCTACGTAAGGCGTAAGCTCCATGATGCGGTATGGCTCACCGCCCATCAGTCCCACCGGAGTGGCATAGTTCAGGGCAAAACCGGATACGGTCAGCTTATAGACTTTCCAGAAGGGCACCTTGGCATGTTTCCCATCGCGGATAATGACATACCATGACCAGGCATTCAGGTAATAGATGAACACCCACAGAAGAATCACGGCCGGGAACCACACCCCTGCCTTGCGCAAGTTCTGCCACAGCTCCTGATAATCCATATCGAACGTGCAGAGCATGACCACAATGGCAAAGATGCCGAAAAACCAAAATATATTCCGAAACTTTTCCTTCATCACTTGGCGTATTTATGGTAAAGATATGCGCACAATGCCTCATGACGACGACGCATGTACACAAACAGACTGGTCATCACCACCATCTCAAAAATGAAATACAACCACGGTTCTCTTATCAGCAGGCTGATGTAAAGGGCTATCGCGCGGGTATTGAATGTCAGGATGTTGGTGTATTTCATCAACGGCAAGCTCAGGGCACGGAACTCATCGCGCAACTCCTGAGGAATATTGTCACCGTAACGTTCCTGCACAAAGGCGTAGAAACGCTGGAAGTTGGGAGTCATCTGTTCCTGCTTGCGGGTATAGTTGCCATAGAAATACAGGAAGGCCTTCCACCAGAAGTTGCCTTTCCACGGCAGACTATGGAAAATCTCACGTTGCTGCTTGAAGTTATCCAGCTCACTACCTGCCTTTCCCTTCAGGAAGAACAAGTGGATGTTGCGGTAATAATCGGCCAGCGTGCATTGCTTGCTATGGCACACCGTACCTGAGAACCAGGCTATCAGCCAGATATAAATACTCCAGGTCTGTCCGGAAGCCTCTCCCAGATGGAAAGGAAGCGGCTGGTTCATCAGGCGCAGACAGATAGCGGCATAGATGGTAATGAACCAAAGATCGCCGGCAAATCCGTCGAGCATACGTCCCCAGCGGGTTTTCTTGCCGGTCATACGTGCCAGCTGCCCGTCGCAACTATCATAATGGTTGGCCCACATCAAGAGGAAAATACCAATCAGTGTGTGCGTCATGTCGGGGTAGTAAAACATCACTCCTGCCGCTACGCCTAAAATAATGGACAAGATGGTCACTACATTGGGATGTACCCCGAAACGCTGGAAAAACAACGCCCACACATAACCTATCGGGCGATTGAAATGGATGTCCAGAAACTCTTCTGTATCCATGGACTTGAAAGAAGCCTCTACTCCTTTTTTCTCCATACTCATTATTTTTCTAATTTGTGGATAATACGATTATAGATACACTTGGCTATTTCCGGTCCGGCTTCTTCACGGCAACGGGCAAAGCTGGGCCAGTCGTTGAAGTCGATGATGCGGATTTCACCGGTAGCCGATACTACACAGTCACCTCCGTATACAGGCACATTCAGTACCTCGGCCGCCTTGTTGGCGTATGCCTGAAGCTGCTTGACATCGAACGGGAAACCTCTCGTGGCTCCGTTGATGGCTTCCAGTCCGAACTTGCTGTGTGACTGTTCCGTTGGATAGAAGGTATAAAAGAAATCAGTTCCCTGCACCCCGTAGAACTTCACCAAATCTCCCACCAGGTGCTCGTTGACAACTGCCACCGGAATGTTCCGTTTCCGGAAATCAGCCATCACCACTTCCGCTTCTTCCCGGCATTCCACGTACACCACGTCTTCTTTCACCATGGCATGTGAATTGCCTCGCTTAATCCAGCAAGGGAACACAGAAGGAGTAAACTTTTCATCAGTAGAAATAATAAAGCTCCGGGGATGTGGCACTTCATTTGCCACCAGCAACTCCGTCATCTGCTGACGGACACAGTTGTCAATGCCATACGCAGAGTTCACCACCAAGGCACCCCCGTCTTCCAGTTTTTTCAACCGCTCAATGGTGGCACGGTCGCGAGCCATGTCGAAAATAAAATCACCCTCTATGTTCTGAGCAACAAATTCCTTTTCCGGATAAATTGTCACCTCACACCCCATTCCCTCCAATGCTTCTGCCGCAAGCCGAAGGATTGCCGCATCATTGTCTACGTGATTCGGGGAATATTCATTACCACGGCTCACACCAACCACCCGAATCTTCTCTCCTCTTTTACACATTCTATCTTGTTATTCTTATTTTCTAGATTTTACGCAAAAAATCAATGTTGCTTATTCTGTTTTTAATCTTGTCCGTTCAAAAAAGCCTCTGCTTTTACAATGTCCCCCGCATGGTCCACATCCAAAATTTTTGAGAAAGGATAAGCCTTGAGCCGAAGGCCGTCGGCTACCAGCTGACGCTGAAAATTACGCATGCGCGACATACTCTGCGCCATACATTTCTCCAATGTCACGATTGAGTTGGGCGACAGGCAATAGATTCCCCCTGAGATGTAACGCGTATCAGGCTGCAAAGTATCATAGAAACCGGTAATATTGCGGTCTTCGTCCGTACCGATATACAAGGGTTTTTCGTCGTCAATGTAATCTGTGACGGCCATCATGCCATCCCCTTCAAAAGCCTTGAAAGCGTCAATAAAGCGTGAAAACTCCTCTTCCCGGAAAATCGTGTCGACCGTAGTCAGGCAGAAACGGTCGTCCTTCAGGTAACGGCTCAGTTCGTAAAAACTGTGCATGGAGCTGGGTGTCGTCTTGACAATGACCCGCAAAGGCACTTCCGATGTTTTTTCCAGCTTGCTCAGGTGTTCCTTTGTCAAAGCCACCTCATTGTTGATAATGACCACCACTTCTTCTGCTCCGTTCTTCGCAAAGATGTGAATCAGACGGTCAATCATGGCCATACCGTTCAGTTGCACCAGTGGTTTGGGCAACTGAACTCCTTCTTGTGCCAGCCGGGAACCTTCCCCGGCTGATATGATTGCAAACTTCATGTTATTCCTCTTCTATACTGTCTAATTTCAGTTTATCACTGTCATCTCGTTTCTCATAATACTGCTTGCGCAACGGACGGGCACTGATTTCTTTTTCCCAGGCACGGTTGCGGAACACATCCATGGCCACGTACACTGCCTGACGGAAAGAATCTTCCGAAGCAATGCCTTTTCCGGCAATATCGTATGCCGTACCGTGAGCAGGCGAAGTGCGTACGATAGGCAGACCGGCGGTGAAGTTTACTCCTTCATCCATGGCCAGTGCCTTGAACGGAGCCAGTCCCTGGTCATGATACATGGCCAGAATACCGTCGAAATGCGTATAATTGCCTGAGCCCATGAAACCATCGGCAGGATACGGCCCGAAGCACTGCACGCCACGAGCTATCATTTCCTTCATGGCCGGAATAATCACTTCCTGCTCTTCCGTTCCCAGCAGTCCGTTGTCTCCCGCATGAGGATTCAGTGAGAACACGGCTATACGCGGATTGTCGATGCCAAAATCCTTCTTCAGTGAACGATGGAAAATCTCCATCTTTTCCATAATCAGTTCTTTGGTCAGTTCACCGGCAATGTCACGCACGGGTACATGGCCAGTCACCAGTGCCACACGGAAATCACCCTTCAGCAAAATCATCAAGGCTTTCTGCCCTTCACCTACACGCTCTTCAATGTATTCCGTATGTCCCGGGAAATGGAACGCATCCGACTGAATGGTATGCTTGTTGATAGGCGCCGTCACCAGCACATCGAACAGGCCTTCCCGGTAATCGGCCAACGCTCTTTCCAGTGCAGCCAGTGCCGCTTTTCCAGCTTCGGGAGTCGGCTTGGTCAGTTCCACCTTCAACTCCTCTTCTATGCAGTTCACCACGTTCACTCTTCCGTCCTGCACCTCTTCAGCAGAATTTACAATGCTGAAACTGGTCTGTATCTCCATGGCCTTGCGGTGATACGCAGCAACCTTGGGAGAACCGTACACCACCGGCGTACAAAGTTCCAGCATGGTGGGGTCAGAGAAAGTCTTCAATATCACTTCATAGCCTACCCCGTTTATATCTCCATGAGTGATTCCCACTCTAATTTTACGATTTTCCATATTTATTGCTTATTCTGTTCAGCTTCTTGTTTGACTTGTTCTTCCGAAATGGTATTATCTACCGGAATTTCCGACACTTCTTTTTCTGAAGGAAGCTTCAGTGTATACAACGCCGCGTTCAGCTTGCGAATCTGGTCACGTTTCAGCTTACCCGGGTTATAGACAAAACCTTCCACCACGATAACCCGTGCATTGTCACGGTCTACCCGCACATGCGATACGAACGGACCACCCATGGCATCGTTCTTCATTTCCCACAATCCGCGGGCCTCGAATGCATAGTCTCCCTTCACGGCAATGTTACGCGTCTCAACAAACATGGAATCGGCTGTTTCCATGTACATGCCTTCACGCGCACCCGGCAGGTTAACTTTCATCACGGAGTCACGTTTATGAATGAAATACTCTTTGGTAAACGTATCGTGGTCACGGAACGGATAGGCATACATCACAAAGTTCAAATCATTCAGGTTGCTCGAAGCCCACAGGAAATTCTCACCCTGCTTGTACGATTCCATTTCCACCGGCATCCAGATGTCGCAATCAAACATGCTCTGTACCTTGGCCGAAAGTGTTTCATTGTGTTTTTTCTCCAGCAACTTCACCTGACGGTTCATTTCGGCACGGGTAAAGAAGTCGATAATCACCTGACCGTTTTTCGAAACATAGTCTGCAAACTCCTTCTGGTTAGGTGCCTGAATAGTCATAATCATCTGCGGAGACGAATAGGCATCACGCGTATACTTGAATTTGGGCTGCGTATAAATGTCCTGAATATCTACAATAATGATGTTACGGAACAGACGCATCGAACGGTCAAAAAAGTCAGGCCGCACACGCGAAATACGGAAAGAGCGTTCAGCCTGAGGCAATCCCGGCACATCCGTGTCCAGCACATGAAACAGTGCACTGTCCGGACTCATCCAGCATTTGTCATCGGCCACCACCATCACTTCATACGGGCGTCCGCTTGACACCGGAGTAATGATACTCTTCCCCCCGTTGCGGCAGGAAGCAAGCGACAGCACCGCCAGGGCCATTCCAAGGTAAAATGTCATTCGTTTCATTATGTTTCTTGTATTAAAAGGTTTCACTTTCTTTCTCTTTTTTCTCTGCCTGCTGCTGGGCGGTAGAAAGCATGCCGCAAGCCGCAAAGATATCTTCTCCGCGTGAAGCGCGAATGGTAGCGAACAAGCCGTGCTGTGTCAGATAATCACGGAAAGCAATCATCGACTCCATATCCGTTCCTTCCAGATCCACGTTCGGGATGGCATGAAAACGAATCAGGTTCATCCGGCAGTCCAGTCCACGAAGCAGTTTCACCAGTTCCTTGGCATAAATCAGGCTGTCGTTCACCCCCTTGAACACGATGTATTCAAAAGACAGGCGGCGCTGTTTGCTGAAATCATACCGGCGGAGTATCTCCACCATCTCAGTAATGGAGAAAGCCTTCTCTGCCGGCATCAGTTCCCTGCGCTGGGAAGGGAAAGGAGAATGCAGACTGATGGCCAGATGGCAGTCACTTTCTTCAAGGAAACGTTCCAGCCCTTTCCGCAGTCCTACGGTAGAAACCGTGATACGCTTCGGGCTCCATTTGTAGCCATAATCGGCAGTCAGGATTTCCAAGGCACGCAGCACTTCGTCCAGGTTGTCAAACGGTTCACCCATACCCATAAATACCACGTTGGTCAGCGTATCCCGTTCCGGCACTGAATAAATCTGATTCAGAATCTGTGCAGCTGTCAGGCTGGTCGTGTATCCCTGCTTTCCGGTCATACAGAATTTGCAGTTCATCTTGCATCCCACTTGTGACGACACGCACAAAGTAGCCCGGTCGTCATCGGGAATATATACGGATTCTATGTAATCACCTTCGGGCGTACAGAACAAGTATTTTACTGTTCCGTCTACCGAACGCATCTCATGCACCGGTGCACTAGCTCCCACCTCGTAATTCTCCATCAGCCGCTCACGGTTTTTGAGCGAAAGGTTTGTCATCTCTTCAATGGAGCCTACTTTCTTCTCGTACAGCCACGATGCAATCTGCCCGGCAGTAAATTTAGGCATTCCCAAATCCTGCACAATGGCTTTCAGCTCGCCCAATGTTTTGCCTAATAAAGGAGTTTTTTTCGTCATAGCGCTCTTTACTTCTTTATGCCACAGGCTTTTACTCATTTCCAGTCCTCTCTTGTCAGGACTGGAGTACTTCCCCTGAAGTACTGGAGTACTGCCAAGGAAGTACTAGAGTACTTTCGAGGAAGTACTGAGACATTCCCGGTTCCTTAAACGAAAGCACTGCGCATATTCCACATATTTAGCGTACAAAGTTAGGGAAAAAATAAGATATATTGCCTATCTTTGTACGTATAAATGTATTAAATATGAATAACCAAGTAACTTGCTTCCTTTTATACGGAAGTGATAACCAGCAGAATAAAACCATCAAAGGCCTGACGGAGAGTTCCCGAACAGACCAGATATTCCTACTAACTGACCATCCGGAGGACAAAGACATTCCCACGGAGAAATGCCATTTTCTTCCCTCTTTCTCCTTCCAACATACCGAGGGCATCCGGCAGATGCTTGCCTTCACCCGCACCCCCTACCTCCTTATTTATACCAAGCCCCACACATTAGACATGAGCTACATGGCACTGGAACGCATGTGCGACTACTTAGCCGCACCGGAGTCGGGCATGGTTTATGCCGACCATTATCAGGTGACAGAGGGAGTACGAAAGCCTCATCCGGTCATCGACTACCAACCGGGAAGCGTGCGCGATGACTTTGACTTCGGCTCGGTGCTGCTCTTCAAGACGGCGGCCTTGCAGGAAGCGTTCGACACCATCACCCACCAGCCCGAATACCAGTATTCTGCCTTGTATGCCGTGCGACTGGCACTTTCACAGAAATACGAACTGACGCACATACGTGAGTTCCTTTATACCGAAATCGAAGAAGACACCCGCCTGTCGGGCGAAAAACAGTTTGATTACGTAGACCCGCGCAACCGGAGCGTACAGCTGGAACGGGAAACGGCATTTACTTATTACCTGAAAAATATTCATGCCTTCCTGCCTCCGGTGGAGCGCGAAATCGATTTGTCGGAAGGCGAATTTGCATACGAGGCTTCGGTCATTATCCCCGTGCGCAACCGCATCCGCACCATTGCCGACGCCATTGAATCGGTACTGAAGCAGGAAACAGACTTCCCGTTCAACCTGATTGTCATCGACAACCATTCCACCGACGGCACCACGGAGTGCATTGACCAATATGCCGGGAACGAAAAAGTGATTCATCTCATTCCTGAACGTGACGATTTGGGCATCGGCGGATGCTGGAACCTGGGTGTGCATCACCCTCTCTGCGGACGCTTTGCCGTACAGCTCGACAGCGATGACTTGTACAGCAGTCCGTCTACCCTCCAGACCATTGTCGACAAGTTCCGCCGGGAACGCTGCGCCATGGTTATCGGCTCTTACCGCATGACCAACTTCCAACTGGAGACACTGCCGCCGGGCATCATCGACCACAAGGAATGGACCGATACCAACGGACACAACAACGCCCTCCGCATCAACGGACTGGGTGCTCCTCGTGCTTTCTTCACGCCGCTGCTGCGGAAAGTACGTGTACCGAACACCAGCTATGGCGAAGATTACGCGTTAGGACTGGCTTTCTCCCGGGAATACCGTATCGGACGTATCTACGACGTACTTTATTTGTGCCGTCGCTGGGAAGGCAATTCCGACGCGGCCCTCAGCATTGAGAAGCAGAACCAGAACAACAGCTACAAGGACAGCCTGCGTACCCTGGAAATACGAAAACGCCAGGCCCTGCTCCGTCACCCGCTTTCATGGGAAGATGCAGCCCCTGCGGCTTCTGCCGAAACCTTTATTCGTCACCAGCTCGACACATGGCCACTGGCCCGCAAAAACCACGAAGCACTGGCGCACGTACAGACCCGCACACTTTCACTCGGGACGAACGACATCACCGTGCAGTTCAATCCGGCACGCGCCGTTTCCACCTGTGCCAAAGTAGACAAGGCTTCCATCGCTGCCCGTCCCTGCTTCCTCTGCCTGAGCCACAAGCCGGAAGAGCAAGAGTCTATCCGTATCCAGCTGGACGAATCTTTCAGCCTGCGACTGAATCCTTACCCCATTCTGCCGGGACACCTCACCATCTCCACGGAAAGTCACCAGTGGCAGACATTGGCCGACAAAACTTCGCGCCGGTTGCCCGAACGCCTGGTCAACTGGCTGGAGAAGAACTTCGCCAGCGGCTATACCGTATTCTACAACGGAGCCAAATGCGGTGCTTCTGCCCCCGACCACTTCCATTTCCAGGCCGTACGTCAGGAAGATGTGCCCCTCATCCGCCAATGGGAAAAACTGATGAGCACTGCGGTAGAAAAAGGTTTCGAACCCCTCTCCGATGGCAAATCCTGCATCGCCTACGACATCGAAGGATACTTCTGTCCGATACGGGCCTTCATCACTCAGGGAGGACTGGCCACTGGTGTACGACTGATTGACAGCTACCTGCACAGCCTGCCCCTGCACGAAGGAGAAACCGAGCCACGCTACAACCTCTTTGCCTGGAACGACCCGCGCTACGGATTTGTCACCGCCTACATTCCGCGCACAGCCCATCGTCCGCAGTGCTACACTGCCGAAGGCGACGCACAGCTGATAGTCAGTCCCGGCGCCCTCGATATGGCCGGCATCCTTGTGACGGCCCGCGAAGAAGATTTTCAAAAACTGAACGCTGACACGCTCCGCCAAATCTACCACGAAGTAACACATTAAGCATCATGAAAGAACCTGAAATTAACGTGGGCATCGTCAATGCCCTTGAAATAGCCTTTACACTCAATGCCAAGTTTCTGGCCAAAGGAGAAACCGTATCGGGCAAGCAACGCGTATCCTTCGACGAAGGAGGAATTTCCTGGAACGGCAACGTGTACCGGGAACTGACCTTCACCCCGTTGGAAGACGATGCCTCCTTCTCGCTCGAAGACGTAACCATCGGCATCAATTTCCACTGGGAACGCCAGGAAACACAAACCTTCCTCGGCACCCTGCGTCTGGTGGTAGACGAAGGAAAGATTACCGCCATCAACCAAGTGCCGGCAGAAGACTACCTGACCAGCGTCATCTCGTCCGAGATGAACGCCACTTCTTCCCTGGAGTTCCTGAAAGCCCATGCCGTCATCTCCCGAAGCTGGCTTTTAGCACAGATTGAAAAACGGAAGGCCCTCAGCAAACAAGGCAGCAACTTCTTCCCCTTCCTCAAGACTGAAACAGAATACATCCGCTGGTACGACCGCGAAGACCATACCATCTTCGACGTATGCGCCGACGACCATTGCCAACGCTATCAGGGCATTACCCGTGCCTCCAACCAGAGTGTGGTGGAGGCCGTGAAGGAAACACGCGGCCAGGTGCTCATGCACAAGCATGCCATCTGCGACGCCCGTTTCTCGAAGTGCTGCGGCGGAGTGACCGAAGAATTCAACTACTGCTGGGAAGACAAGCATTATCCTTACCTCAGTGCCGTGCGCGACTTGGACACGGATGCCCCCCTGCCCGACCTCACCCAAGAGGAAGAAGCCGAACGATGGATACGCCAGCGTCCGGAATCTTTCTGCCACACCACCGACCCGAAAATCCTTTCACAGATACTCAACAACTACGACCAAGAGACACACGATTTCTACCGCTGGAAGGTGAAATACACACAGGCCGAACTGGCCGAATTGATAGCCACGCATACCAAGAGCGATTACGGAGAGATACTCGACCTTATCCCCGTAGAGCGTGGAAAATCGGGACGTATCAGCCGGCTGAAGATTGTAGGAACCCTGAAAACAATGACTATCGGAAAGGAACTGGAAATACGACGCACCCTCTCACCTACCCACCTGTTCAGCTCGGCATTCGTGGTCGACAAGGGACCGGAAGTGAACGGAGTGCCCGAATGGTTCGAACTGACCGGTGCCGGATGGGGACACGGTGTGGGACTCTGTCAGATCGGAGCTGCCGTGATGGGCGAAAAAGGATATTCCTACGACCAAATTCTGCTGCATTACTACCGGGGAGCTGAAATACGTAAGTTATACTAAAAACGAACGACTATGCGCACACGCTCTCCCTGGTACTGGGTACCCTCGCTCTACTTTGCCGAAGGACTTCCCTACGTAGCTGTGATGATTTTATCGCTGGTGATGTACAAACGAATGGGCATCTCGAACACGGAGGTGGCCCTCTACACCAGCTGGCTGAACCTGCCCTGGGTCATCAAGCCCCTGTGGAGCCCGTTTATCGACCTGCTCCGCACCAAGCGGTGGTGGATTGTCACCACCCAGTTGCTATTGGGTGCCGGACTGGCCGGCATTGCCTTCACCATCCCCACCAGCCATTTCTTCCAAATCACATTGGCGGTGTTCTGGCTAGTAGCCTTCAGTTCCGCCACCCATGATATTGCCGCTGACGGCTTCTACATGTTAGGCCTTACCCCGCATCAGCAAGCCTTCTTCGTGGGCATCCGCAGCACGTTCTACCGCTTTGCCACCATCGCCGGACAAGGACTGCTCATTATGCTGGCCGGCTGGCTGGAAGAAATGACCGGACGCACATCGTACGCCTGGAGCATCACCTTCTTCACGTTAGCAGGCTGCCTGCTGGCTCTGTGGCTCTACCATTCCTTCGTACTGCCCCGTCCTGACCAGGACTGCCCGTCGGTTGCCCGGCAAGGAGAAGCCCGGAGCATACTGACCGATTTCCTGCTCACCTTCCGTTCCTTCTTCCAGAAAGAACAGGCGCTTACCGCCATTCTGTTCATGCTGCTCTATCGCCTGCCCGAGGCACAGTTAGCCAAGATGGGCATTCCCTTCCTGCTCGACCCGGTGGAACAAGGAGGACTCGGCATGACCACAGCACAGATAGGCTTTGCCCAAGGTACGCTCGGCATTGTCGGACTCACCTTGGGAGGTATCCTGGGAGGCATTGCCGTAGCACGCCACGGACTGCGCCGCTGGCTCTGGCCGATGGTGTGGGCCATCTCCCTGCCCGATATTGTCTATGTGTACCTGAGTTACGCCCAGACTGACAACTTAGTCATCGTGAACAGCTGCATCTTTGTGGAACAGTTCGGCTACGGATTCGGATTCACGGCCTACATGCTCTACCTCATTTATTTTGCCAACGGCACACACAAGACCTCGCACTATGCCATCTGTACCGCCTTCATGGCCTTGGGCATGATGCTGCCGGGCATGATAGCCGGCTGGATGCAAGAAACCTTAGGCTACCAGCTGTTCTTCATCTGGATTATGGTGTGCACACTGGCCACCTTCGGCGTTACCGCCCTGTTGAAAATCGACCCTGAATTCGGGAAGAAATAAAAAGAGACGTTTTGTCCGGCCTTTACTTTCCGGAAAGGAAGTGCCGGACAAAACGCATAAAATTCAATACCGTATCCGACTCCTGTCCCTGAGCCGATACAAAACAGAAATGCCGCTTGAATTGCAAGCCCTCAATATCAATCACCTGAAAGTCTCCTTCCTTCAGTTCCCTCTCTAAGGCACAGATTGACACAATGCCCATACAGTTACTGCACCGCAAGAACGACTTGATACCTTCCGTACTGCCTAAGTGCATCCGCACATTCAGTGAAGAAAGCTTCAGTCCCTGCTCTGCCAATACCATCTCAATGGCATCCAGCGTGCCGGAACCCCGCTCACGAAGCACCAATGGCACACGAACAAACTCTTCCAGCGTCAGTTCCTCCTTTCCGGCCCAGCGACCGCGCGGACAAACCACCGGCACCAGCTCATCGCACAAGAACGGGTCATAGCGCAGGCTGGGCAGACGGAACACTCCCTCCACCATACCCACGTCAATGGTATGCTCCTGCAAAGCCTTCTCTACATTACGCGAATTGGTGTCCATCAATGACACGCTCATCTTGGGATAACGCTCCGTGAAAGCAGCTAGCACAGGTGGAAGCACATACTGTGAGATTGTCGTACTAGCCCCTAGCCGTAACTCTCCCGCATACTCATTGTTCAACTGGTGCATGTCGTACTCCAGCTTGCGGTAATCGTCCAAAATCCGTTCGCAGTGCTCCATCAGCAACTTCCCGGCCTCCGTGAGCGAAATGGAATTTCCCTTCCGGTCGAACAGACGCACCCCGTAGAGACTCTCCAGCTCCCGTACATGCTTAGTCACTGCCGGCTGGCTCACAAACAACTCCTGCGAAGCCTTGGTAAAACTAAGGTTTCGTGCCACACTATAGAACGCTTTCAAACGGAAATCAGACATACTCTACAAAGATTAAAGTTCCTCTGCCCGGATGCCCAACGACTGAAGAATGGCAAATCCCAACATTTCAAAAGAATATTCATAATCGTGCGCCGGAGGATTCATGCCGAACACCGTCACACCATCTTTTCCCTTTATCTTTGCCGCCAGCCGCTCCACAGCTTCTCCATATTCCCCTTCATCAGGCACCAGCATGATTCGGCGTGCATCTTTCGATTCGGTCAGCAGTTGCTGTGATTCCGTAAACAAGTCCTCCCGGCGAGCCATATCCGAAGGTTGGAAAGCATAGAGTGAAAACTCACCCAGACGGCTCTGGAATGCCATGCCGTGAACTTCCTTTTCCAAATCGGAAGGAAGGCAGAAATTCATCCGGCTATGCTCCGCATCATACACAAAAATTACCTGTATCTCATTCTTGCCCGGCTCTATTCCGGCATCCAAAGCCAGACACTCCAGCAGCACGGCCAGATCAGCCTTAGGCAGTTCACGCCCCACCAGTGGTGCAAAATGTGCCGCCATATCCTTCCCCACGCGGTCAAGGAAAGCTGCATCAATCAGAATTACATCAGAAGCAAAGGGTATTTTCTTTTCCATATTAGTTAATGTGTTTCGTTTAATACTTGTTCCAATCAATAAAATAACCGTCTTCCATGATGCTATCAGAATTCTGTACTCCGATTGGATATTTCATACTAGACAATTAATAATGAATAACGGGAAACGGCAAATACTTATTTGATTCAAGCCTTTATACAAAGATACGAAAAATATCCAAGAGCCAATATTTATCTTCCACTATTTAAATTTACGTTACTTTCCAACTCTATAAATAAAAGAAGCCTCCGGCAGTTTCCCGTCAGAGGCCTCTTTTTATTTATTGATAAGGGAAAATCAATCTTCCATCAACTTGCGATAACGTACGCGTTTCGGCTCTACATTACCCATACGCTTCATCTTGTTTTCTTCGTATTCCGTGTAAGAACCCTCGAAGTAGAACACCTGACTGTCTCCCTCAAAAGCCAAAATGTGGGTACAAATACGGTCGAGGAACCAACGGTCGTGGCTGATAACTACGGCACATCCGGCAAAGTCTTCCAAACCTTCTTCCAGCGCACGGAGGGTGTTTACGTCAATATCGTTGGTCGGCTCGTCGAGCAACAGTACGTTACCTTCTTCCTTCAATGCCATGGCCAGGTGCAGACGGTTACGCTCACCACCAGAAAGCATACCGCAGAGTTTTTCCTGGTCAGAACCGGAGAAATTGAAGCGGCTCAGGTATGCACGGGCATTCACATCGCGGTTACCCATACGAATCAGGTCGTTACCGCCACTAATTACCTGGTATACGGTCTTGTTCGGGTCGATGTCCTTGTGCTGCTGGTCTACATAGGCCACTTTCACAGTCTCGCCTACTTCAAACTCGCCTTTATCCACACTTTCCAGTCCCATAATCAGGCGGAACAACGTCGTCTTTCCGGCACCGTTCGGACCGATAACTCCCACGATACCGTTAGGCGGCAGCATGAAGTTCAAGTCGTCGAAAAGCAAATTATCGCCATACGCCTTGGCCACATGCTTGGCTTCGATAACCTTGTTTCCCAGACGCGGACCGTTCGGAATAAAGATTTCCAGCTTTTCTTCCTTCTCCTTCACATCTTCGTTCAAGAGTTTGTCGTACGAATTCAAACGAGCCTTACCCTTGGCCTGACGAGCCTTAGGAGCCATGCGCACCCATTCCAACTCGCGTTCCAGCGTCTTACGACGTTTGCTGGCCGTCTTCTCTTCCATTTCCATACGCTTGGTCTTCTGCTCCAGCCAGCTTGAATAATTTCCCTTCCAAGGAATACCTTCGCCACGGTCAAGCTCCAGAATCCATCCGGCCACATGATCCAGGAAATAGCGGTCGTGTGTTACGGCAATTACCGTTCCTTCGTACTGCTGCAAGTGCTGTTCCAGCCAGTCAATGCTTTCTGCATCCAGGTGGTTGGTCGGCTCGTCGAGCAACAGAATGTCCGGTTTCTGCAACAACAAACGGCACAAAGCCACACGGCGGCGTTCACCTCCCGAAAGGTTCTTCACCAGCTGGTCTTCGGGCGGACAGCGCAACGCATCCATCGCACGTTCCAGTTTGCTGTCAAGATTCCACGCATCGGTAGCGTCAATAATATCCTGCAGTTCGGCCTGACGCGCAAAGAGTGCGTCCATCTTTTCCGGATCTTCATAATACTCCGGCAAACCGAACTTCTGATTGATTTCTTCGTATTCAGCCAGCGTGTCTACCACCTGCTGCACTCCCTCCATCACGACTTCCTTCACGGTCTTCGTGTCGTCAAGCTGAGGTTCCTGTGCCAGATAACCTACAGAATAGCCCGGTGAAAATACCACTTCACCCTGATAGTTCTTTTCGATTCCGGCAATGATTTTCATCAAAGTAGACTTACCGGAACCGTTCAAACCGATGATTCCGATTTTCGCGCCATAAAAAAAGGATAGGTAGATGTCTTTCAATACCTGTTTGTTGTTCTGGAATGATTTGCTCACTCCCACCATTGAAAAGATAATTTTCTTGTCGTCTGCCATATTCTTTATATTAGTTAAGTTATCTATTCTTCATTCGTTTCATGAAATAGCCGTGCACCACTGCCTGATAAATTAACAGGCCTGCCAGCAGAATGAGCGATGCAGCCCGGAACTGTTGTCCGGAGATGTCTTCTGTGTATTTCCCGAAGAACACGCCCAGCATGACGCCCGACTCCCAAAGCAACTGATAGGTGTGATAGCCCGTTCCGCGTTCACAGTGCAAAGGAAGGCGTATCATCATCCGCAAGAACTGAAGCAGGGAGAAACCCATGCCCAATCCGGTCAGGAAACCTGCTCCCATCAGCATTCCTTTTTCGGTGGAACAGCCCAGCAGCCATACTGCCACGCACATCAATACCAGTCCGACACCATTCAGCAGGCGGCCGTTCACTTGCTTGCGAACCACGCGGTCCAGCAGCAGGAAGACGATAAATCCGGCTATGATACAAATGTAGAAAAAAGTATCGAAAATCGAGCTGAACAGCACCCCTAAAATAAAGGGAACTACCATCATGTTCAGCCCCGGAATCAAGGTACGGAAAAGTAGAAAACGGTCGAACGACAGCAACGGAAGGTCCAACGGAGCACGGAAACAGACTTCCACCATGGAAACCAGTACGACCGGAAGGGCACAAAGTCCCACAAACAGATAAATCTGTTGCTGGAAAGAAAGATACCAGCCTGCATTATATCCCAACAGGATGCCGCACAGCATACCGAGTACCCCCGACCAAGTGAAAACCACACTGGCCTTGTTTCTGTACTGGCTGGGAGTTACATCGATGACCAGGGTACTTCCCATTGCCATCAGTACCACCCCAAACAAGGCTCCCTGAAGCACACGCAAAAGGAAAATCATCCCCCACTCTCCGGCGTATGGATACAACAATCCCAAAAGCGCCAGCAGCAGAAGGCTGCGCGTACACACATTCTTACGCTTAAACGTATCGACCAGGTAATTATTGAAAGCTCCCAAAAGAAAGAGAGAAGCTCCAAAGATGGCTATGGCCCCTCCGGCCTGAAACCCCGTATACCCTCCTTCTGACACCATCCAGTGATGAAGTGCGGGAAACAGCATATACACTGCCGTATACAGGAAAAAATTAGCGATGAGCAAAAGATTAAAATTCTTGTTCCACATTTTTTCTACATCTGATAGAAAACACAGATGCACAGACTGCGACTTTTAAATTGTCCGGAAGAACCGGACTTTGCAGTCCATGCATCTGCGGCTTATAAGTGATAATCTTAGTATTGTTCTGACTCGTTAGGGAAGTCACAAGCTTTCACGTCGGCTACATAATGTCCGATGGCATCGGTCATCACGGTATTCAGGTCGGCATAGCGACGAAGGAAACGCGGGCTGAATCCTTTGGTCATACCCAGCATGTCAGTCACTACCAATACCTGTCCGTCTACTCCTCCACCGGCTCCGATTCCAATAACCGGAATAGTCAGTTCCTGAGCCACACGGGTTGCCAGTGCTGCCGGAATTTTCTCCAGTACCAGAGCAAAGCATCCAGCTTCTTCCAACAGACGCGCATCCTTGATCAGCTTTTCAGCTTCTGCGTCTTCTTTGGCGCGTACACCGTAAGTTCCATATTTATTAATAGACTGAGGCATCAGTCCCAGATGTCCCATCACGGGCATTCCGGCACCGATAATACGGCGAATCACGTCGATGACTTCTTCACCGCCTTCCAGCTTCAGGGCATCGGCATGTGTTTCTTTCATGATGCGGATAGCATTGCGTACCCCGTCAAACGGGTCTGCCTGATAAGAACCGAATGGCATATCCACCACTACCAATGCACGCTTCACACCGCGCATCACTGACTTTCCGTGATAAATCATCTGCTCCACGGTAATAGGCAAGGTCGTCACGTTACCCGCCATCACATTCGAAGCTGAATCACCTACCAGAATCACATCCACACCTGCGCCGTCTACAATCTGCGCCATTGTATAATCATAAGAGGTCAACATGGAAATCTTTTCACCTCTCTGTTTCATCTCAATCAAACGGTGAGTCGTTACCTTACGAGTATCACCAGAAAGATATCCTGCCATAGTTTTCTTCTGAATTAATAAAATTTCCGCAAAAATAGCCGATTTTTCCGAATCAGACAAGCCTTACAGCAAGTTCATCATTTCTTCATACGTAAAACAGGTGAAATCTGGAATCACCCGGGCGCACTGATTTTGAATGGCTTCCGCCGGATTGGTGGTGCTCAGTCCCACTACAGGCATGCCTGCTGCGTTTCCCGCCTGAATGCCATGGAACGAATCTTCAAACACGACGCAATTTGCCGGGAGAGTTTCAAAAACTTTGGCTCCAAGCAAAAAACAATCGGGGTCCGGCTTGGATTTCTGAAACATCTCGGCTGTGAGTATCCGGTCCACCATGTCCTTCAATTCAGGATGTGCCGCATACACATTGGCCATTTTCTTCTCGTTCGAGCTGGTCACTATGGCTATTTTCACTCCATGAGCACGAAGACTCTGCATGAACTCTGCCACTCCCGGCACATATTCATAGCGCATCTCTGTCTCGAAACAGTTCAGGCCTTCTGTAATTTCAGCCTGTTCATGCTCCATTCCCTGAAAATAACGGTCGTAAATCTGCCGCAGCGTCTGTCCCTTGATGATTTTTCCGAATTCCTCGTATTCCGAATGGTATTTCTTTCCCACCTCATTCCAAAAGATGCTGTACTGTGACTCAGTGTCCATCACTACTCCGTCAAAATCAAAAAGTGCTGCTACGCATTTAGTTTTGTCCATTGGTATGTTTAGTTTGATTTAACGGTACAAAGTTCTAAAATATTGCTTCATATTCCTAACTTTGGAAATTAAAATAAACAAACGTACATGAAAGAAAACAATCCGCACATATTGGGAGAAGCCCCTATCGGGAAACTACTGGTGGAATATTCCATTCCTGCCATTATCGGAATGACACTGACTTCCTTGTATAACATCATCGACAGTATTTTCATCGGTCATGGTGTGGGAGCCCTGGCCATCTCCGGTCTGGCCATCACCTTCCCGCTGATGAACCTACTGGTAGCCTTCTGTACACTGGTGGGTGTAGGAGGTGCCACACTTTCTTCCATCCGACTGGGACAAAAGGATAAAAAGGGAGCAGAAGATATTCTCGGTAACGTAGCCATTCTTTGTGTCATTAATGCCATCTTCTACGGCGGACTGGCATTTATCTTTCTGGAACCGATTCTCTTTTTCTTCGGAGCCAGCGAAGCTACCCTGCCGTATGCCCGCGATTTTATGCAGGTAATTTTATTGGGCAGTCCGATTTCTTATGTCATGATCGGGCTTAACAACATCATGCGTGCCACCGGTTACCCGAAAAAAGCCATGCTTTCTTCCATGCTGACCGTAGGCTGCAACATTATTCTGGCTCCGATTTTTATTTTTGTATTGAACTGGGGAATCCGGGGAGCGGCACTTGCGACCATCTGCTCACAATTCATCGGCATGCTGTGGGTATTGTATCACTTCTATAGTCAGAAGACTTATATCCGCTTCCAGCGTCACAGCATGCGGTTGAAACAGCACATCATAGCCAATATTTTTGCCATCGGCATGTCGCCCTTCGTTATGAATGTGTGTGCCTGCTGCATCGTGATTTTCATCAACAACCGTCTGCTCAATTATGGAGGTGATATGGCCATCGGTGCATTCGGTATCCTCAACCGTATCCAGATGCTCTTTGTCATGATTGTAATGGGTATCACCATGGGGATGCAGCCCATTACGGGATACAACTACGGTGCACAACATTTCGACCGCGTAAAAAGAACCTTGAAGCTGGGAATCACGGCAGGATGTATCATTACTACCTTAGGATTTATAATCGGTGAGCTGTTTCCCGGTATATTTGTCGGCATGTTCACCGACAACCACGAACTGACTGATGAAGCGACACTGGCCCTGAGAATTGGTATTCTATCCTTCCCGGTGGTAGGTGCACAGATTGTCATCACCCAGTTCTTTCAGTCTATCGGAAAGGCCCGGATTTCCATCTTCCTGTCTCTTTCCCGCCAGTTGCTCTTCCTTCTTCCGGGACTGGCTTTTCTCCCACCCTTCTATGGCGTGGAAGGTGTATGGTTCAGCATGCCGTTATCCGATGCCTTGGCCTTCGCCGTGGCAGCTTTGATGCTGGCATACCACTATAAGAAAAAGATGTCAGGCACCGATTTACGGACAGCTTAAAAACTTTCTGAGAAAAGAAGAGCCAGATTCAGCACAGATACAATCACTGCCATGGTGTAAAGCACAAAACTGCTCCAACGGGAGTTGGCATATTGCCCCATGACCCGTTTTGAGGAAGTCAACCCTACCTGCAAGAAAATGGTAAAAGGAAGCTGAATGCTCAGTATCATTTGTGAGATGATCAATCCTTGGAAAGGATTCTCGATGAACAGAATGACAACCAGTGCTATTCCCAATGAAAGCAGAATGCCTACACGAGAGTGCACATCCTTTACATGATAGGATTCACCAAACATGCCGGCAAAAATGGAACCGGCGGCCATCCCGCTTGTCACAGTGGAAGAGATACCTGCCATCAGCAAAGCAAGGGCAAAGATAGTAGCAGCCTGATTGCCCAGCAAAGGTTCCAACAAGCTCTTAGCCTGCTGCAACTCTTCTACTCCGATATGATTAGCAAAGAAGGTAGCCGCAGCCAGCAGAATCATCGCACTGTTAATGGCCCAGCCTACTCCCATAGAGAACAGGGTGTCATAGAACTCATATTTTAATAACTTACGGATAGAAGCATCGTCTTTCTTGTTGTATTCCCGGCTCTGTACTACTTCCGAGTGCAAGAACAGGTTATGAGGCATCACTACAGCTCCCAGCACACTCATTATCACCAACAGACTTCCCTCGGGAATGGAAGGCGTCACCCATGAACGGACAGCTAAAGGCCAGTCTATATCAACCAGAAAAAGTTCATAGAGAAATGACAGTCCTATCACTGACACAAATGCAATAATAGAGCGCTCAATCCGCTTGTAGGAATTGGTAAATAGCATGATTGTGACAAAGAATGCCGTGAGAAAGGAACCCCAGATAATAGGAATATCAAATAGCATTTCCAGGGCAATGGCTCCTCCCAAAATCTCAGCCAGAGAAGTGGAGATAGACGCCAATACGGCTGTTCCCAAGATAGGACGTGACACCCATTTCGGTGTATATTTAGTGGCAGCTTCGCTCAAGCAAAGTCCGGTAACAATTCCCAAGTGAGCCACATTATGCTGCAACACTATGAGCATAACAGTAGACAAGGTAATCACCCACAACAAGGAGTACCCGAAGTCCGCTCCTGCCGCAAAATTAGAAGCCCAGTTGCCCGGATCTATAAAACCAACGGTCACAAGCAAACCGGGACCAATATATTTAAAGAAATCTAGTCCACCAAGATAACGCTGGTGGTCCTTACGTCGTAATTCATTGATGAAATTCCACATACCCTATAAAGCTGTTTTAATAAATAAAAACACACTTAGTCGATAGAATGTTCACACAAAGAGTAAAGAAATTTGTAATTAGTTCAAATTTAAATCGGCCCAACCTGCAGCACGATACCAAGAGATAGACCGCTCGTAGTAACTATTCCAATTATTCCAAGAAATATTATCAGGCACGTAATCATTAACCTCTTTTGGAATATACATACCGATTCCACAAAAACGGGTACCATCTATAACCAGCCCATCAAAGTCATAATCTACGCCAGACAAACAATCTTTAGCTATCACCGCCTGGTTCAATGCACTTTGTACAGAAGCAATAGCCTCATTCAAATCAGTAGTTTTTACTACCCCACTTTTCCTTCCTAACTCCCGAAAGAAATCAAGTACATCGTAGGAAAAATACTTATAGCTGTTCACTCCATACTGCTGTACGTTCTGCATGGACACAGAAGAAAGCGCATCCTGCCACTCTGAGAGTTTTGCTTTTACTGCACTGGCCAAATTTTCCATTTGACTACAGTCCATCACTGCGCATGTACCCCACAAGTTATTTGTCTTATTAAAAGACATGAACTCATGACAAACAGCAGGGTAATCTATATTTTCGGTATACAAATAAGGAAGAATCTGATCGTACGGGAATCCATATACCGGAGTCTCCATTACGGAAGCAATGCAATATGAAGTCGTCTCTCTCAACTCATAGCCCACTTCTGCCGTGCCCATCATGCAGGCATCAAACAAGACGAAATCAAGTTTTTCCGAAAAACTATTTTTCAACACATCAGCCAGATCCGGAATATCTATATTGTAACCATCGTCATCGCCAAAAGCCTTTGTCGGAACGGAAGTCCCCTTCATCCAGCCCGAAGCATGCGAACCTAAAATAAGACCATAGCTGTCAGAAGGTGCAACAGTCTGCATATCGGTAAACACCTCTTCCATCACAGCCGGATCGGTCGCAATCTGACTGTTCATGGTATATTCCTTTTTCTGAGCTATACGGCAGACCGCATCAAAAGTCAGCTCCGTACCTGTCAAAGCTGCTACATTATTAATATTGCCGCGTCCGTCGGCATAGAAACTCATTAAAGTAGGCTTACTCAAGGGAGCATCATCCGGATAAGGTCGATAAAATACCAGCAAAGTACATGATTCTTTCATATTACCCAATGCGGTGTACATATCGATTACGTTATCACGTAAATAAGTATCTAATGAACCTGCCTTGTTATTCGAAACCAGATATGCGAGCACCGTACGCCCGGAGCGTTTCGCAGGCTGTTGTTCCGGAATTTCATTGGAACAGGCGGCCAGTACGATCACCAACAGGGTGTAAAGCCATTTCTTCATCTGCATTATTCAAAATCAGGCTTTTCAAACTTAAATTCCGCATTCACATCCTGAAGGAACAATGAACCACCCTTGGTATATTTTTCCTTCAATTTCTTCAGTTCCTTCTGCACGTTTTTCTTTTTACGGCTGAAAAACATGAAGCAAGTACGGTTCTTTCCATTCTGTTTCTGTTCCAGATAGTCCTTCAACTGGATGCTATACAATGCACGGCCTACTAACATTCCTTTATCATCTACAGCCGCACTGTCCAAATACTGCACGTCTGTGAAATACACTAATGAGTCAGTAAATGAAGCAGACACACCAGCCAGATACACTCCATATTTGTTCTTATCTTTCGGCTGCTTGCTGAATGCAGAGGCAGCAAATACCATCATTAACAGAAAACAGAAAAACTTTGTATAACGCATAATTCATCAATTTATTGGGGGCAAAAGTACACAATTATGCGTAAAAACCGAAAGAAGACATATAAATTAACAAAGAAAAAGCCTTTCTACATACAAAAAGAGATGTATCAAGGTCTGAGCTAACCTTCATACATCTCTTCTGTTTTTTGGAAATCAATCTCTACCTTATCCCAAATAAGATTTGAGCAGCTTACTACGAGAATTTTGTCTTAATCTTCTAATTGCCTTTTCCTTAATCTGACGAACACGCTCACGTGTGAGCCCAAACTTGTCGCCGATTTCTTCCAACGTCATTTCCTGCGTGTTAATACCGAAAAACATCTGGATAATATCCTTTTCTCTTTCGGTTAGCGTAGAAAGTGCTCTGTCAATTTCCCTCGAAAGTGATTCATTTACCAAGGAGCGATCGGCCATAGGAGAATCATCGTTCACCAGCACGTCCAGCAGACTATTGTCCTCTCCTTCCACAAAAGGAGCATCCACTGAAATGTGACGACCGGAAACCTTCAGCGTATCCGAAATCTTGTCTACCGGGATTTCCAGCTCATCGGCCAGCTCTTCCGGTGAAGGACGACGCTCGTTTTCCTGCTCAAACTTAGAAAACGCCTTGCTGATTTTATTCAGTGAGCCTACCTGGTTCAACGGCAAACGTACAATACGCGACTGTTCAGCCAGTGCCTGAAGAATAGACTGACGAATCCACCAAACGGCGTAACTGATAAACTTGAATCCACGAGTTTCATCAAATTTCTCAGCAGCTTTAATCAAGCCCAGGTTACCTTCGTTAATCAAGTCAGGCAAGCTCAATCCCTGGTTCTGATACTGTTTGGCCACAGACACCACAAATCGCAAATTAGCACGCGTAAGCTTCTCCAAAGCAATACGGTCACCCTTACGGATACGTTGAGCGAGTTCTACCTCCTCTTCTACAGTAATCAAATCTTCACGACCGATTTCCTGCAAATACTTATCCAAAGAAGCACTCTCTCGGTTAGTGATACTTTTAGTAATCTTTAACTGTCTCATTCTATATAAAATGATTTGAGTACAAAAGTACAAAATTAATTTTATTTAGGTGGCAGATTTGCAAAGAAAGAATCTATAATTTTCTTAAACAGACGGACCTGCTCTCTTTTTGTCAACCGCCATTCTTAAAATGACAACAGACAAAACAAGTCAATTGTTCATCTCCCACCCATATTATCGGAAAAAGAAAAAAACATCAAAAAGGCGTTTCCGAAAAATCGGAACGCCTTTTCTTTCCAAATCTTTTTACCTTACAGTAATATCTTTTATTCAGCTTGCGACAAGTCTACCGCATAGTTGGCACGTCTTCCTGAAGGATAAACTCCCGTCATGAACAGTACCTGATCGGGTGACTGAGAAGCTGCTTTCATTACATTTTCCAAATCTTGCACGGTGCGCAACTGCTTGCCGTTGGCTTTCAGAATAATGAAACCTTTGCGGATGCCGCTGTCTTTCATTCTTCCGTTATCAATACCGGTCACTTCAACTCCATAACCCAAGTTCAACTGTTTTTTCAGTTCATTAGGTACGGCGCGGAAGGCTGCTCCCAGAAGTTCCATATCTGCCTGTTTTACCACTTTGGTTGTTCCCTGAGAGTTTTTCAACGTGATGGTAAAGGTCTTTTCTTTCTTGTCACGCAATACGGTGATCTTCACTTTGTCACCCGGACGATACTTAGCCAATGTTCCCTGAAGGTCGGCCATGGTCTTCACGGTCTTGTCATTCAACTTCAGGATGACATCGTTCTTCTGCAAGAATCCATCAGCAGAACCACCTTCGGTTACTTCTACTACCTGTACACCTTCGGTAGCTCCCAGTTCCTTCTGTTCTTTTCTGATTTCATCCGGATAAACTTCGTTACCCATGTCACGACCGGCGATGCCCAGCAAAGCACGCTGTACGGTACCATATTGTTTCAAGTCGGTTACCACCTTCGTCATGATACTTACCGGAATAGCAAAACCGTATCCTGAATAAGCACCTGTTGGAGAATACAGCATGGCATTGATACCTACCAGTTCACCTTTCGCATTAACCAACGCACCACCACTGTTACCCTGATTGATAGCCGCATCGGTCTGGATGAAAGATTCTACCTGATTAGCTCCCAATCCACGAGACTTCGCACTTACCACACCGGCAGTCACTGTAGAACCCAAGTTAAACGGGTTACCTACTGCCAATACCCACTCACCTACCTTCAGGTTGTCAGAGTTACCTACCACGATAGCCGGGAAGTCATCTCCTTCAATCTTTACAAGTGCCAGGTCAGTAGTCGGGTCAGTACCGATGACACGACCTTTCATTTCGCGTCCGTCGTGCAACTTCACGTTGATTTCATCCGCTCCGTCAATCACGTGGTTGTTCGTTACGATGTAACCATCCTTTGAGATGATAACACCCGAACCGAAGCCTCTCTGTTCCGGAGTCTGTACTTGCTGCTGGCGTCCTCTACCGTCACCGAAGAAGAAGTCAAAAATATCCGGTTGTCCCTGAATAGTCTGTATCTTACTGCGCTGGATAGACATGATATGTACGACGGAATTCAACGTACTCTCTGCCGCTTTAGTCAAGTCTACCGGCTGCATGCTGGAAGCATCGAACGCTGCGGTATGTAAAGGAGATGCCGTTTCAAAACTTTCATAAAAAGAAGTATTATCCTGATTTTTCTCCATCATGGCATACGCTGTAACCCCTGCCACTCCGGCACTCAAAGCAACGACTGCCACAGAACCAATCGCAAACTTAGTTGTTGTTTTCATACCTTCTATTGTTTTAAATGTTAATTTCGACGTTGTTTTAACTTTTCATTTGCTAAAGTAGAACAAAATCCATACGATTGTACTCTTACCCTATTCTTTTTTCCGTCTTTTAACAATGAAAACAAGGGCATTAACCGCAGTTAACTGGCATATCTGACAAATTTACATTCATTACCAGTGGAATAGTGACAATGCTGACAATTCGTCCGGCCCGTTCTGACAGTTCTCCGAAACACCCGAATCAAAAGAATCCTGACAATTATAGCACAAATTCCGTTTATTTGCGTACCTTTGCACGAAGAAAGCAGTCGGTCGGTCTGTCGCTGGTACATTATTATAATGGTAAAAGAGGAAAGTCCGGGCAACGCAGAGCATCCTACTTCCTAACAGAAAGCTGTCCGTAAGGGTAGAGTAATGCAGAAGAAAATAACCGCCTCCACCCGGAGGTAAGGGTGAGAAGGTAGGGTAAGAGCCTACCAGCCGTATAGCGATATGCGGGCTGTGCATCTTAGGAGTTGTAAGGTCATGTAAACCGGCATTAACGAGGGTTGCTCGCCCCACGTCGGAGGGTGGACCGCTAGAGCCTGTCGGTAACGGCAGGAGTAGATAAATGACAGACTCCCCTGCTTGCAGGGTGACAGAACCCGGCTTATAGACCGGCTGCTTTCTTTTTCATTAAAACCAATCCACCATGAACGCACGACTCAAATCACTGATTCACTTTCTGGACGACGGTATCTGGCGCATCCGGGAAGAGGAAGTTTCTCACCTTCAATGGAAAGCATACACCTGTCTCAAGATTATTTACTTATCCATCAACCAGTTTATCAATGACCGCATTGTAGTGCGTGCATCAGCGCTGACTTACAGCACCCTGCTTTCCATCATCCCCATCCTGGCCTTGCTTTTCGCCATAGCCAGAGGATTCGGTTTTGATACCCTGATTGAATCACAGTTCCGCAGTGGGGTAACAGGCACACAGGCTGAACTTGTCATCAGCTGGATTAATTCCTATCTGGAACATGCACAAAGCGGAGTTTTCATCGGTGTGGGCCTCATCATGCTGTTGGGTACCGTCCTGCTGCTGATTGACAACATCGAACGTAGCTTTAATGCCATCTGGCAGGTAAAAAAACCCCGAAACCCGTTCCGACAAATTACGGACTACTCTTCTTTGATTCTGCTGCTACCGGTACTGCTCGTAATCTCCAGCGGTCTGTCCATCTTCATGAGCACCTACGTCAAAGAATTGCAGAACTTCATGGTACTGGCCCCGGTTCTGAAATTTTTTGTCCGCCTCATCCCATACGCTCTTATCTGGGGAATGTTCATCGGACTTTACACCTTCATGCCCAACACCAAGGTAAAGCTGGCGCATGCCTGGCTACCGGGTATTCTGGCAGGAAGTGCTTTCCAAGCCTTTCAGTATTTCTACATCAACAGCCAGATATGGGTTTCTAACTACAATGCCATTTACGGAAGCTTTGCTGCCATTCCTCTGTTCCTTTTGTGGACACAAATATCCTGGAGCATCTGCCTGTTTGGAGCCGAAATGAGCTACATCAGCCAGAACATATCCACCTTCAACTTCGGAAAAGAAACAGCCAATATCAGCCGGCGGTTCCACGACTTTTTCTGCACCATCATTCTGAGCTCTATCTGCAAACGGTTCGCCACCGGCGGCCGGCCTTATACGGCAGAAGCACTGAGCAAAGAACACAAGATTCCAATCCGTCTGACAAAAAGTATTCTGTATGAGTTGCAGGATATGCGACTGATTTATGAAACAGGTGTTGGCGGAGGAGAAAAATCCCACGATCCTCAATACCTCCCCGGAATCGACATCCACCAGTTAAGTGTAGGCACCCTCCTCAGCCAGCTGGACGCCAACGGAGCGGAGGATTTCAAAATTGACCCGGGACATTATTCTACAGCCTGGCAAACCCTGATACAGGCCCGCAAAGAATTTACAGAAAAAAGCAGCGAGATACTGCTCAAAGACCTATAAGAAAAACGCAAGGCGCAGCTTTCGGAAATCGTTCCAGAAAGCTGCGCCTTGAAGTTATATAACTGAAAATATCACTCTGTAAGCTGCATCATGCGGCTCAGGTACTTACCGATAATATCGAATTCGATATTTACCACACTACCCACCTTGATTGTATGGAAATTGGTATGCTCGTAAGTATAAGGAATAATCGCTACCTGGAACGTATCCGATGTAGGATTGCAGACTGTCAGGCTGACACCGTTCACCGTGACAGAACCTTTGTCTACCGTGAAGTATCCGCGTTTTGCCATCTCCTTGTCGAAGTTATACTTAAAGGTGAAATACCAGCTTCCCTGCGCATCATCAACCGCCGTACAAACTGCAGTCTGGTCCACATGTCCCTGCACGATATGGCCGTCCAGTCGTCCGTTCATCATCATGCTGCGTTCCACATTCACCTTGTCGCCTACAGCCAGCAGACCGATATTAGATCGTTCAATGGTTTCCTTCATGGCCGTTACCGTATAAGTACCGTCCTGAATGCTGACTACCGTCAGACATACTCCGTTATGTGATACACTCTGGTCAATCTTCAGCTCATCCACAAACGAACATTTCAATGTCAGGTGCAGGTTTTCCTGATCCTTTACCACCTTCACGACTTCTGCATATTCCTCTACTATTCCAGAAAACATAATCTTATGGTTTTAAAAATATAAACTGTGTCATTTCTTTTTCGACTCGGGAATCGGGCTGCTCCATACGGTTTCTCCGCCGGAAGATACGACCGAAATCACTCCACCTGCGTAATCTTCAATGTAGCTGTTGCCTTTCACCAACATGTCTTCCGCCATGTGAATGGCCTTTTCAGGAGTCTTGATAGAAAACCCCTTATTGTCGCTCGAACTGCCGTCCGAGAAATAAATATCATACGTTGTCATGCTTCTTCATTTTCTTAATTACAGGCGCAAATATATCAAATTCCTCATAATACCCGCAACAGATATACAAAAAATTTCCTGCAAGAAAAATGCATAAAAAAAGAGAAAACAACCTGCGTTGCTTTCTCCTGCGAGCGGAAAACGAGACTCGAACTCGCGACCCTAACCTTGGCAAGGTTATGCTCTA
>ERZ827528.102-NODE-102-length-108654-cov-9.005120_pt1 | contig 108654 bp, 135 predicted proteins | sample MGYA00519768_ERZ827528 | MGnify/ENA primary metagenome ERZ827528 (study PRJEB31778, sample SAMEA3449343) | human gut metagenome | biome: human gut; feature: human-associated habitat; material: faeces | place: United Kingdom | collected 2010/2012 ...
GCCCTATGGGCGTTATGAGTAAAATACCTCCGGCTAAGCCGGAGGATTTTTATTTTTAGATTATAAAAAGTGAAGTTTATTAAAACTTCACCTTTGAACAATTAAAAAATATTAAGCATAATTTTTATTATTTACGCTATATTGTGAAGGACTTAAATTCATTCTTATTGCTTTGAAATTGCAAGCCTTCATGTCAGACGGAGTTTTACATGTTACTGTCATTTCATGGCAAGTACCATGTTTATAATCTTTTACCCATTTGATAAAAGTTTTTAGTTCTTTTTCAGAACCATAAATAAAAAAATTTGTGCCGTTTCCATCTGTTATTTTTAATTTTTGTTCCATTTTGTTACCTCCTGGGATGTTTGATAACATTATTATACAGTATTTCAGCCTAAAATGCAATAAATCTAAGAAAACCAATAAAAATCAATAATAGACCAGAAATAATAGACCATATATTTGATGGCAACTTACAAAAATTTCTAATATTAATTCCTAAATAAGAGCCCAAACTTAGAAAAATTAATTGAAAAGCACTTACCAAAAAAGGGAATAAGCTTAAATTAATATCAGCCATTGAACCAGAAATACCAATACAAAAACTATCTAAAGAAAGAGCAATAGCCAAGATTAATGCTTCTTGAGGCTCAATGATTTTTGAATGGTTGAGATCAGAAGATATTGGACTATTAAAAACATTTCGGGAATCTTTTTCTTTTTTAGAAGCTTGAAAACATATGTATATTCCCATGCAAATCAAAATAAAACATCCCAAAAAATTTGTAAAAGAATTTGGAAGTATATATTGAATTATATTTCCAAAAAATATTGATATATATGTTGTAATTAGTGAAATTACAAATAAAATTATTTTGCTTAATTTAGATATTTTTGTATTTTTAATTCCGTATGTCACACCTATTCCTAAGGAATCTATACTACTTGATATAGCTAAAAGTATTGAATTTACCATAAAAACACCTCTTACAACATAATATGACAAAAAAATTTTGCTGTTACATTGTAATAAAAAAGTACAAGCCACATATATTTAAATAACAAATATACAAAGGAGTGAATATTATGTGGCAAACATTAAGAAAAGAAGAAGTATTAAGGCAATTAGGTACAAATGAGAAACAAGGATTAACAGAAAAAGAAGTAAAAGAAAGACAAGAAAAATACGGGAAAAATAAACTAGAAGAAAAGAAGAAAGAAAGTTTTATTGTAAAATTTATAAAACAATTTAATGATTTTATGATAATCATACTAATAATAGCATCAATAATATCGGCAGTTGTATCAAAAATGCAAGGAGAAAATGACTATGTGGATTCAATAATAATCATAGGAATAGTAGTATTTAATGCATTAATGGGAGTAATACAAGAAGCAAAAGCAGAAAAATCAATAGAAGCCTTAAAACAAATGACACCACAACTCGCAAAAACAATAAGAAATGGAAAAACAGTTGAAGTAAATGCAGAAGAACTTGTAAAGGGAGACATTATAATTTTAGATGCAGGAAATTTTGTACCAGCAGACTGTAGAATTTTAGAAAGTCATAACTTGAAAATAGAAGAATCATCATTAACAGGCGAAACACAAGGGGCGGAAAAGGATGCAGATATTTTATGTAGTAAAAATGCACCTTTAGGTGATATGAAAAACATGGCTTTTATGGCTAGTATAACAGTAAATGGACATGGAAAAGCGGTTGTTACAGATACTGGAATGAGTACAAAAGTTGGACAAATTGCTAATATGATTATAGAAGATGAGGCTCCACAAACACCATTACAGAAAAAATTAGGCGAGGTTGGTAAAATATTAGGGTTAGCCTGTTTAGCAATATGCATAATAATTTTTATTATGGGACTAATAAAACATATAGAACCTGTTGAAATGTTTATGACATCTGTTGGACTTGCAGTAGCGGCAATTCCAGAGGGGTTACCTGCAATTGTAACAATTATGCTTTCAATTGGTGTTACTAAAATGGCTAAAAAGAATAGCATAATTAGAAAATTACCTGCAGTTGAAACACTTGGAAGTAGTAGTGTTATTTGCTCTGATAAAACAGGAACTTTAACACAAAACAGAATGAAAGTTGTTGATGTTAGAAGTCAAAGTAAAAAATTTATTATTGAATTAGCAACATTATGCACAGACTGTGATGTAAATGTGGAAAATGGAGTGGCAAAAGTTTCTGGAGAGCCTACAGAGAAGGCAATTGTAGAAGAATGTATAAATATTGGAAGTACAAAAAATAGATTAGAAAATTTTATGCCAAGAGTTAATGAAATTCCTTTTGATTCTAATAGAAAAATGATGACTACAATTCACAAAATTGGAAACAAATATAGAGTTATAACGAAAGGTGCACCAGATGTGTTATTACAAAAGTGTACAAAGCAAATAGATTCAATAAGTGAAATGGCAAATCAATATAATATAAAAATTGGAAGTTTAGAAAATCTAAAAATTCAGAGTGATAATAGACAAATGGCACAAAAAGCATTGAGGGTAATTGCAGTTGCATATAAGGATTTAGATACATTGCCAAGTAAAATTGATTCACAAAATATTGAAAATAATTTAACATTTGTGGGACTAATTGGAATGATAGACCCACCAAGAGATGGAGTAAAAGAAGCAGTTCAGGTATGTAAAAATTCAGGAATTAAAACAGTAATGATTACAGGTGATCACTTAGAAACGGCAAAGGCAATAGCTAAAGATTTAGGTATTTTAGAGAAAAAAGATATTGCAATAACAGGGCAAGAACTTGATAAAATGACGCAAAATCAATTAGAAAAAAATATAAAAAAATATTCAGTTTTTGCAAGGGTTACACCAGAACACAAAGTAAGAATTGTAAAAGCATGGCAACGAAACAGTGCGGTTGTAGCAATGACAGGTGATGGTGTAAATGACAGTCCAGCTTTAAAAAATGCTGATATTGGTATTGCTATGGGCAAAAATGGTACAGATGTTGCCAAAAATGCAGCAGATATTATACTTACAGATGATAATTTTGTTACAATAGTTGAGGCAGTAAAACAGGGAAGAAACATATATGATAATATAAAAAAAGCAATACATTTTTTAATTGCAACAAATATTGGAGAAATTGTAACAATTTTTATAGGACTTGTATTAGGCTTAAAATCACCACTTCTTGCAATTCAATTATTATGGATAAACTTAGTTACAGACTCTTTACCAGCAATTGCTTTAGGACTTGAAAAGCCTGAAAAAGATATAATGCAAAGAAAACCAGTTGATAGTAAAAAAGGAATATTTGCAGATGGTTTGTGGAATAAAATTATTGTTGAAGGAATTATGATAGGTGTTCTTACTCTTGTTGCATTCAGTATTGGAAATAAATATTATGGCTTAGAAGTTGGAAGAACTATGGCATTTTTATCAATAGGATTTTTGGAGTTGATTCATAGTTTTAATGTTAAAAATGAAAGGTCTATTTTTGAAGCAGGACTTTTCGAAAACAAGTATTTAGTTGGAAGTTTTGTTTTAGGAATTTTTATTCAGACTATAGTTGTTGTGATTCCTGCTTTTGCAAATGTTTTTGAGGTTGTTCATTTAAATTTGACTCAATGGATTATTACTGTTGCAATTTCTATTTTGCCTGTACCAGTTATTGAGTTGCAGAAAAAGTTGGATGCGAAAAACAAGGACACAGAAAATAATAAAGAGGAGAAAAAAACCTTCTCATTTGCAAAAATGTGATGAAAGTATATAAAAATGCTTGCAAAAATGTGATGAAAGTATATGAAATCACTTGCAAAAATGTGATAAAATATCAAAAAAATTAGTACGAATTATCCAAAATTAGTTGCAAATACCTAAAAATTGTGATAGAATAGTTATGCTTAAAAAGGGCATAACTATTTTTAAGCATCTCTACTTAACGAAAAGTTAGGTTGCAAAATCCATAGGGAGGTGAAAATAATGAACAAATACGAAAGTGTTATCATTGTTAATCCAAATGTTGACGAAGCAGGTTTAAAAGCTTTAGAAGAAAAATTCACAGGATTAATCAATGAAAATGGAAAAGTTGAATCAGTTGAAAACATGGGTAAAAAAAGATTAGCTTATGAAATCAAAAAATTCAAAGAAGGTACATATATGTTATTTAACTTTGAAGCAAACCCAGATTCAATCAAAGAACTTGAAAGAGTATACAGAATTACAGATGACATAATCAAATTCATCGTTGTAAGAAAAGAAGACTAATTTTAAAATAAAAAGTGGGACCTTAGATTAAAGTAATGAAAGGAAGAAAAGAAAATGAACAAAGTAATATTAATGGGAAGACTTACAAGAGACCCAGAAGTAAGATACACACAAACAAACAATACTCTAGTTGCTTCTTTTAGTTTAGCAGTAAATAGAAGATTTGTTAGACAAGGAGAAGAAAGACAAGCAGACTTTATTAACATAGTTGCTTGGAGCAAATTAGGAGAATTTTGTAGTAAATACTTTAAAAAAGGTCAACAAGTTGGTATAATTGGAAGAATCCAAACAAGAACATGGGATGATGATCAAGGTGTTAAACACTATGTAACAGAAGTTGTTGCAGAAGAAGCGTATTTCGCAGATAGTAAAAGAGAAGGAGATATGGGCGCTGGAACTTTTGAAAATACTTTTGGTAATACAATGCCAGGAAGTATGGGATCTGATTTTGAAACATCATCTACAGATGATTTACCATTTTAATAGAATATGAAAGTTAAGTGCTTTCATAAGAGAGGGGGAAAATAAAAATGGCTGATAAAAAACAAAGAAGAAATAATAAAAATTATGATGAAGATTATAACCCAAAATTCAGAAAACAAAGAAAGAAAGTTTGTGTTTTATGTAGTGACAAAAATTTTGAATTAGATTACAAAAACGCTGACCAATTAAAGAAATTTGTTAATGATAAAGGTAAAATCTTACCAAGAAGAACAACAGGATGTTGTGCAAAACATCAAAGAGATATTACTACAGCAGTTAAAAGAGCTAGACATATTGCTGTATTACCATATGCTCAACAATAATATGAATATAAAAAGACTGAAACGTTATATTTTGAGTTTTGGTCTTTAATATTTTAAGACTAGAACCATCAATGTGTTTCTAGTCTTTTTCTAATTCATCATCAAATGGTTTGTGCATAGTGTTACCTCCTTATGAATTTTAAACTTCTAATATCTAGTATAGCAAAATTTACATAAATTTGCAAATTAATTGCAATTTATTAGAAAATATAGTAAAATATAGTAGATTAGTTGGAAGTTATAAATAAATTTTCAGCAAAAATAATTTTGCTGAAAAGTATGAATGAAATAAAATTGAAAAGAAGGTAAAAAAATGTTAGAAAAATTAGGGATCAATACAGAGCTAGAAAATTTATCAAAAGAAGTAGAAAATGAAATAAATGTACAATTTAAAACAATGGACGAAATATGTGAAAAAAATAGTATGAAAGTATTATCAGCATTTCAAGAATGTAACTTGCAAGAAATGCATCTAAACTCATCAACAGGATATGGAATTGATGAAGCAGGAAGAAACAAAATTGAGGAAATATATGCAAAAGTATTTAAAGCAGAAGATGCACTAGTACGTGCTCAATTCATATCAGGAACACATGCGTTAGCAATAACTTTATCTGCATTATTACGTCCAAATGACACAATGATTAGTATAACAGGAGAACCATATGACACACTTCAAACTGTTATAGGATGTAATGATACAGAAAGCAAAAGTTCATTGAAAGCATTTGGAATTAAGTATGAACAAATAGAACTTGTAGAAAATGATTTTGATATAAAAACAATTCAAGAAAGATTAAAAAAACAAGATGTGAGATTAGTTGAAATTCAAAGGTCAAGAGGATATTCAACAAGAAAAAGTTTGACAATTGAAAAAATTGAAAAGGCAATAAAAGCAATTAGAGAAGTCAACAAAGATGTAATAATTATGGTTGACAATTGCTATGGAGAATTTGTACAAGATAAAGAACCAATAGAAATTGGAGCAGATATTGCAGTTGGTTCATTAATGAAGAACCTTGGAGCAGGAATCGCAACATCTGGAGCATATATAGTTGGTAGAAAAGATTTAATAGAGCTATGTGCAGAAAGATTAACTGCACCTGGAATTGGAAAAGAAATAGGACCATCATTAGGACAAAATACACAATTGCTAAAAGGTTTATTTTTTGCACCGCAGGTTGTAGCATCTAGTGTAAAAACAGCAATATTTGCAAGTAGAATATTAGAAAAATTAGGATATGATGTTGAACCAAAATATGATGAAGTAAGAGCAGATATTGTTCAAACAATTAAACTAGGAAGTGAAGAAAATTTAGTTAAATTCTGTCAAGGAATTCAAATGGGTTCACCAATCGATTCAAATGTAATTCCATTTCCTAGTGACATGGGTGGTTATGAGGACAAGGTTATAATGGCAGCTGGAACTTTTACAGAAGGGTCAACAATTGAATTGAGTTGTGATGGACCAATTCGTGAGCCATTTATTGCTTATATGCAAGGTGGGCTTACTTATGAGTATGGTAAGTTTGGTATTCTTAAGGCAATTCAAAAAATGAAAAATTAAAAAAATCGGGATTGGGGGACGGGTCTTGAATCCCGAAATTTTAAAAGTACTACAAATAATTAATTTATATAATTTTTCGGGATTCAAGACCCGTCCCTCAATCCCGAAAAATTTGGGAGAAAAATATGAACGTAATAGTAATTGGTGGAGGTCCTGCTGGAATGATGGCAGCAATTGCTTCTGCCGAAAATGGAAATAATGTAATTTTATTAGAAAAAAAAGAAAGACTTGGAAGAAAGCTTTTGATTACAGGTAAGGGAAGATGTAATATAACATCTTCTTTACCAATTGAGGAATTTATACAAAATATACCTGGTAATGGTCAGTTTTTGTATAGTGCTTTTAAAAATTATACCAATAATGATATAATAAATTTTTTAAATGAAGAAGGTTTAGATGTTAAGGAAGAGAGAGGAAATAGAATATTTCCCGTAACAGACAAATCTTTGGATGTTTTAAAAAGTTTTACGAAAAAATTGAAAGAGTTAAATGTTAAAATTGAATATAATATGGAAGTTACTGAAATTGTCCCAAGAGATGAAAATGGAAAATTGAAAGTGAAGACTGTTGAGAACAAAGAAAATAACAGAGGCAATATCAATAACAGGGATAAAAATAAAAACAATATTAAAATTTTTGAAGCAGATAAAGTAATATTAGCAACTGGTGGCAAGAGTTATCCACTAACAGGTTCAACTGGTGATGGATATGAATTGGCCAAGAAATTGGGACATACTGTAACTAAAATCAGACCATCATTGGTTCCTTTGGAAGCTTTTGAACAAAATATGTGTAAAGATTTGCAAGGTTTATCTTTAAGAAATGTAAATATCGAATTAAAAAATAAGGAAAATAATAAAATTATTTATCAAGATTTTGGTGAGATGCTATTTACACATTTTGGAGTATCAGGACCTACAATTTTAAGTGGTTCAGCGCATTTGGTTAGATATAAAAATATTTATGAGCTTTTGAAAAATAAAAAAATTGTTTTAAGTATAGATTTTAAACCAGCATTATCTGAAGAAAAGTTGGATGAAAGAATATTAAGAGACTTTGCAGAGTTTAAAAATAAGCAATTTAAAAATAGTTTGGATAAATTGCTGCCACAAAAGTTGATTCCAGTAGTTATTGAAAAAAGTGGAATAAATCCTAATAAAAAAGTTAATGAGATTAACAAAAAAGAGAGACATAGTCTTGTAGAATTATTGAAGAATTTTGAAGTTACTATAAGAGGATTTAGACCTATTGATGAGGCTATAGTTACAAGTGGGGGAATAAATATTAAAGAGATAAATCCCAAAACAATGGAATCTAAATTAGTTAATGGTTTATATTTTGCAGGTGAAATTATTGATGTTGATGCTTACACTGGAGGATTCAATCTTCAAATAGCGTATTCAACAGGATATACAGCTGGGAATAATATGTGACAAAATTTGATAAAAGTGTGAGACAAACTCGGACAGTTATAATTGCCGTATTTAATAAAATTTGAGGTAAATGAAGACTGTCCTGTTTGTCTCAAAAAGGGAGAAATATGGAAAAATTTATTTCAATTAAGGAGAATGTACAAACTGAAATAGTTGTAAAAAAATCTAAATTTATATGTAATCTGATAAAAATAGAAAGCCAAGAAGAAGCAGAAGATTATATAAGAAAAATCAAAAAGAAGTATTATGATGCAAGACATAATTGTGTTGCATATAGAGTTATAGAAGATGAAAAAGTAGTAGAAAAATCAAGTGATGATGGTGAACCGTCAGGGACTGCAGGTGGACCTATGCTTAATATTTTGCAAAAAAATAATTTGGGCAATGTTTTAGTTTTAGTAACTAGATATTTTGGTGGAATATTACTTGGAACAGGAGGCTTAGTTAGAGCGTATTCAGATGCAGCACTTGATGCAATAGAAATTTCAGAAAAAGTTGAGAAATGTATAGGAATAGAGGCAGAAGTAGAATTAGATTATAATAATTTGGAATCTTTTAAATATTATTGTAAAAAAAATAATATTTATATAAAAGAATATGATTATTCAGAGAAAATTATTTGTAAAATACAGTTAGAAGAGGGCAGTAAAGGAAGATTAGAAGATGATTTTAATACAAAAAAAGTTAATTTGATAAATTTAAAGTTTTTATCTAAAAAATTAATAGAGAAAAGTATAATAAATTAATGTTTTTGTAAATAATTGAAAAAAATAATTGAAAAACATTAAAAATAATAATATAATCAGAACTGTAAAAAATTTACAGTTCTTTTATTTATTGAAAACAGAGGATTAGAAAAAATAATATACATAAAATATTTAAAAGAAACTAAAGATAGGGGAGATAAAGATGAAAGAAAAAACAACTATTTTAATAGCGGATGATAATCAAGAATTTGCTCAAACACTTGCTAAATATATTCAAGAGCAAGAGGATATGGAAGTGATAGGTATTGCTAAAGATGGAGAAGAAGCAATAGATATGATTGCTAATATAATGCCTGATGTAGCATTATTGGATGTTATTATGCCACATCTAGACGGTATAGGGGTTCTTGAAAAAATGAATATGATAAAATGTGATAAAAAGCCACTTTGTATAATGCTTTCTGCTGTTGGACAAGATAAAATTACTCAAAAAGCAGTTGGACTTGGAGCAGAATATTATGTTGTAAAACCTTTTGATATAGAATTATTAATAAAAAGAATAAAGGAATTAAAGAATTTTATACCAAATAGAAGTACAGATACTTTTATTACAAGAGATGTAAAAACGCAATATGTAGAAATTCCTGAGGATGGAATTAAGAATCAAGATAATTTGGAAGCATTAGTAACTAATATAATTCATGAAGTGGGTGTACCCGCACATATAAAGGGATATCAATATTTGCGTGAGGCTATTATTATGGTAGTTAATGATATTGATGTGATAAATCAAATTACTAAAAGTTTGTATCCTAAAATTGCCACAAAATTTAATACAACTCCAAGTCGTGTAGAACGTGCAATACGTCATGCAATAGAAGTCGCATGGGGTAGAGGAGACCAAAAAACAGTTGAGAAAATATTTGGTTATACAATTTCAGCAGCTAAAGGAAAGCCAACTAATTCAGAATTTATTGCAATGATTGCTGATAAGTTGAGATTGGAATTAAAGAGTGCGTAATTTGTACATAAATTTATAGAAGAATATATTATAATATAAAAATTAACTTTTCTTATTCATTGGTTTGTGTTTTGAATACTTAAAACATGAATTTTTGAAAAAGAGAAGTTTTTTATTATGTAAAAAGTAATTATGATTTATTTAAAATTTTAGTAATAAATAATAAAAAAAATTAGTATTTTTACTAGACAAATATGTAAATGTGTACTATAATGTTCTGCATAGGGAATGAGAATAAACAGATGTGGTTTGCCTCTATAAAGGAGGTGAGGCTTATGATAGAAATGCAATTACTAATAAAAACAATATTTATTTTATACTATTCATTAATTGGAGTAACTATCATAGCTTTTGCCTTGATTATAGCACTAGTTATAATTATTAGCAAAAGTAGATAACCAATAAAAAAACACATCTGTCTTGACCGGGCAATGTGTTTTTTACATACAAACCTGGCAAACCACGTTTGTGGTTTCTCCATTTCCTATTATTATTATACTTTGAATTAATGATAAAGTCAATAAATTTTATTATTCTTCTAAATTTTTTAATCCAAACTCAATTATTTGATTTACTACACTATTAAAACTTAATTCATTTTTTTCAGCTAAATCACTAATTTTATCAAAAGTTTCTCCACTTATTCTTATTGTTCTAGTTACTGTATCATTGCTTTTTTTTGTTTTTTCAATTTTTAATTTTTTCATTTTCATCACCATAATTATTGTAACCAAAAAAAAGTTAAAAATAAGTGTACAAATATGTGTACAAAATGAAAATTTTGTGATATATTGTAGAAAGAAAGGGGTGAAGGTATGAAAAAACAAAATATTTCTAAAATATTAATAATAATATCAGTAATATTATTATTGTTAAGTATTTTTTGTATAGGTATGGGATTTGACAAAATGCTGAGATATAAAAATAGTGAAAAATCTTATTCTTATAAAAGTGTAAATGCATATGTTGGTGGTGATGCTTATAATTATATTATTAATGCATGCTACTTTGCAGGTTATGTTTCATTGGGAGGATGTTTGCTTATAACAAGTAGTATTTTTGCAATTTCAGGTATAAAAAATACTGAAGTGATTGAAAAAAAAGGAAATCATTGTATATAGGAGGAAATTTATGGAAAAGAAAAATTATAAAAATAAAGTATTAATAGTACTTGGTGTGATTATTGTAATTGTAGTTGGTATTTTTATTTATCAAAATAAAAAAGGAATGAATTCTAATAGTAGAGTAACTGTAAATTCAAAAGACAACAATGCAAACTCAAGTATATCCAAAGTGGAAAATGATAATAGTTCAAATAAAAAGGAAACAGAAATAACTTTGCAAGACAAGATAACTATAGATAATTTTTGTGAATTTAATATATTATCAACATCTTTTTCAAAGAATATTGAACCAACAAATCCAACAGGATATTATACATATTTAGAGGGAAAAGATGATAATCAAAAATATTTTGAATTAACGATGAATGTTAAAAATTTATCAGCTTCAGCTGTAAAGCAGGATAGTCTTATGTCTGTGAAAATCACATATGATAATAATTATGAATATAATTGTTCATTGGTAACAGAAAATTCCAGTGGTGATAAATTAGAAACTTATCCAAATTTATATGGTATAGATCCACTAAAAAGTTTGAAATATAGATTTGTTGTAGAGGTCCCAAAAGAGGTTGAAACAGATGGAAAACCATTAAAAGCAACAATAACTTCAAATGGCAATACTTATATTTATAATATTAGATAATAAAAAGAACCGTGTCAAAATAATGACACGGTTTTTGGCTTATTTTTTTGAAATTGCTTTTGCAATTTTCTTTTCATTTTTTCATGTGCAAGGAATGAAAAATAAAAAAGTTATTGCAATTTCGTCCAATGCTGTCCTAAACTCTTTAAAAAACTCTTTCATATAAGCACCTTTCATAAGTTATGCTAAATAAGTATCAATCACATTATAACATAAAAACAAAATTTATAATGTAATAGAATAAAACAACGATAAAAAAGCAAACTAAAATAAATGTAAAAAAGGAGTGACAAAAAATGAAAGCATCTTTTATAAAATATGAAAAAGACTATCAACTTCCAAAACTATTAGGAATGAACATAGAAGAAATAAAAGAACCAGAAGAAATTGACAATAAAATAGAAGAACTAAAAAAACAAAAATATACAACAATAGTAATACCAAATGAATTAGCAAGTTTTTCACAAGATATAATAAGTAAATACAAATATGATCCAACATTAAATATAGTAATAGTACCATCAAAAAATAATTAAATTAGGAATAAACCAAAAACAACCTCATATACATTTATAAAGAAAAACTGTAAGGAGGTAAAAAATGATAGAAGCACAAAGAGAAAACTTAAATATAAATAAAGTAATAGCAGAAAGAAAAGAAATCATATTAGCGGAGGGAGATATGATAGTACCAGACTCAAAGCCAGACATTTTAAACACAATTGGTACAAGTGGTATAGCATCAATATATAAAAAAGAGGTGCAAAGTGAAAAAGTAAGACTTGATGGAACGGTAAATGCCTACATAATGTATATGCCAGACGGGGCAGATGACACAGTAAGAGGGCTAAACACAAGTGTTGACTTTTCAGAAAGTTTGAATGTTCCAAACTGTCAAGAAGGAATGAATGTAATTTCTGATGTTAAGATAAAATCAATAGAAGCAAAGGTCATAAATGGAAGAAAAATAGGTATTAAGGCAACATTGGAAGTTAACTTAAAAATTTATTCAAATGATAATATTGAGATAATTAATGAAGTTCAAAACGAAGAGGATGTTCAAATTTTAAAGGAAGATTTAAAATTAAATTCATTGGTGGGAACAGGTAGTACAAAGATTTATGCAAAAGATAATATTCAAATTGATAATATGGACAATTTGGCGGAGATTTTACAAGCACAGGTATGTTTAGTTGATAAGGATATAAAAATCAGTTATAATAAGATTTTGACTAAAGCAGAAGCGGAAATAAAGATAATGTATCTAACTGAAGATAATAGAATAAATATTGTTACATATAAAATACCGGTTGTTGGATTTATTGATATACCAGATGTGTCAGAAGAAAATATATGTGATGTAAATTATGAAATCAGAAATATAATTATAAAACCTAATTCACAAGATGAGCATTCAATATATGTCGAAATAGAAATAGAAGTAACTTGCTGTGCATATGAAGAAAAACAAATTAATTTAATTCAAGATATGTATAGCCCAACTCAAAAGTTGAATTTTGAGAAAAAGCAAATTACAACAATGACTAGCAAACAAAATATTTCAGGTGTTAAGCAAATAAGAGAAAAAATTAATATGAATGATATTGATGGTTTGAATTTGCTTGATGTAGAGACAACGCCAGTTATATTAAATGAAAATAAAATTAATACTAAAATTATGTATGAAGCGGAATTAAATATGAAATTTATTTTTGAAAATTCTAGAAAACAGATAAATGTTAAAGATGCAAAAATTCCATTTGAATATACAATTGAAAATCTTCAAAATGGAGAGTCATTAAATACAAATTGTGATATGGGAATAAAATCACAAGATTTTATAATTCAAGATGGTGGAGATATTAGTTGCAATGTTGATGTTCAGGCTGACATAAGTATGTACAGAACTGCAAATTTGAATATGATAGATAGCATAGTTGAAGACGGTGAGAGGGAAGAGCAAGATTATAGTTTGATAATTTATGTTGTTAAAAAAGGTGATACTTTATGGAATATTGCTAAGGAATTTGGTAGTACTGTTGATGGAATTGCTAGAACAAATGGAATTGAGGATAAAAATAAAATATATCCAGGTCAAAAATTGTATATACCAAAATTTGAAAAAATTTCGGAAAAAGTGTATGAATAATTCTTTTATAGTATATAAATATGAAAGGATTTGCAACTATGAATAGTAAGATATATTCGAGGCCAAGAATACGACTTCCAAAGATTTTCTTTTCAAGTGGAGGAGATAAAAATTTAAAAAGAAAACAAAAAATAGTAAAAATTTTTATAATAATAGTAATTGCATTTAGTACAGTAAAAATTGTATTAGATGCAATTTCTCCAATTTTTGAAGCATTATGCGAAGATAAAGCAAAATCAATTGCAACAATAATATCTAATAATGAAGCAACCAATGTTATGAAAGATCATACATATGATGAATTATTTACAATTGAAAAAGATAATGATGGAAATATAACAATGATAAAATCTAATGTAATTCAAATAAATGAAATAATATCAGATGTTGCAGTCAAAATACAGAATTCAATTAATGAGAGAGGCAAAGAAAATATAAAAATTACAATTGGAAGCTTTACAGGTTCAAAATTACTTTCTGGCAGAGGCCCTGGAATTCCAATTAAAATATCGTCTATTGGCAATGTTGAAACAGATTTGCGTAGTGAATTCTCTGCGCAGGGAATTAATCAAACTTTGCATAGGGTGTATTTGCAAGTTGATTGTGAGGTTAGTATTTTGACTCCTTATAACACTATTTCTGAAAAGGTTTCTAATCAGGTCCTTCTTATTGAGAATGTAATTGTTGGTAAAATTCCAAATACTTATTATAATCTTGATGGTATTGATTCTAGTAATGTTTTGGATATTATTGAATAAAAAATTTAACTAAATGAAAAATTTGATTGATAACAATTCGTATTCCTGATATAATATATAAATAAAAATAATAAAGGAGAAGCAATATAAAAATGAAATTTATAGTTCAAAGAGTTAAAAATGCACAAGTAGATATAGAAGGAAAAACAGTTGGAAAAATAGAACAAGGATATATGGTATTGATTGGAATAACACACACTGACACAAAAGAAGTAGCAGATTATTTAGTAAAAAAATTAATTAATTTACGAGTATTTGAAGATGAAAATGGAAAAATGAACAAATCATTAAAAGATGTTAATGGTTCATTGCTTTTAGTATCTCAATTTACATTATATGCTGATTGTTCTAGTGGAAATAGACCATCTTTTACAGATGCTGCAAAACCTGATTTTGCAAATAAATTATATGAATATATTATTGAAGAATGTAAGAAACAAGTTGAAATTGTTGAAACTGGTGTTTTTGGAGCTGATATGCAAGTGGGTTTAGTAAATGATGGACCAGTTACAATAATGTTGGAAAAAAATGTAAAATAATTTGACATAAAATATGAAATGTGCTATAATAAAAGTGGTTTAACCAATAGAATTTTTATTTCCATCATCTAATAATGTGGCATTAGAGAAATTTTGAATATTTCATTGTTGGTTAAACGCGTGACTTATAATGTATTGGGGAAAATGGAATATTTAATTGTGATGGAAACTCTGCTTGATTAGTTCAGGCAGGGATTTTTTTTGAAAGAAAGAGATAATTATGTTATAATAAAATTAGGTGAGAAAAGTGGTAGAAAAAGAAAAAATTAAAAAACTAGTAAAAGAAGTTGTAGATAAAAATAAATTGCAGAACTGTTTCATTCCTATTATAGAAGAATTTTTCTTTAGAGCGTCTGACCAATTGGACTGGAATGATGAAGAATTAAATAATGCTATTAAAAGATATGAAAAAGTAGTAAATATTAAATTTATAAATATGTATGAAAGAGGGCATATACTAAAAAAATATAAAAAAGGTAGAGCATTTTCTAATTATGAGTTTAAAAAACAAAGAATATTTGTATGTTTTGATGTAGATGACTTAAAAGATATATTAGAATTTGATAAACAAAAAATAGAAGAATTTATAAATATTGCTATGCATGAGCAGGGACATTCTATTCAATATCAAAAAAAAGAAAATAAAGTTAATTGTGGATTTTGTGAAGATAGAATAATCAACAAATATGGAATTAAGAGAGTTTTTTCAAGTGATTGCATAATAAATGAATTTGCTGAAATAATTAATGCAGCTAGATTACAAAATGGAAACATTAAAAATAATAAATATTCAGGATATGAGACGATTCAAACAGCAGGAAAAATTATATTAAATTCATTAGGAATAAGTGAGCTTGAATTAGCTGATTTGCAATTCAAACCAAATGCAAGAGAAGAATACGAAAATCTTATTGCAAATAATCTTGGAAGAATTTCTTCTGAAATGTATAGGGATAGCTTTGGAAAAATTCTAGATGCAATATTTATTTTTTCCATAGATACTATATATGATGAGGAAGAGGACATATTTATATTTTCGAATAATGAAAAACAAAGACAAAATCTTATCTTACAAATTGATTCGTTACAAACTTTATCTAAAGATTTATTTGAAAAGAGATTTTATGACATTATAAGAAATTCTGATAATGCTTTAAAAGATTTGGCAAAATTAAGTATAGAGCAAGGTCATGCAGAGAGTGAACTAGCGTTGTTATTTGACGAATTTAATATAGAAAGTTCTGAATTAAAAATAAATGAAAGTAAGGATATACATACTATGTTATCAGCACTAGGATATGATGATAAATACTTAGAGGAACTTTATGATATAGAATGTGATGAATTAATAAAAATGCAGAATCAAAAAGATAAGCAAAAAAAGTATGATAACGAAGAACTAATAGAAAGATTATATCAAAGTTTTTTTAAATATCCTATAAGAAAAGTGCCATTAAAAGATAGACCAGGAGTTATATTGAGTAAAATTAATGGGATGAAGAAAAGAAAAGCTTTAAAACAGGCAAAATTGTTGCCAGAACCTAATATAACTAATTATGATAGCCATACAGAATTTATAAATAGGATTTCTGATTTAGAAGAATATAAAGAAAAGGATATAATACAACATGAAAATTGGATAACAGAGGTTGAAGAGGAAAGGGATAATAGCGATGAGAGTAGCAGAGAAAATTAAAATTAATGGTAAAGAATATATGTGTACACAGATTTTTATTTTTAAAGATATGAGATTATATAGAGTGCATAATGTGCTAGAGAGCGAAGAACTTTTTCTAATAGAAAAAGAGAATGATTATGAGGTTATAACTGATGAAAAATTTTTAAATGAAATTTATAGATTTCTTGAAGTTAAAGATACGGACCAGATTATTAAATATTAAACAAAGATATAAAAAAATAAACAATAGTAAAAAATAATTAAAAATGAAAAGTAGTAAATGCAAATAAAAAACCTCGGAATATTAAAACTTCCGAGGTTTGTATAATTTGCATAAAAGCATATTATCTTTTTGAGAATTGTGGAGCTTTTCTTGCTTTTTTAAGACCGTATTTTTTTCTTTCTTTCATACGAGGATCTCTTGTTAAGAATCCGTTTGATTTTAAAGCAGGTCTGTATTCGATATTAGCAGCATTTAATGCTCTAGCAATACCATGTCTGATTGCTCCGGCTTGACCTGTAAATCCTCCACCTTGAACTGAACAAATAACATCATATTTATCAGTTGTGTTTGTAACTGTAAGTGGTTGTCTTACTATAACTTTTAAAGTTTCTAATCCGAAAAATTCATCAATATCTTTACCATTAATAGTAATTTTTCCAGATCCTTCAACTAATCTAACTCTGGCAATTGAAGATTTTCTTCTTCCTGTTCCAGTGTAAACTATTTTTTCTGATTTAGCCATATTATTTTACCTCCCATACTTCTGGTTTTTGTGCTTGATTTTCATGTTCTGCTCCTGCATAAACTCTTAATTTTTTAAGTTGAGCTCTTCCTAAAGAGTTGTGTGGTAACATTCCTTTAATAGCTAATGTCATAGCTTTTTCTGGATTTTTTTCTAACATTACTCTTGCTGGAGTTTCTTTCATTCCACCAATGTATCCTGAGTGGTGTCTATAAATTTTTTGATCCATTTTGTTTCCTGTTAAAATAACGTCTTTAGCATTTAATACTATAACGTGATCACCTGTATCGATATTAGGTGTAAATGTTGGTTTGTGTTTTCCTCTTAATAATTTTGCAGCTTCTGTTGCAACTCTACCTAATGGTTTGTTTGCTGCATCAATTATGTACCATTTGCTTTCTATTTCAGCCTTTTTTGGGCTATATGTTGTATTATTCATGGTAATAATTACCCTCCCTATTATTTTTTATTTTTATATATGACATTTAAATTATAACTACCGGGGAGAAGTTCTAATTTAAATCATATTCTACATAATGCTTAAATATTTTATTACAAAAAAGGGCATTTGTCAATGATTTTTGAAAAATTTATGAAAAGTATTGATAAAATTTTTAATTATAATTATAATGTAAATATAATTTTGAAATTTTGATCGCTTACGCGGTATTTCAAAATAATATATAAAATTTGAAAAATAAAACATATTGAAAATACTATTTTAATAATAATTATAATAGAAAAGTTGTAGGAGGTAAGATGATAAATATAGGTAGTAAAAAACGAGAAATAAATAATAAAACTAAAAAAGAAGGATTCATGCAAGGTGTTATTACTCTAATGTTTTCACAAGTACTTATAAAAATTTTAGGTTTAGTATATACATTATATCTAACAAACAGACAAGGCTTTGGTGACAAAGGAAATGGAATATGTGCAAGTGGATATCAAATATATGCACTACTACTTACAATATCTTCGATAGGAGTTCCAAGTGCAATATCAAAATTGGTATCAGAAAGAGTTGCAGTTGGAGATAACAAAGGAGCACATAGAATTTTTAAAATAGCATTTGCAACATTTGCGGTAATAGGATTAGTTGGAAGTTTGCTGTTGTTCTTTGGAGCAAATGTTATAGCAAATCAATGGTTACAAATACCAGATGCTGAAATGACATTAGTTGCATTATCACCAGCAATATTCTTTGTTACAGTTGCATCAGTTATGAGAGGATATTTTAATGGTAGACAAAAAATTAGTGTAGGAGCAAAATCTCAAACGTTGGAGCAAGTTTTTAAAACATTGCTTACAATTATAGTTGTTGAAGTTGTTGCAATATTATCAAATGTTTCAACAGAGTGGATGGCGGCAGGTGCAAACTTGGCAACAACACTTGCAACATTTTTAGGATTTAGTTATTTATTTTTATATTACAGGTCAGAAAGAAAAGAAGTTGCAACAGAAATTAAAAATACAGTAAATTATAAATATGAAAGAGTATCAACAATAATCAAAAGAATTTTGTTGGTTTCAATTCCAATAACATTAACAGCTATAATGTCTTCAATAAATAAAAATGTTGATTCATTTACAGTTGTAAGAAATTTGAGGGCATTTATGCCAGAGGACCAAGCAACAGCATTATATGGAATTTTAGGCGGAAAAGTTGATACATTAACAAGTTTACCATTAGCCATAAATGTAGCTTTTGCGACAGCATTAGTTCCAGCAATATCAGCGGCAAAAGCAAAAGGCGATAATAAAACAATTACTGAAAAAACATCATTTTCATTGTTGATTTCAATGTTGATAGGCTTGCCTTGTACAGTTGGAATGTTTATTTTTGCACAACCAATTTTGAATTTATTGTTCCCAAATGCAAATGATGGAGCATTAATATTACAAATTAGTGCATTAACAATAATTTTTACAATTTTGGACCAAACTATAAATGGAGCGTTACAAGGATTTGGAAAATTAATGATTCCAACAATTTCTTTGGCAACAGGTGTATTTGTTAAATTTATTTTTAATATTACATTAATAAAAATACCAAACATTGGAGTTTATGGTGCTGCTTGGGGTTCGGTTGCTTGTCATTTGGTTGCATTTTGTATTGCATTTACAATGCTTAGAAAATATATAAAATTAAATTTGACGTTTTCAAAATTTGTTCTAAAACCAGTTATTTCAACTGCAATTATGGGAATATGTTCATATTTTACATATTTAGCTTTAAAAGGAATAATAGTTGAAAGATTGGCTACAATAATAGCAATAATGGTTGCGGTTGTAATATATTCATTAGCAATTGTTGCTTTAAAAGTTTTTACAAAAGATGAGTTCAAAATGATGCCTGCAGGTGATAAAATAGTTAAATTTCTAGAAAAAATTAAAATTTATTAGAAAAAAAGAAGGATTTTATCGAAAGTTGGCGAATAGAGTTATTAGTAAGTACAGTTATTGCTTAGTTCAGGCGATAAAAGTACATAAATATTCAATCTTATAGGAGGTAATTTAAATGAACAAAGCTGAATTAATCGCAGCAATAGCTGCAAAAACAGGTGACACAAAAAAAGTAGCTGAAGCAACAGTTAATGCATTCGTAGAAACAGTTACAAATGCATTAGTAGAAGGAGATAAAGTTCAATTAGTTGGATTTGGTTCTTTCGAAGTTAGAAAAAGAGCTGCTAGAAAAGGTAGAAATCCTCAAACTAAAGAAGAAATCAAAATACCTGCTTCAAAAGCTCCAGTATTCAAAGCTGGTAAAGCATTAAAAGATTTAGTAAATAATAAATAATTTGTGAATATATAAATATATGAATTCGTATAGAAGAAGACTAGAAATGGTCTTCTTTTTTTTATATTCTAGGAAAGTTATCATAGTATGATAAAAAGTAGAGTTAAGACTGAAAATTGAAAATTTTCAGATTTGTTCTTGGGTATTTTGTGCAATTTTCTTAATATTAAAATAAAGTCAAAATTTGCGGTGAAAACAATAAAAAATTTAACATTAAAATAAAAAAACAATAATAAAAATTAATAACAAATAATTTTTAGGGGGCTTTTAATATGCAAAGAATTAATTATCATAAATTACACGGCAAATCAAAAGAAAAAAGAAAATCAAAAAAAATTTTAATTATATTTTTGATAATATGTACACTGGGCACATCAATTATTTTAATAAAAAAAGGCAATAATAAGGATAAAAATATTAAAATTGGAAATAATAGTAGTAGTCAAGAAATTGTAGAATATATTTTAAATATTAGTTCATATGAAGCACAAATAGATGTAGAAGTAAAAAGCAACAAAAACAGCAATAAATACAAACTAAAACAAAAATACATAAATAGCCAAAACAATGAACAAGAAGTATTAGAACCAAGCAATATACAAGGTGTTAAAATAATAAGGGAAAATGATAAATTAAAAATAGAAAATACACAATTAAGTTTAACAAAAATTATAGAAAATTATCAGGAAATAACACAAAATAACTTAGATTTAGCAAATTTTATAGAAAATTATAAAAATAATTCAAATTCGAAATTTAAAGAAGAAGAAAATCAAATAGTGATGGAAACAACTGTAAAAACAGGAAATAAATATCAAAAATATGAAAAACTTTATGTATCAAAAAAGGATGGGAAACCTATAAAAATAGAAATAAAAGATACTAACCAAAATACTATAATCTACATAAAATATAATGAGATAGATATAAAAAAAGAAGCAATCTTGACATATACCAATATTAGGAGTGAAGATTATGGTAATAAAAAGAGGAGATATGTTTTATGCAGATTTAAGCCCAGTTGTTGGCTCTGAACAGGGAGGTATAAGACCTGTTTTAATAATTCAAAATGATATGGGAAATAAATATAGTCCAACAGTAATTGCAGCGGCTATAACATCACAAATGAATAAAACAAAACTACCAACACATATAGAAATAGACTCTGAACAATGTGGATTAAAAAATGATTCTGTAGTTTTGGCAGAACAGATAAGAACAATTGATAAAAGTAGATTAAAAGAAAAAATAGGTCATATAGAAGATGAACAAATAATTAATAAAATAAATAGTGCACTTGGAGTAAGTTTTGGACTAGAAGATTAAAAATTTCGGGATTAAGGACCCGTCCCTCAATCCCGAAATTTTTATACTTTTAATTTTTTAAATACCTTAATTTCTTTAAATAATTTATCAATAAGAGCATTTTTTTCGTTAACAATATTGCGATATGAAGTTAAAACTTCATCATAATTTTCAATGGTTTCTTGGCCTATTAAAAGGCATTTCATTCCTTCTAAATAGTAATTTTGTTTTTTCTTGTCTTTGGTAGAAAGTCGTTTCTTATTATATTTTTCAATTTCTGCAAGACGTTTTATTTCAACTTTTAAGTCTTTTAAATAATCCATAATACATGAAATTTCGTATTCTGTGTCATCAATAATAACTTTAATTAGAGCCTTTACGATAGCAGGATTTAGAAGGCCTACTTTTGGGTTTTTTACAGGGACTTTATAATTTTCTGGATGTTCAATAGGTTTTGATTCCTGTATTAGAATTTTTAAAGTATCAATAATATCAATATGTGATTTATATTGACGCTTACTAATAATAGCATCAAATTCATCAGCAACACGGATAATTTGCCCTTCTATTGGGATGTCTTTTCCGGTGATACCATTTGGATAACCAACTCCGTTTAATGCCTCGTGATGATATATTGGCCCAGCAGAATAAGGGCGCAATTTTAAATCATCCATACAAATATTATAACCAATTGTTGTGTGAGTTTTCATTATTTCAAATTCTTTATCGTCTAAAGGTGATTTTTTTTGTAAAATACTTGCAGGAATAAATTGTTTCCCAATGTCATGCAGATAAGCGCAAATTGTACAATATTCAGTAAAATCTTTAGAAAGATGTAAATATTTACAGATTCTACAAACAATGCTTGCTACATTTTCTGAATGTTTCCTTGTAAAAACATCTAAACTTCCTAAAATATTTAATTGATATTGCATACTTTTATCTAGGTTATAAGATTTTAGGCTAGTTTTATCATAAAAATCAAATTCTTCTTTTGGCATAAAGTTACCTCTTTTCACATTAATTCTTTAAATATTGTAACAAAAAAGATTTTTTAATTCAAGTTAAACAGTAAAAAAATGTTGTAAAATTTTATAAAATGTGGTTTAATATATAAAAATAAATGAAAAGTAGGAGATAAAATGTTTAAAGATAAGCAAGATTATGAAAAATATATAGAAAAACAAAAAGTGACAAATGCAGATTTAAGAGAAGAAAATTATTTTGAACATAATGATAATGGGGAAATAATATTAAAAAAGCAAGACTATAATACATCAGCACTTGATGTTGAAAAATATACTAACTGTGTTAATTGGGTTTTATTAAAAGACCAAAAAACTATGGCATTATTAAAAAGACCATTTGGAGATATATACAGAGAACTAACTAAAGAACAATATTATGTTTCACTATATAACAATATACTATTGCCACAAATAGCAAAACAATTCCAAAACAAAAGTGCCGAATATTATATAGTTGCAGGTAACAAATTTAATAGAAATATGAAACAGATATTAACAGTAGATTTTAAAAAGAAAAATGAAGAATTGGTACATGGTGAGGAAATATTAGAAGAATCAGATGGTAATATAAATGAATTAAATATTCAATCTATAATGAAACATATAAATAAATATTTGAATGAAAAAGGATTTAAAAGTCAAGACATAGATACAATAAAAAAAGAATTTATAAAGCAATCATTATTTAATAGATTTGTAAAGCAGACAGATGAAAATAATCATAATTGGGGAATATTGTTAAATGAAAAGGAAAAAAGAGCAAGAATTGCACCAATTTATGATTTAGATTGTTGTTGCGAGTCAGGTACATTAAGAAAAAAAGTAAGAACAACAAGTGATGGAAGCAAATATGATTTTGGAGCATTTTTTAGAGATTTTGGAGATAAAAAATGGTTTAATAAATATGTAGAAGAGGTAATAGAAGATTTTGATATAAACAAAGCAATACAGAACGCTAAAACAGAAACAGGAATAGAGATTCCTATTGAAATGAAAGAACATTATAAAAACTTTTTTGGCGAAAGATTTTATGAATTTAAAGGAGCATATCAAAAATTTTTAACAGAAGAAATCGATAAAGAAAAACAAAATGAAGTAAGATAATTGAAAAGTCAAGTAAAATGTGATATTATAATACATAGATTGAAATTGGAGGAAAGACAATGTACAGAACAAAAACATGTGGAGAATTAAACATAAACAATGTAGAAGAAACAGTAGAACTAGCAGGATGGATACAAAAAATAAGAGATTTAGGAGCAATGATATTCATTGATTTAAGAGACCAATTTGGAATAACACAAATAGTAATAAATGACGAAGAATTACAAAAACAAGCAAAAGATCTAACAACAGAGAGTTGTATTCACATATCAGGAAAAGTTGTGGAAAGAAGCAATAAAAATACAAAAATTCCAACAGGCGAAATAGAAGTAATTGCAAATGAAATAGAAGTATTAGGAAAATGCAAAAATGTACTTCCATTTGAAATAAATACAGACCAAGAGGTTAGAGAAGATTTAAGATTAGAATATAGATTTTTAGATTTAAGAAATGAAAAGTTACACAATAATATTTTACTACGTTCAAAAATCTTAAAAACATTAAGAGATAAAATGGATGAATTAGGATTTGCGGAAATTCAAACACCAATACTTGCAAATTCTTCACCAGAAGGTGCAAGGGACTATTTGGTACCAAGTAGATTAAATCCAGGAGAATTTTATGCATTACCACAAGCACCACAACAATTTAAACAATTATTGATGGTATCAGGATTTGATAAATACTTCCAAATTGCTCCATGCTTTAGAGACGAAGACCCTAGAGCAGACAGAGCTCCAGGAGAATTTTATCAATTAGATTTTGAAATGAGTTTTGCAACACAAGAGGATGTATTTAAAGTAATAGAAGAAGTTGTACCATATACTTTCAAAAAATTTACAACATGGAAAGTAGACGAGGGACCATTTATAAAAATTCCATATAGAGAAGCCATGGAAAAATACGGAATTGATAAACCAGATTTAAGAAATCCATTAATAATACAAGATGTAACAAAATGCTTTGAAAACTCAGACTTTAAAGCATTTGAAGGAAAAACTATAAAAGCAATAATAGTTCCAAATGGAGCAGAACAGGGAAGAAAATTCTTTGACAAAATGACAGAGTATGCTACATCAGACGAAGTAGGAGCAAAAGGTCTTGCTTGGACAAAATATGAAGAATCAGGAGAAGTTACAGGAGGAATTGCAAAATTCATTACAGATGATATAAAAGAACAATTAGTAAATGAATTTGGAATGAGCAAGAACTCAAGTGTATTCTTTATAGCAGACGAATTTAAAACAGCACAAAAAATAGCAGGTTTAGTTAGAATTGAATTAGGAAAAAGATTAGATTTACTAGAAAAAGATGTTTACAGATTCTGTTACATAGTAGACTTCCCAATGTATGAATTATCAGACGAAGGAACAATAGACTTTAACCATAACCCATTCTCAATGCCACAAGGCGGAATGGAAGCATTAGAAACAAAAGACCCATTAGACATATTAGCATATCAATATGATTTAGTATGTAATGGATATGAAATGGCATCAGGAGCAGTAAGAAACCACAACCCAGAAATAATGGTAAAAGCTTTTGAAATTGCAGGATACAAAGAAGATGATGTTAAAAATAGATTTGGTGCATTATATAATGCATTCCAATATGGAACACCTCCACATGCAGGTGCAGCACCTGGCGTAGACAGAATGGTAATGCTTATTGAAGATTCTCAAAATATTAGAGAAGTTATTGCTTTCCCTAAAAATAAGAGAGCAAGAGATTTACTTATGAGAGCACCTTCAGTTGTTTCTGAACAACAATTAAAAGATGTTCATATTGAGGTAAAAAAATAATGTAGTATTAAAAGGTAGTACAAATAGTTGTATTGCCTTTTTTGTGTTTTATCTATGTATGAAAATGACTGCATAGACGTTACTTATAAGAAACAGATTCAAACCCCTGATAGTATAATAATTGCCAGAAGAGGAAAGGGCACAGTTAGTATACATTATATGCTCCTAGGCAATAAGGAAGGAATTTAGGTAAAAAAATTCACATTTAATTATGTGAATGAACTGTATGCTAGTGATTTACCGGCCGAGGTTATAGAACATGTAAAAAATATGTTCTAAGTTATTTGCTAAAAATCTCAAATTAATTTTTTTAAAAGTCCAGTTTTTTGCTGGACTTTTATTATAAGTATTGTTATAATAAAAAAGAAGGATAAATAAAGAAAGGAAGAAGAAAAAATGGAATATAGATATGAACCAGAAGGCGTATGTTCACAAGAAATGATAATAGAAGTAGATGGAGATACAATAAAAAAGGTAACAATACAAGGTGGATGTGCAGGAAACACAGTTGGAGTTTCAAGATTAATAGAAGGAATGAAAATTCAAGAAGCAATAAAAAGACTAAAAGGAATACAATGCGGATATAAGGGAACATCATGCCCTGATCAATTAGCAATAGCACTAGAAAAAATAGTAGAAAGTAAAAAATAAAAAGTTACAAATTACATTCAATAATATGATTATTTGTGGAGCCTGTGAAAAGAAAAGAACAGAAAATAATTAAATGATATAAAAATGGCAGAATCAAGATTTTGTAGCAATTTGTACTGCGTAAAAATCTTGATTCTATTTTTTTAAGCCGATAAAATGAAGTCTTTATTGGCTAGTAAAAGTGCTTTTATCATTTCAATTTGCTTTTTAGAAAGATGTGTGTCATTATCAAGTGAATATAAGTTTTTCATTAATAAAGCAATATCTAAATCCTGGTTTTTTGTTAAATTTTCTGAATCAACATTTTCAGAGATTCCAAGTAAATAATCTAGAGATACATTAAAAATGGCTGCTATTTTAGAAGCGACATCGATTCTTGGTACTCGTTCGCCATTAATATATCTACAAATTGTTACATTTGTAGTACCAATTTTTTCTGCTAATTGAGTTTGAGTCATATTGCTTTCATCAAGTAAGACAGTTAACCTATAACTAAATTTTTCTGCATCAAATTTCATAGAATACCTCCATACCAACTATTATAGAACTATAACCAATAAGTTACATGGATAATTACCTAAAATATAAAAATAATAATTATATTAACCAAACGGTAATAAAAGTAAACAATAACAAAGATAAAAACAAAAAACAACAAACTAAAACTGATTATTAATAAAATCATAAAAATTTCTAAATTCATAGCCTTCAGATTTTAAATAAGAAATAGACTCTTTAAGTATATTATAAGTTTTATTTACATCCGCAGTATCATGCATCAAAATAATTAAAGTACCTTTATTTTTAGAAGTGTTTTTTAAATTATTTATTAATTGATAATCAGAATATTTTCTTTCAGAATCTTTATTTAAACAATTCCAATCAACATAAACATAATTTAAACTAGACAAAACCTTAAGAGCTTCTTTTTTTTGACTGGTATATATATGTGACATATAACCATTTGGAAATCTAAAAATATGTGAGCAATAATTATCAATACCAAGTGCTTTAGCAATTTCTGCATCTGTTGAAGTGATTTCGTTTTTAAAAGATTCCATATTTCTATACAAAATTTTATTATTATGATTATATCCATGGTTTGCAATATAGTGACCTTCTTCATACTCACGTTTTACTAATTCGGGATTTTCTTTAACATGTTTTCCAACAACAAAAAAAGTTGCTTTAACATTTTCTTCTTTTAGAACATCTAAAATTTTTGCAGTTGCCTTAGTTGTTGGACCGTCATCAAAAGTTAAATATGCCTTTTTTTCATCAGATTTTTCTATGTCGTTTAAAGAAATTGTTACATCAATATTAAAAAAAGAATTTTTGGCAAATTCTATTGCGTAAGATGGGGAAATATGCAAAAAAAACGTGGAAATGGAAATTAACAATAAGAAAAATAAAACGATTCCACAATATAAATGTTTTCTATTTTTTATAAATAAAACTTTCATACTTACCTCCATAATAATATATATGAAGGAAACAAAAAAATAACACATAAAATAATTAATTATGTGTTATTAAATATTATAAATTTAATTTATGGACATTGCTTGTTCTTTAGTTATATAACCATATTCAAGCATAGTTTTTAAAACATGATATTGACGTTTTTTTGCTAAAGTAGGATTTACTGTTGGAGCATATACAGATGGTGCATTTGGAACGCCTGCAAGCATTGAGGCTTCATCTAGGTTTAAATCTTTAGGAGCTTTTTTATAATAGCCATAACTTGCAGTATAAATTCCATAATAACCATCACCAAAATATGCTGTATTTACATATATTTCAAAGATTTCTTTTTTGCTATAATTTTTTTCTATATCATATGCGGCAAAAATTTCACCAATTTTTCTTAACAAGGATTTATCTTGAGAAAATACGATATTTTTTGCAACTTGTTGTGTTATTGTACTTCCACCTTCTTGTAGTTCTTTGTTTTTTACATTTGTGAATATGGCTCGTCCTATGGCAATGAAGTCTACAGGTCCATGGTCGTAGAATCTGTGGTCCTCGACACTAATTACAGCGTTTCTATAATCTGCGGACATATCTTCAAATTTGACAAAGTTTTCTTTTCCTGTAATCTCGTCAATTCTTGTTATTAACGGTTTTTCTTTTAGTGCTTGGTTATAATATAATTTGCCGATTCCTAGAATTGCTAAGGAGAAAATTATTACTAATAATATTATTGTGAATAATAGTTTTTTTATAAATTTCATATAAAACACCATCCTTTGTATTTGCAACTACATTATATATAAAAAATGAAAGGATGTCAAAAAAATCTTGTAAAATAAAAATTATTGTGATAGAATACAAAACAATAAAATATAACTATATTTTATTTACTATTAATACCTAAATGAGGTGATATTTATGATAAAATTTACAAAAATGCATGGGCTAGGGAATGATTATGTTTATATTGATGCAATAAATCAAAAAATAGAAAACGAATCATCTCTAGCTAAATTTGTCAGCAACAGACACTTTGGAATTGGCTCAGACGGCTTAATTTTAATATGTAAAAGTGAAATTGCAGACTTTAAAATGAGAATGTTCAATTCTGATGGAAGTGAAGCAGAAATGTGTGGAAACGGAATAAGATGTGTAGGAAAATTTGTATATGACAAAGGACTTACAAATAAAACAACAGTAAAAATTGAAACACTTGCCGGAATTAAAACATTAATATTAAATACAAAAGACGGAAAAGTTGAAACTGCACGAGTTGATATGGGAGAACCAATATTAGAAGCAGAAAAAATTCCTGTAATATCAACAGAAAAACCAGTAAAAAATCTTGAACTAGAAGCAGAAAACAAAAAATTCAAATTCACATGTGTATCAATGGGAAATCCACATGCCATTACAATAGTAGAAAACACAAAAGAATTTGATGTAGAAAAATATGGTAAAGTATTAGAAATTGATAAAGCATTTCCTAAAAAAGCAAATATAGAATTTGCACAAATCATAGACAGGCAGAACATCAATATGAGAGTTTGGGAAAGAGGAGCAGGAGAAACATTAGCATGTGGAACAGGAGCATGTGCTACAGTGGTTGCTTGCAATTTAAATGGTCTAACAGACAGAAAAGTGAATATAGAATTATTAGGTGGAACATTAAATATTGAATGGAATGAAATAGATAATCATGTATATATGACAGGACCTGCAGTAACAGTATTTGATGGAGAACTTTATGAGGAGGCAATTAGATGAGTTATATAAATGAAAATTTTTTAGAATTACAAGATAGTTATTTATTTTCTACAATTGCAAAAAAAGTAGCAAAATATACAGAAGAACATCCAGATAAAAAAATTATAAAATTAGGAATTGGTGATGTAACAAAGCCAATAGTTCCAGCATGTATAGAAGCAATGAAAAAGGCAGTAGAAGAAATGGGAACAGCACAAGGATTTAGAGGATATGGACCAGAACAAGGATATGAATTTTTAAGGGAAGAAATATCAAAAAAAGACTACAAAGCAAGAAACATAGACATATCAGTAAACGAAATATTTGTATCAGATGGTTCAAAATGTGACTGCGGAAATATAGTTGACATATTTGCACAAAACAACAAAGTTGCAATTACAGACCCGGTTTACCCAGTATATTTGGACACAAATGTAATGTCAGGAAGAAGCGGAAAATATAATAAAGAAAAAGAAACATACGACAAAATCGTATATTTACCAGTAACTGCAGAAAATGACTTTAAACCAGAATTACCAAAAGAAAGAGTTGATTTAATATATTTATGTTTCCCAAACAACCCAACTGGAACAGTATTAGATAAAAATGAACTAGAAAAATGGGTTAAATATGCAAGGGAAAATAAATCAATTATTTTATATGATGCTGCATATGAAGCATTTATAACAGAGGAAAATATACCACATAGCATTTATGAAATAGATGGAGCAAAAGAAGTTGCAATAGAATTTAAAAGCTATTCAAAAACTGCTGGATTTACAGGCGTTAGATGTGGATATGTTGTAATACCTGAAGAATTAAAGGGTTATACAAAAAATGAAGAAAAAATAAGTTTAAACAAATTATGGAATAGAAGGACTTGTACAAAATTTAATGGAACTCCGTATATTACTCAAAGAGCGGCACAAGCAATTTATACAGAAGAAGGTCAAAAACAAATAAGAGAAAATATTAATTATTATTTGGAAAATGCAAAAATTATTAGAGAGGGATTAGAAAAAGCAGGATTCAAAGTGTATGGAGGAGTTAATTCACCATATATTTGGCTTAAGATTCCAGAGGGTATGACTTCTTGGGAATTTTTTGATAAATTGTTGGATGAGGCAAATGTTGTTGGTACACCTGGAAGCGGTTTTGGCCTACATGGTGAGGGCTATTTTAGACTTACTGCTTTTAATACTAAGGAAAATACCGTTGAGGCAATTGAGAGAATTAAAAATTTGTTTTTGCAATAGGTGGATATTAGGAAAGTTATATTTTTAGTGTATGATATAATGCAAATAGTTGAGATGGAAATTTAATTCTATCTCAACTTTATTTTATTTTTCAAATAGAAATACAAACAAAAATTTGTACAAGACTATTGACTTTTTCAATTTTAATTTATATAATAAGCAAAGAAAATGAGAGAAAAAATATCAAGAAAGTAGGGATAAAAATGAAAGAACAATTTTTAGAATTGTTAAAACAAGTCAAAAGAGAAGGAATAAATGAACTAATAGAATTTATAGAAAAAACAGACTTTTTTACTGCACCAGCAAGTACAAGATTCCACGGAAACTACGAAGGTGGTTTAGTAGAACATAGTATGAAGGTATATGAAATATTAAAACATAAAGTAGAAACAAACATGGAACCACTAAATGTAAATCCTGAAACATTAATATTAGTACCATTATTACACGATTTATGCAAAGCAAACTTTTATAAAATAGACTATAGAAATGCAAAAAATGCACTAGGTGTATGGGAAAAAGTACCATACTACACAGTAGATGACACAATACCATATGGACACGGGGAAAAATCAGTAATGATGATTACAGAATATATGAAATTAACACCAGAAGAGAAATACTCAATCCGTTGGCATATGGGGTATACAGAACCAAAAGAACTATACAATACAATAGGAGCGGCGTACAAAAAATATCCATTGGCACTATTAATGCACGAAGCAGACTTAGAGGCAACTTATTTTTATGATATATAATGTTCCAAAAGGACAAAAAGACAAAAGCAAATGATAGGAGAGAAAAATTATGTTAGCATATATAAAAGGAATACTAGAAATGAAAATGACAGGATACATAGTAATAGATGTAGGTGGACTTGGTTACAAAGTATTCATGTCAGAATCAGGAATAGAAAAATTAGGTAACATAGGAGAACAAGTAAAAGTACACACATATTACAAAGTAAGAGAAGATGATATTAGCATATTTGGATTTAATAGTTTAGAAGAACTAAGAATGTTCGAATTATTAATATCAGTAAGTGGAATAGGAGCAAAAACTGCAGTTGCAATGCTTGATGTATGTGAGCCAACAGAATTTGCACTTGCAATAATATCAGAAGATGTAAAAACATTAACACAAATACCAGGAATAGGTGCAAAATCAGCACAAAGAATAATTCTAGAATTAAAAGATAAAATGAAAAAAGAACAACAAATCCAAGAACTAACAAAAGCATCAAAAGGACAAAATTTAGTAAAAACAAAACTAGAAGAAAGAATAGAAAACGAAGAAAAAATTCAAGAAGCAATGGCCGCTTTACAAGTCTTAGGATATAACAAGAGAGAAATTGAAAAAGCATTTGATAAATTAGCAAAAGAAGATATGTCAACAGAAGAATTAATTAGAAAAGGGCTAACAATACTTGGAAAATAAAAATAGGGATTGGGGGACGGGTCTTTAATCCCTAAAATATTAAAAAATTTTCGGGATTAAAGACCCGTCCCCCAATCCCGAAATTTAGGAGAAAAATGATGAACAGTAATGAACCACTAGCGTATAGAATGAGACCCAAAACACTAGATGAATACGTAGGGCAAGAGCATGTGTTGGGCAAAGACAAAATATTATATAGAACAATAAAAGCAGATAGACTATCTAGTATCATATTATTTGGACCTCCAGGATGTGGAAAAACATCACTTGCAAAAGTAATAAGTGAGACAACAAAATATAAATTTTATAAAATAAATGCAGTAACTGCTGGAGTATCAGACATAAAAAAAGTAATTGAAGAAACAAAAAATTTTATGATAAATCCAACAGGAAAAAGCATACTATTTATAGACGAGATTCATAGATTTAACAAATTGCAACAAGATGCTTTACTTCCATATGTAGAAAATGGACTTATAATTTTAATTGGAGCAACAACAGAAAATCCATATTTTGAAGTGAATAAGGCTTTAATCTCAAGGTCAATGGTTATAAAACTAGAACCATTAACAGAAGAAAATATTTATACAATTTTAAAAAATTCATTAACAAGAGAAGATGGCCTAAAACAGTATAGTATAAAAGTTGAAGATGATACTTTAAGAAAACTGGCAGCAATATCAAATGGAGATGTACGAACGGCTTTAAATGGATTAGAAATAGCAGTTCTTACAACAAATATGGAAGCAGATGGATATATTCATATAACAGACGATGTTATCAAAAATTGTGTTCAAAGTAGAAAAGCTGTTTTTGACAAAAAAGGTGACACACACTATGATAATATAAGTGCATTTATAAAATCTATGAGAGGTTCAGACCCTGATGCAAGTGTGTTTTATTTGGCGAGGGCTTTAAATGGCGGAGAAGACCCAATGTTTTTGGCAAGAAGAATTGTAATTGCTGCATCAGAAGATGTTGGTATGGCAAATCCAAATGCATTGGTTGTAGCAAATGCAGCAATGCAAGCGGTACACATGGTTGGAATGCCGGAAGCAAGAATATTACTTTCAGAAGCGGCAGTATATGTAGCAACATCAAAAAAATCTAATGCTTCATATTTGGCTATAAACAAGGCTTTAAAAGATGTATCAACAAAAGATACAGGGACAATTCCTATGCATATTAGAAATGCACCAATAGAAGAAATGAGAAAACTAGGATATAATGAAGGATATCTATATCCACATGATTTCCCTGGCCATTGGGTAGAACAACAGTATTTACCAGACAAAATGGTTGGAACAAAATATTATATAAAAGATGAAAATATTCCAGAATAAAAAAGAAAAAATTGGGAAACCTACTTAAAAAGAAAAGTAGGTTTTTTTATGCTTCAAAAAAATAAAGAACAATTAAAAAAATATTCTAAATTATCATTAATAGGATTTATTGCAGGAATGATAAGTGGATTTTTTTCAACAGGAGGTGGATTAATACTTGTACCAGCTTTTTTGTATTTATTAGAAATAGATTCTCAAAAAGCAAGAGGAACATCAGTATTTTGCATACTTCCAATGGTTTTAACAAGTAGTATATTTTATTATAAAGGAAACTTTATAAATTGGAATATAGCAATATTATGTGGAATAGGTGGAGCAATAGGAGGATATATTGGTGCCAAACTATTAAAAAAATTACCGGAAAAATATTTTAAAATAGCATTCACAATATTTTTGTTTTATGTATCTATAAAAATGATAATTTAGTGAAAAAAATATATTAGTCGTAAAATAAAAATAAGATTTCGTGAAAAAAATGTAAAAAAGTATAAGAATTATAGTATGATAAAAAACAGAATATAATAAAAGAAGGTGAGAACAAAATAAAAATGAATAAAAAAATACACGAAAATATGTGGAAAACAAATAATAAACAATATCTTTTTGAATTACAAAAGTTTTTGGATTTAGCGGATAATATAAAGGACGAAAAATTAAGAAAAAATATAATATCGCAAATGTTAAAATGTGATAAGTGTTTAACAAAAATTGCGGAAGAAGAATTGAAGAATAAAGAAAGATAAAAAAGTGGTGAATAATGAGAGCAATAATTATAGGCTTAGTTTCAGGAATAGTAAGTGGAACTGGTATGGGCGGCGGAACAATTTTGATTTTTTTATTAACAAATATTTGTGGATTAGAACAGCACATAGCACAAGCAACAAATTTAATATTTTTTATTCCAACATCAATTGCTGCAATAATTGTAAATATAAAAAACAAAAATATACGATTAGGAGTTGCAATAATAATTTCATTATTTGGAATCTTGGGAGCAATTGTAGGAGCAAATTTATCAATTCATACAGATGTAAACAAATTAAGAAAAATGTTTGGAATATTTTTGTTAATTATTGCTATACATGAAATATATACCATTTATAAAGAGCATAAAAAAAGTAAAAAAGGACAGAATAAAAATGAAAAAATTAAATAAAATTTTATGGATAAAATTTTATTTAGTGAAAGAGGCAAAAGAAAAGTTTGAAGATAATTATGAAATGTAATATATTAATCAAATTTTGTGCATTGAAAGGAAGGTAAGTAAATATGAAATTTACAAAGGGATTAGTAGTAGGAGGATTATTAGCAACAGGTTTGTTAATGATGTATAACGATACAGATTTATTGAATAAAAATAAAATGATGAAAAAGGGAAAAAAATTTGTCAAGAAAATGGGAATAATATAAAAATTTAATTTTAAAATGCTATATATGAAACTTTGAAAAAATTCATACATAGCATTTTTTTTTATTAGGACAATATTATTTATCGCAACATTCTTTAGAATCTTCACAATTTCTATCATCACAATGACCATCGTTTTTGCCTATAAAGCAATCACATTTATCATGTTTATCACCTTTTAAGCATTTGCCTTCGTGATGACATTTTGCACAAATTTTTATTTTCTTTGTAGCATTTGCCCAAATTTGTATAGCATAGTGTCTATCTGGACAAAGAGGGCCAAATACGAATTCTCCTTCTTTGTCTGTAAATGTGTGACCTATTGGTTTTCTTATTTCTTTACCACAGTCATAAGCAACTTCTGTTAATTTTACAACTGCGTCACAAATAGGTTCTTTGAAACAGTCTCTGATAACTCCGTATATAACATCTCTATTATCTTCTGGTAGGCTTATATCTAAGTCAAATTGCTTGCCACCTGATATAACACCATCAACATCTAATATTGGACATCCAGGTCTTTTTTCTTCCATTTCCATAAAAATTACATCCTTTCAAATAATATTTTTTTCAAACACAATGTCTGTTTAATATATAATATGAAAAACTTTAAAAAAAGATAAAGAATATTATAAAATTTTGTTGAAATAAAAAATTTTATGCTATATAATTAATATGTACTAAAAGAAAAGGAGATAGGAGTATGAAAAATAAGAATAAAGATAAAAATAAAAGTAATTCTTTAAGAAAGGTAATAAAGGGACTATTAGCGGCTTTGGGACTTTCATCAATATTGAATATTGGTGAGGGTGTTGCATTATTAAATTCTGGAAAAGATGGTGTGGAAAAATCAAAAAATGAAATAACAGTAGATGTAGGAGAAGCAGAAAAAGACATAAAAATTAAAAATCTTGGAGATAGAGAAGTTTTTATTGAAGGTATAAAAGTAAGTAATGAAAAATTAGAAGAAATAAATGATACAACATTGGAAGATACTGTTGTAAAAGAAGTTGAAAGTAAAAAAACACCAAATGAAGTTTTGGATTATCTAAAAGATATTTATATCCAAGAATATAATAATGAGTACAAAACAAATTTTGACAGAAGCAGTGTTAGTGAAATTTATAGAACTAGAGAAGATAATGGATTTTTTTTAGTTAAAGACAGAGATCAAAACGGAAACGAGATAATACGATATAAAAATGAATATGATTCAAAAGAGGATAAAGTAGATATTAGTGGAGGACTAATAAAGGTAGTAGTAACAGATGAAAATTCAAAAATAATTCAAGAAGTCTTAAATGATGGAAATAATAATTATACAGGCATTGCAAACTATGATAATAAAGCATTAGAAAAGGTAGAAAAAATAATAGATACTGGAATTACATGGAAAGATAGTATGGATAATCAACAAACAGATTCAAAAATAAAACGAGGATATAAACGAAATTTTATAAAATCAATTGTTGAGTATAAAGAAAATCAAATAGAAGAGATAAAGACGGAAAATTTAGGGGAAGAAAAATAAAATTTTGCATTTTTTAATAAAAAGTTGTATAATATAAGTATAGTAACTGTAGAAACAGATTAAAGGCTATAAATATGGCCAGATAAGGAGAAAAATATGAATACAACACGGAGAAGACAAATCAGAGATTGGAGGATAAAAAAGATTACTTTATATATTATTAGCTTGATAATTATTGTTATTGGAACAATCTTAATTGCAAAAGGCATTTTTTCAGATCCATTAAAAAAACCATGGCAGTTTATCACAGGATTTATAATATGTGTATCTGGAATTTTTTCAATGATAGATACATATCATTGGAAATATAAAAAATATTTTTCCAAAAAAATGAAAAAAGCTCGTTAATACGGGCTTTTTCCTTTTGGAATTATTGATATTTTTATAAATTAAAACATCACAATAGAAGCTCAAATAAAACAAAATGAATAAATTTCCACTCTTTGGCAAACAATAAAAACAAAAAATGTTTGCAAGGAGTGGAATTTTTTTGAAAGAAAACCAAAAACTAAAAATAACAGGGACAATGCTAGAAAAAAGTCAACTAGAAAAACACCTAGAAAAAATTGCATCAAGCCATAACACAACATCAAAATCACAAAAAGACACATATCCTGTGCCACAACTAATAGAAAATTTTAAAACAATAGAAGAAGTCTACAACATATTAAACGAACATCTAAAATTAGGAATAAACATACACCCTGCAGGAGAATGGCTGTTAGACAATTTTTATATAATAGAAGAAACAGTAAAACAAATTCAAAAAGAACTACCTTTAAATAAATATATGAATTTTGTAGGAATATCAAATGGGGAATATAAAGGATTTGCACGAATATATGTCTTAGCTTCAGAAATAGTTGCATACACAGACAACAAAATAGAAAGAGAAAAGTTAGAAGATTACCTAATAAGTTATCAAAGAAAAAAAACATTAAGTATGGACGAAATTTGGAATATAGGAGTTTTTTTGCAAATTGCAATTATAGAAAATATCACAGATATATGTGCACAAATATATAGCAGTCAAATTCAAAAATATAGAGCAGAAAATATCGCAGAAAGGCTAGTTGAAAATAAGGATAAATCACAAACAAAATTTAAAATTACTAAAATAGAAAAAGATTTTTTTCAAGATATGAGATATCCGTTTATTGAATATATGTCATACATTTTAAAAAGATATGGCAAAAAGGCAAATGCATATTTAAATGTACTTGAAGAAGTTGTTGAAAAACTTGGGACAACTGTATCTGATGTTATAAAAAAGGAACATTTTGAAATTGCAACTCAAAAAGTTTTAATGGGTAACAGTATTACAAGTATTAAAGAAATTCAAAGAATTAATTTCTTGGATATATTTGAAAAAATAAATGGTGTAGAAGAAATATTAAAAAAAGATCCAGCAAATGTGTATGAAAAAATGGACTATAAAACAAAAGAGTATTACAGGGGGAAGATAAAGGAGATAAGTAAAAAGACGAAGATTTCTGAAATTTATATAGCAAGAAAAATGCTGGAACTGGCACAAGAAAATTTGCAAGAAACATCAAAAAAATCACACATTGGATATTACCTAATAGACAATGGAATAAATAAATTATACGAAAAATTAGAATACACAAATAAAAAAGAAAAAACACCACAAGCAAAAACAAAAATATATATAACAACAATAGAAATTTTAACAATAATATTATCAGCAATTTTAAGTTACATTTTAAATTTAAAAATAAAAAATACAGGACTTGCGGTTATAAGTTTTATACTATTTTTAATACCATCAAGTGAAGTGATTATACAAATAATACAAGCAATTTTAAGCAAAACAGTAAAGCCTAAACTAATACCAAAAATGGACTTTTCAAATGGGATAGATGAAGATAATACAACAATGGTAGTAATTCCGACAATTGTAAAAAGCAAAGAAAAAGTAGTCGAAATGTTTAAAAAACTAGAGGTTTATTATTTGGCAAACAAATCACCAAATTTATATTTTACATTGTTAGGTGACTGCTCAGAAAGTAATATGCAAGAAGAAAAATTCGATATAGAGGTAATTCAAGAGGGATTGAATCAAGTTGAAAGATTAAATAAAAAATATCAAAATCAAGATTTTCCAATATTTAATTTTATATATAGAAAAAGAGAATGGAATGAAAAAGAAGGCTCTTATTTAGGATGGGAACGAAAAAGAGGAATGCTAAATCAGTTAAATCAGTATATTTTACAAGGAAAAAATCCATTTAGAATTAATACTATGCAAAACCAAATAGAAAATCAAGATATAGAAAAAAACAAAGATAATGAGTATCAAAATACTGGAAATGAAATAATTAAAGAGAAATTAAAAAATATAAAATATATAATCACATTAGATGCAGACACAGATTTGGTTTTAAATACGGCATCAGAATTAGTTGGAGCAATGGCACACATATTAAACAGACCTGAAATAGATGAGCAAAAAAACATAGTAATAGACGGATATGGAATAATGCAACCACGAGTTGGAATTAATTTGGACATAAGTTATAAAACACTATTTACAAAAATATTTGCAGGAGCAGGAGGAATAGACAGTTACACAAATGCGATATCAGACATATATCAAGATAACTTCAAAGAGGGGATTTTTACAGGAAAAGGAATATATGACTTAAGAGTATTTGCAAAGGTAATGGAAAATGCAATTCCTGAAAATACGGTACTAAGCCATGATTTGCTCGAAGGAAGTTATTTAAGATGTGGACTGGTTTCTGACATCATGCTAATGGATGGTTATCCAACAAAATATATGAGTTTTGTGAATAGACTTTCTAGATGGATTAGAGGGGACTGGCAAATAACAAAATGGCTAAGCAAAAAAAGTCCTTTAAATATGCTTTCGAAATATAAAATTTTTGATAATTTAAGAAGAAGTTTATTTGAAATCTCAATTATATTTGCTTTAATTTATATAAATATAATTGGAAAAATATTCAATATAGATGTTTTTGCATTTAATTTTATAATAATTTTAATTTCAATCATTCCGTTTATTTTGGAATTAATTAATTATCTATTTGGAAAAAGAGAAGGAGAAGAAAAACAAAAAACATTTACGCCAAAAATATCAGGGTTAAAAGGAATTTTTGCACGAACAATAATTACACTTGGATGTTTGCCATACAAGGCATACACATCTTTAAAAGCAATAGTAAAAACAATGTATAGAGTAAAAGTGACACATAAAAATTTGCTTGAATGGACAACATCAGAAGAAGCAGAAAAAATGGCAAAAACAGATATAATCTCATACTACAAAAATATGGCAATTAACATTATAACAGGAATTGTAGCATTTATAATTTATGGAAATGGTAATAATATATTGGCATTAATGCTTGGATTATTATGGATTTTGACTCCAGCAATTATGTATTGCATAAGTAAAGAAAAAACAGAAAAAGAGGCAGTAGAATTATTAACACAGAAAGAGCAAGATTATGTTTTAGAAATTGGTAAAAAAACATGGGCATTTTTTGAAAAGTACCTAAGACAAGAAGATAATTTTTTAATTCCAGACAATTATCAAGAAGATAGAAAAAATAAAGTAGTAAGAAGAACGTCGTCTACAAATATTGGATTATCGATGATGGCGGTTATATCTGCAAATGATTTAGGTTTTATAAATAATGATAAAACAATAGAATTGCTAAAAAATATTTTAAACACAGTAAATGAACTTCAAAAATGGAATGGACATTTATACAATTGGTATAATACGGAAACAAAAGAACCATTATTTCCTAGATATGTCTCAACAGTAGATAGCGGTAACTTTGTAGGATATTTATATGTTATAAAAAATTGGTTAGAAAGTCAAAATAAATGCAACATAGATTTGATTTCTGGTTTACTAGAAATAGTAAACAAATTAATAGAAAACACAGATTTTTCGCATCTATATAAAAAAGAACAAAGAATATTCTCAATAGGATTCAATGTAGAAGAAAACAAACTAACAAATTCATATTATGACCTATTAGCTTCAGAAGCAAGACAAGCAAGTTTGATAGCAATAGCAAAAAAAGATGTACCGGCAAAACATTGGAATTCATTAAGTAGAACACTAACTACACTTGGAAAATATAAAGGGCTTGTATCATGGTCAGGAACATCATTTGAATATTTAATGCCAAATATCAATATACCAAAATACAAAGGAAGTTTATTAGACGAATCTTGCAAATTTATGATTATGAGCCAGATGGAATATGCAAAAAAATTGCAAATACCATGGGGAATATCAGAAGCGGCATTTAACTTAAAAGACTTGCATTCAAACTATCAATATAAAGCATTTGGAATACCATGGCTAGGGCTAAAAAGAGGGCTTGCAGATGAAATGGTTGTGGCTCCATATGGAAGCATATTAGCAATAACAGATTACCCAAAAGAAGTATATCAAAATTTAAAAAGGCTTGAAGAATATGGAATGTACAATAAATACGGATTTTATGAATCAATTGATTTTACACCAGAAAGATTAAAAAAAGGAAGTAAATCGGCAACAGTAAAAACATATATGGCACATCACCAAGGACTGATTTTACTTTCAATAAACAATTTATTTAATAACAACATCTTGCAAAAAAGATTTATGCAAAATCCAGAAATAAATGCAATAAGCATTTTGCTACAAGAAACAATGCCAGAAACAGCAATAATAACAAAAGAAAACAAAGAAAAGGTTGAAAAATTAAAATATGTTGATTATGAAGATTACATTCAAGACACTTACAAAAAAATTGATGAGAGATTAATACGCGGAAATGTCATAGCAAACGAAGATTATTTGATAGCGATGAACCAAAAGGGAGAAGGGGCAAGTAAATATAAAAATATATTAATAAATAGATTTAAAAGCACAGATGATTACCCACAAGGGATATTTTTTGATATAAAAAATATAAAATCAAAAAAAATATGGAGTTCAAAATATATACCAAACAATGGCAAATATCAAATTAGTTTTATGCCAGACAAAATGGAACAAGAATTAATAAATGACAATATAAAAACAAAAATTGAAACAATAATTGCACCAGATGAGCCAGTAGAAATAAGAAAACTAACATTAGAAAATTTAGGAAATGAAGACGAAATACTAGAAATAACATCACACTTTGAACCAGTATTATCACCAAAAGAGCAAGATTATGCACATCCTGCATTTAACAATTTATTTTTAATATTTGATTTTGACAATGAAACAAATAGTATAATTGTAAAAAGAAGAACAAGATATGAACATGAGAAAGAAGTATATATGGCAGTAAATTTATCAACAAATAGTGAAATAATTGGGGATTTAGAGTACGAAATAGATGAAGAAAAATTTACAGGCAGAGGGAATATAGGAATTCCCCAAATGGTTAAAAATTCAAGTCCATTTTCTAAAAAAATAGGACTTGTAACAGAACCTGTTGTGGTATTAAAAAGAACAATGAAAGTTAAAAAACAAGAAAAATCAACTGTTAATTTAATTATTGCAGTAGGTGAAACAAAAGAAAAGGTAATTGAAAATATTAAAAAATACACGGTTGAAGAAAATATCAAAAAAGCATTTGAACTATCAAAGGCAAAAAATGAAGCTCAAACAAGATATTTAAGAATAAAAGGTTCACAAATAAGAGATTACCAAAAAATGTTGTCATATATAATTTTCAATAATCCATCTAAAAAATTAAACTTAGAAAAATTGCCAAAACAAAAATATAGTCAAAGTGAGCTTTGGAAATATGGAATTTCAGGTGATTTGCCAATAATACTTGTAAAAATAAAAGATAGTAATGACACATATGTTGTAAAAGAAGTTTTAAAAGCATATGAATTTATGAGAACAAAGGGATTTGAAACAGAATTAGTAATAATAGATGAAGAAAAATATAGTTACGAAAATTATGTTATGGAAGATATAGAAGAAGCGGTTTTGAACAGTCAGTTATCATATTTAAAAAATATTAGAGGCGGAATTTTTGAGTTAAATAAAAATGAAATAAGCAAAGAAGATATGAATTTATTGCAATTTATTGCAGGAATAATAATAGATAGTAAAAAAGGCGGAATAAGTCACTCACTAAAAGATATTGAAGAAGAATATTTGGAAAAATATAAAAAGATTCCAAATGAGCCAGAAAATATAATTATAGAACCAGAAAATCAAGAAAATATAGATATTTTACAAAACACAGAAAACTTGAAATATTATAATGAATATGGAGCATTTTCGGCAGATGGAAAAGAATATCTGATAAAAGCAAATAAAGATAATCAACTTCCAACAGTATGGTCACACATTATGGCAAATAAGAAGTTTGGAACATTGGTCACACAAAGTATGGGTGGATATACTTGGTATAAAAACAGTAGACTAAATAGAGTAACAGCCTGGGAAAATCAACCAAATTTTGATATTCCATCAGAAATAATATATCTAAAAGACCAAGAAACGAAAAAGGTTTGGTCACTTGGACTAAACCCTATGCCAGATAATAAAAACTACAATGTAGTTTACGGATTTGGTTACACTAAATTTATTCATAAAAGTGATGGAATAGAACAGGAATTAGAAGTTTTTGTCCCAAAAGAAGATAGTGTGAAAATACAAATTTTGAAATTAAAAAATATGAATTTGAACAGAAAAAAATTGAAAATTGTATATTATATGAAACCTGTTTTAGGTGAAGATGAACTTAAATCAAATGGATATATCGATTTTAAATATGATAAAAATAACAATATAATTTGTGCACAAAATTTATATAATTCAGAATTTAAAAATGATGTAATATATGTATCAAATAGTGAAAAAATGCAAAGTTATACAGGTGATAAGAATTTCTTTTTTGGAAATGGAAATATATCAAATCCAGATGGCCTAAAAAAATCAAGTTTAAATAATGAAAACAGTTTAGGCAAAAAACCATGTATAGCATATGAAATAGAAGTAGAATTAGACAGTTTATCAGAAAAAGAAATTGTATTTTTGCTAGGAGCAGAAGATGCAGTAATAGACAGCAAAAACATTGCTTACAAATATAGCAAAATTCAAAATTGCAAACAAGAACTTGAAAATGTAAAAAGTTATTGGAGAGATATTTTAGGAAGACTCCAAGTTTACACACCACTAGAATCTATGAACATCATTTTAAATGGATGGGATATTTATCAAACACTACAAAGTAGATTAATTAGTAGAACAGGATATTATCAATCAGGCGGTGCATATGGCTTTAGAGACCAATTGCAAGACACACTTGCATTAAAATATTTAGACCCACAAATTTTGAAAAATCAAATTTTAAAGCATAGTAAACAACAATTTTTAGAAGGTGATGTTGAACATTGGTGGCATGAAGAAACAGGAAAAGGTATAAGAACTAGAATGTCTGATGACTTATTATGGCTTGTATATTTGACTGCTGAATATATAGAATTTACAGGAGATTATTCAATATTAGAAGAGCAAACATCATATTTAATTGGAAAAGAATTGGAAGAAAATGAAGATGAAAGATATGACAAATTTGAGAGTGCTAAAGAAACAGGAAGTATTTATGAACATTGTATTAAAGCGATTGAAAGAAGTTTGAATTTTGGCGAAAACGGTTTGCCTAAAATTGGTAGTGGTGACTGGAACGATGGTTTTAGTAATGTGGGCCCTAAAGGAAAAGGTGAGAGTGTTTGGCTTGGATTTTTCTTGTATAATGTACTAGATAGATTTACTAAAATTATGGAAAATGCACCAAACAAGGCTGGACTTGAAAAAGAACAAAAAGATGAAAATAATAATTTAAAAGAAGAAAATATCGAAAGCAAAATAGAAAAATACAAAACAATAATGCAACAATTAAAGAAATCATTAAACACAAACGGATGGGATGGAAGATGGTTCAAAAGAGCATTTATGGATGATGGAAATACATTAGGAAGTATGGAAAATGACGAATGTAGAATTGATAGTATTGCACAAAGTTGGAGTACAATATCAAACGCAGGAGACAATGACAAAAAATATATATCAATGGAAAGCCTAGAAAATCACTTAATAGACAGAGAAAATGGAATAATCAAATTACTAGACCCACCATTTGAAAAAGGAAAACTAAATCCAGGATATATAAAATCATATTTACCAGGAGTCAGAGAAAATGGAGGACAATATACACACGCAGCAGTATGGGTAATAATAGCAGAATCAATGTTAGGGTTTGGGGACAAAGCAACAGAATTGTACAGAATGATAAATCCAATAGAACATGCACGAACAAAAGAAAGTTGTAAAAAATATAAAGTAGAACCATATGTAATACCAGCAGATATTTATGGAGCAGGTAACTTAGCTGGTAGAGGTGGATGGACTTGGTACACAGGTTCTGCAAGTTGGTATTACAAAACAGGAATTGAAAATATTTTGGGGTTAAAAATAGAAAAGGGATTTGTTAGAATCGAACCATGTATTCCATCCTCTTGGAAAGAGTATAACATCAAATATAAGTGGAAAAATGCTTTTTATAATATTGTTGTTAAAAATCCAAATGGCAAAAATACAGAAGTTGAAAAAGTTACAGTTAATGGAGAAGAATTGAGAGAAACAAAAGAGATAAAACTTGAAGATAATGGGGTTTTTAATGTTGAAGTTTTAATGTAAGACAAGTGGGACAGTACAATTTGTATCACTTTTTGTTGAAAAAATATAACTAAATGGAAAATGTTGTAAACAAAAATTAAGGATATGTGGAAAATAATATGACATCAAGACACAATGTTTCACCAATTGAAGTGAAATCAGGTAAAAATTATACATTTTCATCTTAATTATAAAATAGTGTTATAAGTATAATTAAATTACTAAAATTCTAAAAATTTTATTGACAAATAAGTGTATAAGGTGCTAAAATAAGTAACATAATAATAAAAACACATTGCGTTAGAACAATACAAAGCAATTAGAAGTCACTAAAAGAGAAAAAGGGTCACCGGCTGAAAGCCCTTTAAGGTCAACCTAAATTGTGAAACACATTGGAGCAATTTTTATAAAGTGGAAAATATTTGCAAAGCAAATACTTTCAAGCTGGGTGGTACCGCGGAATTATTTCGTCCCTGCATTATGCAGTGGACGTTTTTTGTGTCCTACTGCATAAATCCCAAAAGGATAAAAATAGTAGGAGGTAGTTAAAAATGAACGAGTACAAAACACATACTTGTAACGAAATCAGTCTAGAAGACGTAGGAAAAAAAGTTAGAATTGCCGGATGGGTACAAACTATCCGTGACTTAGGAGGATTAGTATTCCTAGATATTAGAGATATGTATGGAATAACACAAGTTGTAACATCAGGAGAAGCGAAAGATGTTGATTTTGCATCACATATTCCAATAGAGTCAACAGTTACAGTCTATGGAACTGTAAAAAAGAGGGATGAAGAGACTGTAAACCCAAAATTAAAAACAGGTCTTGTTGAAATTAAAATTGAGGATATTAAAATTTTAGGAAAAAGAACAAAAAATATTCCTTTTGAAATTAACACAAACCAAGAAATAAGAGAAGATTTAAGATTACAATATAGATATTTAGATTTAAGAAATGAAAGATTACAAAATAATTTGAAACTTCGTGCACAAGTTTTACAATTTTTAAGAAATCAAATGCAAGAACAAGGTTTTTTAGAGGTTCAAACACCAATATTAACAAGTTCTTCACCAGAGGGGGCAAGGGATTATTTAGTGCCAAGTAGATTACATCCAGGAAAATTCTATGCATTGCCACAAGCACCTCAACAATTTAAACAATTGTTAATGGTTTCTGGAATTGATAAATATTTTCAAATTGCACCTTGTTTTAGAGATGAAGATGCTAGAGCAGATAGGGCTCCAGGCGAATTTTATCAACTAGATATGGAAATGAGTTTTGCAACACAAGAGGATGTTTTCCAAGTAATGGAACCAGTAATGTATAATACATTTAAAAAATTCTCCGATAAGAAAATTGCAGAATATCCATTCCCAAGAATAACATACAAAGATGCAATGCTTAAATATGGTTCAGATAAACCAGATTTAAGAAACCCATTATACATTATAGATTTATCAGATTTCTTCAAAAAATGTACATTTAAGCCATTTATTGATAGAACTGTAAGAGCTATAAAAGTTGAAGGACATATGTCAAAAGGATTCCATGAAAAGATGTTAGCATATGCTATGTCAATTGGAATGCAAGGACTTGGATATTTAGAGGTTCAAGAAGATATGAGTTTTAAAGGTCCAATTGATAAATTTATACCAGATGACTTAAAGAAAACTTTAATAGAATTAGCAGATTTAAAACAAAATGATACAATATTTTTTATTGCTGATAATGAGAAGAGAGCAACAGAACTTGCAGGACAAATTAGAACTGAATTAGGAAACAGATTAAATTTAATAGATGAAGATGTATTCCAATTTTGTTGGATAATTGATTTCCCAATGTTTGAGTTAGATGATCATGATAAATTGGCATTTAGCCACAATCCTTTTTCAATGCCACAAGGTGGTTTGGATGCATTAGAAAATCAAAATCCATTAGAAATACTTGCATATCAATATGATATAGTTTGTAATGGAATTGAACTTTCTTCTGGTGCGGTTAGAAATCACGATATTCAAATAATGTTGAAAGCATTTGAAATGGCTGGTTACACAGAGGAAGAAGTTAAAACAAAATTTGGAGCTTTATATACTGCATTTCAATTTGGTGCTCCACCTCATGCAGGAATTGCACCTGGTATTGATAGAATGTTGATGCTTTTATCAAATTCAGATACTATTAGAGAAGTTATTGCATTTCCACTAAATAGTAAGGCACAAGATTTGATGATGGGGGCTCCTGGTAATGTAAGAAGAGACCAATTAAGAGATGTGCACATTGAAATTATAAAGAAATAGTGTTTATTATATAAGATAGTATTCGATAGTTCTTGACAAAAACATACAAATAAGTTAATATATACTTGCCGACTTGCTTAGTGGCAGGGAGGAGGTTACTTTTGTTGAAGGAACTACTCAAAGTGTTGAAACTTTATTTGATTTACTTAATTGTAAAGAACTTAGGGGATTAAACAAAAAGAAAAAGACTAGGAATGCTATGGAAGGCTCCTAGTCTTTTTTATTACTTTTGTTTTTAGAACTACTTCGACGTCTTGAGTGTATTATAACTCATATTTTATTATATGTCAATTTTTTTATTTTATTATTGTAATTTTACGCATTTGAGTATATAATAAAATAGATTTTTAAGGAGGAGAGATAAGGTGAAAGTTAGTAAAGAAGAAATATTACACATTGCTAAATTAGCAGATTTGGAAATTAAAGACGAAGAAATTGAAAAATATGCACTTAATTTACAAGACATATTAGAATTTGCAGAAATAGTAAACAATGCACCTGTTGATGGACTTGATGTTACAGTTGGTGCAAATGAAAAGAAAAATGTTTTTAGAAAAGATGAGATTAAGGTATTCAAAGATAATGAAGCATTATTACAAAATGCACCATCAGAGGAACAACATATGTTTAAGATACCAAAAGTTATAAATTAATTTTTAAAATATTGAAATAGGAGGAAGTTTAATGAATATAACAGAATTAACAGTACATGAATTGCAAGAAAAACTAAAAAACAAAGAACTTACAGTAACGGAAATAACAAAAGCATATGTAGACAGAATAAATGATAAAGAAAAAGATGTACAAGCATTTGTTACAACACTAACAGATGAAGCATTAGAGCAAGCAAAAGATGTACAAGAAAAAATAGATAATGGAGAAATCAGTGGAGATTTCGCAGGAATTCCAATAGGAATAAAAGACAATATGTGTACAAAAGGTGTAAAAACAACATGTAGTTCTAAAATGTTAGAAAACTTTGTTTCACCATATGATGCAACAGTTGTTGAAAAATTAAATGCAGAAAATATGATAGACTTAGGAAAACTAAATATGGATGAATTTGCTATGGGCGGTTCAACAGAATACTCATATTTTAAGAAAACAAGAAATCCTTGGAATTTAAACAAAGTACCAGGAGGTTCTTCAGGAGGTTCTGCAGCAGCAGTTGCAGCAAACTTAGTTCCATGGGCACTTGGCTCAGATACAGGTGGTTCAATAAGACAACCTGCAAGTTTCTGTGGAGTTGTAGGACTAAAACCAACATATGGATTAGTTTCAAGATACGGACTGGTAGCATTTGCATCATCACTTGACCAAATTGGTCCAATTACAAAAGATGTAAGAGATAGTGCAATGCTTTTAAATTTAATTGCAGGACATGACGAAAGAGATACAACATCAGCAGAAATGCCTAAAAAAGATTACACAAAAGCATTAAAAAATGATGTAAAAGGCTTAAAAATAGGAGTTCCAAAAGAATTCTTTGGTGAAGGTATAAATGAAGAAGTAAAAGAAACTTTACAAAAAGCAATAGAAAAATACAAAGAACTTGGGGCAGAAGTTGAAGAATTTTCACTAGACATTGCTCAATATTCATTAGCAACATATTATATAATTGCATGTGCAGAAGCAAGTTCAAACCTAGGAAGATTTGATGGAATTCGTTATGGATATAGAACACCAGAATACAGTAATTTAAAAGAATTATATAAAAAGTCAAGAAGTGAAGGATTCGGAGAAGAAGTAAAAAGAAGAATAATCCTTGGAACATATGTATTATCATCAGGATATTATGATGCATACTACAAAAAAGCACAACAAGTTAGAACATTAGTTATGAATGAATTTAATAAAGGATTTGAAAAATATGATGTTATATTAACACCAACATCTCCAACAGTAGCATTTGACATTGGTTCAAGGTCAAATAATCCATTAGAAATGTATTTAGCAGATATTTGTACAGTATCTGTAAATATTGCAGGACTTCCAGGAATATCAATACCAGTAGGAGTTGACAAAGAAGGAATGCCAATTGGTATGCAATTAATAGGAAATAGATTCCAAGAAGAAACAATTTTAAATGCGGCATACACACTAGAACAAGAAATTAAATTTAGAGAAAATCATAAACCAGAATTCAAAGGAGGTGCTGAATAATGTCAAGAAGTGATTATGAAGTTGTAATAGGACTAGAAGTTCATGCAGAACTTTCAACAAAAACAAAAATATTCTGCTCATGTCCAACAGAATTTGGTGCGGCACCTAATACACATGTATGCCCAGTTTGTATGGCAATGCCAGGAACACTACCAGTATTAAACGAAAAAGTTGTTGAATATGCAGTAAAAGCAGGTTTGGCTACAAACTGTGAAATATCAAGAGATAGTAAAAATGATAGAAAAAATTACTATTATCCAGATTTACCAAAATCTTATCAAATATCACAATTTGATAAACCACTATGTGAACATGGATATATTGAAATTGAAACATCAGAAGGTAAAAAGAAAATTAGATTATTAAGAATTCACATAGAAGAAGATGCCGGAAAACTAAACCATGACGACTTTGGAGGAGGAAGCCTAGTTGATTTAAACAGAGCAGGAGTTCCTTTAATAGAAATGGTTTCTGAACCAGATTTAAGAAGTGCAGAAGAGGTTGAGGCATATTTAAGAAAATTAAAATCAATACTAGAATATATTGAAGTTTCAGACTGTAAAATGCAAGAAGGTTCATTAAGAGCAGATGTCAATGTATCTGTTCATAAACCAGGAACACCATTTGGAACACGTACAGAAATGAAAAATATGAACTCATTTAGAAGCATTACAAGAGCAATCGAATATGAAATTGATAGACAAATTGATGTGCTAGAAGATGGCGGAAAAGTAGAACAAGAAACATTAAGATGGGATGATGTATCTGGAAAAACATTTTCAATGAGAGATAAAGAAGATGCACAAGATTATAGATATTTCCCAGATCCAGACTTAGTTGCAATAAAACTTTCAGAAGAATATATTGAAAATATCAAGAAAACTCTACCAGAATTACCAGAGACTAGAAAAGAAAGATATTTGAAAGAATATGAATTATCTGAAAAAGATGCAAATATTATTACTGCATCAAAATATTTATCAGACTTATTTGAAAGTGCAATAAAAGTATGCAATAATCCAAAAGCAGTAAATAACTGGATTATATCAGATATATCAAGAATTTTAAATGAAACTGAAACAGAGCCAATTGCTATCCCATTTGATGGAAATCAATTAGGAAAATTAGTTATTTTAATTGATAAAGGTACAATTAGTTCAAGTATTGGTAAAAAAGTTTTAACAGAATTATTTGAAAATCCAAGAGATCCAGAAGACATAATAAAAGAAAAAGGATGGATTCAAATTTCTGATGAGGGTGCAATTAAAGAGGTTGTTTCTAAAATATTAGAAGCAAATCCACAATCAATTGCAGATTATAAAGCAGGAAAAGATAGAGCATTAGGATTTTTGGTTGGTCAAGCAATGAAAGAAACAAAAGGAAAGGCAAATCCAAAAATGTTAAATGAAATGTTCTTAGCAGAATTAAATAAATAAAAAATAGGGATTAAAGACCCGTCCCCCAATCCCTAAAAAAAATCGGGATTGGGGGACGGGTCTCAAATCCCGTTTTTTTATATAATTTGTTTTTTTATTCCGTCAACAACAAATCCGCAAATGACAAATTCAATTCCCCAGATTAAACTTAATTTAAATAGTATAAATCCAATAGTGAAAAGTATTGGTATTGTAAATGAAAAATTATATGTAAGAAGAATTACAAAAGAAATTATGCAAATAAAAAAGCAGAATTTTAAACCATAGTTCATAATTAATTTTGTTAATTTATCTAAGTTTTTAAAACTATTAAAAATTTTTTTTAACATAATCACATCACCTATATAAATAATAGCATCTATAGATAGAAACAGCAATGGAAATTTGTACCAATTTAAGATTGAGTTCTAGAAGATTGTTATAGTTTATGGATTGTGAATTGTAACAGAAGATTTCTATGAAAAATTTTGAAAAATATATATTTATTTTTGGAGTATAAAAAGAAAAAGAACTTCTACATAAAATAGAAATTCTTTTTTAAAACAAAAACTATGCATAATTTTCATTTTTAGCCTAAGCCATTGCTGCATTTAATTTTTTTGATAAACTAGATTTTTTTCTAGCTGCTGTGTTTTTAACAATAACACCTTTTGTACAAGCTTGGTCGATTTTTTTTGTTGCTTCTGAGAATAATGTTTTTGCTTCTTCCATATTTCCGGCTTCAATTGCTTGTTCAAATTTTTTGATTGCTGTTTTGTAAGCAGATTTTATCATATTATTTCTTAAAGTTTTCTTTTCAATTACTTTAACTCTTTTTTTTGCTGATTTTATATTTGGCATGTGTTTTGCACCTCCTCTTGGTCTTTTTATTATAACATTGATTATTTTATCATAAATTTTTGCATTTGGCAAGAGATTTGCTTAATTTTCTGTAAATTGGGGATGGTAAGTTACAATTCACAGCTCATAAAATTATTGTTTGTAAATTATAATGATAGTAAAAGATAGGCCAAGAGGCCTACCTTTAAGTACAAAATCTTAAATCTGTTTTTTTTACAAAAATTATTTTTTATTAACATTTTTATGCTCTTCAGGAACTACTATATTTTTAGGTTTATCATCACTAGATTTTGGCTTTGCAGGGTTCAAATGGTCATAAACTTCAGAAATGTCTAAATTTGAACCATCACCATCAACTATTTCAATTTTCTTTTTTTCTTCGCTCATAAGAAATACCTCCATAAAATATTAAATAAATAATAACACAAAAAAGATAAATAATCAACAAAAATTTAATTATAGCAGTAAATTGCATTGATTTTTAAAGAAAAATATAATATAATTAACAAGTAAATTATAGAATTAGAGATATAAATAGAATCAAAATTAATACTATATATAAAAAATTAGAAAGGAACTAATCCAACATGGAAATAGATAAAATAAAATCTATCATTGAAGCAATTCTCTTTGCAGCAGGAAGGCAAGTTACAATAAAAGAATTAATGATTTCTTTAGAAATTCCTAAAGAAGATTTAGAAAATATTATTGTTTCAATGCAAGAAGATTATAGAGAACAAAGTAGGGGAATTGAGATTATAAAAGTAGATGATAGTTATCAATTATGTACAAAAAAAGAATTATATGAATTTTTGTATCCGATATTAGATAAAAGATCAAAACCTAATTTGTCAAATGCGGCATTGGAAACACTTGCAATAATTGCATATAATCCAAGAGTAACAAGAGCGGAAATTGAGTCTATAAGGGGAGTTGGCGCAGATGCTTGTATTTATAAATTATTGGAATATGGATTAATACAAGAAGGTGGAAAGGCGGATTTACCTGGTAAACCTATGACGTATGTTACTTCAAATGAATTTTTGAAAATGTTTGGGTATACATCGTTAAATGATTTGCCGGAGCTTCCAAAATATAAATTGGATGAAAATCAACAAATAGTAATTGATGATTTGGTTGAAAATAACAAAGAAAAAGAAGGAGTAAAAGAAAATGAAATTAAGTAAATTAAACCCAAAGAAAATAAACTTTAATGATGTAGATAAAAATTATTCAGGACAAGATATATTAATGAAATTGGGAGAATTATATCAATTTGAAAGTGGGATTTTTGGATATGGAAACATATGGACAAAAATGGAAAGAATAGTAGAAAATATAATTATTGATGAATTAGATAAAGCAGACTGTATTCAAGCAGAATTTCCAAAATTACAACCAAAAAAAATTTGGGAGCAATCTGGAAGATGGGATGTGTACACAAAAGAAGCAGATATAATGTTCAATATGAGTAACAATTTAGGTGATTATGGATTAGCACCTACAGCAGAGGAATGTGCTACGATTTTTGGAGCAAACAGACTATTATCATATAAAAATCTACCAGCAACATATTATCAAATTGGAGAAAAATTTAGAAAAGAAATTAGAGCAAGAGGATATTTATTTAGACCTCGTACATTTGTAATGATGGATGCATATTCATTTGACAAAACACAGGAAGATATGCACAAAAACTTTGAAAAAATGCATGACGTATATATGAAAATTTTCAAAAGAATTGGAATTAATATTATTCCAGTTGTAAGTGATGGCGGAACAATGGGCGGAAGAGTTTCAGAAGAATTTCAAGCCATTACAAAATTAGGTGAAGACATCATTTTATACAATGAAGAAAAAAATGTTGGAATTAATAAAGAAGTCCTAGACTTTGAAGATAAAGAAACATTTATTGATAGACTACAAGGATTAAGCTTAGAAGATATGAAAGAATATAATTCTGTTGAATTAGGAAATAATTTCGAGTTAGGAACAAAATATTCAGAAGCAATGGGATTAACATATCAAGATGAAAACGGTCAAAGCAAACCTTATTATATGGGATGTTATGGAATTGGTTTAGGTAGAATAATTGCAACTACAATTGAAAACAATATTATTATCAAAAATGATAGAGTTAAAGGTTTTGCAATACCGGAAAATATTGCTCCATATAAAGTTCAAATTATATATAGTGACGAAAATAAAGAAAAGGCATTTGAATTATACAATAAACTTCAAGATAATGGTGTTAATGCTATTATTGATGATAGAGAAAATTTGAATATGGGTAATAGAATTAATGATGTTTATGCTTTAGGTACTCCTTATATGCTTGTTATGGGTAAAAAGTTTGAAGATGGAAAATATGAATTAGAGACTTCAAAAACAGGAGAAAAAGAAGTATATACATTAGATGAATTAATAAATAGATTAGCAAAATAATAAATAAAAAACTGTGAATTTTAAAATTCACAGTTTTTTGGAGTTCTAGGGAAAGGAATAACATCACGGATATTTTGCATTCCTGTTAAATACATAATAGCTCTTTCAAAACCTAGACCAAATCCAGAATGAACACAACTACCATATTTTCTTAAATCCAAATACCATTCGTAATTTTCGATAGGCATATTCAATTCTTTCATTCTATTTAATAACTTATCATAATTTTCTTCTCTTTGACTGCCACCAATAATTTCTCCAATACCAGGAACTAAAAGGTCTGCAGCGGCAACAGTTTTACCATCTGGATTTTGCTTCATATAGAAAGCTTTTATATCCATTGGATAATCTGTAACAAAAACAGGTTTCTTAAATATTTGCTCGCACAAATATCTTTCATGTTCTGTTTGTAAATCAATACCCCAACTAACTTTATATTCAAATTCATCATTATGTTTTTCTAATTCTTTAACTGCATCTGTGTAAGAAATTCTAACAAAATCAGAATTGATAACATGATTTAATCTTTCTAATAAACCTTTGTCTATAAAGTTATTGAAAAATTCCATTTCTTCTGGGCAATTATCTAAAACATATTTGAAAATATATTTAATCATATCTTCTGCTAAATCCATATCATCAGCTAAATCTGCAAAACATATTTCAGGTTCAACCATCCAGAATTCTGCGGCATGTTTTACTGTATTTGAATTTTCTGCTCTAAAAGTAGGACCAAATGTATAGATGTTTCTAAATGCTTCTGCAAATGTTTCACCATTTAATTGACCACTTACTGTTAAATGAGCAGATTTTCCAAAGAAGTCTTTTGAAAAATCAATTTTTCCATCATCTGTTTTTGGTAAGTTTGTTAAATCAAAAGAATTAACGTTAAACATTTCTCCAGCACCTTCTGCGTCACTTCCAGTGATTAAAGGAGTGTTTACATATACAAAACCTCTTTCTTGGAAGAATTGGTGTATTGCATATGCTAGGCTACTTCTAACTCTAAATACTGCGTTAAAAGTATTTGCTCTTGGACGAAGATGTGCGATTGTTCTTAAATATTCAAAAGAATGTTTTTTCTTTTGAAGTGGATATGTGCTATCTGATAAACTTTCTATTTCTACGTTTGTGGCTTGAATTTCAAAAGGTTGTTTTGCATTTTCTGTTTTTACAAGTGTTCCATTAACTTTAATTGAAGAACTTATTGTAAGTTTACAAATTTCATTAAAGTTTGATAATTTATCTGTAAAAACGATTTGTACATTTTTGAAAAATGTTCCATCATTTATTTCGATAAATCCAAATGTTTTTGAATCTCTTACTGTTCTTACCCATCCTTCTAAAGTTACTTCTTTGTTAATATAGTTTTCTGTATTTTTGTATAATTCTTTTATAACTAATTTTTCCATTTTTGATTTCATTCCCTTCCTAAGATACAGATTTAATTGGAAAGTTTAAACAAGTATCTTCTTTTTAGTATGTGAAAATTATACATCATTATACGCTAAAATTCAAGTAAAGGTATTGATAAAAAAAAGAAAAAAATATATAATGTGGAAAAAGAGGCTACATTTCACTGACAGTGAATAGTAACAAAAAGAGGGAATAATATGAGCAAAAAAATAGAAACAGGCTTAATAATTGTAAAAGAAGATATATTTTCAAAAATAAGGAAAAATCTATTTGCAATATTTTTTAAAAAAGAAAATGAGTTATTAAATAAATTATATGAAATAGAACAACCTCGAAATGTAGTGCGTGGTAAAGTAATTATTCCCAAAGAAATATCAATAGATAAAATTGTTTCTAAGAAAATTAATTAAAAGGAAAGGGTGTAAAAAATGATAGTAGCAGTTGATGGACCTGCAGGAAGCGGAAAAGGAACAGTAACAAAAAGAATCGAAAAAGAATTAGGTTTTTTAAATTTAGATACAGGAGCAACATATAGATGTGTGGCTTTACAGGTGCTAAGAGAAAATGTTAAATTAGATAATGAAGAAAAAATTATAAAAATAGCAAATAATATTAATATCAAAATTGATAATACAGGTGACAAAGATATTATTTTATTAAATGGAGAAGATGTCAGCAAAGAAATTAGAACAAAAGAGGTAACAGAAGTTGTGTCACAAATTTCTTCTATTATTCCTGTAAGAGAAAGAATGGTTGAAGTTCAAAGAAATTTAGCCAAGGGAAAAAATGTTATAGTAGAAGGTAGAGACATTGGAACTGTGGTTTTTCCAAATGCTGATGTTAAAATTTATTTGGATGCAAGCGAGGAAGTAAGAGCAAAAAGAAGATATGAAGAAAATGTTCAAAATGGTATAAATACTACTTATGAAGAAGTTTTGGAAAATGTAAAAATGAGAGATTATAATGATATGCATAAAAAAGTTGGGGCATTAAAGAAGGCAAATGATGCAATTATTATTGATTCTACAAGTTTAACAATAGATCAAGTTGTTGAAAATATTAAGAAACTATTGATTTAACTGTAAAAATATGGTATAATGGTTTTAGTTTTATTTTTAAAAATAAGAAAGAGGTAATAAAATGGATATTCCAGTTAATTATGAAGCTAAAACTAAAGATTCTTTTTTTGATGTAATAAAATCTTTTTTTGCAACTTCAATTGATAATGAGGATGAAGTAGATAAAAGAGTAAAAGAAATTGAACAACAACAAGATGAAATTAATATATCTTTATTGGAAAAAATGGTGGCAGAACCTAAAGTAGGAAAAACAAAAAATAATAAGAAAAAAATGGATACAAAAATAAATGATAAAGTAAATGTAAAAGTTGTGAAAGAAGAAAAAGAAAATTCAGGTGAAGAAAGAGAGAGAGAATAATAATTATAGAGTAAAAATGTAAGTGATTAATATCTTGATTGGATAAATTTTTAAAAAACTTGCATTTTTTTCTTGACAAATTATAAAACACAATGTATAATAAATATCGCAATACATATGGCGAAGTAGCTCAGTTGGCTAGAGCATCCGGTTCATACCCGGCAGGTCGTAGGTTCGAATCCCACCTTCGCTACCAAAAATATAAAAATGACTAAAAATAAGGTGTTTCAAATGTTTTGAGACATCTTATTTTTTTCTTAGCCACTATTTAGCCACTCAGTTTAATATAGAATTTAATTTATTAACAGATTTATTCTTTGAAGTATAAGAAGAATGTAAATAAATTTGTGTAATGCTTATAGCAGAATGTCCCATTAATTCAGCTACTGTTTCAATATCAACACCTTTTGATAATAGCATAGAAGCATAGGTATGTCTAATAGAATGAAATTTTTTGTGTGGTATGTTACATTCTTTTAAAATTTTTGTCCATTTAGCAGATATATTTTTACCTTTTAAAGGGTTACCATTTGCATCACTAAATAATAATCCTTTTTTATTCTTTATTTTTGATAAAATATTAATCATCGCACTTGGAATTGGAACTGTTCTAAAAGAGTTTAAAGTTTTTGGAGTTTGAAAAATTGTTTCTATGTGTTTGGCATTTTCATTATCATATACATAAACTTCTTTAACACTTCTTTCCACTTTTAAAGTATTATCTTCTAAATTGATGTGCTTCCAGTCTAATGCTAGTAATTCACCTTGTCTTAAGCCAGTAGCCAAATCCAGTAAAAATAATAATTCAAAATCTGTACCTTTTAGATATTCCTTTATAATGTTTATTTCTGTTTCAGACAATATTTCAACTTCTTTTCTTTCGTTTTTTATAATTTCATTCTTGTTTCCTTTTATATTAACTTTTGTGCACGGATTTTTTAGAATATAGTCATTATCAATACACCAATTAAAAAATACTTTTAAAACTGTGTTTAAAGTATTTATTTGTGAATAAGAATAACCTTTTTTAGATAAATTATTATAAAATTTTTGTAAATGTATTGTTTTTATATTGATTAATTTGTTTCCTGCTATTTCAGACTCTTTTATGTAGTTTCTATATAAGCTTTCATATCTTTGAAATGTAGAAGGCTTTATTTTTGACGAATTATGAAGAAAGTCAAATAACCAGGTATGCATTAATTCAGCCAAAGTAAAATTTTCAAAATCAATTATTAATCCATTTTCAATATTATTAAGATATTCATTTGCTTTTTGTTCTGCTTCTTTTTTACTTTCACCATAAAAGTTTTTTAGGATTTTTTCGCCACTAGCAGTATGGCCAACTACTTTTCTAATCCTGTAATATTCTTTTCCATTTATTTTTGAGTTTGTTTTTTTAGCCACGATTTCCCTCCAAATAATAATTATATGCTTTTTTTACTAAATCTTCTGTGACTCCTAATTCTTCTGCAATTTGATAATAATAAGTATATCCTTTGTTTACGATTTCTTTTAATTTATAATATGGTATTAATGTTTTAAAAGCCCATTTGGTTGCTCTAAATTCTCTTTTTTCTATTTCATCTTTGGAATTGTTAGAATTATAAAAAGCATTGCAATAATAATGGCCGCAATTCTTCTGCTAATATGGTTTTTTCTTCGCTAGAATTGCCTATAATTGAATAATTAATTCCAATAGTATAATTATCACCTAAGCACCCAATAATGGCTTTATTTTTCATTTTAAAATCAATTACATCTATATTTTCTTTAGTTGCAATATCATACAATTTATTTAATTCCATTTTAGCCTCCACTAAAATCATTTGCTATATTTCTTTTTCATTTCTTTGTAAAATCTTAATGCATCTGCAATTTCTTCATCAGTAAGTCCTTCCATTTCTTTATGATAAGCGAAGCGGAACTCTTGCTCATCTTTATCGTAATTTTTGATATCAGATTTACACATTAAATAATCTAATGAACAATTAAAAATTTCACACATTTTTAATTTTACTTCGTCACTTGGTAAGTTTGAACCGTTTTCGTAATTAGCAATGCTACTTTTTCCTTTTACAGTAGCTAATTTATTTGCAAGTTGTTCTTGAGTAAGTCCTAATTCGTTACGTAAAGACTTTATTCTTGTTCCAATTTTAATTTTTATATTATTTTCATTTTCCATATATACAACACTCCGTTCAATATTTATAAACATTATAACACAATGTTCAAAATAAGTAAACACTTGTAAAGTTTTTTTCTTAGAGTTTCAATGCTTGTACAGTTATTTAAAACTTTTTTTAAAAAAAGTATTGACAAGTTCAGTAATACTGTATATAATAGGTTCAACAAAAATGAACAGAAGGGAGATGAACAAATGCAAAATAAATATAGTAAATTTGTAAATACAGAAGAATTAAGAAAAACAAGAGAAAACAAAGGATTTTCAATTAGAGATATGTCTAAATTTATGGGATTTAAAAGTCCAGCAACTTATTATAATATTGAAAATGGAATTGCTGAACCTAAAATTTCTCACATTAATAGCATATCCAAAATTTTAAAGGCTCCAGGTTCAAAATTTTTTAACTTTAAAGTACAGTAAAACTGAACAGAAAAGGAGGGCAAAAAAATGGAACAAGAATGGATTAGTCTAAATCAATTCATGAAACGAAACCATATAGGATATGAAACAGCACTAAGATTAATAAGCAGCGGAAAAGTAGAGTACGAAAAAACTGGAACAAATAAATATAAAATTAAGGTTTCTAAAAGTGAGCAAATTGATAAAACAATGGAAAAATTGATTAGAGAAAATGAAGAATTAAAATCCTACATAAGAACAATACAGAATATATCAAATCAAATAAAAGTTTAGAAAGAAGGTGAAAACAAATGAAAAGAAGTTGGAAGAATTTCAGAATAGACAAAAACAAAGTTTATATGAGGATAGGACAAGCAGTAACATACATAGCATTTAATTTATTATTATCAGCATTTGGTTACTGGGCTTTCTTACAAGGCTTAACATACTAATTATAAAGAAAGGAGTTGAAAGAGTATGAAAGAATTAATTTTAATAATTTTAGCTTTAGATGTCATAACAGAAATCTTTTACATAAGAAGGATAACAAAAGAAAGAGACAGTGCAGAAGAAAGAGCAACAACACATTTTAAAAGAGCAAATAACTTTGAGAAACAATTAAAAGAAACAAAAAATGAATATGAAGAACAAGCTGAAATACTTTTAGATAATGCATCAGAGTATAGAACAAAAATAGTAGATTTAGAAAACAACATAGAATTATTAGTAAATAACTTATCAGACGAAAATAAAGAACTAATTTCAGACTACCAATCACAAAATTAGTTCGAGTATAAATACATATAAAAGCTACTCTACTATTAGTATAACACTAATTTGTAGAGTTGTCAAAGGAGAATGAAAAATGTTAGAAAACAGAATGGTCGAAGATGACTATATAGAAACAAATAATGATTATGACAGCTATCTAGAATATTTACTAGGAAAAGACGATGAACATTATGAAGATGAAATATATGAAAGGTTGAGTGAAGAATAATGCAAGATTTAAGTTTATATCAAATAACAAATGCGTTTCCAATGTTGATGTCACAAGAAGAAATGACAGAAGAAGATAAAAAGAAAGTAGAAAAGGAATTAACAGAATTATTACAACAAAAAAGCCAAAATTTAATTGGTTATACAAGAAATATAGAATTAACTATTGAAGCAATGAAAAACGAAGAAAAACGAATTTCAGAGCAAAGAAAGACATTAGAAAATAGACTTACAAAATTTAAAGAATATGTAAAAGAATGTATGGAACAAGGTGGATTCACAAAACTAGAAACACCATTAGGAACATTAAGTATAGCAAAAAATCCACCTAGTGTAGAAATTGTAAACGAAGATGAAATATCAAAAGAATTTAAACAAGAAATAGTAAGTGTAAAAGTAGATAAAACAGCTATAAAAGAATATTTTAAGGCAACAGGAGAAATACCAGCAGGAGTTAATATAAATACACAAAACACAAGTTTAAGAATAAAGTAGGTGTAACTATGGATTATTTAGATTTAATTGAATATAAAAATAACAAATATTATGGAGGTAATTAAAATGGCATTAGCAAAAAAAGCAACATTAGATGATGTTAATTTAAAAATTATGGTTTGGGGAGAAAGTGGAAGTGGCAAAAGTAGATTTGCTTTATCTTCTCCAAATCCTCTTGTAGTTGATTTAGAAGGTAGTACAAGATTATATGCTAGTCAATTTGATTTTTATAAAGCAGAGGTAAATAAAACAGATAATAGAGCAAGTAATCCAGCGACTTTAACAGTAAATTTAATTGAAGAGATTTTAAAAGGAGAATATCCTGATAGAAAAACATTAATTATAGACCCTGTTACTGATTTACTAGACTGTATAGAAGATGCAAGTGCAAAAAAATATGAACAAATGATAGGGAAAAAAGTAGGAGAATTAAATCAATTACAAAAAACAAAATGGTATGCATATCGTAGAGAAATGACAAGAACAGTTTTAAATCAACTAAAAGATGTTCCAATGAACTTAATATTAGTAGCAAGAGCAAAAAATGTATGGGATACAAAAGATGGAAAAATGCAACCAGTTGGTGTTACATATGATGCACTAGATATAGTTGAATATTTAATGGACATAGTAATTCAATTAGAAAAAGCAGGAGAAGAAACAAGAGCAATAGTAAAAAAATCAAGAATAGGTAATTTGCCTAAAATATTGGAAGTTAAAGATTATTCATCAATAGAAAATGCATTAAAAGATAGTAATAAAAAACTAGCAGAAGAAAATAAGTAGGTGATTAAATGCAAACTACAGGAACATTAGAAGAAATAAACATAGATTATAAGACTGGAAAACCTAAAATAAGCTTTCTAATTGATGGAAAGGACAAGTTATCAGACATAGAACAACTAAAAGGCCTAAAACTTAAAATAGAAGCAAAGAAATATATAAAGAAAAGAACAACTAATGCAAATAATTATTTTTGGAAACTTTTGCAAGAATTATGTGAGTTAGCAGAAATAGATACGATAGAAGAATACAAAAGAAGAGTAAAAGAACTAGGAATATTCAGAAGATTTAGGATAGAAACAGAGAATATAAAAACATTTGAAAAAATGTGGGTAGCACAAGGGATAGCTTGGTTTTGTGAAATAGCGGATACAACATATATAGGAAATACAGAATTTAAAATAATCAATGCTTATTATGGTTCTAGTTCTTTTAATTCAAAACAAATGTCAAGATTAATAGATGGAGCAGTCCAAGACTGTAAAGCTTATGGAATAGAAACAAAATCAGATGCAGAAATAAATAGTTTATTGAAAGAATGGGATAAAAAATGAAATCAATTTTACAAAACAAAAAAGAAAGCTATATCAGTGGGCAAACTTATGGACTAGAAGAACATCATATATATTTTGGTACAGGAAAAAGAAAAATATCAGAGCAAAACGGATTCAAAGTATGGCTAACATATTTAGAACATAGAGGAACATACGGAGTACATGGTAAATATGGACATGAGTTAGATTTGAGATTAAAACAGGAATGTCAAAAAGAATATGAAAAAAATCATACAAGAGAAGAATTTATAAGATTAATAGGAAAAAGTTATTTAGATTAGACAACAGGGATAAGACAAAATAAAGTTTTATCCCTTATATTGTACGAAAGGAGAAAACAATGGCAGAAAGAAGAATGTTTGCAAAAACAATAATAGATAGTGATGCCTTTCTTGATATGCCACATACAACTCAATTATTATATTTTCATTTAAGTATGAGAGCAGATGATGACGGATTTATAAATAATCCAAAAAACATAATGAGAATGATAGGTTGCAAAGATGATGATTTAAAAATATTACTAACTAAAAAATTTTTATTACCATTTGAAAGTGGTGTAGTAGTAATAAAACATTGGCAAATACATAATTACATACAAAAAGACAGATATCATGAAACAAAATATAAAGAAGAAAAAGCAATGCTACAACTTGATGAAAATAAAGCTTATACATTAATGGATACAAAATGTATACAAGATGTATCCAAAATGGATACCCAGGTTAGAGATAGGTTAGAGTTAGGTAAGGATAGTATAGGGTTAGATAATAATATACCAGCTTCCGAAGAAAAATCTTCTACAGCTTCTGCAAAAGCCAACAAGCACAAATATGGAGAATATAAAAATGTATTGTTGAAAGATGAAGAATTGCAGAAACTACAGAAAGAATATCAAAATTGGCAAGAACTTATAAAATATCTTGATGAGTACATTGAAATGAAAGGGTACAAAGCAAAATCACATTATCTATGTATAAAAAAATGGGTTGTAGATGCAGTAAAAAAAGAAAATTTAAAAAAACCGAAAAAAGATACAAGCAAGGTGGTGGATTTTTAGATGAATAAAGATGAATTTAAAAGACAAATATCAAAAATTCAAACAGCATATAACAAGATATTTACAAAAGAGGAAATGACAGTTTGGTATGAAGAATTTAAAAAGACAGATATAAAACATTTTGAAAAGGCAATAGAAAGAACTATACAAGAAGTTAAATTTATACCCAAAATAGCAGACGTAAGAGCAAGAATAGCAGTAAATCCAATAGATTATTATGTGGAGGACCCCAAAAGAAATTTATACAAAAACTTAGAGTGGGGAGAATTTATAGATTAAAGGAAGTGATAAACAAATGAATACAATAACATTTAAAACAAGACACAAAAGTTATCAAGATATGTTAGAGCATTTAAGCATAAGACATAAACAAATATTAGAAATACTAAAAAATAAAGAAATGACAACAAGAGAAATAGCACAAGAATTATATAAAAGACATTATACAAATACAGCAGATGTTAATAATGCTAGACCAAGAATTACAGAATTAGAAAGTTTAGGATTTGTAACAACTGACAAAACAAAGAAATGTAGTATTACAAACAAAGAAGTTGCAGTATATAGAGAAACAACAGAAATTGAGAAAATGGTTGAACAAAATATGAACCATATTCCAAGAATTTAGGAGGTAATTATGCAAGAAAAATGTAGTAAATGTGATAGTGAAGAACTATTTGTAGAAATACAAGGAAATAGAAGAGGCTTATATTGTGGTAAATGTGGGAAATGGCAAAAATGGATTACAAAACAAGAATTACAAATAGCAAAGTTTAAAGGTTTAAAAATTTTAGGAGGTAGTTATGATAATAGTAAAACAAAATAAAGAAGATATTGTAAATTTTTCTAGGGTAGCAGAAATAAAAATAACTGATTATGTAGCACAAAAGGAAGTCTTAGAAGATAAATTAGGAGATATATTTGCATCAATTTTAAAAGCAAATGTAGGAATAGATAATACGAAATTAAGCGGATACGCAATATATGCATATTTTGAAAAAGATAATTTTACCATATTAGGTAAATATAAAACAATGAAAAGAGCAAAAGAAGTATTACAAGAAATAATAGATATGTATAAATTTAATAGATGTGAAGCAGTAGGACAAAAAAATGCAGTCTATAGAATGCCAGAGGGCTAAATTATGAAATATAATTATCCACCGTTAGAACGGTAAATGTGTAAAATGTAGAGGCTGTAATAGACTTGAATTAGAAAACTTCAAACGGAGTTTGGAGATGTGAAAATTACATAGAAAAGGAGCTAAAGAAAAGTGAACAAATACAGAAATAAAAAAGTAATAGTAGATGACTACATCTTTGATAGCATTCAAGAAAGTAGAAGATACAAAGAATTAAAACTATTAGAAAGAGCAGGAGAAATAAGTAACTTAGAATTACAACCACGATTTATGTTACAAGATAGTTTTAAGAAAAATGGAAGGACATTTAGAAAGATAGAATATGTTGCGGATTTTAAGTACATAGAAAATGGTAAAACAATAGTAGAAGATGTAAAAGGAATGCAGACAGATGTATTCAAATTAAAACATAAAATATTTGAAAAGGTTTATCCAGATTTGGAATTAAGAATAATTAAATGAAAGGAACATAAGAGATGAAAGTAAATATATATAATACAGATAAAAAATACGACATAATATATGCAGACCCACCATGGGCATACTTGTGGGGAAAAGGTAAAAACGGAGGGAATTTTTGCCCAGAAAAGCATTATCAAACAATGTCAACAGAGGAGATTTGCGAGTTAGGAAAATACATAAAAACAATTAGAGAAAAAAATTGTGCATTATTCATATGGACAACAATGCCATGCTTGCCCGAAGTTTTTAAGGTAATTGAAGCATGGGGATTCAAATATAAGACATGTGCGTTTACGTGGGTAAAAACAAAAAAAGACGGACAGCCGCTTGCAGGAATGGGAAGTTATACAAAATCAAATGCAGAATTATGCTTACTGGCTATGCGAGGACATATAAAAAGTGTAGATAAAACAGTAAGACAAGTAGTCATGGAACAAAGACGAGGACATTCAGTAAAACCAGACGATGTGATGAGAAGAATAGAAAAAATATTCGGAGAAGACACAAAGAAAATAGAATTGTTTGCAAGAAGAGAAGCAGAAGGCTGGGATTGTTGGGGAAATGAGGTGTAGAAAATGATAGAAGTAAACGAATATGTAAGAACAAAAGATGGAAAAATTGATAAACTTATAAATTCTAATTTTTATATGAGCATATATGTAGAATGTGAAAAGGGACTTTATTTAATAGAGAACATAGTAAAACACAGTAAACAACTAATAGACTTAATAGAAGTTGGAGATATAGTAAATAGTTGTATTGTCGTTGGATTTGGGTATGAATGTGTAAATGGCAATAAAGAAAAAAGTATTCTTGTTGAAGGCAAATATACAAAAGTTAATTTTGTTTTGTTAAATTGGGATATAAAAACAATACTAACAAAAGAAATTTATATGGCTAATTGCTATAAAGTAGGAGGAGAATAGATATGCTAAAAATAAGAGAAATAGAACGGATTTGAAAATTATACAATAGACACAGATGGAAAAGTATATACAAAAAATAGACAAAAATATTTAAAACAATATAAAGATGGTAAAGGATATTTATATGTTCTTTTGTATAACAAAGAAAAAAAGAAAACAATAAAAGTACATAAATTAGTAGCAAATGCTTTTTTAGGAAAGAGCAACTTACAAGTAGACCATATAGATGGAAATAAGTTAAATAATAAATTAAATAATTTAGAGTATGTAACACCAAAAGAAAATATAAGGAGAGCATGGGAAAAAGGTTTGGCAAAAAATACAGAAAATCAAAGAAAAATTGCAAGAAGAACTATGTTGAAAAAATGGGCAAATTATAGACAAATGAAGAATAAAAGTTTAGATAGGAGTGATACATAATGAAAGAAAAAATAAATAAAATAGGATTACTTAACTATATGTTTTGGAAATTATTATGTATCATAGAATTAATTTTAAATGTTCCATATTATATTTTAAAAATTATAATAGAGATAATTTATTCCATATTTGATAAATTAAACGATATTTTTTATGAACAACAATTTGTTTATTTAACATGGTTTAAACCAATAAGAAAATATTTTAAATATTTAAGAGAACGAATAGTGTAGGAGGTGTTTTAAGTGAAAGAAAATAGTATAAGTTATAAAACAGCAAAACAAGAAACTGAAAGATTAATATGTGAAATAGAAGAAATAACAATAACACATAGAGCATATACAGCAGAATGCTTAAGAAGAGTATTAAAAGAGAATGAAGAATTAAAAAAATTCCATATACAAGATAATAAACATTTGGATTTTATAATGCAGCATAGTATTCCAGTTCAAAAAGTAAAAGACAAGATAGAAGAAATATTAAACAATGGAGAATATAGAATAATATTTGAAGGAGATGCAGAATTTCCAGACGAAGCAACGTGTATTGATGCACAAAAATATATAAAATTAGAGAAATTACAAGAACTACTAGAAGGGAGAAAATAAAATGAACGGAAATGATAATGGATTCATAAAAAATACAAATAAAGAAAAACAAAGACAAAATAATGTAAAAGAATATCAAAGAAAGTTCTTAAATAAAAAAATGAAAAGAGGATAAATAATAAGAAAGTAGAGGAATTAGGATGGAAATAAAAGAAAAAAGTTTAGATTTAAAATTAAATAAAGGACATGCAGTATGTTTTGATTTTGATGGTGTAATACATAAATATTCAAAAGGTTGGCAAGATGGAAGTATATATGATGAATATAATAAGGAAGTATTAGACTTAATGTTATTATTACAAAAATTAGAAATACCAATATTTATATGTTCTACAAGAGAACCAATACAAATAATAAATTGGTGGAATAAACAAGGATTTTGGTGTGAAGCAATAAGTATAAGTAATGACAAAACATTTTGGAATGATTTGAAATATATAGGTGTAACAAATAGAAAATTACCAGCACAATTATATATAGATGATAGAGCATATAAATATACTGGACAAACAGTAAAACAGTTTATATTAGATAACTCAGAGGAGGACTAACATATGCTTAGATACGAAAATAGAAAAACTAATTCTTTAATCAATATACCAGAAGAGATAAATCTATCTAATATAGAAGATTATACATATTTAATAAAAATGATGATTTATAATGATGAAAAAATTATAAAAAACAAAATGCAGCAGTTAGTTAATTGCTTAGAACAAATAAAAAACAGGAGGACTAACATATGACAAAAGAACAAGCAATAGAAAGACTAAAAAAGATGATACAAATAAATAATGGTGTCATTAAGGAAGCAAGAAAAAATGGGGACATATTTGCAATGCAATTAACAGCAGATTTAGATACAGATAGCATAGCAATAGAAACAGTATTATCTATGCTAGAAGAAAAAGACAAAATAATAAGTTTAATGTTAGAAAAATTTGCAGATATTGATTTTGATGATATGTGTTTAGATTGTGAATGTTGTGTAGGCAATGGTTGCATTAAAGAAGAAAGAGATTTATATGAGAACTGCATCAAACAATATTTTGAAAATAAAGCAAAAGAATTATTAAATAAATAAAAGAGAATACTACATCTAAAGAGTTTCTAAAGAGAATCTAAAGAGATATAGTTTTAAAATATGAGTATATAAAAGAAAGAAGGTAAAAAACTATGAAATCTGAAAAAGGTATAATAGAAATATTTGTAATTGGAATTGTTATAATTTTATTTATAATACTATTTACAGCAATAGGAATAATGATAAAAGAAGAAAAAGATTATGGAGTAAAAGAAGGACAAGTTGTTGATAAAGATTATCGTTCAGCATACACAACAATGATGAGTTGTGGAAAATCACTAATACCACAATATCATCCAGAAAGTTATAGAATACAGATTCAAAAAGAAATCGACGGAAAAATAAAGTCAATATGGGTAACCGTTGACAGAGATACATATCATAAAATAAATTTAGGAGATTATTATAACGGAATGGAGTGATACAAATGACAATAAATCATATATACAACATAGTAGTAAACACAATGAACAAATTAGAAAATATAGATTTTATAAGTTTAGACAAGAGAAAATATAATCAGCAACAATTAAATGAAGCATACAGGATTTTAGACAATCTTAAAGATGAATTAATAAGAGAAAATATTAAAAATAAACAGAAAGGGGCACAAAAGATATGACTAGAGAAGATTTAAAAAACTATAAATATAACCAAGAATGGATAAAAGGGAGATTAGAATACATAGAAGAGTATAAGACAAGTATAGTAAATATTATAGCTGTATTATCGGATATGCCAAAAGGAAGTAAAGAAGTCCAAGATAGTATGGCTGAAAAAGTAGCAATATTACTAGACAATATAAATGAATTACTAGAAAAGGTAGTAAAAGAACAGGAAATACAAAAGCAAATATTGAAACAATTAGATTACATAGAACAACCATATAGAACTATATTAGAAAAACATTATATAAATGGTGAAAAACTTGTACAAGTTGCTTGTGATTTAAAATATAATTATGAATATACAAAAAAGGCAAATAGTATAGGACTAAGAAAATTTGAAGAAATAAAAAATTTTCCCTAAAAGTTACTGAATGTCACCATAAAAATATGATATATATATAATCAGAGATAAAAGAAATGGTCTCACAAACAAATTAGTCTTTTTAAGAATAGATGTTTTAAATGTCTATTCTTTTTATTGTGTTATGAAAGGAAGAATAAAAATGGGAAATAAAGAATTTATAGAAAAATGCAAAGAAATAGTAAAACAATATGCGATGGAACATTTAGACAAAAGTGATAATGTTCCAGAATTTGATGTGTTTGATGTATGGTATTGTAAAACACTACAAAATCATAAAGCGTTGTTAAGTACGACATTATCTGATGGTATGTATTATGAATGTACATACAATGGAGATAAAAAAGAATTGTACCTTGATGCATATAAGAAATTTGAAAATAAATGTATCAAATTAGATTAAATTAGTTATTACCAGTATGCTAGGTAACTGATAATATATAGGCTGAAGTTTCAAGTTCGAGTCTTGAAGATGCATCCAAATGACACAGTGGCAGAGATGGCTTAATGCGTCAGTCTTGAAAACTGAAAGTCGGAAACGGCTCGTAGGTTCGAATCCTACCTGTGTCGCCAGGACAGTCATAAGAACTGTCGTAAATAAAAACTTGGAGTGGCTTTGCGGGTGGACTATAAAGTATCCGCACATATTATTTTTTTATAAAAAAGTACGAAGTATGTAAACATATATAGCAGAATGGCAAATAGTAGCCGTTTAGTTCTAGAGTGCAATTATATATAACTTGCATATTTCGTAGAGTTTATAAAAGAAAAGAGGAAAAGATATGGAAATAAAAGTAAAAGACTTAAAAGATTTATCATTAAAAGAATTAAGTTGTATGAAAGTAAAAGATTTTAAATCAAAGGAATCAGCAGTTGATAGAACAACTACTGATTGTAATAAAACTATTTCTTAGGAGTTATATCGTAGTTTTGAGTAAGCCAATTGTGATATTTTTCTAAAATCATACAAGTAATTTTAGAAGAACTTTGCAATATGTATGGATATCCTCTGTCGTTTGCATTTTCCTCTGTAACAGGAATTTCAGCAAAAGACAAATCTTCTTTAGAAATAGCATCTAAGAATTTTTTAAAATCTGGCATTATTAATCACCTCCAATCAAGGTGATTATAGCAAATTAAGAATAAAAATAATGTCGAAATATGTCGAAAAATAAAATAAAATGGAGGAAGAGCCATGGATAAAGAAATAGAACAATTCAAAAAAGAAAACTGTAGCACATGCAAAAAGAATATAGATTGTAAAATAACAAGAAGAATAGACGGAAAATTAACATGCACAGAAGAGGAATAGAGTATGATTCAATGTTTAATAGATAATAAAATATGCCCAAATGGGAATAAAAAGTGTAAAGTATGTAAATTTGACAGTTGTGAGGAAGTACTAGATATGATAGAAGAAGAGCAAAAATATAAAGATAACGACAAATTAAAACAAATAAAAAACGAATTACCAGAACAGTGTAAAAACTGTTCTTTTTTAGAAATTACTAATCTAAGAGAAGGTAAAGTATTTTGTCCTTATAGGATTAAAGAGAGGTGCTTAATTAAATGAAATTCAAAATAAACAACAGAGAATGGAAAATAACAGAGACATCACAAGAATCAATAAAAAATATGCAAAATATTAGAAAAGCAAATGAAGAAGAAAACTTAAAATCAATAGACACGAGATATTACGGTATTACATATTGTGATATACAAAAAATATATATAGACGAAGATTTGCCAGCAGACAGAAAGAAAGCTACTTTAATTCATGAATTAACACATTGCTATATAGATAATTATATAACACATTGTGAAAAACAATATTCAGAAGAAGATGTTGCAGACATAGTAGCAAATTCTTATGACATTATACATGAAATAGTAGAACAATATGAACGAAATAATGGTGTAAATATAGAACAAGGAATATATTCTATTTTATTAGATGGAAAACCAATTTTATATTGTGAGAGGCAAAAATGAACATAAATAAAAACATAAAAGACAAAACAAAGTAGGTGAGTGAGGTGGCGAAATATGACTGGAAGCAGTTAGAAAAAGAATATATATTAAGTGAATATAAGTCAGTAAAAGAGTTCTTAAGAAGTAAAAGCATTAAATCTACCGGAAATACTAATAAACAAACGAAAGGCTGGGCAGAGAAAAAGGCAACGAAAGAGCAACAAAAGAGCAATAAAATAGTAGAAAAGGTAATAGAAAAGCAATCAGAAAAAGAAGCAAATAAGATAATACAAGTAAAAGATGTAGCAAATGATTTATTAAGTAAGATAGTGCAAGCAAATAATGAACTCAACATGCATATAGCAAAAAATAAAAAAAAGACCAAGATAGTAGAATATAATTACAATATGCGTAAACCAAGTAAAGAAACAATAAACGAAGAGGAAGAAATAAAATCATATATAGATATTATAGACAGAAAAGGGCTAAAAGAACTTACATCTGCATTGAAAGACTTAAATGATATATTAGGACCAAAAGAAGATGACGATGAAAATGATAATTCATTTATAGAAGCCTTAAATGGAAAAACGGAGGACATTTGGAATGAAGAAGGGTAAAGCAAATTTTAAATGGAAACCAATGTCTAATAAACAATTAAAAGTCTTTACTTGGTGGAATGATAATTCGCCTATGAAAGATAAAGATGGAATAATAGCAGATGGAGCAGTAAGAAGTGGAAAAACCATAAGTATGGCACCAAGTTTTGTTATGTGGGCTATGGAAAAGTATGATGGATGTGATTTTGCTATATGTGGCAAAACGATAGGATCCTTAAATAGAAATGTTATAAATACATTAAAGAAACAATTGCATTCATTAAAATATAGATATGAACATAAAAGAAGTGAAAATTTATTAATAGTTAGTAAAAATGGAAAAACTAACTATTTTTATTTGTTTGGAGGCAAAGATGAATCAAGTCAAGATTTAATTCAAGGTATGACATTAGCGGGAATATTCTTTGATGAAGTCGCTTTAATGCCACAATCATTTGTGGATCAAGGGATAGCAAGATTGAGTGTGGAAGGTGCAAAATTTTGGTTTAACTGTAATCCTAAAAATCCAAACCACTGGTTTAAATTGGAATATGTAGATAAAACAGAAGAAAAAAATATATTATATTTACATTTTACAATGGATGATAATTTGACGTTATCAGAAGCAGTAAAAGAAAGATATAGAAGAATGTTTATAGGAGTATTCTATAAAAGGAATATATTAGGATTATGGGTAACTGCTGAAGGATCTATTTATACAGTTTATAGTGATAATAAAGAAGCATATTATATAGATAAACCAGACTATGATTTTATACAAGTAGGAATAGATTTTGGAGGAAATGGTTCTGCACATACATTTGTAGCAAGTGGATTAAAGAATAATTATTCTAAATTGACTGCACTAATGTCAGAAAGAATAGAAGCGACAGGAATGACTCCACAACAATTATATAGTGCAATAGATTTATTTATAGAAAAAGTACAAAACAAATATGGACAAGTTAGTACAATATATCCTGATAGTGCAGAACAGACACTAATAAACGGAATAAAAACGATAGTATCTAATAAATATCCATATATAATTGTTAGAAACAGTATCAAAAATGAAATAATAGACAGAATTAGATGTACAACAAGTTTAATGGCGAGTTGTAGATTTTTTATGACACGAGATTGTAAAACATTGGAACTAGCATTTGAAAATGCTGTATATAATGATAAGCCTAAAGAACAAGGAAAAGATGAAAGACTAGATGATGGAACATCAGATATAGATACACTAGATGCATTTGAATATAGTTGGGAAAGATATTTAAGACAATATAGTAGAGTAGCATAATAGGAGGAAAAAATGTTTGAAAGATTAGTAAATTATATAAAAGGAGCAATAAATAGAATGTTTAATACAAGTGATATAGCAAAAGATTTTAATATAGATATATCTAATAATGATGAAGTATTAAGATTAATAGAATTATGTGCAAATATTTATAATCATAAAGCACCCTGGTTGAACGAAGATATAAAATCATTAAATGTGGCTAAAACAATATGTGAAAAGGTTGCAAAAGCAGTTACAATAGAATTTAAGTCAAAAGTAGATGATGACATAATAAATGAAACATATCAAAGGTTTTTGAAAAATATAAGAACAAATACGGAATATACTCTTGCAAAAGGCGGAATGTTTTTTAAGCCATTTTATAGTAATGGAAAAATAAAAGTAAGTTGTATACAAGGAGATAAGTTTATTCCAGTAAAATTTGATAGCTCTGGAGAACTACTAGGAGCTATTTTTATTGACCAAATTATAAAAGGCAATGATGTCTATACAAGATTAGAATATCAAGAGTTGAATAATACAACTTTGATAATTAGAAATAAAGTATATAAAAGTACGATACATAATAGAAATTCATTAGGAAAAAAGATAAGTTTATTTAAAGTTCCTGAGTGGAAAGAAATAGAGGAAGAATTACAAATAGAAAATGTTAATAGATTATTGGGTGGATATTTTAAAATACCAATTGCTAATTCTGTTGACAATACAAGCCCAATAGGAACGCCGATATTTGCAAATGCTATAAATATATTGGAAGAAATAGACAAACAATTTAGCAGAACACTATGGGAATATGAGGGCTCTGAACTTGCAATTGATGTGGATGCTACAGCATTAAAAAAAGATGAAAATGGAAATGATATATTACCGAAAGGCAAAAAGAGACTTTATAGAAAAATTGATTTTGGAGATGAAAAGACTTGGAATATATTTAGCCCAGGAATACGAGATACAGCATTGTTTAATGGCTTAAATGAATGGTTAAGACAAGCAGAAAGTCAATGTGGTTTAGCATTTGGAGTAATATCTAAAATAGAAAATGTAGAAAAAACAGCAACCGAAATAAAATCAAGTAAACAAGATTATTATGTAACGGTTTCTGATATACAAAAAGCTTTGCAAAATGCACTTGAAAGTTTAGTTTATGGAATTGATGTATTAATGACATTGTATGGAATAAAACATAATATTGAACCAGAAATTTGCTTTGATTGGGATGACAGTATAGTAGTAGATAGTGAAAAGAAACAATCACAGGCATTAATAGAAAAAAATGCTGGATTAATAGATGATATAGAGTATTTTGTACAAACAAGAGGATACTCCGAAGAAGAAGCAACAGAATATGTAAATAAAATGAAAGAAAGAAGTAAAGAACAATTACCACAGGAAGTTGTAGAGGAATAATGTATGATAGAAGATAAAATACAAAATTCAATAAAACCTATTTTAACCATATATAGTGATTTAGAAATCGAATTAATAAAGAAAATTGCAGAACATTTTAAGTTAAATGAAGAATTTATAAATTCAGACTATTGGTATTTTGAAAAATTAAAAGAAATGGGTGGACTTAATAATGAAACAATAAAGTTATTAGAAAAGTACATCAATAAAACTAAAACAGAATTACTAGATGCCATGGGACAAATAGGAGTTGAATCAATACCTGTCGAACAATTAAATATTGCAACACAAAAAAATGCATTATTAAATCCTGAAAAAATTATAAATAGTATAAATATACAAAATATAATAAAACATAGTTATAATGAAACAGAAAAAAATTTTTTGAATTTGAATAAAACTATAGAAGAAAAGGTAAAGGAAACATATACAAATATTGTTACAGAAACATACATAAAGACTAATTCAGGAATATATAGTTACCAAGAAGCGATATTACAAAGTTTAGATAAACTTGGAGAAAAAGGAATATCAATACTTGAATATCAAGATAAAAATGGTTTGAAAAGGAATTATGACATTATAGGTACAGTTAGAAGAGATTTATTAGTTGCTACAAGAGGACTTGCTGGAAAGGTAAATGAAGAAGTAATAAAAGAAAGTGGAAACCATATAGTAAGAGTTACTAATCATTTTGGAGCAAGAACAGGAGATGGAGGACAAGACTATACAAATCATGCTTGGTGGCAAGAAATACAATTTTTCTGTTGGAACTATGATGGAAAAGCAACAGAAGAAGAAAAAAAATTACCAGATTTTATGGAATACTGCAATTATGGAGATGTTCGAGGAATAGTAGGTATAAATTGTAAGCATTTATTTACAGTGTGGTATGGTCCATTGAAAAAAGATAAATTAGATTCTACATATAAAGAAAATGAAGAACAATACAAAAAAACACAACAACAAAGATATCTTGAAAATGGTGTGCGTAAATGGAAAAGAAAACAAGTTATTGCAAAGAAAATTATTGATGAAGAAAATTATAAGAAAGCTAGTTTAAAAGCAAAAGAATGGCAAGAGAGATTAAATGCGTTTACAGAAGATAATGAACTAAAGAGAGAATATACAAGAGAACATGTAAAAGACTATAAAAATATGACAAAAACTAAAAAAAGTGATATAATAGTTAAAGAAAAAAGAGCACAAAGAAATGCGTATGCTATATCACAAGAGCAGATTGATAATATATGCAATAATGAATTACAGAATATAAAATTTCAAAAGAAGCCAGAGTATAATCCAAGAATAGGAGATAATGGAAGAACAAAATATATTGAATATCCTTGGGGAGAATGTAAAGAAATAACCAAAATAGAAATAGGAAAACAAGACAAGAACACAAAGGAGTTTTTAATAGACTCTTTATTGCATGAAAAACTAGAAGCTAAAATAGCAAGTACAAATACAGATTATTATAATAAATTAAAAAATATAGGTGACTATGATAGACACACATATATAAATAGAATAATAAAAAGATATTTTGATATGAGGAGGTGGAATAATGGAAATAGATGATATCCTAGAAATACTTTTTGATGGGACCAAAGAAGAAATTGAGAAGGTATTAAAAGAGCAAAAAATATCATATACTTTTGCTAATAATTTAGAAGCATATACGGTAAAGAATAATAATACTCTAGAAGTAGTAAGAGGAAGCAAATGCCATTATACACCTAATTGTGTAAAATACTTTGGAAAGGAGAGTAGTAATGAAATACAAGATAGGAGATAATGTTGAATTAACAAATGGAAGTATAGTAACAATTACTGATATACAAGGAAGTATAGGTGGAGAACAATGTTATATAGCAGGTATATGCCCAATTCCAGAAGAAAGAATAATAAGAAAAATAGAAGATTAATATAAATATTTGAGGTGGCGGAATAGGTAGACGCTAAGTGTGATAGAAATATCCGAATCGAATAAAATACAGGAGTAACCGTTATCAGAAGTGGCGTAGGAGTGTACACTGGCACTCTATGTTAGGTGCAAATCCTAATCCTCATTAAATAATTAAATAGTTAAATTATAGAAGTTCAAAAATGGACTTCTATTTTTTATATTCAAATTCGACTATATGCAAGTCGTGAATAAGTGCATAACTACATCGTGAACGAAAAACACGTAAAAGTTCGTAGTAGGAGAAAGGAAACATTATGAAAAGAAAATTTTTAGAAGATTTAGGACTAGAGGCTGATGCAATCGAAAAAATAATGATTGAATCAGGAAAAGACACAACAGCATTAAAAGCAAAAGTTGATGACTTAGCAGAACAAGTAAATGTTAAGGAAATTGCTATTTCAGAAAAAAACAACAAAATAGCTGAACTTGAAAAAGTAGACGTCGAAGCTATAAAAACTTCTGAATATGAAAGAGGAAAAGCAGAAGGTTCTAAAGAAGTAGAAACTTTCAAAAAGCAAAATGCTTTAGAAAAAGCTTTATCTAAATATAAAGCAAAAGACACTGGTATTTTAAGTAAAATGCTAGATATGGAAAAGGTTAAATATAATGACAAATTTGAAATCGTGGAAGGATTAGAGGACCAAGTAAACTCTATAAAAGAAAGCCACGATTATTTATTTGATAGTGATAAACCTTTACCACATTTTACAGGAAGTATAACACAACCTGGAAATAATCAAATAACAAAAGAGGTATTCAACAAAATGGGATATCAAGAAAGAGTAAAACTATATAACGAAAATAAATCGTTGTATGACCAATTAAAAAATCAAGAATAAAGAAAGAAGGAAAATTAAATGAGTGAATTAACAAAAATGAATGATATGATAAATCCAGAAGTAATGGGAGATATGTTAGATGCAAAAATTGAAGCACAATTAAAATTAACACCTTATGCCAAAGTTGATACATCTTTACAAGGTGTGCCAGGAGATACAAAAACAGTTCCAAGTTGGAATTATATAGGAGATGCAGAAGATGTAGCAGAAGGAGAAGAAGTTGATACAACAAAGATGACAGCAGGAAAAGAAACATTTACAATTAAAAAAGCTATGAAATCTGTATCTATAACACAAGAATCTATAAATTCAGGTTTAGGAAATCCAATAGGACAAGCAGAAAAACAATTAGCAATGTCAATAGCAGGAAAAGTAGATAATGATGTCTTAGAACAAGCTTACAAAGCAAAAATGACATCAGGTGATGGAACATCACAAATAGGCTATAATGGTTTAGTGGATGCATCTACTAAATTTGAAGATGAAGAAGATGGAATTGAAAAAGTGTTATTTATTAATCCAGCACAAGAAGGAACATTGTTAAAAGACCCTAATTTTATTTCTGCTGATAAATATGAAGCGGGAGTAATGGTTAGAGGAGCAATTGGTAAAGTTGCAGGTTGTCAAGTAAAAAAATCTAAAAAGGTAAGACTAGTAACATTTGCAAAAGACAATAGTTCTGGAACAGTAACAATAGATGCTAAAAACTTAAAAGAATATCAAGAAAAAGTAGATCCAACAACAATATTAGAAATTGGAGATAAAGTAAAAGCTATTGCTGCAGCATCTCAATATTATGTATGTCCTGTAATAAAAATGGAAGCTGATAGTGAAGATACAGAATATACAGAAGATGAATTACCAGCATTAACAATCTTTTTAAAGAAAGATACATCATTAGACCATGAATGGTTTCCTAAAAAACAAATTCATGATTTTACAGCAGCAAGATATTATGGTGTAGCATTAACAAATGCTGCAAAAATAGTATTAGCAAAATTCAAAAAATAGAAGGAGTTGAAAGGGTATGGAAGCATATACTGATTATGACTTTTATAAAAGTACATATAAGGGCAACATGCCCCAAGACGATTTTAATAAGTTGGTTTTAAGAGCAAGTTACGAAGTACGAAAAAATATTTTTAACAGAGATGTAGAAAAATATAAAGATGAAGTACAAATTGTAACTTGCTCTATTACTGATATATTATTAAAAATCGAACAATTAGAAAATAAAAAAGAAACAATATTGTCAACCAAAACGTTAAAAAGTGAAAGTGTTGCAAATTATTCTAGAACATTTGATACTGCAAGTGTTGACGATATTGATGTAGAAATATCTAACCAAAAAGAAAAAATTAAAGAAGAATTAAAAAAATATTTATTATTTACAGGATTGCTATATAGAGGTGTTTGATATGTTTGATAAAGATATAACGATAATAAATAAATATATTGACAATTTACATAAAACACAATATAAAGTGAGTTTCATAAAAGGATTTTGGAGTTCCAGTAAAGGAATATCAATAAATGGTGTATTATTGCAATCAAGTGATAATTTAACGGCCGTAATTCTTATGGACGAGCTAAATCAAGATAAAGAATTTTATCAAGAACCAAAAGAATTTGAAAAAAATCAAAAAGGATGGACATTAAAAGAAGATGATTATTTAGTAAAGGGAAAAGTTGAAAATTTTACTACAATAACCAAAATATTAGAAAACTATAAAAATTTAATGAAAATTACTAAAGTTTCCACAAATGATTTTGGTTCTGAAGATATGTGGAATTTTGAAGTAACAGGAGAATGATATGAAAGTAGATTATATGGTTGCTTTTAGTAGAGTCCAAAAACAAGAGATATTAGATAAATTTGGAACTAATATAGGAGGCAGAACACAAAAAGTTATTGATAGTAGTTTTATGAGTAATGTAGATAAGTATATGCCGCAAGATAGTAATCAAATGATAACTAATATGTATAGTTCAACAAAAGTCGGAAATGGCGAAATTAACATTAATACACCATATGCTCACTATGTACATGAAGGTGAATTGTATGTTGACCCTAAAACAAAAAAAGGTGCATTTTATGATCCTGTTAGTGGTAGGTATTGGAGTAGACCAGGAATAAAGAAAATTCCAAGTGGAAAAAAATTAAATTACCACGGAGGTTCATTAAGAGGAGATCATTTTGTGGAAAGAATGCTAGCAGACCATTTTGAAGATATTGTAAACGCAGGTCAAAAGGAGATTGATAAATAATGGCAGAGGAAAAAGCAAAAATAGATAAAATAAGAGATTATATTGCAAAATGTCCATATTTAAAAGAGTTTGCAGAATTAAATGTTGAGTATTTACAAGACAAAGTGGAAACATATTCTATTAATGAAAATGCAGGATATAATCCTGTATTAAACAAATTTAGAGTAGGAGCAGAAATGCAATTTTTATTTACTTTTGATAGTAAATTATATTGGAACGAAGATATTCAAAATAATATAGATAATTCTAAATTCTTTGAAAATTTTAGAATGTGGTTAGAAGAGAATAATGAAAAACATATATATCCCAGCATAGACGGGGTATATGAAATTGGAGCAACTACAAATGGTTATATATTTGCAACAAATGCAAATGAAGCTATTTATAGAATACAGTGTTATTTAAATTATAGTAAATTTTAAGGAGGAATAAGTAAAATGCCTGGACTAACAAAAATAAATAGAGATGAATGGGTGGATTTTTTAAATGTTGCAGCAACACCCGAAAAACCAGAATGGGCTATCATTGGTGTTGGTATTACTGATAAATCTACTGATTATAATGCAGAGAAAACAGAAGAAAAGTGGATTATAAATAGAAATAAAAGTGTAACAATAGATAGTTATGGTCCATCTTCTGGGGTTGAACAAACTGCTTATAAAGGAGACAAGGTTTTTGAATTTGTTGATAATATAAGATATAAAATGCTTACAGGAACGGATGCACAAACAACATTGTTAGAAATTGACAAATATAGTGTGACAGAAGAAAAAACGACACCAAAATATAGAGCAAGATTATGGACCGTATCAATAGAAATAAGTTCAAATGGAGGAGATACGGCAAAAATAAACTATAATATAGATTATAGTGGAGACCCAACTTTTGGAACAGTTACATTTGAAAAAGGTGTTCCTACATTTATAGCAGAATAATTTTATTATTCGACAAAATTCGACTTGAAAATACAACTAAAAGTGATATAATATTCTCATAATAAAAATAAAAGGAGGATATTAAAATGTCAATGAAAAAATGTAAAGAATGTGGTTCTGAAATAAGTAGCAGTGCTAAAGTATGCCCAAAATGTGGCAAAAAATTAAAACATACGGGAATAAGAGTTTTGGCTGGAATACTAATTATTTTTATAGGAATTTGTTGTGCAATTTCCATGAATCAAAATAATACAACGCAAACTGGAAGTGGTATTGTTCAAGAACAAACAAAAGTTACATTGGAAAAATTCAATAAGATAGAAACAGGTATGACATATCAACAAGTAGTGAATATAATTGGTGAAGAAGGAACACTTTCAACAGAAAGTTCATATGGAAATCAAAGCATGAAAGTTTATTATTGGTATGCATCAAATAAAATTGCAAATGCAACAGTATCTTTTATGAATGATAAAGTAACAGCAAAAAGCCAAGTTGGTTTATAATAATAGATAAACACTTACTAAAAAGTAGGTGTTTATTTTTTTTATATTAGGAGAGTGAAAAATGGATAATTATATTAAATTAAAGGAAAAAAAGGATGTATTCAAATTAGGAATTATAGATGAAGATGGAAACATTGTAAAAGACGCAAACGGAAAAGAGGTCTGTTTAGAATTTGATTTAGCAGATATAAAATTGCCTTTAAGATATAATCAATGTGTTAATGATATAAAAAGAGCAAAAATTAACTTAAAAAGTCAAATGGTAATTATAGATAAAAAACAAGATAGACAAAGAAAAAATTGTTTAAGTGTTAACGAAGAATTAAAAGCAAAAGCGATAGAAAAATTCTTTTATGATACTGAAAAAGCAATGGATTTGTTTTTAGGTAAGGGTGGAACAAAAAAATTCTTAAATGGAAGAAATCCATACTGGGAAATGTTTGATGATTTATCTGAAGCAATAGAACCTTATATGGACAAAATGAAACTTTCAGTAAATGACATGACAAATAGAATAAAGGAAAAATATAAAATAAAAGAAAGTGATATATTAAGAAATGAATAAATATCCAAAATTTGCGCAAGTAGAAGATAGAAAATATAAAATAAATACAAACTATAAAGTTGCATTATCTTGTAACAAAATAGCAAAAAGCAATGTATCTGGAGAAGAAAGAACACTTGCAATAATTTACTTGCTTTTTGGGGATAAAGGGTTAAACAATTCACAAGATTGGAATGAATTGTTGCAAATTGCTTTAAAATATCTTAATTGTAATAAGAAAATGGAAAATAATATAGAAAATAAAGAAGTTGATATGGATTATGAACAAGATTGGGAGTATATAAAGACTTCTTTTTTTTATGATTATAAAATTAGATTAAATGAAAAAAGATATATGCATTGGTGGGAATTTTATAATCTATTATGTGGATTAAGCGACAAATGTATTTTAAATAGAATTAGATTTGTCAGAAATTTTGATGTAAGTGAAATTAAAGATAGTAAAGAAAGAGAAAAATGGATTAGACAAAAAGAAGAAGTTGCATTAAAACATGAAAATAATAAATCTTTAGAAGAAGAAAGACTAGACAAACTCTTCGAAGAACAAATGAAAGGAGAGTGATAATTTGGATGGATATTTAAAAATAAAAACAAAAATAGATAATTCGGGAGTAGATAAAGATATTTCAGAATTAGAAAATAAAATAAAAAAATTACAGACTGATAATTCAAATAAAAGTCAAGAAGCAAATATTATGCAAAGAGAAATAGATAATTATGAAAAAATGCAACAAAAAGCAGATGAATATAAATCAAAAATAGATACACTTAATAAAGAAAGACAAAATATGTTTTCTGGAAATATTACTAGAAAATTAAGTGATGAGCAATTACCTGAATATGGAAGAATTGTAACAGAGCTAGAAAGTGTAAGAAATAAATATGCTCAAACAACAAGTGAAATAGATAAACAACAACCTAAAATAGAAAAAATGTATATAAATCTCAGCAAAATAAAAGCAAAGCAAAGCGAAAATAATACAAAAATTGCTGAATACAAATCAAAAATAGATCAGATAAAAACAGATAGTATACAAAACTCTTTAAGTGGAATAGGAAATAAATTAACAGGGCAAATAAGCACAATTGGAAAAATGGCAATGGCCGTGCTTGGGATAAGAACTGCCTGGGGAGCAGTAAGGAGTGCTATTAGTATGGTGTCTCAATATAATAAACAAGTTTCAACTGATTTTGATTACATGAGATATTGTATAGCAAGTATGTTAGCTCCTGCTATTCAGGGACTAATAAAACTATTATATACTGTATTAAGCTATGTTAATGCGATATCGAGTGCTTGGTTTGGAATAAATTTATTTGGTAATGCAAGTGTGAAAAATTTTAAAAAAATGCAAAGTAGTGCAGGAGGAACAGCAAAATCAGCAAAAGAAATTCAAAAATCTTTACAAGGATTTGATGAAATGAATGTTTTACAGGATAATTCAAACAAAGATAATTCTGGAAGTAATGGAGGAGTATCGTTACCAAGCATGGACTTGAGCGGAATACAGGGAGATGTACCAAAGTGGTTACAGTGGATAATAGATAACAAAGACATAGTAATAGCTGCTTTGGCAGGTATGTTAGCAGGATTATTAGCATTAAAGCTTGGGTTTACGGGAATAGAATCATTAGGAATTGGTATTATGGTGGCAGGAATTGTTCTACTAATAGAAAATATTATTAAACTTATAAAGGACCCAAGTTGGGAAAATTTTTCTAATGTATTACTTAGTTTATCACTTGTAGTAGCAGGATTAGCGCTTGCAATTGGTGGCACATTAGGAGTGACTTTGGCAGGTATAGCATCATTGATAGCAGGAGTAGCACTTATCATACAAGGAGTTGTAGCGTATCTAAAAGATCCAACATGGAAGAATTTTGGAACAATTTTAGCAGGAATAGCGGTAGTTGTTGGAGCTGTATTACTATTAATTGGAGGGATACCAGCTTTAATAACTGGACTTATATTATTAATTGCTGCAATAGGACTAGCTATTTATAAACATTGGGATGAAGTGAAAAATGTGTTAGGGCAAGTTGGACAATGGATATATGATAATGTAATAACTCCAATTGGAAACTTTATGAAAGCGCTTATTGACTCAATAATATCAAGTTTTAAATTTTTATTTTCCATAGCTGAAGGGATTTTTACTGCATTGCTTGGAATTATAATTGCACCATTTGAAACATTGTGGGATACCGTAAAAAATGTATTCAATGGAGTACAAACAATTCTTCAAGGAATATCAAATGTATTTAAAGGAATATTTATAGGTGATATGAAAACAACGTTAGAAGGATTCAAACAAATATTTAAAGGAGTATTTGATTCTTTGTGGTCTATTGCTAAAGCACCATTAAATTTGATTATAAGAGGAATAAATTGGTTGATAAAAGGAGCAAATAAAATACACTTTGATACTCCTGATTGGGTACCTGGTATTGGAGGAAAGACTTTTGGAATTAACATACCTCAAATACCGCTATTAGCAAAAGGAGGAGTAATATCACAACCAACGCAAGCAATAATAGGAGAAGCAGGAAGGGAAGCAGTAGTCCCACTTGAAAATAATATGGAATGGCTAGATATACTAGCTGACAAATTAGCGAACAAAATAGGTACATCAGGAACGAATAATATATATTTAGATGGAAGATTAATACAAAGACAAATTGCAAAACATAAGGAACAATTAGCGTTTGCAACTAATAGATAAAAAGCTTATCGAAAGATAGGCTTTTTTAGTTAGGAGGAAGATATGTTTTTAAACAAAGACAGCTTATATATGGATAATATATCCATGGGAAAGTACTTAACACAAGTAAAATATGGATATCATAAATTATGGAGTAGTGATAGTGGTAGAGCATTAAGTGGAAAACAGAGTGGAACATTAATTGGAATTTTTCCTAAATTTACATTAAGTTTTAGAAGTTTAACCGAAAAAGAATTAACATATTTGGCACCACATTTTGATAATGCAAGACAAACTATTAAATATATAGATCCAAATAAAAATAAAGAAATATCAATTGAAACTTATTCAGGAGACTGGGAGATAGTTTATAAAAATATAAAAAAAGGACAAGCTTTTGATTTATCATTTATTGCAGTAGATAGGAGAAGGTAGGATGAAGGAAATAACTAATAAATTTAAAAAAGAAATTACTTCTTATGGAAGAATGTTAGATACAGTAATTACATATACCATAGACGATAAAGAATATTTTTTGGATAGTGATACTCTTTTCTCTGTCACTCCACATTTTGAGGGAAATATTTTAAAATCTGTAATGAAACAATTAGACATAGAATCTTCAGAGGCTATACCTAAAAATACTATAATTAATGTTAAATTTGGTGTACAAGTAGATTTAAGTTTGACAGTAGCAGAAGTACATAATATGAAAGTAAACAGGTTTAATTCATTACCTATTAATTTATTGACACCAGGACTAAAAGGGTTTGAATATATAAATTTAGGAGACTATATAGTATCAAAAGAACCAGATTATAATGCGGATTCTATAAGTTATAGTCATGTATGTTATGATATGATGTTATATTCTATGAAAGATTATGAAAAAATGAATATTACATTTCCTCTAACAGTAAAAAATTATATTAAAAAAATATGTGATTTTTTAGGGCTAACTTTTGCAAATTATAATGATACATTTGTAAATTGCGATAAACAATTAACAGAAGATTATTATTTGGGTTATGACTATACCTTCAGAGATGTTTTAGATGAATTAGCACAAGTTACAGCTTCTACTATATGTATAAATTCTAAAAACGAATTAGAAATAAGATATATATCAGAAGAAAGTGTAACAGAACTGAATGAAGATTATTTTAAAGATACAAATGTAACATTTGATAATGAATACGGGCCAATCAATTCAATAGTATTAAGTAGAAGCGGAGAAAGTGACAATGTTTTTTTACAAGATGAGGATAGTGTTAATAAAAATGGATTGTGTGAATTAAAAATAGTAAATAATCAAATAATGAATTATAACAATAGAAGTGAGTATTTGCCAGAGATATTAGGAAAATTAAATGGCTTAAAGTATTTTACAAATGATTTTGATAGTTATGGAATATGTTTTTTAGATTTATGCGATAGATACACAGCTAATGTACATGGAAAATTGTATAGCTGTGTTCTTTTTAATGATGAAATAAAAATAACACAAGGATTAGAAGAAACAATATACACAGAAATGCCAACTGAAACAAAAACAGATTATGCTAAAGCAGATAAAACAGATCAAAAAATAAATAAAGCATATATCATTATGGATAAAGTAAATAAAAAATTAGAATCTGTAATAAGTGAAGTTCAAGAAAAATCTGAAAAGTTAACTGAAATAGAACAAAGTGTTGATAGTATATCTCAAAAAGTATCAGACATAGAAGATTTAACAAATGACGTTGAGGGAGTAAAAACAATAACACTTGAAAACTGTGTAGAAGGCAAATTATTGAATTTACACATATATGGAAACAATACAGTATTTAAGTATTTGTATCCAAGTGACACATTGTATCCGAGTGATAATTTATATCCAAGCGGAGATAGCAGAATAGTGGTAACAGATAAAGATAACAATCAAACTATTTATGAGCTAGGTGTATTAGATGTATTAAGACAAAATGATGAAGTATGTGATGAGTTTATATTAGAAAATGGTCAAGCAAAAGTAATAAGAAGAGTAAACAAGAGTGGAACAGCAAAGGCAAAAGAAAGTGTTGAAGACTTAGGAAAACTTGAAATATTACTAAAAGAAGGAACTAATACAATAACAATTCAAAACTATACTGCAAGAATAAAAGCAAAATGGGCAATAAAAAGTGATTACACAGATGTATTTGCAACTAAGGTTGAAATGAATAGTGAAATAAAACAAACAGCAGATTCAATAAATCTTGAAGTAAGGAAGAAGGTTGACGAAAATGAAGTTATTTCAAAAATTAATCAAAGTGCTGAGCAAATTCAAATTGAAGCAGATAAAATCAGCCTTAAACGGTAAAGATATAAATTTAACAGGTGATAATACAATAATATCAAGTACTAACTTTAATGTGGATAAAAACGGAAATATGACCTGCAAAAATGCTAATGTAAAAGGAACTATAACAAGTAGTAATGCAACGATTACAGGAGGAAAAATAAGAGTACAAGGAGACAGATCGTCACAGGATATATTAAGAGTTGAAAATAATAATAATAATTCTATATTTTCATATATGCAACCAATAGGAGCAGGTTTTGTTAGAGGAGGAGTAGATAAAGCAATTTATATAACGGTAAGCGATAATATATCATCTATTGAACTAAATAATTCAGGTTATTCGTCAGAAATAAGGAATGATAAAATAACTACTCCATCTTTAATTCAAACATCATTGGCGGAGCATAAAAAGAACTTTGAAAAACTACAAGACAATGCACTAGAAACAATTAAAAATATAGATATATATAAATACAACTTAAAAAGTGAAAAAGATACAGATAAGAAACATATAGGTTTTGTAATTGGAGACAACTACAACTATTCAAAAGAAGTGACAAGCATAGATAATCAAGGAGTAGACAATTATTCATTTACAAGTCTATGCTGTAAAGCAATACAAGAATTATCACAGCAAGTAGAAAAACTAGAAAAACAGTTAAAGGAGGAAAAAAATGAACAAAATTGATTTTAAAAATGGTAGCCAACCTGCGATAAACGATACAAACTTGAACTTAATGCAAAAAAATATAGAAAAAGAATTTGGATATAAAAGTGGAGTTGTTTTGTATGAAAATGAAAATGGAACACAAAATGACATAACATTATCCCAAAGTGTAGCTGATTTTGATTGTATAGAAATAATATTCAAGAGAGATAGTGGATATTTTTCAGGCAGATATAGAAATGCAAATGGGAAGACAGTAGTTGCGACTTCAAGTTTCTTTGATACTAATAGTTTTTATATGTATTCATCTCAACTAGCAATAAATGAAGATAAAATAGAATATAAAAAGCATGGACTTTGCTATGTTAGTAACAATGCTACATCAGCAGGAAATGATGATAATGTAAAAATTGTACAAGTTCTAGGTTATAAATAGGAGGAATAAAATGAGCGAAACAACAAATTTAAAATTAAAGAAACATGATAATCCTGAGACAAATACAGAAAAGTTTGATATAGAAAATTACTTAAATGGTAACTGGGATAAGATAGACAAAAATGTGGGCGAAGTCAACACAGATATATCAAACATAAACTCAAAGAATAAAGAACAAGATACAAATATAGGACAACTACAAGAAAACACAGAAACATCAAGTAATAAAATATCAGAACTAGAAAAAGAGTTAAAAGAAACACAAGAAGACTTTTATCAGGCAAGTGTACGAGGACAAGCAAGCGGAGAATACATACACGTAGAAGACAGTAGCAACTGCAGAAGCATAATTGGAATTGGTGGAAATCACGAGCAGGAGACGAGAAGTGGAAAGAACTATCTAAATACACTTGCTAAGTACAAAGCAGGAGAAAAAGTGACAGTAGATGGAATTACATATATATTTAATGAAGATGGCTCAATAACTTGTAATGGAACTGCAACGGCAGACTCAGTCTTGACTTTTTCATTAGGATTACAAACAATAAATGGCTCAAGTAAAAAAATAGTTGGAATGCTAACAGGTACGCAAGTACCAAAAAAAATAAGCATATTGGCATATACAAGTGATTGGAGTAAAAATACATTTACAATACTTTCAAACGTCAATAAGAATATAACAACAAATATGCAAGAAAATATCGATTATACAATATTTAGGATAATAGTATACAAAGAAACAACACTGAACAATCAAACAATATATTATCAAATATTAGATACATCAGTGAATGATTTAACATACGAACAATACGGAGTAATGCCAAGTACAGACTACCTAAGTGAGGTTAAGTGTGTTGGAAGTAATGTGAATGAGTTTGATATAGACACTGTGAAAGATGGATTTTTGAATGAAAAAACAGGTGAAATAATTTCAAACAATTCTTGGAAATGTTCAGATTTTATAGAAATATTACACAAAACGTATACTTTTGGATGGGAGAGTAGTTCAGATTATTTTCAAGTAAACGTATGTTATTATGATGAAAATAAAAAGTTTTTATCAGGAAAGTCATATGGCTTTCGTGGTACATTTAATAACACATTTGAAGTTGTAAACAATGCTAAGTATATGAAAATTGCTTATAGTGTATCAGTTCGCGGTGAATTAGTAACAAGAGAAAAAATAAAATTAGAAAAAGGTAAAGTAGCCACACCGTACAGCAAATATGGTCAAGGCTGTGTAAAAGTAACTAAATGTAATAAGAATTTGGCAATAAAAAATGTAAAAGGATATTTTAGTATGAGTGATTTTAAAATAAAAATTGATAATAATTCAGAATCATTTTTATTTTATGCAGAAAAAGGGAAAGAATATACACGCAGTTGCAAAGTCAATCTAGATAGAAATAGAATCGGAAAAATAGATACTTTAGATGTAACACAAGGAATGACAGTTTTAAATGGACAAGAAATTAATTCTAAGAAATTTATATGTGACGATTCTGGCATATATATTTGGTTTGTTAATTCTACATTGAACGATAGTATAAAAGAAAGTTTTCAAATAGAAGAAAGCTCAACAGAAAGTTCATTCGAACAACACGAAGAGAAATCATACATAATGCCAGTTCAACAAGAAATGCTAGTAAATGACTATCTTGATTATGACAATGAAGAAGAAGTTCACATATGGGGAAAGAAAATATTAACAGGAGATGAAGGTTGGAGAATGCCAAGTTCCAACGATACGAATGCGGTTTTTACAAATTTATCTAATACAGACTTTTGTGATTTTAAAAGTGATACAGACGTACAATATTGTAATTATTTTAAATATAAAGGAATAGCGCAAGGATTTGCTGTGGCATTAAATAAAGGTGTAGGAATATATTCTTTTTATTCAGTTAATAAGTATGAATATTTTGTCGCACCAAAAGCAATAGCAAGCTCAGTGAATGAATGGAAAGTATGGTTAAAATCACAATATGATGCAGGAACACCAGTAGTTGTATACTATCAACTAGCAACACCAACAAGGCTAAAATTTACAGACGAACAAAAAGCAGTAGCAAAAGAACTAAACAACGCAAGAACATATAAAAACGTAACAAACATAACAACAGATAGTAAAGCAATACTAAGCTTAGACTATGTAAAAGACCAAGAAACACAAAATCAAAAAATGCAAAATGAAATAGACGAAATAAAGCAGTTATTAAGCACAACACAAACAAGTGCAATGCTATTAGATAACTTGCAAAAAGAAGTAGAAAGTGAGGTGGAATAAATGATAGTTGAATTATTAAAGAAACTAATAACAAAAAAATACTACAAAGAAAAAGCAGACATTGAAAACAAACTAAATGTATTTTATGCTATGAGCAAAATCAGTGATGAAGAATATAGCGAATTAACATTACTTGTAGAAGATACATATGTAGAAGTTGAAGAGACTAACGAAGAACTAGCCAAGGAGGAAGAATAATGCAAGATACAGAACTAATCGAAAAAGTAGCACACTTAGAAGAACGAGAAAAGTCAAATACAAAAAGAATAGATGCTGTTGAAAATAAAGTTGAAAATATATATGACTTAACATTAAGTGTAAGAGAAATAGCAACAGAAATGAAAGCAATGAGAGAAGACCAGAACAAAATGAACGAACGCTTGAAAATAATAGAAGAAAAGCCAATTAAGGATTATGAAGACACAAAAAAACAAGTAAAAGGTAAGGTAATTTCTTTTATAACTGGAATTGTATTAACAGCAATAGCTTTTGCGTTAGGACTAAGTAAATTTATGTAAGAGGTGATAACAATGAAAGAAAAATTGAAAAATATATTTAAAAATAAAGAGCGTACAATTGCTTTTATAATATCAATATTATGTGCTAGTTCTTTACTATTAAATTGCTATTTAGAATATGACAGAACAGGACAAGTTGATACAAATAAAATATCAGAAGCAATAAATACAGTAGTAGATGAAATAAACAAATCTAGTACAGAAATACCAAATCTAACAGAAACAGACGAACAATCATTAGAAGTTCAAGAAACAGAGTCAGAAGGCTTTGAAGAACAAGGAATAGTAGCATATGAAGGCTCAGAAAAAGCACCAAATGTTCAATTAGGAGAATATGCAGGATTAACATATTATTCACAATTAGACAATAGATGGCGTTATAATATGTATTCTAGTGTAGGAGATAGTTCACAAACAATAGGAACATCAGGATGTGGACCAACAAGTGCAGCAATGGTTGTTTCAAGTATAAAAGGAAATATAACACCAGATTCAATGGCAAATTTATATGTAAATTATGGCTATCGTTCAGCAAATCAAGGTACATATTGGAGTGCATTCAAATGGACCGCTGATGTGTTTAATATTGGATATAGCGAATGTTATAAATTAGATGATGCAGTAGCAAAATTAAAAGATAATCATTATATAATAGCAAGTTGTAATCAAGGCTTATTTACATATGGAGGACATTTTATAGTTTTAACAGGAGTTGAAGGAGATTATATAAAAGTATATGACCCTTATTTGTATAACGGAAAGTTCAATGTAAGTTCTAGAAGAGGAAAAGCAACAGTAAGTGGTAATACAGTATATGTATCAATAGAAAACTTTAGAGCATATGCTAATTACCAAAAATTCTTCTGTTTTAAAAATGATAGAACAGACATAAAAGAAAATACAACTACAACAGTAGTAACAAATAACACAACATCAAATGTAAATACAGTAAATTATCAAGTTAGAATTACAGCAAATGGTGGTTTGAATATTAGAACAGGAGCAAGTACATCATATTCAAGAGTTGGTGGATATGCAAAAGGCTCAATAGTAACTATATTAGCAGAGTCAAACGGATTTGGAAAAACAAATCTAGGCTGGATATCTTTAGCATATACAAGTAGAGATATCAACACATTAAATACTGTTCAAACAGTTGGACAAACTAAAAAAATAACTAGAGATAGTATCTTATATAGTAATTCAAATTTAACAGGCTATAGATATAATTACAAAGCAAATACAACTATAACAATACTACAAAACATATCAAGTAATGTAGATAAAATTAGAGTTAATATGACTGGTAGAATTGCATACATAAACAAAAGTAATTACACAAATGTATCAGCAAAACAAAGTACAACTAGAAAGATAAAAGCATGTACATTATACTCAAAATCAAATTTGAGTGGTGTAAGATATCAATATAAAGCTAATACTTCTGTTGTTGTTTTGCAACATGTTAATTCTTATGTTGATAAGGTAAGAGTTAGAATGACGGGTAGAATTGCTTATATTAATGTTAATAATTATAGATAAAAAAAAGAGGTAAGTTGATTAATTTCAATTTACCTCTTTTTGTGTTTTATGGCTTAAAATCAAGGTATATAATTACATTGATTAAAAAATAAAACGGCTTAAAATTGATTGTGAAGGCTTGATTTTTGGCTAAAAATAAGCATTTTTTACTTGAAATCATATAAAATTTATGATATAATGTTGACAGATAGAAAAAGAAATGTTACAATTTTGTAACAGAAATATTACATTTATTTTAAATAATTGTAATATCTATTGACACAAATGAATAATAATATTATTATAATAAAAAAAAGAAAGAGAGAACTTCTTCTCTCTGTCTATCGCTTATCTAATTGAATTGGAGTTCTCCGCACGAACTTCAATTTTTTCTTTTGAGAAAGATAGGTATGTATTGTATCTTATTGTGGCACACAAAAACACAAAAAATCCAATTATAAATGCTATTAAAGCTCTACCGAGATATTTTATTGCTAAAACGTTGATGTTACTTTTTTCCAACTTTATCACTCCCTTCTTAGCAAAGTTTAAACTGCGGAACAGGTACAGTTTATCAACAGTTATGGAAGAAAACTGCCTTGCTATCAGCAGCATAACTGCTGATTAATATACCTGTTGCTAGAGTGATATATAAACGATAAACACAATATATCAAAAATATAAGATAATGTCAATAAAAAGTCGAAAAAACTGTGGATAATTTTTTATGAATTGTGGAAAGAAATTTTAAAAATGTGGATAACTTTGTAAAATAATGTAAAATTTTCGACACCGTTCGACACACAGAATTAACATAATGTGCTATAATCTATGTAGAGGTGATAAATATGAACGAAGCATATATTAAATCACTACAAATGATGAAATATTTAAAAATAAGATTAACAAGAAAGCAGTATACAGAATTAGCAAAGAGATTTAACTTGTTAAGTATACAGAGTTTGCAATTTATGTCAAAAAGAAGTTATGAAAGTATAATGAGAGCAATTTTAAAAGATGCATAATTAGTCCCAGTATGGGACTTTTCTTTTTTTGTATAAAATTTGTAATATTGTAAATAATATAAATATGATTAATTATTATGAAAAAAGTAAAAAAGAATTTAAAAAATATATAAAAAAGAATCCACATGTGACAAGAGAAGAGTGGGATGAGTATGCTCATCAAAATCACTTATTTAGTGCACTTACTTTGTGTTCTCATGAAATAACAGAAAATACATTAGAAATATTACAAAAGCATAGTAAGAATGAGTTTGAATTTTTAAAAGAAATGTTTATAATAATTCCAAACAATCGTTTAATAATTTTAAAGAATAAAATAAAGAAAATTATTGGCTTAAAAAGAAAAAGCGAGGAAAAGGATGCAACAAGATAATATAAAAAGAATCAGAAGTTTAAGAAATAAATTGCATAAAAGCATAAAAAAGAACGGCTTAGATTCAAACGAGACACGAAAAATAAGTGACGAAATGGATAAGTTAATAAATGAATATTATAATAATATACAACAAATAGAATATCCTGCTGACAGCGAAATGAAATTATATTATGAATATTCATACAGAGCATTAAAAACAGTTGTACAACAGTTAGAACGATTTCCGTCTACACAAGAGTGGAATAAATTTGCAAAAGAAAATTGTTTACTAAGTAGTATGTCAATGCAATATATTTCAAAACTGAACTGGAATTATTTGAGAACAAAAGTATTAAGAGAATTAAATATGAATATATAAAAAAATTAAAAAAATTTTTCCGCACAGTTACTGACTTTGCGGACTTTTTTGTCGAAAACGAGATTGGAAAACTTGACATTATTTTTCATTCATATAAAATAAGAAAGAAGAAGATAGTTGACGGCAATCTTTTATCTTCTTCTAACCACAAATTCATACTTAAAAATAAGTACATATACAGTATAACTTCTTAAGTATGAAATGTCAAATTTTATATGAGAGGAAGTTTTAACTATGAAAAATGTAGTAGAAAAAGAAGTAAAAATATTAACAAAAAATGATGAAGGATTTATAAATCTTTTAAGAAAAATATGTAATGATTTTAAAGTAGATAATTATAAAATAGAAATAGAACAATTCTTAAAAAAAATAGGTGAAAATAGATAATATTTTTAGCCACTTTTTAGCCACTAAGTTTAGCATAATGTAGAAATGACTAGAAATGATTGAACCTGAAAATGGTTAAAAATCAAGGAAAAATAAAAAATAGAAATGCAGAAAAATACTAAAATCATTTCCCACCTTCGCTACCAATAAATTAGCTCATTTGAGGGCTTTTTTTTATTGCGATTTTTTGAGAATGTATGCAAAATGTATGCAACGAGATTTTTTTAACTAGAAATAATGCTTGAAACTGGGGATTCTAATACATAATTTAAAAAGTATGGTTACAAGTAGAAAAATAATATTTAGCAATTATAATTTTAAACTTAATGAAGAAGTGGAAATTTGTTTAGATGATGTAATTGATATAGAATTAGGACAAGAAATTATATTACAAATGAACGGAAATTATAACATTTACATTAGTACATAAAAAGTAGGAGATGTTTCTTCCTACTTTTTGATTTGCTCTTTTTCTATTGCAAGTAAGCAACCCTCTAGTTTTATTTTATTTTCATTGGTCAAATTATTATATCTAAAAATTAAATTTTCTACATTTTCGTTTTTTGTATTATTGGAATCCTTATTTACATTAGGGTTATCTGTTCTTCCTAATAAATAATCAATACTACAATTTAAGTAGTCAGCTAATTTGATAAGAACGTCTTTCGATGGAAAAGCATTTCCATTTTCATATTTAGAAATAGATTCCTGAGTTATTCCAATATCCATAGCAATTTTTAGTTGATTTATATTTCTTTTTTCTCTTATTTTTCTAAGATTTTCCATTGAAGAATACCTCCTTATATAGTATATGAATAATAAGTATATTATATTAGGAAAATTAATTATTTTTAGTCGTCAAAGTTATTTACAAATATGAATAATAGTTATATAATTATATTGTCGAAAATTGTAGAGTTGTTATTAATATTCCAATATGTATTTTTTAAGGGGGTGAACAATCAAAAGAATAAAATGGAATTATATGTAGAAAGCCCTAGTACGTAAGAATTTTAACCAGATTATTAGAATAAATAGGAAATCTATTTTGGCATAAACTAGAAACAAGATAACTCAAAATCTACACTAAGCAAATTAAATATAAAATTTTGAAAGGAAAAATTAATATGGAAAAGAAAACTAAAAAAATTATATTGTCATTAATAGGGATATTGGCAATAATAGTAGTGTTATATTTTATATGTTTTTACAGGGGAACGACAGAAAATAATAAAAAATCCCTAACGATAGCAGAAGAAATAACATTGAATGATAATGAAAAGGAATTACTTGCAGAATTGATAAATGTAAATAACAAATTACAAAATCCAGAAACAAAAGAAAATGCAAATACAACAGATTATACAGAAATTGCAAAACCAGCAGAGCCAACATCATTAAAAGATTTTTGTAAAAAAATATATGAGGCTAGGAAAACAACAAACGAACATGGAGAAACAATATATTTATTCGATATGGAAACAATAGGGAAAAATCAAGAAACAATAAGAAGAATATTTGTAACTAAAAATGGAGAAATAGTTGGTTGCACATTTGTAGAAAGTGATTATGCAGATAGCTTAGAAGAAATGGAAAATACAACAGTAAATAATGGTGGTATAAATTTAGGCAAAGACTTTGTAAAAGTAATTTTTGATGGTTTGACAAATTCAATAAATGAAACTTGGGAAAAGGCAACTGTATATAATGACGTAAATTATAACAATATTATAAATAAAATTTAAAGGGGATGTAATATATGGAAGATAAAAAAATAAATATTAAAGACAATAAAAAAATTGTTCTAGGTATAGCTGGAATCATTATAATTGTTATTATAATAGCATTTTTAAAGTATTTGAATAATCCGGTTGTGAAATTTAAACAAAACCTTGATAATGTAGATGTTTCAAAATTACAAGAAATATATAGCACTACACAAAGTTATGATGAAAAAAAGAAAATCGAAAAAATTTTTCAAGACAAATTAAAGTATCTTGTAGAATCATTTGTAAATGGTTCAAAAGATTATGATAATACAATAGAAGAAATTAATAGATATTCTAATATAAAGGAATTTGAAAACAGTATAAAATCGGCTAAAGATGATATTGAAAATGTAAAATCTTCAAAAGATAGTTTTGTTGAGGGACAAAAATATGAAAAAGATGAAAATATATTAGAAGCTATAAAGAGTTATTCTAAAGTAATAGAGCTAGACAAAAATAATTACAAAGTTGCACAAGATTATATTAAGAACAACAAGGAAAATTTAAAGGACAAAACTTTAGCAGAAGTAGATTCTTTAATTTCAAACAATGACTATGTAACAGCTAACCAAAAGATTAAAGATTTACAAGATGTTATAAGCAATGATACCGAAATCACAGAAAAAAGCAATCAAATAAAAGATAAAGCTAAGGAACAAGAAATCGAAAAATATAAGAATGAACAAGAAGTAACTGTTGAAAGTGCAAAAATCCTAGTACAAGATGATAGATATAAATCATTGTATCCAGATATGATAGAAGTTGTAATAAAAAATAATTCTAATAAAACAATTAAAGATTACAATGTAGCAGTTTTAGCTTATGATAATAATAATTATCCACTAAAAATAAAGCCTCAATTTAACTACAATGGTGGAGGATTTGAATTTACAGGACAAGCAGATAATGTAAATGTAGTTGCAGGTGCAACTGGTGGCAAAAATTATGGTTGGAAGTTAGATTCAGCTCACGGAATATCAAAGGTAATTGCTATTGTGAAAGATGTAACATATTATGATGGAACAACTTGGGACAATCCATATTATACTTATTGGATAGAACAGTATAAGGAGAAACCTTTACAATAATTGAATATAAGGCTCGTACAGAATTAATATAAAAGTAAATTAGATTAGTTACTTAATGACTTAACTGAGGGATTTTTAGATGATGACAGTATAATTTATTATAGATAATATAAAAATTGAAAATATAACTATTTTTACTATAAATGAACTTACAAAAAACTATTTAATAAATATTACATTTCTATGACAATATGTATAAAACAAAATAATTGTAAAATTTTACTGTGTTCGCTTGTTTTTTAGTAAAAAATATTATATAGTGTTATACATAGAAAATGAGAATAAGCGGAGTGTGTTGCCACCTTTAACTCTTTGATGTTTACATACTACTTCCACGACTTCTGGTTGTGAGATTGATATATGGGGGTGGTTAATATGGTAGAATCAGCATTATTAAGTATTACATATCTACTTTTCTTTGGATTAGTAGGAATGACTATCATAAATGTTGCCTTGTTAATCATCATTTGTATTTTACTACATAGGCAATAAAAAATAAACCATTCTGCTTTTGACCGAGTGAATGGTTTATCTATTTCTTCGGCAACCACTTTCGTGGCTCTCATTTTCTATTTTTATTATACACAGATTTTTATAAAAAGTCAATTTTTTATAGTAATATTTTATAAAAATGTATGCAACCGTGTATGCAACTAGAAAATAATATTTAATATAAATAGATAATACATAGAGTTACTTTATTGGCAAAAAAATACCCCGCCTTAGCCGTAAGATGTCTTGAATTTTTAAGGACCTGCTCCTAAAAACAGGTGGGTGCCTACCAAAATATTCCTGGGCTTCTTACATAAAATGCAAGCATGCACGCCATACTTTGAGATTGGCTCCTCTTACAAACTTGTAGGTTCTAAAAATTCTGTCTACACGCACTATGCAGGGAAAATTAATTACTATTTATTAGGTTAATTAGAGTTTAACATACAATAAAAAAACTTTCAAATTTATTAAGTTTATATAAAATTGATTTGATATTATTTATATTATTTTATCTCATTTTTTATAATTTATTCTCACTTTATTTTAATTTTTAAAACTTGTTTTATTAAAGCAAATATGATAAAATTTTTTAAGTAGGTGTGTAAAAAAATAATATGTAAAATTTAATCTTCTTTAAATTCATTACTAAGTTTTCCAATGGCCTTAGTTTCAATTCTAGAAACATATGAACGAGAAATACCCATCATATCTGCAATCTCATGTTGTGTTTTAGGCTTATGGCCACCTAACCCAAATCGTAATTCTATAATAGTTTTTTCTCTATCTTTTAAAACTTCTCCAATTTTTTTATACAACTTTTTGATTTTCATTTTTAAATCAACTTCATCTTCTATATTTCTATCATCATTTTCTAAAACTTCTTGTAGAGTAACAACATTATCATCTTTATCTTTTCCAATAGGTTCATTTAAATAAACTTCGGCATTTAATTTTTTTGTAGAACGCAAATGCATCAAGATTTCATTATCAATACATCTCGAAACATATGTACTAAGTTTTGAACCTTTATCCACATTAAAACTATTTATACCTTTAATCAATCCAATTGTGCCAATAGAAATTAAATCATCTGGGTCAACTTTAGTATTTGAATATTTCTTAACAACATGTGCAACTAATCTTAAGTTTCTTTCTATTAGAATATTTCTAGCCTCTTCATCATTATTTTTCATTTTTTCCAAGTAGATTTTTTCTTCTTCGCTTGTTAATGGCTCGGGAAATAAATTATTTCCAGTTATATAGCCGAACAACAAACATTGATGATTTAAAAAATTGAAAAAAACCAAAAATTCCAATACTACAAAGTGCTTCTATCATTATTGCACCTCCAAATCTTATATATAAAATTATATGTTAAAAAAAATTAAAAGTGCAAGTACAAAAAGATTTAATAATTTTATTGTAAAAAGCAGTAAAATATGATATAAAAAGTATAGAAATAAACAAAAGAAAGGGATAATTTAATGGAAAAAAATCAAAATTTAAATAACAAAAATTATATAGAATATTCTACAAAAATATTTGATAGTATAAATAAAGAAAGACCATCATTTATACTCAAGGATTTAGAAGTAAAAAATGATAAAGGTGATATTAATAGAATTCTTGCAATAATACTAAAATATAAAATCAATAGCAAAGAACAGGAAGCAGTCATAGGAACTATACAAAGTACAACAGACAGAACTGAAAAGGCAAAAACTATAATTCAGTATTTAACTGAACAGTTTCATGAGAATTTTGATGAAAAACCAGGATTTGATGGTTACTATAAATTAATGCAATATAAAAAAAAGGATGGTGTTCCTTTTGAATTAACAGTTGAAGGCACCAATATGCTTGCAATTAAAGATAAAAAGAATGTTCAAATAGCAAAGACATTTAGCAATAATGAAAATGGTAAAATGAATAAAATCTTTGTTGATGAAGATATTGAAATCATGAAAAAACAACAAAATATTGAAATGTTAAAATATATAAAAGAAAAAGAGCAAGAAAAAAAGTGGAATGCAAGAAGAGAAAAAATATTAAATCAACTCGAGAAAGAGAGCAAAGAAGAAAAACAAAAATTTATAAATGGGGAAAAAATAACAAAATTTATAAATGACACAAATGAAGATAATGACAAAAAAAGAGAATTGGTTGGTGATTATCTTGTAGAATGTTTTGAAAGTAATGATGTCATAAAAAATAATTTGGCTAATGGATATGCTCAAATGCAAGAAAAAGCATATGCAATTAATGTAAGAGTCGCATTAGAAGAACAAAGAGACAAATGTTATAAATTAATTCAAATAGAACAAGATAAGCAGAATGTAAATGAAGTTCGAGTTGGTAAAATTCTTAATCTTATAGATAATATAAATGAATATTTAAATTTATTTGAATTAATAAAAGAAAAAAGAAATTGGAATGCAAATTTTACGTATAAAGCCAAAAAAATGGATTTTAAAGAAGTAAAAAGATTGTGTGAAATATATAATCCAAAGGATAAAGAAATAGTAAAATATTTAGATTTAAAAGAAAAAACATTAAGTGACGAAAAACTAAATAAATCAGGAAAGGAAAACGAATATAAAGATTCTGAAACTATGCAAAATTTAGATGAATTTCTAGTAAAAAGTTGTGTACAAGACTATACAAAACCTAGTGATTTATATTCTGCAAAAAATGTTGTAATAGAAAATGGAAAATATATGGTCAAAAAAATATATGATCATCTTGTAAGAGAAATGATTGACTATAATAGTGATATTTTAAGTGTATATAATAAATATGCAGAAAAAAGTGATGGAGTAAAAACATATTCAGTAGATGAACATAGAGATAAGGAAAGAGAGTTTTCAAAAATTGTAAAAAAAGTTTCAAATAAAATAATTGAAGATGAGAAAATACATCCTGATGGGGATGATAATGCGAGCAGATAAATCTAGGAAATAAAGGGGTGATTATATGACAATATCAGAACTTATAAAAAAAGGAATGATAGAATTAAAGAATGGAAACATAGAAGAACCAAAATTGAAGGCGAGACTATTAATGCAATATGTATTAAATAAATCAAGACAATATGTAATTGTAAATGATAGGGAAGAACTTGATAATATTAAAGAAAAACAATATTTGGAAGAAATAAAAATATTAAAAAAAGGAGTTCCAAATGAACATATAACACACCAAAAAGAATTCATGAAATTAAGTTTTTTTGTAGATAAAAATGTTTTAATTCCAAGACAAGACACAGAAATATTAGTTGAAGAAGTTATAAATATTGCAAAAAAAAATAATGCAAAAAAAATATTAGACTTGTGTACGGGAAGTGGTGCAATTGCTGTATCACTTGCTAAGTATTTGCCACAAGCAGAAATTACAGCAATTGATATAAGTAATGAAGCGTTAAAAATTGCTAAGAAAAATGCAATTAGTAATAATGTTGAAAATCAAATTACATTTATAAGTTCAGATATGTTTACAAATTTAAATGAAGAAAAATTTGATATAATTGTATCAAATCCTCCATACATAAAAACTAATGTTATAAAAAATTTAGATATTCAGGTGCAAAATGAGCCATATATAGCATTAGATGGCGGAAAAGATGGTTTGGATTTTTATAAAAAAATTATTAATGAATCTTATCAATATTTAAAATATAATGGATATTTATGTTTAGAAATTGGATTTGACCAAAAAATAGATGTTATTGAACTTATTGAAAATACAGAAAGTTTTACGGGGACATATTCAAAAAAAGATTTGTTTGATAATGATAGAATTATAGTTACACGATTAAAATAGTTTTGAGAAGTATGGTTTAGAGGTATTTAAGTTAGATGGTGTAAAATAAAAAAGTAGTGAACTTATAAAATGGAGAATAGGAGGTAAGAAAATGTCTTTTTCATCAGATTTAAAAGAAGAACTTAGTAAAATAAGCAATTTAAATAAAAAAGATGAAGTAAAATATGAGCTAATTGGATATTTGATTTCAAAAAATGCTTCAGTTGTAAAAAATAATGTAAGGTATGCAACAGAGAGTGAGTACAATATAAATCGTTTTTCTAAGTTGTTAAGAAATTTGGATATTGATAACAATATTGAGTTTGATGGAAAATCATTTATAATTACCTTTAAAGTAAAAAATCTTATAGAAGAAGTTGAGGTTGTTGAGAATCAATTAGAAATAAAATCCAATGTTGATTTTGAGGATATAAAAACAATATCAAGTGGGCAGAGTGAAAAATTGGTTCAAAATGATATAAATAATAAATTAATAGTTATAGAAAATGATAATTGCAAAAGAGCAATTGTAAGAGGAGCGTTTTTAGGAGCGGGGTCAATAAATAATCCTAGTAGAACATATCATTTAGAAATAAATTTATCAACAAAAAATAATATGGAATTTTTGGATGAAATATTAAAACAGTGTAATATAAGATGCAAAAAATTAGAAAATAATAATTCAATTTATTTGAAAGATGGAGAAGAGATTTCAGCAATTATTGCTTTATTTGGAGCAAGTAGTAGTGTTTTGAAATTTGAGGATATACGTGTTCAAAAAGAAATGAATGGCAAAGTAAATAGAATTGTTAATTGTCAGTCTGCTAATTTGAACAAAACATTGAATGCGTCTGTTGAACAAATTGATGCTATTAGAAGGTTACAACAGTCTAACAAATTTAATAATTTAGATGATAATCTTAAAGAAATTGCTTTACTTAGATTAGAGTATCCAGATATGTCTTTGGTTGAACTTGGAAAAAAATTGAAAGAACCACTTGGAAAATCAGGAGTTAATTATAGATTAAAGAGAATTATTAAAATTGCAGAGGATTTATAAAGGAAGTTGAAGATGGAGTTAGGAATATATGTGCATATACCTTTTTGCGTTAAAAAATGTGATTATTGTGATTTTATATCATATTCAAATTGCTTTGATATGCAAGAGAGATATGTTGAAAAATTATTAGAAGAAATTGAAGAAAATAAAAATTTATTAAGAAATAATTTTATAAGTACCATTTATATTGGAGGAGGTACTCCATCAGCAATAAAGCCTGAACTTATAAAAAAGATTTTGGATAAGATTTATGATGTTGCAGAAATAGAAATTGAGAAAAATAAGGGTACATCAAACGGTGGTAAAAAAGTAATTGGAAATGAGATGCCAGATAAAAAAGAAAAAATTGAAATTACAATTGAGGTAAATCCAGGGACTACAACAAAAAATAATCTACAGATGTATAAAAATTGTGGAATAAATAGATTAAGCATAGGACTTCAAAGTACTGATGATGATATTTTAAAAAAAATTGGAAGAATTCACAATTATGAACAATTTTTAGATACATATAAATGGGCAGAAGAAGCGGAATTTGAAAATATAAATGTTGATTTAATGCTAGGACTTCCTGGACAAGATATTGGAATTCTAAAAAATAGTTTGGAAAATGTAGTTAATTTAAAGCCAGAACCAAAGCATATATCTGTGTATTCTTTGATAGTAGAAGAGAACACAAAAATAGAGCAAAGAATTGACTCAGGGGAATTAAGTTTGCCAGATGATGAAGAAGAAAGAAGACAATATCATTATATGAAAAATTTCTTAGAGTTGAATGGGTATAAACATTATGAAATATCAAATTTTGCAAAGCCTGGGTTTGAATCAAAGCACAATATGAATTGCTGGGAGCAAAAACAGTATGTTGGCTTTGGAGTTGCGGCACATTCATATGTAAATGGTGTAAGGTACGCAAATACTACTGATTTGAAGGAATATTTGAATGTAGATAAAAGTAAAAAAAATGGAAATGTAAAAAGCATGGAAAATAAAATAAAAAATGAGAATAAAATCGGGAAAGAGAATGAAAAAGTTGGTTTTAAAAACGTTAGAATTATTGAAGAAATTCAAAATAAGTTAGATATGGAAAAAGAATTTATGATGTTGGGACTAAGAAAACTTGACGGCATTAGCATTTCCAAATTTGAGCAGAAGTTTGGGGAAAATCCGATTTATTTGTTTAGAAATGAGTTGCAAAAATTGGTTGAAGAAGATTTACTTGAGGTCGATTTGGATGATATTAAATTAACTAGCAAAGGGCTAGATTTAGCAAATTTAGTTTGGGAAGAGTTTGTATAAAAAATGTCGTTTTTGGGACGGTTCTGTTTGAGACGTCAGGGTAAAAAAAGACATAAAAATATGGAGAAGTGATAGAAAATGAAAAATATTAAAGATTATGATTTAGAAGATTTAAAAAAAGAACTTGTAGAAATAGGAGAAAAACCATTTAGAGCAGAGCAAATATTTAAATGGTTATATCAAGAAAAAGTAAAAGAATTTGACGAAATGACAAATCTATCTTTAGCATTAAGAGAAAAATTAAAAGAAAATTATACAATTTGCAATTACAAAATTTTAAGAAAACAAGAGTCAAAAGATGGAACAATCAAATATCTATTTGACGTATTAGATGGTAATGCAATAGAAACAGTATTAATGAGTTATCATCATGGATACAGTATTTGTGTATCTTCACAAATTGGATGTAAAATGGGATGCAAATTCTGTGCATCAACAGGAATTAATTTTATAAGAAGTTTAACATCAGGTGAAATTGTTGAACAAATTTTAGCTGTTGAACAAGATACAGGTGTTAGAATTTCTAATGTTGTGTTTATGGGAATAGGTGAGCCTTTAAATAATTATACTAATGTTGTAAATGCAATTAGAATTATAAACAATCCAAAGGGACTAAATATTGGAGCAAGACATATAAGCGTTTCTACAAGTGGGTTGGTACCTGGTATTTATAGATTAGCAGAGGAAAATATTCAATGTACATTATCTATTTCTTTACATGCAACAAATAATGAAAAAAGAAGTAGTATGATGCCTGTAAATAATGCTTTTCCAATTGAAGAATTGATGCAAGCATGTAAGGATTATATTGCCAAAACGAATAGAAGAATATCTTTTGAGTATGCATTGGCAAAAGATAATAATGATAATCTTGAGGATGCTAAGGAGTTAGTTAAGTTGTTGCATGGTATGTTATGCCACGTTAATTTGATTCCTATTAATAAAATTGAAAATGGTGCTTATTCTAAGTCTTCTAATGATAATATTATGAAGTTTAGGGATTATTTGAATGATCATGGAATTGTTGCTACTATTAGAAGAGAACTTGGTTCTGATATTGATGCGGCATGTGGACAGTTGAGAAGAAAAAATTTGAAAGAAGATAAATAAAATTTTGGGATTAGGGGACGAATTTTAACGGGATTGGGGGACGGGTCTTTAATCCCGAAAATTTTTTGCGTAAAACTTCGGGATTAGAGACCCGTCCCCCAATCCCGTTAAAATCCGTTCTCCAATCCCGAAATTTTATAGTATAATACAAATTAATCCTCCTGAACCCTCATTAACAATACGTTCCAAAGTCTCTTGAAGTTTCATTTGAGCATCTTCTGGCATCTTAGAAAGTTTAGTCTGTAAGCCTTCATTAACAAGTTCATGCAAACTCTTTCCAAAAATATTAGATTCCCAAATTTGTTTAGGGTCATTCTCAAAACCAGAAAGTAGATAATTTACCAATTCTTCAGACTGTTTTTCAGAACCAACAATAGGTGAAACTTCAGTAGTTACATTTGTTTTTATCATATGAATGCTTGGGGCAGTTGCCTTTAATTTCACACCAAAACGTGAGCCCTGTTTAACCATTTCAGGTTCCGCTAAAACTAAATCATCAATTGATGGAGTAACAATTCCATAGCCTTTTGCATTGACTTCTTCCAAAGCATATGCAATTTTATCATATTTTTTCTTAGCAGAAGAAAGGTTTGTAATAATCCCAAATAAGTCGCCTTCATTTTCAACATTGACACCAGTGATTTCTGATAATACTTTGTAGAATAAATTTTCTTTTACATCAATTTGAATTTTAACATTACCAGAACCAAGTTCAATATTTGTAATTGTAGTTCTAGAAATTATTTCAGTTTGACTTATTTTTTGTGTACAATTTGAAATATCTTTTAAAACATTTGCATCTGCAAATGCGTCTTTAATTTCATTAAATAATTCAGTTTTTATAGGATGGTTAAAGCTTAATCCATCAACCCAACGAGGTAGTTTAATAGCAATTTTTTGTGCAGGAAATTCGTATAAAATTTTAGAAAACATTGTATTTATGTCGTTTATACTTAAGTTTGCACAATTTATTGGCATTACGCTTGTATTATATTTATCAGTTAATTTTTGAGCCAATTCTTGAGTGTAATCAGATGATGGAGTTTCAGAGTTTAGTAAGATTATGAATGGTTTATTTAAAGCCTTTAATTCAGAAACCACACGCTCTTCTGCTTTTATATAATCTTCTCTTGGTATATCTGTAACAGTTCCGTCAGTTGTAACTAAAATGCCAATTGTTGAATGTTCTTCAATGACTTTTTTAGTACCAATTTCAGCCGCTGTTTCAAATGGAATTTCTTCATCAGACCAAGGTGTTTTAACCATTCTAGGCATATCATCTTCAAGGTAGCCAATAGCGTTATCAACTAAATAGCCAACACAGTCAACTAAACGAGTTTTGAATTTTAAGTTATCATCTAAAGTTATCTCAATAGCCTCATTTGGAACAAATTTAGGTTCTGTTGTCATAATAGTTCTGCCACCAGCACTTTGAGGCAATTCATCTTTTGCTCTTTCTTTTTTGTATTCATTATCAATATTTGGAATTACAAGTAAATCCATAAAATTCTTAATAAATGTTGATTTACCAGTACGAACAGGACCTACAACCCCAACATAAATGTCACCATCAGTTCTTTTTGCTATGTCCTGATATAAATTTGAACTTTCCATCTATATACCTCCCTTAAAAATGCGGACTTTAATATGAAATATAAAAAATGATATTATTGTCTGCACTGTTCAAAACAATTTAAATGTTTGTACCACATAACTTTAATTAATGTATATTGTGAATTTTCAAATGATATGACAAGTTTTAGAAAAAAGTTTGCAAAAATCAGTGTATTGTGATAAAATGGCGAAAGTAATTACAATAGTAATTGAAATGAACAAAAAAATTAAAATAGAATAAAATATACTAAAAAAAGCAACTTGATTATCGAAGGATAGTCAAGAAAAGGAGAAGGCTATGGATAAAAATGAAGAAATAATAAAATTATTAAAAGAATACAATCAAGAACATATAATAGAATTGTTAAATAAATTAGACGAAAATAAAAAAGAAGAATTATTAGAGCAATTAAAAAATATTGATTTCCATCAAATTGCAGAATTATATGAAAATACAAAAAAAGAGATTGAATTAAAAGAAAATAAAATTGAATCTATACCATATTTAGATAAAGAAAAATTAACAAAAAATGAAAAAGATACATTTGATAATTTAGGAGAGAAAGTTATTGTTAGTGGCCATTATGCAGTTGTTACAATGGCTGGAGGTCAAGGAACAAGACTTGGTCACACAGGCCCAAAAGGTACTTTTAAACTAGATGTTTATGGTAAAGGAAAATATTTATTTGAAATCTTAGCAGAAAATTTAAAAGAAGCAAATAAAAAGTATAATACAATTATTCCTTGGTACATAATGACAAGTAGAGAAAATAATGATCAAACACAAGAATTTTTAGAGAAAAATAATTACTTTGGATATGATAAAAATAGTGTTATGTTATTTGAACAAGGTGAGTTGCCATTAGTTGATACAAATGGAAAAATGCTAATCGGAAAAGATATGAAAGTAAGAGAGGCTTCAGATGGAAATGGTGGAGTATTTTCTTCACTTAGAAAAACAGGTATGCTTTCTGATATGAAAGAACGTGGTGTTAAATGGGTATTTATTGGTGGAGTTGATAATGCTCTTTTGAAAATGGCTGATGTCACATTACTTGGAATGGCAATTGATAAAAACGTGCAAATTGCTTCAAAATCAGTTGTTAAGGCAAATCCACATGAAAGAGTTGGAGTATTTTGCAAAATGAATGGTCATCCAAAGGTTATTGAATATTCAGAATTACCAGAAAAAATGGCAGAAGAAGTTGATAATAATGGAGAATTGAGATTTGGTGAATCTCACATCATGTGTAATTTGTTTACAATTGATGCTATTGAAAAAATAAGCAAAGAGCCATTAATTTATCATAGTGCTTTTAAGAAAAATGCTTATATTGATGAAAATGGTAAAGAAGTTATACCAACTGAACCAAATTCTTATAAGTTTGAAGCGTTTATTTTTGATAGTTTTGAGTTGTTTGATGATATTGCAATTCTTAGAGGTAAGAGAGAGGATGATTTCGCTCCTGTTAAGAATAAAGAGGGTGTTGATAGTCCGAAGACTGCTAAGGAATTGTATGAAAAATATTGGGAAAGAAACTAAAACTAGAGAGGTAAAGAATGGATAGTGTTGTTGAAAGTATAAAAACAGAGCTAATAAAAAGATGCAATAATTATAAAGAAAAATATGGTTTTGATTATTGGAATGATCATATAAAATATGTTGTGAAAAATGCTGTTCAATTTGCAAATAAATATAATGCAGATGTTGAAATTGTTGAACTGGGTGCATTGTTGCATGATATAGCAATGCCATCAGAATTTGGACCTAAGGAAGAACATAATGTATATGGTGTTGAAATTGCAGAAGAATTATTATCAAAATTAAATTATCCAGAGGATAGAAAGCAAAGAGTAAAAGAATGTGTACTAAGACATAGAGGAAGTAAGGAATTGCCAAGAAATACAATAGAAGAACAATGTGTTGCAGATGCAGATGTTATAGCTCATTTTGATTGCATTCCTTCATTATTTCATTTGGCTTTTGGTGGGACAGAAAAAAATATGACACTAGAAGATGGAACGGAATTTGTTAAAAGAAAACTTGAACGTGATTTTAATAAATTGAGTGATAGAACAAAAGAAGAATTAAAAGAAAGATATGAAAACATCGTTGAAATTTTATTTGTAGAAAAATAAATTATAAAATATGAATATTTGCAAATGGATATATTAAAAAGTGACCAAAATATTATTGGTCACTTTTTTTAACATGTAAATAATCTTCCGGCTATGCCGGTAGTAACATAGGCTTTAGCTTTGTAGCA